>Ga0207706_10003762_pt1 | contig 14475 bp, 10 predicted proteins | sample KBSC53metaG_FD_184318 | JGI IMG/M metagenome (GOLD analysis project Ga0207706, IMG submission 184318) | Corn rhizosphere microbial communities from Kellogg Biological Station, Michigan, USA - KBS C5-3 metaG (SPAdes) (version 2) | ecosystem: Host-associated > Plants > Roots > Rhizosphere > Soil ... | reverse complement strand
GGGCCTTTGCTTGACAGAATTGATCTGCATGTAGAAGTTACACCTGTTCCGTTTAGTGAATTAAGCAACATGAATAAAAAAGGAGAATGTTCTTCTTCCATTCGTGAACGTGTGATAAAAGCAAGAGAGATACAAGCTGAGCGTTATAAAAATTGCAACGGCATTTATGCCAACGCACAAATGAGCAGTAAGATGCTGAGAGAAATTTGTGTGATCAATACAGCAGGTGAAGCATTGCTGAAACGAGCAATGGAAAGATTGAACCTAAGTGCACGTGCTTACGACAGAATTTTAAAAGTGAGCAGAACCATCGCTGATCTTTCAAACAGCGCAGATATAAAAGCAGAGCATCTTGCCGAAGCCATTCAATACAGAAGTCTGGACAGAGAAGGTTGGGCGGGATGATTAATTGCAGATGACGATTATGTGATTGCAGATTGATTTACTTAGAACAAACATCTTCAAAATAACTACTTGTTGTTTCAAAAAAGTTTTCAACATTTCTTCAATTAATTCTGCTCTGATATGCATCAAACTAAATAATCGTTTATATTAGATTATTTAATCCCAGAAATTTTAATGCATTCCCAATGAAAATTGAAACAACCCTGTTGGCAGATATAACGACATGCGTGTTGTTTATCTGTTTTACAGCTTCCGCGTTTGCTCAAACAGATAATAAGAATAATCATTTTTCACCCATCATACTTGATCACGATAATTATGTTGTACCTCCCGCAACAGATTATTTTATGCAGGGTGCAAATGCTGCTAATGCACCCATGCCTCAACAAGGAATTAATCAGTCATGGGATTATTCTGTGCTCGAAAAAAATGATGCTTTCAATTTTTCTGCGACATATCAACGTGTGAATAATAGTATGTTCCATAATGCGAGAAGGCAGCATGATTTTACATATATGCTTGGCGGCATTATAGCTTTGAAGCAAACAGGATATGAAGCTGACAATAACAATTCATTCTGCCGGGCAGGCAAAAGCTTGCAGCTTCAAAGATTTCCTTTGCAACCACTCACAGGTGAAGAAAGTGATTCATTAATATTTAATCAACAGGATAATTTTGATAACGGAAATTTTTCTTTTGTAGCATATCCATGCACGATCAATTCGTCATGGTCAAATACCGTTCGTGTCGTTACACAGTTTCGATTAAGTGTTGCTGCATTTGGTTATAATCATTCGCCCGGGCAATTCGTGCAAATACAAACATTAACACGCACAGTTGTGGGATCAGGAAAAATGCGCATACCTGCAAATGCAGGCAAAACGCCTTATATGCCGGTGCTCATGATAAAATCGATGCTTACAACAATCGACAGTATTTATATTAATGATGAACCTGCACCCGATGTATTGCTTGCAGCATTTGGATTATCGCAAGGCAAAAAATCATTTGAAAATTGTTACACTTTTTTGCGGAGGGGTATCGATGCTCCATTGATCACATTTAATATGGATAATTCTTTTAGTTCTATAAAATCCATTCAATACGATGTAAAGTTTACCGACATTTATTGTGGCAACAAAGAAAAACTTTGTAATAATGGGCTGCCTCAATGCGTTCCTTATTCAATGGTTACACCGGCTTTGTTACAGTCGGACGATGTTACTATTGGCCATTGCAACGATCAGTTTACCTCAAATGGATCATCATCTCAAAGCATTCACACCACTGCATTACACAGCTTAATGGCATTTCCTAATCCCTCACATAATAAATTTTATTTACGCTTCAATAATCCACAAAAGCAAATGATATCCCTTCGCATTTCAGACATTGCGGGCAGAGTTTTGTTACAAATAAAAACATCAGCATCAAACATTACATTTGGGGATCAGCTTGGTCGCGGTGTTTATTTTGCTGAAGTTATAAACGGAAACAAAAAAGAAACGCTAAAGCTTATCAAGTTGTAGTATTTGATTTTAATATGTCTGTTTTAGCTAATAATCAAATAAGTTTTTCAGGAGAGATTATTTCATAACAGAGCGCTGACAATTTTTTTCAAACTTAGATTAGCACATCATGTTATTCCAAACTGATATTGAACACTGCCTTGAAGTTTTAAAAACCAATGGCACTATTCTATATCCAACAGACACCATCTGGGGCATCGGGTGCGATGCGACCAATGCAATTGCTGTTGAAAAAATAATTGAATTGAAACAAAGACCTGTGCAAAAAAGTTTTGTTGTGCTTATTGCTGATGAAAGAGAAATTTTAAAATATGTTGCTTCACCTGATCTTGCAGTTTTTGATTATCTCGATAAAATACAAAAGCCCACTACTGTAATTTATGAACATGCACTTGGATTGGCAGAAAATGTTTTGGCGGAAGACGGTTCAGTTGCAATAAGAATTTGCAGAGATGAATTTTGCAAACACCTTATCAAACGTTTTAGGAAACCGATTGTAAGCACTTCAGCCAACATTAGTGGAAAACCTGCGCCGGGTTCATTTAAAGATATTGATGAGGCAGTCATTCACGGAGTTGATTATGTTGTAAAATACAGGCAAAGTGAAGATTTGAAAGCTGTTCCTTCTTCAATAATCAAATGGGAGAATGGGAATGTGATTGTTATAAGAGAATAAGTTTAGGAAGTTCTGTGTTCTATGTTCTGAGTTCTGTGTTCTTTGTTTTGTGTTGAGGTTGCTCAATACCGGTAACTGAAACTATTCACATTCACAAGGCCAATCTCTTCCAAGATCAATTACTGTTATCACCGTTAAATCGTCATTACATTCAGCAACAATAATTCGTATTTTTTGATCATCATGACTTGTTCCTTCCAATGCATATCGCTTGTGGCAGGAGTCTTCATTTAAATCACTTTTTGAAAAATTGATGTTGCCCCTATCAAGGATTTCTTTCACTTCAGATTCATCAATATGCCTGCATCCCATTCTGCATCTTGCGTGCTTCGAATAGTGAATGTATGAAGGATTACGATTAAAATCACTTGCAGGATTATTGCATGAAATAAAGCTTGCAATAAACATTAGAAGTGAAACGATGAGTAAAAGTTTTTTCATGTTAAATAAATCTTGCACAAGATAAAAGAGAATCAGAAGATTTATTAAAAAGCTCATCACTGTTTGAAAGTATAAGTGAGTGATCCTTCGACAAGCTCAGGATAAACTTTTACGCTCAGTTCCTATGAAAGTGGAACGTTGAACTGAGCGTAGCAACAGACGATGAGTAAAGAACAAAAGCTGGTGAAAAAAAACAAAACACAAAAAAAGAGGACGTGAACTACTCGCAGAGTCCTGCGGACAAACTCAAAACTATAAACTACAAACTTGCCATATCTTTGCGCACTTATGGAAAAGAGGCGTACAGTGGCATTTCACACATTGGGTTGCAAATTGAATTATTCTGAAACATCAACGCTCAGCCGTATGCTTGAGAATGATGGATTCGAGAAAAAAGAATTTGATGAGCTTGCCGACGTGTACGTAATAAACACTTGTTCTGTTACCGATAATGCCGATAAAGAATGCAGGCAACTGGTGCGCCGTATACAACGTAAATCGCCTGAAAGCCTTATAGTAATTACCGGTTGCTATGCGCAATTAAAACCAAAAGAAATTGCAGCGATACCCGGAGTTGATCTTGTGCTTGGCGCTGCTGAAAAATTTAATATTGCTACACACTTATACGAATTAACAAAAGGTGATTCTGCAAAAATTTCAAGTTGTGATATTGAAGAGGTAAGCGGATTTAATGCATCATTTTCTTTGAACGACAGAACGCGTACATTTTTAAAAGTGCAGGATGGTTGCGATTACAGTTGTTCTTTTTGCACTATTCCGATGGCGCGTGGAATGAGCAGAAGTGATTCAATTGCAAATGTTGTTCGCAATGCAAAAGCCCTTGCTGAAAATAATGTAAAAGAAATTGTTTTAACGGGAGTGAATCTTGGTGATTTTGGAAAAGGTGACCTCACCCAAACTCTCTCAAAAGGAGAGGACTTAAATAAAAGGAAGGAAAATTTTTTTGATCTTATTCAGCAATTAGATAAAGTGGAAGGCATTGAACGTTATCGCATCTCTTCGATTGAACCGAATTTGCTTACAAATGAGATCATAGAATTTGTAGCAAACAGTAAAAAGTTCATGCCACATTTTCATATTCCATTGCAAAGCGGAAGCAATAAAATTCTCGGCATGATGCGAAGAAGATATAAAAGAGAATTGTACGCAAAACGTGTTGGTTTGATAAAAACTTTGATGCCACATTGTTGTATTGGTGTTGATGTGATCGTTGGTTTTCCCGGTGAAAGTGATGAAGATTTTAAAGAGACATTTGACTTTCTGCATTCGCTTGATATTTCTTATTTGCACGTGTTCACTTACTCAGAAAGAGACAACACAAAAGCGTTAGAAATAAAACCGGTTGTGCCAATGCATACGCGTCATGAACGCAATAAAATTTTGCGTAACCTGAGTTACATGAAAATGCAATTCTTCACAGAACAACATATCGGGCAAATAAGAAAAATTTTATTTGAGGATCACAACAAGAATGGTATGATGGAAGGCTACACCGATAATTATATCCGCATTACAACTCCTTATCGCCGGGAATGGGCTAACCAAATTATTGATTGGAAATTGTAGAATATCAAACAAGGATCAGGGAATTTCGAATAATGAAGTAGAAAAAGCCTTCAGTTCATTACTCAATTTTCAATTGTGTATTGATAATTTTATTAATAGCCACGCGGTAATCAAGAAAATTTTCTTTAACAAACTTCAAATAAAAAATTTGTTTACAGTTAATAGCCCGTTAATCCGCTTTTCATCAATAAACTTTGTTACACTTATAAAATCTGATTTTATGTTTTGAGAAATAATATTTTTAACGGCAAAAACAATAACTATGAAACAATTATTGCTCCCTGCTGCCGTGATATTAATGCTTTCAACAAAAGCCTTTGCAAAACCTGTAAAACACTCATCCGGAAATTCCGTTACAGTTACCGCATCCGCTAATGTTTCAAAAATTTCAGCCGCACTTGCTTTGGTTCCAACATCGAAAGTAATTGTTGCTCCAAAAGAAATGATAGACGAAACAAATGGTGATGAAGACGAGGGATATGATATACATATGGGCGGAAAAGATTTTAAAGGAGAAGTACTATACGATAATGACGGTTCTCTTATTGGTTATTATGAACAAATTAAAGACACTCAAATGCCGTCAGCGGTGTTAAATGCAATTGAAGCAAAATATCCGGGTGCACGATTTACGAAGGATGCGGAAGATATTGATAACAACGGAACTGTTAATTATGATGAATATAAAGTCAATTTTATTTATGGGAAGAAACACGGTTGTGCAGTCGTTGAGCCTGATGGCACTATAATTCGCTCAAGAAAATAAAAAGGCAAGCATGTGAGTGATTTTTTAAGCCGAACATCAAAAGATGTTTGGCTTTTTTTGTTTAAGAATCACTACATCACCATCCACTTGCAAGCACATCTGCCAAATGCATTACCTGGATGTTTGCTTTTTTATTTTTTATGTAGCCATCAAGATGCATGAGGCAACTCATGTCGGTGCTTATTAAATATTGAGCGTTTGTGTTAAGTGCGTTTCCAATTTTTTGATCTGCCATTGCAATGCTTATCGGTTCAAACTTTACAGCGAATGTTCCTCCAAAGCCGCAACAGGTTTCTACATCTGTCATCTCTGTTAATTCAAGTCCTGCAACTTTACTCAGTAATTTTCGCGGTTCTTCTTTTATGCAGCATTCTCGTAATCCCGCGCAACTATCATGATATGTTGCTTTGCCATACAATGATGCACCAAAATCTTCTACTTGCAAGATCTTTACAAGAAATTCTGAGAATTCGAATAAGCGTCCGCCCAAATGTTTTACATCATTGTGCAATGAAGAATTATCAAACAACTTTCCGTAATAATTTCTCACGAAGCCCACACAGCTTGCACTTGGTGCAACAATATAATCTTCACCGCTAAAATCATTTATGAATTTGGCACAAACTTCTTTTGCCTCTCCCCAAAAGCCTGCATTGAATGCAGGTTGTCCGCAACATGTTTGATTGGTGTTGTATTCAACAGTGCAACCGGCTTTCTTCAAAACTTTCATCATGTTGAAGGCAACCGAAGGATATAACTGATCTATAAAACAAGGAATAAAAATTTGTATGTTCATGTGCCTATTCCAAGAAGTGTTTGTAAATGTGATCTAAAATTTATTATTAAACCTCGTAGAGGTGACATGCTGGTAGCAGATCAATTTATTAATCTGATAAAACTCTGTAGGAGTGACATGTAAATTACATTTTAAATATATCGCTCCTACGGAGCTCTGTACAATTTTCTGAATTATTTCTAACAACATTTCGCTCCTGCGGAGCCGGCAAAATAAGCAATCTCTTTTTTAAAAGTTACTGCGGAATAAAGATATAGAGTACAAGTGAGTGACACAAGGGACGATGCCATTTATTATAAAGTACATCAACAAAAAATTATTTTCTTAAAGAACGATTTAGTGCGATCATTTTTATTGCAGTAATTGCAGCTTCTTCTCCTTTATGTCCGTGTGCACCGCCAACTCTTTCTAAAGCTTGTTGCTCATCATTTACTGTGAGAACGCCAAAAATTACCGGCACATCAAGCACCATGTTCAAACTTAAAACACCGTCTGTTACAAACTTGCATACATAATCGAAATGAGGAGTATCTCCGCGAATAACAGTACCTAAGGCGATAAATGCATCAGCGGGATTTTTATCACTTTCTGCATAAGCCTTTATTGCAAAAGGAATTTCAATAGCTCCCGGAACCGTCAACACCTCGAATCCTAAACCTTGTGTCTTCAGTACTTTTTGACAACCTGTTTTCAGCTTGTTGACAATATGCGCATTCCATTCGGTTGCCACAATAACAACAAAGGCATCCTTTATTTGCGGGATGCCTTTGCTTAAATTCGTATTACCTTTTGTAGCCATTATTTTGAACTGAAATCGTTTGGTTCGATGCTTAAACGATAAATATATTTATCAGCCTGCATTGCTCTTGGCGACTGCGGAAATTTTTCCTTCAATTGTTTGTATATATCTACTGCATCTTTTGTTTTACCCATCAATTCAAGTTTCATACCTGCGCGAAATAAATACTCTGATGCATTTGCTTCATCTTTATCAAAAGTTTCCGCAGCTTTTTTATAATAAGTAATTGCATCATCGTTTTTGTTTAATTCGCTGTAAGCATCGCCAAGACAACCATAAGCCATCATTTGAATTTGTTTTGCATCAGTAGAAAAGTCTTTCAAATATTTTACAGCGTTGTTGAAATCGCCAAGACGCAGATAACAAACACCTGCATAATATTTCGCAAGATTACCACTCTTTGTTCCGCCATAATTGTTGATGATGTAAAGAAAACCTCGTGCTGTACCTACACCACTCAATGCGGCTTTTAAAGAGTCTTGTGCAAAATTTGCTTCGGCTTTATAAATTGCGTCTGCTGCTTGTGCTTCTTTTGGTTCAACAACCATATTTTGATATGCGTACCAACCGCCAACAATTACAACCACTGCACCAACTGCAATTAATATTGCTTTTTGATATTTTTTTAAGAATGCTTCTATTCTTAACCACGCATCACCTTGCTCTGCATGTTGCTTTGGCTGCGCCTGCACTGCCTTTTTCTCCGCCATGTTTAATTTGAAAATTTGATTATTTGAAAAATTTGAAAATGAAATTTTTGAAATTATTATCCAATCTTCATTATTGACAATTCACTATTGACCATCTGTTACATTATTAATCAACAATAAAAGGATAATTCGGATCAACATAAACATCCTTCAGTACTTCGCTCATATCAGGCCATGGACTCTCTTCAGCAAATTTTACTGCTTCTTCCACAACATGGTTGATGCGATCATCAATTTCTTTGATCTCTTCATCAGAAGCAAGATTATTGTCCTTGATTGTTTTTAAAACCTGTGAAATCGGGTCACGTTCTTTATATTCTTCCACTTCTTCTTTTGTGCGGTATTTTCCGGGATCAGAAATTGAGTGCCCTTTATAACGGTAGGTTTTCATTTCAAGCAAAGTCGGACCGCCTTTTTCTCTTGCTCTTTTCACTGCACGTGTAACAGCATCATGAACAGTTTCTGGAGTCATGCCATCCACTTTATCAGCGGGCATATCATAAGCATCGGCGATCTTGTAAATATCAATTACGTTTGATGTTCTCTCAACCGATGTGCCCATTGCGTAATTGTTATTTTCGCAAATAAACACAACAGGGAGTTTCCAAACCATCGCCATGTTAAATGTTTCGTGCAACACACCTTGTCTTGCGGCACCGTCACCAAAGAAACATATACATACATTATCAGTACCCTTGTATTGTTCCGCAAAAGCAATCCCCGCACCTACACCAATTTGTCCCCCCACTATTCCATGTCCACCATAGAAATAATGTTCCTTGCTAAAGAAGTGCATACTGCCGCCTTTGCCTTTTGCAACACCGGTTGCTTTACCAAAAAGCTCGGCCATACAAGCGTTCGGATTTACGCCTTTTGCAAGCGCCAAACCGTGGTCGCGGTAACCTGTGATAAAAGGATCTTCTTGTCGCGTTGCTGTCATAACGCCTGCTGCAATTGCTTCCTGGCCAACATAAGCATGAAAAAAGCCCCGAATTTTTCCGGCCATTTTATACATTTCTTCAGCTTTCAATTCGAATTGGCGGATCAATTGCATCAGTTCATACCAGTATAAGTAGGTTTCTTTTGAAAATTTTGTTGGCACCTTTGGAGAAACTTGAGTAGTTGACACTGTTCTTTAATTTGAGCGGCAAATATAGGGAAGTTTTGTGTTCGGGGTTTTGAGTTCTGAGTTTTTAGATTCTATTTTTTGGGATGATCTTTTGCAGCTCTATGGAGCTTCCGTTGTGTCACTCACTTCGGCGTTCTGAATCTTATTCATCTGAGATATCCGTATTTAATTTTCTTCACAATTTTTGCAGCACTTGAATGCCGTAAGCAATTGCTGTGAAAGAACTCACAATTTTTTTCCACAGGAGGAGAAAAGAATTTTCAAAAAAAACTTTGTTGTTTCCTATTTTATTTATTTTATTACCTTTGCCGCCCTATGCATTTTGAAGTAGTGTATCTTCCTGGTTTTCCCGTAATGAAATCAGCATTAGAATCCATCGGAAAAATTTCCTTTATTAATATGGTGAGCAGAGAGTTGTCGTACAAGAGTGCGACGCAACGGAAGTTTAATGCTTAAGAGAAAGCCGGGTACATAAAACTTCAAAATAATATCTAAAAAATTGCAATTTTAAATATGGCCATTAAAAAAGACAATCGTCCAAAATCAACATTCTCCCAAATTACAATTGGTCTTGCGTCTCCTGATAGCATTCTCGAGCGCAGCTTTGGCGAGGTGTTGAAACCGGAAACAATTAATTACCGTACTTACAAACCTGAACGCGATGGTTTGTTTTGTGAAAGAATTTTTGGACCGGTAAAAGACTATGAATGCGCCTGCGGTAAATATAAACGCATTCGTTACAAAGGTATTGTGTGCGACCGATGTGGTGTTGAAGTTACTGAGAAGAAAGTTCGTCGTGAAAGAATGGGACACATTAAATTGGTTGTTCCTGTTGTGCATATCTGGTATTTCAAAAGTTTGCCAAATAAGATCGGTTACCTGCTTGGTATGAGCTCTAAAAAATTAGAGAGCATTGTATATTATGAAAGATATGCAGTGATCCAACCAGGCATTCGTGAAGACAAGAATTTAAAAGTTGGCGATCTTCTTTCTGAAGAAGAATATCTTGATATTATTGACAATCTTCCAAAAGATAATCAATATCTGCCTGATGAAGACCCTCAGAAATTTATTGCGAAAATGGGTGCAGAAGCTGTGCATGATCTTTTGGCAAGAATTGAACTGGATGAATTAAGTTATACTCTACGTAATGCTGCAGCAACTGAAACTTCTCAACAACGTAAAGCTGATGCTTTGAAGCGTTTGAGTGTCGTTGAATCATTCCGCGATGCTGCAACAAGAATTACGAACCGTCCCGAGTGGATGGTAATGCAATATATTCCTGTTATTCCTCCTGAATTGAGACCGCTCGTTCCTTTGGATGGTGGACGTTTTGCTTCATCTGATCTGAATGATTTGTATCGTCGTGTTATCATTCGTAACAATCGTTTGAAAAGATTGCTTGAGATCAAAGCTCCTGAGGTGATCTTACGTAATGAAAAACGTATGCTCCAGGAAGCGATCGATTCATTGTTTGATAACAGCCGTAAATCAAACGCAGTTAAAGCAGAAGGTGGACGCGCATTGAAATCTTTGAGTGATGTACTTAAAGGTAAACAAGGTCGTTTCCGTCAGAACTTACTTGGTAAACGTGTTGACTACTCGGGTCGTTCGGTAATTGTGGTTGGACCTGAATTGAAGATGCACGAATGTGGTTTACCAAAAGATATGGCTGCTGAATTATTCAAGCCGTTTATCATCAGAAAATTAATTGAAAGAGGTATCGTAAAAACTGTGAAGTCAGCAAAGAAATTGGTTGATAGAAAAGATGCTGTTGTTTGGGATATTCTTGAAAATATTTTGAAAGGGCATCCGGTTATGCTGAACCGTGCTCCTACGCTTCACCGATTGTCCATTCAGGCATTCCAGCCTAAGTTGGTGGAAGGTAAAGCGATTCAATTGCACCCGTTAGTTACATCGGCGTTTAACGCTGATTTCGATGGCGATCAGATGGCTGTGCACGTACCGTTGAGCAATGCTGCTATTCTTGAAGCGCAGTTGCTGATGTTGTCATCTCACAACATTTTAAATCCGCAGAATGGTACGCCAATCACACTTCCTTCACAAGACATGGTGTTAGGTCTTTACTACATTACCAAAGGAAGAAAGAGTACTGAAGCCGATCCCGTAAAAGGTGAAGGGAAAGCTTTCTACAGCATGGAAGAAGTGATGATCGCTTATAATGAAGGAAGAGTTGATCTCCATGCACACATTAAAGTAAAAACTCCTGTTCGTGAAAATGATGGACAAATTGTTAAGAAAATAGTTGAAACTACTGTTGGACGCGTGTTGTTCAACCAATATGTTCCGCAGGAAGTTGGATATATCAACGCTCTTCTTACAAAGAAAAGTCTTCGCGAAATAATTGGTGATATCATCGAGATCACAGACGTTCCAAAGACCGCAAAGTTCCTTGATGATATCAAAACACTTGGTTTCCGCATGGCATTCCGCGGTGGTCTTTCATTCAATGTAAATGACTTGATTATTCCTGATGTAAGAAATGAACTTCTTGAGCAAGCAAAAGTCGAAGTAGAAGAAGTTTGGGAAAACTACAATATGGGTTTGATCACCAACAACGAACGTTATAACCAGGTAATCGATATATGGAGCCGTGTTGATACCCGCATTACTGAAACACTTATCCGTGAAATGCAAAGTGATAAACAAGGATTCAACTCAGTTTACATGATGCTTGATTCAGGTGCCCGTGGCAGTAAACAACAGGTAAAACAATTGGCAGGTATCAGAGGTTTGATGGCGAAGCCGAGAAAGAGCGGAAGCTCCGGTTCTGAAATCATCGAGAATCCAATCCTTTCAAACTTTAAAGGTGGTTTGAACGTATTGGATTACTTTATCTCTACACACGGTGCTCGTAAAGGTCTTGCTGATACAGCGTTGAAAACAGCCGATGCCGGTTACTTAACCCGTCGTTTGGTTGACGTTGCACAAGATGTTGTTATCAGTGAAGAAGATTGTGGCACGCTTCGCGGTATTGCTACAAGTGCATTGAAAGATAATGAAGATATTATCGAACCATTGTCAGACAGAATTGAAGGTCGTACTTCATTGCACAATATTTATCATCCGCTTACAGATGAATTGATCATAGAAGCAGGTGAAGAAATAACTGCAGAGAAAGCAAAACAGATTGAAGAGTCAGGTATTGAAACCGTTGAGATCCGTTCTGTATTAACATGCGAAAGCAAACGCGGTGTATGCGTAAAATGTTATGGTAAAAACCTTGCTACAGGTTATTTAGCACAAAGAGGTGATGCTGTTGGTATCATCGCTGCACAATCAATCGGTGAACCGGGTACACAGTTAACATTGCGTACGTTTCACGTGGGTGGTGTTGCCGGTTCTGCTTCTGTTGAATCTTCATTAAGTGCACGATTTGAAGGCACTATTCAGTTCGATGGTTTGCGTACCGTAACCGCAGAAAACAATGAAGGTAATAAAGTACAGGTGGTAATTGGCCGTACGGGTGAAGTTCGTATAATGGACGTAAAGAATGACAGGTTGCTTATCACCAATAACATACCTTACGGTGCCACATTGCAGGTGAAAGACGGTCAACAGGTGAAGAAAGGTGAAGTGATCTGTTCATGGGATCCATTCAACAATGTGATCATCTCTGAAATTGCCGGCGAAATAGGAATGGAAAATGTGATTGAAGGTATCACTTATCGTGAAGAAGCAGATGAGCAAACAGGGCACCGCGATAAAGTGGTAATTGAAACAAAAGATAAAACAAAGATCCCCGGCCTTGCAGTGCATGGCAAGGATACAAAATCATACAACCTTCCTGTTGGCAGCCGTCTCGTTGTTGACGATGGTGAATCTGTAAAAGCAGGACAGGTAATTGCAAAGATTCCGAGAACGCTTCGTAAGAGCGGTGATATCACGGGAGGTTTGCCGAGAGTAACAGAATTGTTCGAAGCACGTAATCCAAGCAATCCTGCTGTTGTTTGTGAAATCGATGGTGTAGTTGCTTTCGGTAACATTAAGCGTGGTAACAGGGAAATTATTGTTGAAGCAAAAGATGGTGTAGTTAAAAAATACCTCGTTCCGCTTACAAGACAAATCCTTGTTCAGGATGGTGACTTTGTAAAAGCCGGTACAGCATTGAGTGATGGACAAACTGCTCCTGCTGATATTCTTTCAATCAAGGGCCCGTTTGCAGTGCAGGAATATGTAGTGAATGAAATACAGGAAGTGTATCGTTTACAAGGCGTAAGGATTAACGACAAGCACATTGAAGTGATCGTTCGACAAATGATGAAGAAAGTGGAAATTGTTTCTGCAGGAGATACAAGATTTTTGGAAGAAGATTTGGAAGACAGGTTTGATTTCAATGAAGAGAACGATCGCATATTTGATAAGAAAGTTGTTATCGAGCCCGGAGAAAGCACTAAGTTCCGTGCTGGTCAAATTGTAACGGTTCGTGAATGGAGAGAAGAAAATTCAATCCTTCGCCGTGCAGACAAAAAGCTTGTTGAAGTGAGAGATGCAGAGCCTGCGACTGCAACGCCAATATTGCTTGGTATCACAAAAGCATCACTCGGTGTTCAAAGCTGGATATCAGCCGCATCCTTCCAGGAAACAACGAAGGTATTGAGTTCTGCAGCGATCCAGGGTAAAACTGATAGTATGCTTGGATTGAAAGAAAATGTTATCACAGGTCATTTGATTCCTGCAGGTACCGGTCAGAAAGAATTTGAGAATATGATCGTTGGAAGCAAAGAAGAATATGAATTGCTGGCGACTGCGAGAGAAGCAATGAACTTTGATGATGAAGAATAATTACTGATTATTGCACATAGGAAAAAGACAGGAGGCGAAAGCTTCCTGTTTTTGTTTTATAATTCTATTGAAAATTTTTTGTTATCACTCATCAAACTATTTTACAGGGAATAACCGCATCTTCATACTTTCATGGTTTAGCCGGCCATTTTATTTCTTGCTTATTCTTCATAAAGTTTATTTATTAAAACTTGATTGGGTTATTCCTGAAGCCAATGTTTTATTGGATACTTATTGTTAATTATACTTATCTACAGGTTGCTCCTGTTGCCACTTGTACTGCATTTGAAGTGATTGCGACGCAACGGAGATGCCATGAAAAACAAAAGTTAGTACCATAGAAAATCATCCACTCATTAAATTTATTAGTGTGAAAACTTGATATCTTTTCCACAAACGAGTTCAAAAAAATGCTTAATAATAAGTTTTGAATATTTTGCAGCGGTGATTGTTTTAACGCTTTTTTTTCTGGCTAACTTTTAACTTCACCGCTTCAAACATTTGCGAATGAATAAAATTTCTATCACATTAAATGTTGTGCTTATTGCCGCCGTTGGTTATTTATATTATTTGCATTATGAGTATATCAATGAAGATTCGCATAAACAAGCACGGGCAAATGCAGCGGTATTAAATTCTTTTAAAATCGCTTATTTTGAGATGGATTCTTTGCAAGATAATTATGAATTCTATAAACAGGTTCGTGACGAACTTACAAAGAAAGACAAGACTAATGCTGATAAGCTAAATAAAATAAAAACTGAATATTACAACAAAGCAAAGGAACTACAGGATAAAGGCAGCTCACTAACGGCACAACAACAAAGCGAT
>Ga0207706_10003761_pt1 | contig 14478 bp, 10 predicted proteins | sample KBSC53metaG_FD_184318 | JGI IMG/M metagenome (GOLD analysis project Ga0207706, IMG submission 184318) | Corn rhizosphere microbial communities from Kellogg Biological Station, Michigan, USA - KBS C5-3 metaG (SPAdes) (version 2) | ecosystem: Host-associated > Plants > Roots > Rhizosphere > Soil ... | reverse complement strand
ACGTCCCCCTGCAGCAGCCGGTTCATCGGCCGCGGCGCCTGAAGGTCCTTCAGGATCTCCCAGATCGCTCCCGTCTGCGCGTCCGTTAGCTCGAACGGGAACCGCGTCCGGATCCGCTGGTCGAGCAGCCGGTCGATGCGCATCACCGGCGCCGTCACCCGCCCGTCCCGCAATTGCTCGGTTGACAACGTATCCCCCTGATACCTTTCGCCCGTGGAAAGATTGGATGGATCGGACCATGTCAAACCACCATCCTCGGAGGCCTGAATATATATTTGGTTAAGCGATCTGGCCGGAGAACCGGTTTCATAGTCATACCCACTGTACCGCGAATATATATGTAATATCTTACCCGATAACAATCTACGCATTGAGTGCGAAAGAAGTGAATATTCCCTCGTCCCTTGGGCAAGATGCTGCGCGGCTCCCCAACTTCTTCCGCCGTCCGTTGAGCGGCGTAACATCAAACGGCTAATCGGCCACATCACCTTTGCGAGATAAGGGGCCTCAGGCTCCGTAGTTACCCACAACAAGGTACCGTCGGCCAAGGCGGTAACTGGACCCGACCGACTTGCCCTGTGACCGAGATCGAGGGTGATCCTTTCCATCCTGCCATAGGCGGGTACGACCGTCCTTGCGGAGAAACCTTCGGTGAACCCGAACGAACTAGCGGCAAGAGCAGTCAAACCCCCAGAGGAGACAAAAAATTCTCTTCGTCCAATTTTATTTTTCGAATTCATATCTGCTAAGTTATCGTCCAGCCGCCGTCCATTACCAGATTATGGCCGTTTATATGACGGGCAGCATCCGAACAAAGAAAAAGGACAGCCTGCCCGATTTCATCCGGTTCAATCAACTCTTTTTGGGGCATCGGGGTCAGCATAATCTCGTCAAGCACCCGTTCGGGAGATATGGAATGCAATCTTGCCTGGCTTTCTATCTGCCGCTCGACTAGCGGGGTTCGAACGTATGCGGGGGAAATGGCGTTGACCGTTACTCCTTTCATGCTAACCTCCAGCGCCGCAGTTTTGGTCAAACCAATGATGCCATGCTTGGCGCTAACGTAGGCCGCCTTAAACTGCGAAGCAACTACGGAGTGAATGGAGGCAATGTTGATAATCCGCCCCCAACTGCTTCTGACCATATCCGGCAAAAATTTCTTTGTACAAAGAAATGTTCCGCGAAGCATCGTATTAATAAGCCTATCCCATTCCTGGATCGCAAAATCTTCGAGGGAGCTAATGTGTTGAAGACCGGCGTTATTTATTAAAATATCGACCTGACCGAATTTTTTTGCCGCATCGGTATGGAGATTATCTACATCGTCCTCGGATTTCAGGTCGGCAATAACAAAAATTGCTTCGGCCCCGGTTTCATTAAGAGCCGAGACTTCACGTTCGAGAGCGGGCATTTGAATATCCGCAAGACATACCCTCACTCCCGCATATGCAAGGCTTCGTGCGATGGCTAGGCCGATTCCGCTCGCAGCTCCAGTAACAACAGCAGCTTTTCCCGCCAAACTATCCCGGCCGGTTTCGATCATTTTTTTCCTTTGCGCCCTGCTTTGTCTCTGAGCGTGTGAGTATGGCCCGCAAAATCGGCTCCAGAGTGTTCGTCATCTGCCAAAACCCCAGATCAGTAGGGTGCACGCCGTCGACAGTCGCATTACCTTCATTACTCAGCAAACCGTCGTTCTTGATGTAGTAAATATTTGGAATGCTTTCTCGCCTCAGTTTTGCATACTCATCTGACAAAATCTTATTTTTCAGTTCGACGCTTTTTTCGACACCGGGATTCCAACGTCCCTGCGGATAGGCAAGGTTTTCAATCAATACTATGGGGGTATCGGGGTGCTTCTCCCGAATTGTTTTTACCAAAGGGACCGTCCTTTCCTTTATTTCTTTCGGAAGCATGTTAGGTAGACAATCCACCACATACATTGCAGGATCCAATTCGGCTAATAGCTCCGCAAGGGCGTGCTCCATATGACACAACCCCGAAAATCCAAGATTGATAACCGGGCGGTTAAGCCGCCTCGCCAGTTGCGAAACGTATGTCATTCCGGGACGTGACGCCGCACTACCCTGAACGATTGATGTTCCGTATATGACTATTGGCTTTTCAGTCGTCGATTCGATCGCTTTGCCGAACTTAGAACCTTCAGCGACACCGATTTCAACTTTTTCGACGCCGTTGTAAATCGGCAAATAAAGCAGATATTCTCGCAGTTCGGGTGATAGGTTACGTAAGAACGTTTCCGTCGTTTCGGGATACGATTTTGGCGGTTTCGTGGCGGCCCAAAACCATTTGTCGCCTTGCCGGACATAAAGATCGAGCCCCGCCACGCTCATTGAAGATAAATAAGGACTACTTATGGAAGGATTTCTCAACCTCCAACGAACAACGATTATTGGTGAATTTGTCGCAAAAGAAACATGCAGCCCCGCCGAATTCAGGCTTCTTGCCCAGACTCCTTCAGGCACAAGTTTTTCTGCCTTGACGGGTAACCGGTCAAAAGGAGTTTTCGTATCGGTCCAGCCCTTCCCCTGGATACCCAACACAGTTGCGTCGTACCAGGTCAAAAGGAGTCTTTCCTGTGCCGACGAAGAAAAAGAAAAAAGCAAGATAAAAAAGCAAATCGGTAATATTCTCATTAAAAAATTTCGATTTTTTGATTCCGGGCAAGCTGTTCATCCTCAACATCTCGGGGTGCCGCTGAGGAGTGATCTTCTCTGTTTACAAGGTTGTTCCTAATCGAATCTCGTCTACTTTGAATCGAAGTCTTCCAGGTTGTATTGAGCCGATACTTATGTTTTGAGCGGGACATCGCCTCGTCTGGCCCATCTCAGCCATGCTTCACTTAGATTTCTTACGATATCAGCATTAGCCGCAGCTAAATCGTGTGTTTCCGTACGGTCGGCCTCCATATCGTAAAGCTCCCATTTCCTGGCCGTAACTCCCCATACCAGTTTCCATTTTCCTATGCGATAGGCACGTGAGCCATACAAGTACCAACCGAGTTCGCGTTCGCGTCCGGGTTTATTGCCAAGCAAAACGTCCTTGAGACTTTCGCCCTCCGATGGAAGGATGGAATTGCCGTTGTATTCGGATGGGTATTTTACGGAACAGATGTCTAGAAAAGTCGGCATCAGGTCCACCAAATGACCAACCGCATCCGTCATGGTATTCGGCTTGATCTTTCCTTTCCAACTAACGATCATCGGCGTTGACAGCCCACCTTCGTAAGTCCAGGTTTTATAACGACGAAACGGTGAGGACTGAGCCGCCGCCCACCCCGGACCGCAAAAAACGTAGGTATCTTTTCCGCCCGCCTTCTTCCCCTTGTTATAAGCACGGTATTCGGCAAATTTATCGTCTGTTGATGGAATGTCGCTGGCGCAACCGCCATTGTCAGAAAAGAAAACGATGATAGTATTTTCTTCGATTCTATTATCCTTTAGCGCCTTGAGAACACGCCCGATCCCCAGATCCATTCTCTCGACCATCGCCGCGTAGACTTCCATCTTTTCAATTTCCCATTTTTTATCGACGATCGTGTCCCAAACTTCCGGCTCCAGGTCATAACGCCAGTTTCCTAATTTCTTGTCGGGGGCGGGGAGCGTCCATTTCTCCGAGATAATTTTTTGCCTGATCAACCCTTCGTAACGCCTTTGCCGAAGGTCCAGATATCCTTTATCGTATCGGCCACGATGTTTGGCAATTTCATCGGCTGGCGCCTGCATGGGATAATGCGGTGCGTTGTAGGCCAGATGCAGAAAGAACGGCCTGTCCTCCCGCGACAGCTTCCTTATTTGATCAACCGCATGGGATGTAAAAGCGTCTGTAGAATAGTAGTCATCCGGTACGCTCGTAATGACGGTGTCGTTGTGTACGAACGGGTGGGCGGGTCCGCTATGATGCACGAAGGGTGGGTCAGGCAAAGTCGGGTCAAAATAATTCATTGCCCCGATCATTGACCCGTAGTACTCCTCGAAGCCGCGATCGTTTGGCGTAGTCGGGTGCCCACCCAAATGCCATTTTCCACTCATAGCCGTGGCGTAACCGGCTCCCTTCAGTACCTCCGCGATGGTAACCATATTCTCACGAAGAAGGTTCGGTTTACCGAATCGTGGATTAATTCCGGTCAGCATCGCAACGCGGGAAATATTGCAGACCGCGCAATTGTAAAACTGGGTGAATCGCATCCCCCGCGAGGCAAGCTTATCCAAATTTGGCGTTGGGATTTCGCTTCCGTAGCAGCCCAAATCTGAAAACCCAAGATCATCCGCAACTATCATCAGTATATTGGGACGCTTCGTTCTTTCTCCCAAAACGGGAGTCGAATTCGTCAACCCAACGGCCAACGCCCCAAGACCTGCTTCCAGGAATCCTCGTCGTGTGATCTTACTCATCTATTTACTTGTTTTGTTATGCACCAAACTCTGCGAAACAATACTCGGAGGATAACTTCTTGCTTCTTCCAAATTGGCTTCGGATTGACTCGGTGGATAAAACTCGCGGTATCTCTCTGTCTAGAATATAAACTTAATCGCCAATTGAATATCGCGATTGTCCCGTTGTCGTGTAATTTTTGCCCCTGATTCAGTATTAATAAAATAATTCGTACTCGGACCTATCAAGTTCGGACGGTTAAAGGCATTGAACACTTCAAGTCTAAGTTGTATCTTCATCTGTTCCTTAATCGGGAATTCTTTATGTAAGCCGAAATCAAAGGTGCGGATGCCCGGCCCGTAAATTAGATTAGGAGCCGCATTCCCATTAAGATCGACCGATGTGTTCACCCCATTAATTTTCACGACTTCCGGGGGATGCGTCGGGAAACATGTTATATCGAACCACCTGTCAACGGTTCGCTCACTCCTCGGTAAATTTCCGTCGCAAATGCGATCCGGAACGCGGCCATTGGCACTCCGAACCGAAAATGGATATCCGTCCTGCACGGTTACGATCGAATTGAGCCTCCAACCACCTAAAAAAGCCTCGGTAAAAGCGTTCCAGCCCTGCCCGAATCGCCTTCCCCTTCCGAACGGTAGCTCGTACGTACCGCTAAACGAAAATCGCTTCCGCACATCGAAGTCCGCATTACTCCATATTCGTCGTACTTTTATCAGTCCGGTCTCGTCTGTGTCGGCATCCGTGTTTTCATCCACCTGATCGTTGGACGATTCGGCCATGGCGTGACTCCACGTAAACGCAGCCAAGAAACTCAATCCGTTCGCGAATCGCTTATTAGCCTTTGCCTGCAACGAATGGTATTTGGAATTAAAACCTTTCGTTCTGAAAGTAATCGTTGTCCAACCGGGAATGTTCGTCCTGACTTTATCATAGAGAACACGGTCGTAATTCTGGAGAGTTCTGAGCCCATTTAGATTCGTTCCTTTTGATCCGACATAAGCGGTTTCAACAACAACACCCCATCCGATATCACGCGAAACCCCCAGGTTCCAGTGTTGGATGCTTCCGGTAGGATAGTCCGGTGTGGTTGGAAAAGCATTGCCAGGTGTAGCCGGCTCGGTTAGAGGCAGTTGATACGGCTCCTCGCTTACGGGTAACAAATGATCTTTTTTATCTGGCTGCAACGCAGCCCTTGTGCGCCATAAAAACAATCCGCTGAATGGGGCAACGAACGATCCGTAGCCGGTAGTATAGAAGCTCTCGCTGTTGTAAACGATTCCGTACCCTCCACGTACAACGGTTTTTGCGTCGTTGAATGGTCGGAAAGCAAAACCGAGACGTGGAGCAAAATTTAGCTTGCTTGCCTCAAACGGTTTATTTGATCCGCCGGTCAGGTACTCATACGGTATGTCTTTTAATACGTTCGGGTCCGCGTCCTTTGCATATATCGGCAATCCGGTATCAAAATCCAAAGTCATGAATTTGCCATCGACGGCCGCAAAAGCTGGTTCATAATCGTACCGCAGTCCAAGATTGAAGGTTAAGCGTGACGTAACTTTCCAATCGTCCTGAAGGTACAAACCGATCGTATCTCGGGTTGATCTGGCGAGCTTTGAATCTCCGTAACTATAGTTTGTGTAAGCGGAAATGCCCGTAAGGACATCCGCAAATGTTTGTCCGGCAACGCGATAGTTAATGTTATTTGAAGCGGTATTGCTATCGCTAAATCCGAAATAATAAGCCCCAAAATTCGCAATATCGTAGAGCCAGCCATAGTTCTGGTGTTTGAAGTCGCCGCCGAACTGCAACGTGTGGGATCCTTTCACCCAAACCAGATCATCGCGTGCGTACAGCGTGCGGTTATCGTGTAGATTTGGACCTTGACCGCCCAATTGAATAAAGCGGTTCGCCTGTGTATAAAGTTGAACGCGGGGAAAACCGGTCAGATCCGGCTTTTGATCCCCCATCCAAAAACCAAACTCCTTCGCGTAATTCTTATCACTTAATGCTTGCTTACTTCCGTTCTGGTTCCACGTATAATTGAACTTCGCATCATTTACCAGAGTCTTTGTCAATGTCCTCGTATAACCCAAGGCAAGCGTTTTCCCGTAATCAAAGTTATTCTGGTCGGCAAAAGCCGTCAGACCGGGAGCGACATTGTCATACTTTCCATAGTTGAAACTTCCGTTCAGAGCGCTGCCGTCCTTAAAATTGTGGTCAATTTTTATGAGGTATTTGTTTTGCGTGTACTGGCCGCTCCGAAAGATCCTAAGATTGAAGATGGGATCGTCATAGTTAGGATCTGGAATTAGATCAAGCAGCTTCTTTCCAACGGGGGTTATAAGTTCTGGCGGAAGTATCTTACTCGCGATCGGCTGTTGGGTGTACGGGTTGTACAATGTAAACGGGAGACCAGTATACCCATTGACCGATTCAGTAAAATCACCCGCTCGCTCTTTCGCGGTCGGGGCAAAACCCTCGATCAGCTGCCCGGGTTTGGTCTGGCGAAAAAATTCTGCGCTAAAGAAAAAGAAAGTTTTATTTTTGATGATCGGTCCCCCCAGCGTGCCGCCAAACTGGTTGAATTTGTACGGAGGGGTCTCATTTCGTGGTTGGGTTTGGAAATAGGGAAGCGCATCAAGCGCTTTATTTCTGAAAAATTCGTACAACGTACCGTGAAATTCATTAGTGCCCGACTTGGTGACCACGTTTATCACACCACCGCCGGCTCGGCCATATCTTGCCGAATAAAGACTGGTCTCGACTCGAAACTCCTTAATTGCATCAAGCGCCGGTGAAGAAATCAGCTGGTTAAAGTTAGAATCCGTCGAATCGGCACCATCAACATAATAAGCGTTGTATCCTGTCCGAGCCCCATTGAATCCGACCGCGACCCCTTTTGTCGGGAATACACCGTTTTTTGCATTTCCCGACTCAGCTCCTGCTGTAAGAGCGGACAATTCCAAAAATTCGCGGCCGTTAAGCGGCATATTTTGGATAGTCCGCTCGTTAATCACCTCACCCATTGTTGGATTCTCAGTATTGATCGCCGAGGAGGTGTCGGATGAGACCGTCACCTGTTCGCTGACCTCTCCGATAACCAAATGAACATCAAACCGTTGAACCACACTTACCTGAACCACGGCATCCGAAATCTCCGCCTTTTTGAAGCCTTTCGCTTCGGCAACAATCGTGTAGTTGGCCGGCGGGAGAAAATCGATCCGGTAATTGCCCCGATCGTCGGTCGTTACTGTCCGGCTGATGGCGGTTTCGGTGTTCGTGGCAGTGACCGTAGCTCCCGGGATTACTTTGTCACTCGGGTCCGACACTGTTCCGACAATCGCGCCCTGGTTGCTCGTTTGCGCGAGGCAGATTTGTCCTCCAAGCAGACACAGGGAGAATAAAATCCAACTCAATGTCTTTTTCATGATCGAATGCTCCTAGTTATTTTAGCATTGAACGTAGCCGGAAAAGTTTTGGCGCTTTCCCAGTGGATCAACGCTTGGTTGAAATGTCCCAGCGTAGGAGGAACACGACGTCGGGAAAGCGTGCAGGCTACCGCCATTTCGGGCCAGATTCCCGATATTCCATTTTATAAATCGGCTTAAATCAGTGAAAGAATCAGTAACCAATCCGGCGGAGAGAATTCCGGACTTTAGGATACGCTAATAGGTTTACGTTAAATCAAGATAATGGCTATGTAAATAGTATTTATCGTGGTTTTGGTCATTTGGTTCAGTATACTGAACCGTCGCTAGGATAAAACCTCCCTCCATGTCCGCAGCCTGCACGCGGCAATCATCGCATCAGCGACGCGAATGGCATTTAAGCCGTCGTCAATGCTCACGTTGGGTGCCATGCGGTCATCGATGACCTCAAAAAAATGATCAAGTTGCCGACTCATCATTTGATCAAAGCTTTCATCAAAGCGAAATACCTGTTCGAATTCGTCCGTGTATCTTTTGACAACCACGCTTGGCCGTAACGCGTCAATTTCCAGGTATCCCCGATCCCCAATTATCCTGAAAGATCTTTGTCCGGGTGCTTGTACGTAATCAAGGTGCGCAGTGCCGGAGACCCCGTTTTCCAATTCCAGAATGGCGTTAACGACGTTTGGGTCCTGCATTTTCTCGAGTCTCCCTGACTGGTGACTGACCGCTGCAACGCGGCGGACTTTACCAAGAAACCAATTGATGTAATCCCATTCATGACTGTAATCCACGAAAAGCTTGTCACGAGCGCCGTCATCAAAACGATTCCTGGCCGAAATTAGCGTGTTGTACGCCCCAAGCATCACATGAAACGAAACCGGATCCCCAATCGCTCCACTGTCAAGTATTTCTTTTGACTTTAAGAAAACCTGGTTGTAATGCAAGGGATAGCCAACCAGTACGCGAGCATTTGTCTTTTCTACGGTCCGCTTTAGATTCTCGACTTGCTCTGCGTTCTCCGCAATGGGTTTTTCGATCAAAACGGCGATGCCTTTTTGGCACGCGGCCTCAGCCTGGGGAATATGAAATTGATCCGGAGTTGCAACGATTACACCGTCAAGATCCAGATCAAGAAATTCTTCGAAAGATTCGGTCAGCTTTTCGAGATTTGACAGATTCCTGGCCTTGTCTAAATGATTCGGTACGACGTCGCATAGACAAAGCGTTACGTCATTTCGCTGGGACAACAAGCGGGCATGACGGAATCCTATAGAGCCAATTCCGCAAACACCAATCCGGTATACCTTTTTTATTACGTCCATACTCTTCAGATCAATTCAGTCAGACGCCAACTCGCGACTCGCGCCGGAATCGGACGCAACTGCGAAGCTCCATAACTGCGTACAACCAAAGTTAGTTTCTATTACGCGGGATCCGACATGTTTGGCCCTTTTAAGGAGTAAAAAATTTGCAGGTCGGACTCGATGAGTCGAAAATCCCTAAATCGTGGAATATTTTGTGAGCCATGACCATATGTCCGAAATTATTGGGATGGATAGCACCATCGTTTAGCCAGAATTGGAGACGGGAGCTGTTTGCGGTCTGGCTGACCCAGTATCCATAATGATCAACCACAGGCAGGTTGTATTCGGCTCCAATCTCGCGAATGATCTCTACATAGTCCGGAAGGAGTCGGCGCTCCTCGGATTTTAGAAAATCAATTAAATTCGGTGTATGAAGCAAAAGAATTGACTTTTGTTTCTCAACTTTTTCTATCAGGTTTTCAAGGGATCGGCGAAAAGTGGCCTTGCCTTTCTCCGCTTCCCGGCAGTCATTCATACCGATGTGGAGTGAAACCACCTGAGGCCGAAATTGAAAAATACGACGATCGGCATCTGCCGAGATTCCTTTCAAAGTATCACCGCTGATGCCCGTGTTGATTACAAAATCGTGCATCCGTTTTATTTCCCAGCGTACCCTTTCAGCGAAATGTTCGACGTAACTCCGCCAACCGTAAGTGTGCAAAGCACCATGAGTGATGCTGTCGCCGGTAAAAACCCAGGTGATGGGTTCCTTCTCGCCTATCATTTTTTTTAAGTCGTTGAACGGGTCCGTTCTATCTTCACCCGATGCTAATGTTGCATTCACGGCAATAGTCGCAGCACCGGTCGCCAACAAAAACTTCCTTCGATTCATATCACATAATTTTTTTGGTGAGGTTCTGACTCAAGACGCTTCGCTAACTAATGCAACGCAATCTATCTCAAAAAGTAGACTTGGGGGAAGACAATTTGTGATCGTGGTACGAGCCGGAAAAGGTTCACTGAAATGTTCGCGATAAAGGCGATTGAATTCAGGCAGGTCATCATCACGCCGCACGTAGCAACCGACTTTCACAATATTCTCCCAAGAAGTTCCCGCTTTTTCTAAAATAAGTTGCAAATTTTGGAAGGACCTCACTACTTCTTCGGCAAATGAACCACCGATAATATCTCCCGTTTCCAGATCAACAGATGCCTGACCCGATACAAAAATCAAATTCCCAACGCGGACAGCATGCGAAAATGGTAGTTTAAGATCACCAACAATAACTGCTTCTTTAGTCATTCTGTTCATTTTGCTATTAAGATTCTTATATCTCTCACATTAGTTCCGGTAGGTCCCGTGATGATAGCATCATCCAATTTTTGAAAAAAAGAAAAACTATCGCTCGTTTCAAGATGGCGGGCTGGATCGAGTCCGCGCTGCTTAGCTCGTCGAAACATGGACCCGTCCGTGGCGGCACCGGCCGCCGGGCTGTTGCCATCAATTCCGTCAGTTCCCGCGCTTAAGATCGCGTATCGGAGAAGCGATTTTTCACTTCGCGCCAATAAGGAAAGTCGCAAAACCGTTTCGGCGTTTCGCCCGCCGATGCCGTTTCCCTTTACCTTGCATCCGAATTCACCGCCAGAAAGCAGGCAAACGGGACGATCTTCCTTCACTGAGCGACGAAATTCAATAAATCGGGAAAATAATTTTTCGCAACCTTCAACGATAAACTCATCTTCCGCATCCGTATCAATTCCGACGATAAACCCATTTTCCTGAGCGATTCGGGCAGCGTGTCGAATCATTTGCTCGTTATCAAGCAAGACGTACGACCGATTGTCGAGATTTTTCGCCGTTGGCGGCTGACAGTCTTCCAAAACGCCGACGGTGGACGCCGGAAGTTTTTCTCTTAATCGGTATTTTTCGACCACCCCGCTCGCGTCGGGAATATCGTTGGCGGGCAATAAGCTAGGACCCGACGCTACCGACGAAAGGTCTCCCTGCGACGTATCAGAAATTAGGAGGCTAATTTGTTTTGCGTTCGGCGCCGCGAGAGCAAGTCCGCCGCCTTTAACTCGCGAAATAGTGCGTCTGACCGCATTTATTTCGGCGATGCTAGCACCCGAAGTGACCAAAACGCGATTAAATTCCCGTAAGTCGGCGAGGCTAATTTCCTCGTTTCGTGGCAATTCCGTCATAGCCGAACCGCCGCCGGAAATCAGAAACACTACCAAAGCGCGTTCCGAATTCCCACATTCGAGAAGCTCCAAACACGCGCGGGCGGAAGCGAAACTTGCTTCGTTTGGCAAGGGATGTCCGCCAGCAAAAACTTGCCACTTTGAATCTAATTCATTTACCGCGGGAATAATGCCCGAAACCACTCCGCCTTTTATCCAATTTCCGGCAACCTCGTTGAAACCGGTCGCCATCGGATATGCCGCTTTCCCGATCGCGATGACATAGATAGCCAAATTTGAATCAGTCTCGAACCTGTTGCCATTTATCAACAGTCTCGAATTTTCGATGTCTACCGCTCGCTGAACGGCTTTTTTCGCGTCAATTCTTGTGAGTGCTTCCTGAAATATTTTTCGAGCGGTCCGCGCCAGCATTCTATAATCCAAGATCAAGCTTCTTAATTCGCTTAAGCAAAAGCTCGGCTTCGAGTTTTTGCCCTTTGTTATTCGGGTGCATTCCGTCCAGAAACAGATCGTCCATCGTCCGCCCTTTCACTTTGTGATATTTGTAATATTCCTTATTCAAGTCAACTAAAACGACGTCTTCTTCTCTGGCGACCCTGCGCATGCGCTGAACGTAGGTTTTCAGAATAACGTTAAAACCGTCCTCGTCGTTTGGGTTATAGGGCGGTTTGCCGTACATTTCCTTTAATTTTTCAGTCCAGCGAGTCGGCGGCGGCGTTACCAAAATAATTTTAGCCTTCCGCCGTTTCAGCTTGGCGATAAATTCGCGCAAATTTTGTTCGTAATCCACTATGGGCACGCGTGACGCGGTCGCCGGAGGTTTTTTCCACACATCAACCGCCGCGTCATTCGTCCCAAGCTGAATAATAACCAAATCGGGATCACGAGCCAAAACGTCCTTTTCGAAACGCTCTTTCGCCTTAGCCGTAGTATCCCCCGGAACGCCCGCGTTGACGACCCTAACGCCGGAGTGTTTTTTCTGGAATTCTTCCCGAATGAGATCGGAATACGTTGTCACGTTCTTGCGCGGTGCGGTGATCGAGTCGCCAAAAGCGACGATTGTTTTCGTCTGAGCCGCAGAATTACTAGCACACAGCGTCGCAAATGCAAAAACAAGTAGACAACAGATCCTTTTTTTCATCGTAAACCCTAAAATCTAATTATTTGGCGAACCGTTTCTCCAGTTGCCAATATATCAAACCCTTCGTTAATTTCTTCCAGTTTTAAAGTCTGCGCTCTCAATTGATCAACCGGCAAAAGTCCGGCTTGATACAACGAAACGTAACGCGGAATATCTCGGCGCGGAACGCTCGACCCCATATACGAACCTCTAATAACTTTTTCTTCGGCGACTATGGTGACCGCTGGAACTGAAAACATTTTATTCGGATGAGGCAAACCGAGAGCGATCGTCGTTCCGCCGCGTTTGGTTGATTGATAGGCTTGAATCAAAACTTGTTCGTTTCCTGCGCACTCGAAAACGTATTCCGCTCCGCCCTTGGTAATTTCCCCGACCGCTTCAACTGCGTCGGTTTGATTGACGTTAACGGCGTGAGTCGCTCCGAGTTCGCGGGCAAGCGCGAGTTTTTCGTCAAATATATCCGCCACTATAACCGGATAGGCTCCTGAAGCTGACGCTCCCATTACCGCGCTCAATCCGACTCCACCCAGCCCGAAGATCGCCACGGATTTTCCAGGCGAAACTTGGGCGGTATTGAAAACGGCTCCTGCGCCGGTCATCACCGCACAACCGAAAAGGGCGGCGGTTTCAAGCGGCAGGCTTTGGTCTATTTTTACCAAAGACTCTTGAGCGGTGACCGTAAAACGCGAGAAAGCCGAAACACCTAAATGATGATGCAAGACCTGCAACTTCGCGTCGGCGAATCTTCGATTACCGCTCAAAAGGCTTCCTTCCGTGTTCGTCCGCGCTCCTTTTGTGCATAAGGCGGCCCGTCCTGCGACGCAATAATCGCACTGTCCGCAAATCGGCACGAAACTAAAAACAACATGGTCGCCCGCCTCAAAGTCTTTCACTTCCGCCCCGATTTCCCGGACAATTCCGCTCGCTTCGTGTCCCAGGACCATCGGCCTGACACGCGGGCGCGAGCCGTCTATCACCGACAGATCGGAATGGCATAAGCCGGCTGCGGAAACTTCCACCAGGACTTCGCGTTTTCCCGGTGGTTCAAGATTTATTTCATCGACAACCAAAGGCAAACTTTCAGCGTAAGGGCGAGGCAATCCCGTTTCGTATAAAACCGCGGCTGTCGTTTTTATCATTTTCCTTAACTATTTTTTTAGAGAACCTATTACCAATCCCTTGAAGCGCGACATCAATTTATCTTCGCCAGACGCTCCGTAAAATTTTCCGCGATTAAAAATGAACTTTGTATCCATTAAAGGTTGCGGTAGGTTCGAGTCGAGAGAATAAGTATCGGTTGAGGGTGTGTATCGATAAACAGTATCGAGGCCATGTTCGTTATAGCCACCGATCAAATAGATATATCTGCCATCCGAACCGGCCCAGAATGCCCGCATCGGTTGGGGAACAGTTTTGAGAGACGACCATTTCCCGGTTACCGTATCATATCGATAGGCGTCATCCAGATTATGAAATTTTTCACCGGGGCGTTGTGTTACACCGCCAAACACGTAGATCGCCGTTCCTATTGCGACGGCTGAGAAAGTCTGGCGCGGCGGACCGGGCACCGCAGGAAGTTTTGACCAGCGTTCGGTTTTTACATCGTAGACTCGGGAATCGCTGGTGGCTTTTGTCACGTCGTTCGGACTTGTTGCTCCCCCGAAAATGTAAATTCTGTTACCAATAGTTACAAATGCCGCGTAAATGAGCCCTTCCGGTGATTTACCGATATTGCTCCAAGCTCCCTTGTGCAACCGATAAATGTCCCTGTTGAGAGCACCATCTTCATCAGTCCCGCCAATCAGAAAAATGTCCTTTCCGATCTGTGCGGTCACTCCGTAACCAATAGCGCGAGGAATCGGCTTCAAAGTCGACCAGGTCTTTCTGTTCGGATCGTAAAAGCTAGTTTCGCGCGTCCACAGTTTCTTTCCATCCTTCCAATAGCTCCCCCCCGCAATCCAAAGACCGCCTTCATACCACGCTG
>Ga0207706_10003754_pt1 | contig 14487 bp, 17 predicted proteins | sample KBSC53metaG_FD_184318 | JGI IMG/M metagenome (GOLD analysis project Ga0207706, IMG submission 184318) | Corn rhizosphere microbial communities from Kellogg Biological Station, Michigan, USA - KBS C5-3 metaG (SPAdes) (version 2) | ecosystem: Host-associated > Plants > Roots > Rhizosphere > Soil ... | reverse complement strand
ATCGGAAGGCTCGGTGGGATACTGGATCGCGATCCTGGCGCAGATGTCGGCCGGTCTTTCCATAATAGCGATCGCATTGGCTTTATAGTCGAGGGACGTGCGCCGGAACCGCACGCTGTCGGCTGATCTGTGGAGAACGTCATGGAAGAAAATGACGACGCCATGTCCGAAGAAGAATTTCGCCGCCAGGTACTGGAATTACTCAGAAAGCAGGCGGAATATCTTTCGCGGATCGAGATTTCTGCCGGCGTCGACACGTGTCTTCTCGACAAGATCGCGCGCATTCTGTGCATGCTTGCGAACGAGAGCCACAAACAGGCGCTGCAAAACAAAGCGACAAGTGAGGCGATCCGGTCACTTCTCGAGCTGTACAAGCTGGCTCATCCGGAAGCGGCGCAGCATCTGGAGAAGTTTGAAGCGTTGCGGGCGGAAATCGAGAAGTGCTGTCCGCCGGAGTGCGACGACGATCTCATCTGTCACTACGAACCTTGCGAACCGCACGGAGGAATTCGCGGGGGCGACGGCTACTCGGCGAAATCGAGAGGCCACGTGGACCCCATCAGGGTAAGCGGGCGGCCGCACCCAGCCTGGACCATCAAGCCGAATCCTCTGAACGACATCGAAGACCTGCCCCAGGTCCAGCAAGGCCCGATTGTTGGTCAACTCATCCCCGCTCTCCCGACTCCGGGGGTCCTCGATTTTCGCTCAGGCGGCGGACCGACTCCCGGCGGCCAGGCCCCAGTGACATTCCGGACGTTCACACAAAGCGGCGTCACCACGGGTCTATGGCCACCTGACATGAGCGGAGCCAAGGCGGGGGATGTCGTCCTGATGTCCGGCAATCTTTGGCTGAAGCTCTCGGTCGACGGCGGAAAGACGTTTACCGACCTGGACTTCACCAAGGTCTTCGCAGCCGACAACACGTACGGCGGATGGGCCGGGGACCAGGTCATCCACTATGTGCCGCAAATCGATTGCTTCGTGCTGTACGTGCAGTCGTTCCTGGGTGCCAAGGGCACCCCGAACGCCAGCAAGAGCGTCGTCAAGGTCGCGCTTGCAAGCCCTGCCGATCTGAAAAAGTTCAAGGGCGCGAAAGCAGCCTGGTGGCGTCAGTGGGACTTCACGTCCGACACTTTCGGCCTGAATGCCTGGCTTGATTTCCCCGACATCAGTTACGGGGACGCCTATCTTTACATCAACACCAATGCATTCACCCGTACCTATGATTCCAAGGGCAAGTCGAACGACGCATTCCAGGGCAAGCTGTTCTTCGAGCTGCCGCTCAAGGAAATGCAGGCGGGATCGGGGTTCAGCTTCTACTTCGGGCTTTGCAGCGATTCCCTGGTCTACGGCTCGCCGACCCAATCGATTTCCGACGAAAACTATTGGGCCGCACACATCGGCAATTCGAGCATGCGGATCTATTCATCCAAGGGCGGCGACCCGAATTATTACTGGCGCGAGCGAACTCTCAAGGCGAACTGGCCGCTCGCCACTCTCGATTCGAACAACGTTCGCGATATCATCAGCGCGGCCCCCGATTCCGGCGACTGGCTGAGCGACGACCATCGAATTATCGGCGCCACCAAAGTCGGCAACATACTCTGGTTTGGCTGGACCGCAGCAAAAGGCGACGGCGGGGGAGGCGGCTTCAGCTTTCCGCAGCCCCACATCCAGATCGCCAAGTTCGATATCAGCCAGGACTACAAATGCGTCGAACAGACGCAGGTGTGGAATCCGGACATCGCGTTTGCCTACCCAAGCCTGACCACCAACTCGAATTTCGAGGTAGGCATCTCCTTGGCATGGGGCGGCGGCAAGAGTTTCGGAAGCCATGCCGTCGGAATTCTCGGTGATTTCATTGTGTGGTTCGGCGAAGCCAGCACGCGCACCAGCTCACGGGCGAGTCCGACCCGATTTGGCGACTATCTGCATGTCCGGCTCGCGCAGCCCGACACTCGTTTCTTCAGCGCTTTCGGTTACGCGGTCACGAACGACAGCAGCACGCCGCCGAATGAACAGGACGATTATTTATACGTGGAGTTCGGCCGGGAGGCCGTGCCGCCATCACCGATCCACTAGCGAAGGAAAGGCGATATGCGGGAATCCGCGATTTGGGTGTTTCTACGCGCCATTCTCTACGAGTGGATCGGCGCCCTCCACGACTTGCTCAAGGCTCTCTGTGCCTGGTTCAAGCGATGGATGACGGGCCAGCCTCGTCCAACTCATCCCGGTTGCGTCTGGATCGATGATCCGGCGTTCGTGCGCCCCGATCCGCTAATCTACTCGCAGCAATATCTCACTGCGCAGGGCCTGGCGGTAACTTGGGACAACCCGGACATTCAACTCTTCCAGAATGGCTCGCCGGTGAGCTCGTCCGGTTTAAGTCCCGGTACAACGTACGAAGTGCGGGCGCGCATCTGGAATCACTCCGCCGAGGCGCCGGTGATAGACATGCCGGTTCATTTGTCGTTCCTCGACTTCGGCGTCGGCACCCATTCAAATCCGGTCGCCTCGACCAAGATCGATGTCGGCGTCCTTGGAAGTGCTGAGCAACCGGCCTTCGCGAGTTGGTCGTGGACGACGCCGACCACGCCCGGCCACTATTGCCTGCAGGTCCTGCTGGACCCGGCCGACGACCTCAATCCGGCGAACAATTTGGGACAGGAGAATACCGACGTCGTCGCCGCTCATTCGCCCGCGGAGTTCAAGTTCACGCTGCGTAACGACACGCGTCAGGCGCAACGCTACCACTTCGAGGTCGATGCCTATCAGATCCCCGAGCTGCCGAGTTGTGCGCAGTCCCGTGACAAGGATCCGCTAGGGCTTCACCGGCGAGGGCGACACCCCGTTCCGGCCGGGTTTGCAGTTAACATCAACCCGGCAACGCCCACTCTCAACCCGGATGAGAGCACCACGATCCTGGTCAGCATTGAGCCTCCTCCTGGGTTCATTGGAAGACAGCCGATCAACGTCAACGCGTTTCACGCAAACGGCTTTGCCGGCGGCGTGACCCTGACCTGCGTCAAGGAGCCGTAGCCGTGGCATTCAAGCAATATACGAAGTGCGTGGACGCCGCGGACTATCAGGCCAGGCTCCAGTACATCAGCGTGGCTTCGCTACTTGCGGGCACCCCCGCGGCCTTGATTACCGTTGCCCTTGGACAGCCGCAGTGCCTGTGGATCGTGCTGGCAATCTATGCCGCGGCCGCAGCGGTCGCCTATTATCATAACTGGCTCTATTCTCGCCTGATCTGCCTTGGGGGCGACCGAGACTGCGTCGGCGCAATCGTCAGCATCGGAGGGCCCACGGAGCTTGGTCTGAATTTCCTGGACAGGGACACGGATTATTCGATCAATCTCCTTCTCAAGAACACCAGCTACGGCCCCTCCGAGGATAGTTTTGCGACCCCGGCCGACGAGGCCGCAGCGAAAGCGGCCTTACAGGTCGCAGCGCAACAAAGTCAGCCGTATGGCGAGCTGGTAACTCCACAGCCGCAGGTCACGGCGATCATGACCGTCGAAGGACATTTCGCAACCGACGCCCAGACAGGCCAGATCGCGGCAACATTGCACGCGGAGTTCGAAGGCGACGGCAATTACAAGATGCTGCAGGCGTCGAAGGTTGCACTGGCGGTATCGATATACGCGCTGGTCGCCTGCCTTCTGGGCCCTCTGGGCGGCCTCTTCGCCGCCGCAATACTCATACTTGCCCTTCTCGGCCTGTTCATCACCAGCCTGCTCACCCTGTCCGGTGAGGGGACGCCGTCGGATGTCGATGCCGGCGAATTGACCGACAACACCGGAACCAACGCGAATGGACAGGGAGTTGGTGCCGATATTGTCTATGTGCAGGGAGCCTGGGTCTGCGACACCCTGCACGAGCGCTGGAATGAGCTCCACCCGATCAAGAAATGCATGAAGTGCGGCACATGGGATGGAAGCTGGCCACAGGATGATATCATCCTGCGAATAAGGCATGGGTTCGAAGTTGCGCAGGATCCGGCGACCGTAACCGCGCAGGCTCAGCCGCAAAATCAGTGGTCCTTCCACCCCGATCTCGACGGTTGCGTGGCTGACGGGCCGATACTCTGAAGCTCATTCGCCCTCGGAGAGACAGCGATCACTTAGTCGTTTCTGGGAGCAGAGATCCTCCGCGGGCGTTAACGCCGCATGCGCCGTGTGAACACCACAGGGGCAGTACTACTCACCTTGCTGCTGTCGTTAGCGCTCGTGGCGTATGTCTTCACCGGGAACAGCGGAGTGCGCTCCGACAAGGAGCCTCATTGCACGTCGAAGCAAGCGCTCGACCAGGTCAAGGCCGAGTTGTTTCGGCGTGCCGCAGCGAAACTCAAGCTGGACGCCGGAGCCTTCTCTCACATCGCCGATAATACGATGATCAGAACTACTTCGCGCATCTATCGCCGGCACTACCGCGGCTCCGATTCCATCACATGTTCGGGACTGATTGCCCTTGAGCTCCCGCCGGGAGTTCTAGCGGCCGGGGACGGCGTGAATATCTCCTCCGGCATCGACTATGAGCTGGAACCAGGAACTGGGGCAAACGCACGCCTGCTTACATTGAGCAGGGCTGACGCCTTGGAAGTGCGGCTTGCCAGATTGTTCAAATCGGAAATCGAAGGCCGCCAACCGATCGCGACCGTCCCAAGTCCCGGCAGTCCAAAAGATACCGCAGTTGCAACGAACGAGCGCTTACCCGAGCGAGTACAGCCAAATCGGCTTCCGGACGCTGCCCGACCGGCAACATCTCCAGCGCCCAAACCCAATCCGGGTTCGGCAGGCCAACCCGAAGAGCCGGTCGTTTCCCAGTCTCCCTCCGGGCCCGAATCTCCAGAGCCGCCACCGGCTCCCAAGCCCTCAGTCGTCGCGGTAACGTCCACACCGCCGGCCGTTCCAAAATCCACGTTGGGGGCAGGAATTTCCACGCAGCCAACACAGCCGAGGTCCGCACCCAGCGGAGGAAACCTCGCGCCGCGGGCGCTTCCAGTCGCGGGGCCGAGTGTCAAATGCCGGCATGCGCGAACGAAGAGCGAGATCGCCCTGTGCACCAATGACAGCTTGGCGAGTCTCGACCGTCAGATGTCTTCTCAATTCTCTGGCGCGTTCTCCGCAGCAAGGCCCGGACAGCGCGTGATGCTTGAGCGTACGCGCCGTCGTTTCCTGCGGTATCGCGATTCCTGCAAATCCGAAGCATGCATCGCAGACGCGTACCGTCGGCGTATCCAGGAGATCAGCGCCATCATGGCTGGCCCCTGGTAGTCGCAAATCGAACCTACATTTCCACGTGCCTTCGTGCGTCCACGTGAATGTCCGGTTCGCGCCGCCTGAGACCCAGAAGTCCAACCAGGCCAAGAAGGCCCAGAAGCCCCAGCCTTGGATTGCCGGTGGTGCTTCCGACGTCCACTTCATCGGCCCTGCTTGTTTGCGCAGCCGCCTGCGCAGGCGGCGTTAGCAAGGCCGCTGCGATGAAAAAGATGCTCGCACGCATGGGTGGGTCCTTTCGCAGGAATGGCGCAGGTCAAACCGTCACACGCGGCGCTCGTTCCGCCGCACATCGCGTCACGGCCGCGAAACGAACGGAACGGTGCGCCTGCGTATCAGTTCAGGAATTGCGCTTCAGTGTCCGGGAGTTAGCCTCGCATGACCGACAGGAAGCTCGTTTCCAAACCGGGTGATTCCAAGGCCTTGGAAAGCTCCGAGGAGGTCGCCGCAATTCCCCTGGTCGAGGAGCGGCTTTCGATAGCCAAACGCCAGGTGGAATGCGGACGCGTTCGCGTTCGCGTAACAGTGGAGGAGCGGGTCGAGACCGCGAGCGAAGAACTGCTCCGCGACAAGCTCGAGATCGAGCGAGTTCCAAAGAATGTGCGGCTCGCCGAGGTCCCTCATGTGCGCGTCGAAGGCGAAACCACGATTTTTCCCGTCGTTGAGGAAATCCTGGTCGTCGAAAAAGCCTTGATGCTGGTGGAAGAGATCCACGTCACGCGGCACTCGGTAACAGAGACAGCCGAAATTCCCATGACCGTTCGCACGGAACGTGCCACGGTCGACCGGGAGGCACTCGACACGCCGGCAGCGACCGAGGATTGAGCCTATGCCGCGGACCATCGCAGCCTTGTATGATAGCCGCCCTGAAGCAGAGTTTGCCCGCGCCCAACTCATTTCAGGGGTAAAGGCAAGATTCCCCCGGATCATCGGTAAGGACACGATAGGGGCCCTCGAGGGTCTGGAGATTGCCGCGTCCGATCTAGAGACTTATCGCGAAGGAGTTAGTTCCGGTGGCTATCTGCTCGTAGCTCAAATACCACGCGGGACCAGCGCCGATCGGGTCATCGAGCTGGTAGTCTCGGCTATCGGCCATGGGGCGGAGGAAGAGTCTCAAGATCTGCGGTGGGACGAGCAAGGCGTCAGGGTAGAGTTGCCCACGGACATTCCGCTTGAGCTGACGCCGGCGGACTCGGTGAACGCTTCGGAGATCGGCCAAGACGACCTCGAACCAGAAGTGGATTCTACGCCGCCAATTGTTCCGGAAGAGGAGCGGCCGGTTGCAACGCAGGAGCCCGCCCGTGAGGGGGCCCGGGTTCGAGCCCACACTCACGACGTCCCCGCAGAGGAACAAGTCGCCTTGAAGGTGGAGACGATCGAAGTGGAGAATCGCGTCGCCGAAAGGAAACTCAGTGAAAGTGAGGTGGAGGCCGGCGGGTTGTTCAAGGAGCGTGTTTTCGAGATTGCCGAGATGCGGGAGGAACCGGTCGTCACCAAAATTGCAGTCGTCCATGAGGAGGTGATTGTCAGAAAGATCGTAAAGGAACGAACGGAGACCATCCGAGACTCCGTGCGGCAGACGCAGGTCGAAGTGGAGGATTTGCCCCTACCGGAAGAGGAAGGTCCAGGCCTTTTCGGAAGTGATAAGCGAGGCGGCCGCTGAGGAATTGCCGATCCGAGCGACCCGCGTCCTCGCTACCGTCGCACAATGGAAAGTGGTGGACGCACTAGGGCTCGACCTAGGACCGCTGATTTCCAATTATCGTTCAGTGAAGCGCGGCTATCTAGCCCATTGCGGACATTGGCTGGGGCGTTAGGAGCGCCCTATGAAATACCTGGTGGTCACGATGCGCCGGCCTGAGTTCGACCCCAAGGTAATTCCCGCACATTATCAATTTCTCGACGATCTGCGCGATCGGTCTCTGCTCGAGGAAGCGGGGCCCTTCACCGACAAAAGCGGTGGTGCATATGTGCTCAGAGCCTCTAGCCTTGAGGAGGCCCGGGGCTTGGCAGATCAGGATCCGCTTGCTCGCAGGCACTGCTCGATCGTCACGGTCCACGAATGGGATGCGAAGTAACGCATCATCCGATTTCCACTCAAGGCATCGACGTCCCTGTCGTCCTCACAAGCGGGCTCGACTACTGCCTGAATTCGTCTGCCAGAGCTAAAATGGCGCCCTGCTTTGAAAGCCGATCGTAGCGATCTTCGTCGCAACTTCCGAATAGAGATCAGGCTTGTGAGCTGAGCCGATCGTCTCGGAGCGTGACATGAGTGATCAACAACCCCGCCTCGTTGCGAAACATCATTTCTCGGCCAGTGATGTCGGCGTCCTCGAGGACCGTCTCGATAAATTCAATCGCGACCGCACTGGATGCCTCGATTCAGAACTGCTTGGATTCGAACTTTCTTTGGAAGGTGAGTTGGTTGGGGCAGTTGCCGGTTTTACGTGGGCCGGTTTCTGCGAGCTTCGCCAGCTATGGGTAGACGAGAAGTTTCGAAAAGCGGGCCACGGCACCGCTCTGTTGAATGCAGCGATCAATGAGGCCCGGGCGCGACAATGCGCGCAAATCTATCTTGCGACCTATTCGTTCCAGGCGCCCGAATTCTACCGGAAATTCGGCTTTAAGACCGTGGCGGTAATCGAGAACAGACCTCCGGGTCACAGCGATTTCATCATGAGATTGATGATTTAGACTCAGGAGGTGTGACCAAATCGGGATCCAGCGCGAATAGGGCTATGACTTTCACTGTTGGGTCCCGGACATTGATATGATGCGTTCGTCTTCTCGATCTCGCCGCGAACTGCTTGCAACCATCCCGTTCGGGCTTGCCGCCGTTTGGATGCTGGGCACTTCAGGTGCGGCCGTCTCCAGTAGCAGGATCAACAAGACACCCGCCGAATGGATGCGCGAGCTCGGTCCGGCGCGATTCCAGATTCTGCGAGAGGCGGGGACTGAACCACCGTTCTCAAGTCCGCTCAATCGCGAGCACCGACAGGGCATGTTCGCTTGTGCAGGTTGCGCGCTTCCGCTCTTCTCGTCTTCCACGAAGTTCGACAGCGGCACCGGCTGGCCAAGTTTTTATCGCGCGCTGACCGGATCGATCATCACCAAGGCCGACCATAGCTTCGGAATGGAGCGGACCGAGGTGCTCTGCTCGCGCTGCAGCGGTCATCTCGGGCATGTATTTCCGGATGGTCCCAAACCCACCGGCCTTCGCTATTGCATGAATGGACTCGCTCTCGAATTTGCGCCCGGTCGGACAATAGCCTGATGCTCTTTTTCCTGCTCGCTTACCTGGGCGGCATTCTCACGATCCTCAGTCCCTGCATCCTGCCGGTGCTGCCGTTCGTGTTCGCGCGCGCGGATCGCGGCTTTGTTCGAAGCACATTGCCGATGCTGGCCGGAATGGTGGCGACGTTCGCAATCGTTGCGACGCTGGCGGCTTTCGGCGGCGGATGGGCCGTTCGAGCCAACTCCATCGGCCGCTGGGCGGCGCTGGCCCTGCTGGCCGTCTTTGGAGTTGCATTGCTGTTCCCCAGCGTATCGGATCGGATGACGCGTCCCATCGTCTCGCTCGGCTCACGTCTGTCCGAGCGCCGGCCAGGTCAAACGGAAAGCATCTGGTCGTCGGTCGTGCTTGGAGTAGCGACCGGCCTTCTGTGGGCGCCCTGCGCCGGACCCATTCTCGGAATCATTTTTACCGCCGCCGCACTCAACGGCGCGAGCGCAGGTACGACATTCCTTCTCCTGGCCTATGCGTTGGGGGCGGCAACGTCGCTTGCGCTGGCGCTGCTAATCGGCGGCAAAGTGTTTGCGCGGATGAAGAAGTCGCTCGGTGCAAGCGAGCGCATCCGACAGGTTCTCGGCGGGCTGGTGCTGGTCGGTGTTGCGGCCATTGCTCTGGGCCTGGACACGCGCGTGCTTGCGAAACTTTCGAGTGCGCAGACTACAGGGCTTGAGACGTCCCTCGCACAGAAGCTCGGAATTGGTCATTCGGTGCGCGAGAGCAGCGCGCGAGAGAATGCGATGGGCCAGCTCGAACTGCCGGTGGAGGGCACGCTTCCAGCCATCGAGAAGCTTGGCATCGGGCCGTGGTTCAACAGCAAGCCGCTCACGGCTGCCGACCTCAAAGGCAAGGTCGTGGTGATCGACTTCTGGACCTACAGCTGCATCAACTGCCTGCGCTCGATCCCCTATGTGAAGGCGTGGGACGAACGGTACCGCAAGGACGGGCTCGTGGTGATCGGTGTGCACGCCCCCGAATTCGCGTTCGAGCATGATCAGGCGAATGTCGCCAAGGCCGTGAAGGATCTTGGCATCCGCTACCCGGTCGTGATGGACAACGACTTGAAGCTCTGGGGCGCGTTGCAGAACAATTACTGGCCAGCACACTATTTCGTCGACGATCAGGGGCGCGTCCGCTTCCACCATTTCGGTGAAGGCGAATACGACATGTCGGAGCGGGTGATCCGGCAATTGCTGGCCGAGGCGGGGCATGCGCCGGCCGGGCAGATGAGCAGCGCCAAGGCGGCCGGCACCCAGGCGGCAGCGGACCTGGCCCAGGTCCGCTCACCCGAGACCTACATCGGCTATTATCGGGCGGACCGGTTCGTCTCTCCGGGTGGATTGGCTCACGACCAACCGAAGACTTATGCGGCGGCCCCACTATCGCTGAACGACTGGTCTTTGGAAGGACAGTGGCGCGACCAGCGCCAAAGCGCTCGCTCGCTCAGTCCCAATGCGAAAATCAGCTTCCGTTTCCACGCCCGCGACCTTCATCTCGTGCTCGGGTCGGCGAGTGCGAAGCCGGTGCGTTTCCGGATCGCGATCGACGGCAAGGCTCCCGGCCGAGACGCAGGTGTCGATGCGAACGCGCAAGGAACCGGCGTCATTACCGGGCAACGCCTCTACCAGCTCGTTCGACAGAGCGGTGCGATCGAAGACAGGACGTTCACAATCGAATTCCTCGATCCCGGCGTCGAAGCCTTTTCATTTACCTTCGGCTGAATGGGGAGCAGCTCGGCATTGTCGCCAACGAGGAGGCAGCTGCTCGCGCTGATCGCTTCGGCGGCAAGCGGCCCACTGCGTGCCGGCCCGCGCGCTCGCGTCCGAGCGGTCGCCTTCGACGCGTTCGTTCTTTTCAGCCCGCAGGTTGTCATAAGATCTGCTCGTGAGGTGGCGGGCGACAAAGGCGATGCTCTGTTCACGGCGGCTTCTGCAAAGCTGTTCGGCTACACCTGGTATTATACCAGCGCGAAACGGTACGCCGAGTTCGACAAGCTCGCCGCCGACGCCTTTGCGTCAGCTGGGCAGGGCCTCGGGGTGGCACTTGGAAGTGGCGACGTTGACCGAATGGTCGAAGCCTACTCCCGTCTCGAGCTCTGGCCGGATGTGCCCGCTGCGCTGCAAGCGCTTCGCCGCCGAGGGGTCCGGCTAGCGATGCTTTCCAATCTGTCCGGGCAAGCGCTGAAAGCGAACCTTCGGGCTGGAGAGATCGAAGAGCATTTTGAGTTCGTTCTTAGCACCGACCAGGCGCAGCAGTACAAACCAAGCCCAAAGGCGTACGACCTGGCCGTACGCGCCTTTAGGATTCCCAGGAACGAGATCGGCTTCGCGGCGTCCGCGAGTTGGGATGCATCCGGCGCAACGTGGTTCGGATTTCCCACCGCATGGGTGAACCGGAATGGACTTCCTGCCGAAATGGCTCATGTCGCTCCGGCGATCATTTCGCGGGAGATAAGCGGCGTACTTCAGCTGGCTGGCGTGCAACCCGCCTAGCTTTGCATGAGCGTTCGAAGTCGTTCCATTGACGGTCGCGTACTGATTTCTCCCGTCCACCGGGCGAGAGAGGGGAACTCACCAAGATCGACCACTCCAAAACCGGCAAAAGCGGAAACGCCCAGGAACGCCGTGATGTCCGCAATCGAGAAACTGTTGCCGGCAATGTACCGGCTATCCTCGAGCTGATCATTGAAGATGGCCATCGTACGCCGGGCGCGCCCGGCGAGTACCTTCGCCCATTCGGGATGCTGCTCGATCCTGTCGGCGAACATCGGATGCATCTGGTGAACATATTCGATTGCGGGGACGTAGAGCAGGAGCTCCGAGCGGCGCTCCCAGAGCTCGACCTGGAGCTGTTCCACTGAAGTGTTGCCGAGCAGTCCGGTCTGCCATTGGCGGTCCAGATAGCGGCAGATCGTCAGCGATTCCGAAATCATCTCCCCCGCGTCCGTCTCCAGGACCGGCACTGTTCCGAACGGGTTGATCTTCAGAAACGCGGACGACCGTGTGTCCTCGACCTCGATCTCATCAAGCGACTGCCCGCACTCATCGAGAAAGATCTGCACCCTCAACACGCTTGGTGCCGGTATCTTTACATAAAGCTTCATGACGTGCTGGCTTCTAGGTGAGTGTGGTTCTGAGAACGAGTTCGAGTTCAATCGCGTCGTTGAGCGGTACTCGGCTTTGCCCGGAATAGGGCGGATAGCCCCCTTCCGCGGTGAATGCATCCCGAAGGATCGATGTCGCCCGAAATCCGCAACGGAGATAGAAGCCGATGGCATTGGCGTCGGAGATCGAGGTTGAGACCCTCAGATATTGCGCGTTGTGCGCTCGGCAGTATCGGATCGCCGCTCTCAGCAGCTTTGTGCCTATCCCTTGTCCCTGGCGTGATTCCAGGACCGCAATGCTCTTGAGCTCGAAAACCCCGGGCTTTTCCGGCTCAATGATCAGTGCGTGTCCAAGAGGCTCGCAGGACTCCGTCGCGAACAGGACTTCACCACGATAGAGATAAGACAAAATCTGAAGTTCTGAATCGTCGGCAAGCTTGAACAGCGGCATGAGTTCACGGCGATCGCGTCGGAAAGGTGCGCACCAGATGCGATCCGCTGCCCTTTGGCTGAGCATGATCAAATCGAAGTGGTCAGCTGAACGAGCCAGTCCGGAGCAACCAGAACGAAATATGCTTCGATCACTCGGTCCAGGCCGCTCGCGATGAGAACTCCGACCAGAAGCAGAATGCCCCCCAGGACGCCCTTCGCAGCTTTGGCGTTCGAAGCCAGACGGCCTCTGATCCGCGCAATCAACGATCGGCCAAGGAACGCGAGCAGGACGAGCACAGCGGCAATGCCGGTCGCGAACGCTGACATTGTCAGTGCAACGTTTGACAAGTTTTGACCCTGCGCGGCGAGCGCAATCGCTGCGCCCAGAGTCGGCCCAACGCAGGGACTCCAGACGAGGCCGAGCAGAACGCCGATGGCCGCCTGGCCCCACAGTCCGCTGTTGTCGAATCGCTGCTGGCGATCGCCGGCCCATCCCACCAAGGGAGTAGCTGCCCTCGCTACCCAGTTTTGAAGGCTTGGAAGCAGCAGGAAAGCCCCGGCAAGTCCCAGGATCACCGCGCCGACAAGCCGCACCTGATCGGGATCGACGCCAAGCATCGAGCCGAATGCGGCCAGGACGAAGCCCACGATTGTGAAGCTCGCGACGAGGCCGGCGGCGAGCGCCAGGGCGCCGAGGCGATGTCGCTGGGCGGCTGAGCCGAGCACAACGGGCACGAGCGGCAGGACGCAGGGGGACAGGATCGTGAGCGCGCCGGCGCCAAACGCCAGCAGCGGATTTAGAACCTCGCCAGACATGGAATTTAGCGCAGGGTCGACGCCACGACAGCCGTCACTTTTCCGGGGTCGGCATTGTAAGCGAGCCGAGCGGTCTCACGCCGCCCGTGAAAGCCGATCAGCGTCGACTGTTTCTGCGCGCCAAAGCTGGTCCACAGCGGCTTTTGCGTATCGTAGTCGATGGTGAAGACTGTCACGCCCCGATATTCCGGCGTCGAGAGCAGCGCGCTGATCGTCTTTTCTTGGGCCCGGCAGATTGGGCACCAGCTGGCATGTACGAAGACGATCGTAGGTTCATTCTTGGCCTGCAGGGCCTGGAAGACAACTCGGTCGAATTGCCGGATTTCACCCGCGTTCGCAGGAACTGCCATCACAATTGCCGCGGCGGCCAGGGAATAAAGGGCTCGCATCTCGATACCTCGTGCTAGAATGATGGAACTGCGCCGGCCAACAGGAACGAAGCCGGCGCAGTGGTCACCGCAGTGGCGACTGCTGGTGAATTCGTGAGAGAAAGCTCGGCGGTCACAGATAAATATCTTTTCGCATCTGTGACCGATCGCGACGCCGGGGCGAATTCCATGTCGGGAATCGATGTGATCGCACGCGAAGCTGAATTGAGGGCACGCATGATCCGCGCGCTTGATGGCGATGCGGCGGCTTATGATGCGCTGTTGCGCATTCTTGTGCCGCAGCTGAGGGCGTTTTTTGGTCGGCGGGTCAATAGCGAGGATGTTGCGGAGGACCTCGTGCAGGAAACACTGATCGCCGTACATACGAAGCGGTCGACCTACGACCGCGCCAGGCCTTTCTCCGCGTGGCTATACGCCATCGCGCGTTACAAAATGGCGGATCATTTCCGGCGTTCGTATCGGGTGACACCGTCGGAGGACTTGGACGACGAGATTGTTGCGCCGGACTTCGAAGTCGCCAGCCTCGCACTGATCGACGTTGACCGGCTGCTCGGCGATTTGCCGGCGAAGCAGGAGTCGGCAATCCGCGCGACGAAAATCGAGGGATTGTCGCTCGCAGAAGCCGCTGCAGCGGCAGGCATCTCCCAATCAGATGCCAAGATGTCAGTGTATCGCGGACTGAGACGTCTGTCCGCGCGAGTACAGGGGAAAGTCCCATGATTGCTGCGAGGCGTCCAACCGATCAACTGGTGCAATCACTGGTTTGCGACCTGAGGCCGGTGCCACGGGCAGCCATTGTTCTGCGTCTCGCCATCGGTGCGACAGTGGGAGCCGCGACGTCGGTCTTCCTCCTGATGCTTCTGATCGGGTCGCGTCCCGACCTCGCGATGGTCATCCAATCCACAAGGTTCTGGTCGAAAGCAGGTTATATGCTGGCGACGGCCGGGATCTCGCTCCTTGTCGCCGCGCGCCTCGCTCGTCCGGGATCAAACACAAGGCTGATGTGGCTCCTTCCGATCCCGCTATTGGTCTATCTTCCGGCGGCCATCCTGGAACTGATCCGAACCGAACCGACAAATTGGATGCCGCTCCTTCTTGGTTATGGCTGGCAGCTTTGCACCTGGCTCGTTCTGATCCTCTCCATTCCAATTTACATCGGCCTTTGGTGGGCATTCC
>Ga0207706_10003751_pt1 | contig 14492 bp, 17 predicted proteins | sample KBSC53metaG_FD_184318 | JGI IMG/M metagenome (GOLD analysis project Ga0207706, IMG submission 184318) | Corn rhizosphere microbial communities from Kellogg Biological Station, Michigan, USA - KBS C5-3 metaG (SPAdes) (version 2) | ecosystem: Host-associated > Plants > Roots > Rhizosphere > Soil ... | reverse complement strand
TCAGATGGGCCGTTCGACCTTTATGGCGCCGCCATTGGTCCACGCCCATGCGATCATCTTCATGGGCTGGGTGGTCATCTACCTCACTCAGAACCTGCTGATCGGGACTGGGCGCACCGACATCCACCGCAAGCTCGGCTGGATCGCGGTCGGTTGGATCTTCCCGATGATCCTGCTCGGCTGCCTGGTGACTCTCGCAATGCTTCGGCGCGGACAGGTGCCGTTCTTTTTCCGCCCGCTCCAGTTCCTCGTCTTCGATCCGATGACGCTCTTCTTCTTTGCGGGACTGACTCTCGCCGCGGTTGCAAAGCGCGCGCAGACGGACTGGCACCGCCGGCTTCATTTCTGCGGCATGTCGCTGTTGCTCGGCCCGGCGTTCGGACGGTTGCTGCCGATGCCCTTGCTCGCGCCGTGGGCGTGGGAAGCAGCGTTCGTGCCCGGGCTGCTGTTCCCGCTCGCGGGCGTCGTAGCGGATCTGCGCCGCACCGGGCGCGTCCATCCAGCCTGGCGCTATGGCATCGGGGCGATGCTGGCCTGCTTCGTGCTGATTGAGGCGATCACCTACAGCCCGGTCGGAACGGCTCTCTACCGCGTCGTGACTGCCGGCTCGCCGGGCGCTTCAGTCGATCCGCTCGGCTTCGCCCCGCCGCCACCGATGGGGGGACCGGTCACCGGCCGCAGCTGATCCGTAGGCGGCCTCACCGCCGCCTCAATCACGCCCCATTGCGTTGCTTAACGAGTCCCTCGGCACTAACGGGAGCCGCATGTCAGACCGCGCCCAAACCCTCGCCAAGACCCTCGAGCTCATCGAGCCCTTCAACAAGAAGGGCATCGCTGTGACTGAGGCGACGCGCTTCGCCCAGGACCTCGAGTGGGACAGCCTCACCGTGCTCGATTTCGTCGCCAACGTAGAAGACGAATTCGACGTCATCATCTCGATGAACATGCAGGCCGAGATCGAGACCGTCGGGCAGCTGGTCGATGCGCTGGAGAAGCTGAAAGCGTGACGGACCTCTTTTCGAAGTTCGACCCCTTGATCCAGCAGCGCGAGCAGCTGCTGTCGACCGGAGTCACCGATCCGTTCAACCTGGTGATGGAGCGGGTCGAAAGCCCGACCGTCGCCATCTGCAACGGCAAGCGGACCATCTTGCTCGGCACCTACAATTACATGGGCATGACCTTCGACCCGGACGTCATCGCGGCGGGCAAGAAGGCGCTCGACGAGTTCGGCTCGGGCACCACCGGAAGCCGCGTCCTCAACGGCACCTATGGCCCTCACAAGGCGGTCGAGCAGGCGCTGAAGGACTTCTACGCTATGGACCACGCCATGGTCTTCTCGACCGGCTACCAGGCGAACCTCGGCGTCATCTCCACGATCGCCGGCAAAGAGGATTACATCGTCCTCGACATCGACAGCCACGCGTCGATCTATGACGGCTGCGCGATGGGCAACGCCCAGATCGTACCCTTCCGCCACAACGACATCGAAGCCTTGGAAAAGCGCCTGAAGCGCATCCCCGAGGGCGCGGGCAAGCTGGTGGTCCTTGAAGGCGTCTACTCGATGATGGGCGATGTCGCGCCGCTCAAGGAAATGGTGGCCGTGTCGAAGGCCAACGGCGCGATGGTCTTGGTCGACGAGGCGCATTCGATGGGCTTCATCGGCGAGCATGGCCGCGGCGTCGCCGAGGCGCAGGGCGTCATCGACGACGTCGACTTCATCATCGGCACCTTCTCCAAGTCGGTCGGGACGGTCGGCGGCTTCTGCGTCTCCAATCATCCGAAGTTCGAGATCCTGCGACTGGTCTGCCGGCCCTATGTCTTCACCGCCTCGCTGCCGCCCTCGGTCGTCGCGACCGCCGCGACCTCGATCCGCAAGCTGATGGACAGCAAGGCAAAGCGCGAGCACCTGTGGGAAAACTCCAAGCGCCTGCACGCCGGGCTCCGCCAGCTCGGCTTCACCCTCGGCACTGACGAGCCTCAGTCGGCGATCATCGCGGTGATCATGCCGGACCTCGAGAAGGGCGCCGCAATGTGGGAAGCACTTCTCAACGAGGGCCTGTACGTCAATCTCGCCCGTCCGCCGGCGACGCCGGCCGGAATGACCCTCCTGCGCTGCTCGCTCTGCGCGCTCCACACTGATGAGCAGGTCGGCGAGATTCTCGGCATGTTCGCTGCGGCAGGACGTGCAACAGGCTGCATCAGCTGAGGAATCGCCACGGAACTGTCCCGTTTCGTGACTTTAACGCAACGCTCCGGGGGACTACACTGACCGGATGATCGACGATGGGGAGGCCGTCCGGTTTGACTGGAGGCGTGGCGGCGCGGCGCTCGTCGGCCTCGTCATGGCGCTCGTCCTCGTCGCCATGGTGTTCGCCGTCAAATTCGCCGACGACGCCCGCGAGCGTGCTCTCGCAGCTGAGCGCCAGGCCAGCCAGGTCGCGCTTCTCGTCCGCAATGTCAGCGCCAACGTATCGCGCGCCGATGCCGCGCTTGCCCGCTTCACCCTCGACGAGGACGTCAAGGGCAGCGGCAACGTTTATGCCAGCGCGTGGCAGCTCGCCGGCTACCAGATCGACCAGCTGAAGGCGCTCGAGAAGCGCAATCCGGAGCAGCTCGCGCGCGTCCGAGAGGCTCAGAGCCTGTACCAGCAGCACGGCGGCGAGCTCGCGCTAGCCGCACGGGCCGCCCTCGCTCGGCAGGGCGATACCGGGATCAGCTACTTCTACGCGTCCGCCAAATCCGGCACCGGGAAGGCGCTCGACGATAAGCTCGAGGAGATCATCCGAGCCGAGCGGCAGTCGCAGGCTGACCGCATCCAGGAAAGCCAGCTCTTCGCGGCCCAGGCCGACCAGCTGACCAGCTACCTGAGCTGGCTCGGCATTCTCGTCGGCGTCGGCGCGATCATTCTTGGCGTCATTGCATTCCAGTCGCTGCGCGAGAATGCCGCCGCTCGCAAGCAGATCGAAAGTGAGGCCGAGCGCGCCGAGGTGCTCGAACAGGCCGTCCGCGAGCGCACCCAGGAGCTGTGGGATGCAAACCAGGCGCTGAAGGCCGAGGCCGCGGAGCGCGAGGCCGCCGAGGCCCAGCTCCGCCAGGTCCAGAAGATGGAGGCGGTCGGCCAGCTCACCGGCGGCATCGCCCACGACTTCAACAACATGCTTGCCGTCGTCGTCGGCGGTATCGACCTTGCGCTGCGCCGCCTCAACGGTCCGCGCCGCGAGGTGATGATGCACCTCAACAATGCGATGGAAGGTGCGACTCGCGCCGCGGCGCTGACCCGCCGCCTGCTCTCCTTCGCGCGCTCCGAGCCGCTGCTGCCCGAGCGCGTCGACCCCGCCGAACTGATCCGCGGCATGTCCGACCTGCTCGACCGCACGCTCGGCGAGCGCATTCGCATCGACGTCGAGCTCACAGGCGGCACCTGGCCGACCTACGTCGACCCGCACCAGTTGGAGAACGCGATCGTCAATCTTGCCGTCAACGCGCGTGACGCCATGGACGGCGAGGGCCAGATGCGCATCACCGCGGAGAATGTGACGCTTGGCGCCAACCAGGTCGGCGATGTTCGCCCCGGCGACTATGTGAAGATCAGCGTCGCCGATACCGGCTGCGGAATGGCTCCCGACGTCATCGAGCGGGCCTTCGAGCCCTTCTTCACCACCAAGCCGGTCGGTAAGGGCACCGGGTTGGGCCTCAGCCAGATCTTCGGCTTCGCGCATGAATCCGGCGGCGAGGTCGGCATCGAAAGCCAGCTCGGCAAAGGGACGACCGTCTCGATCTACCTGCCGCGGACGGAGGCAGTCGCGCCAGTCCGCCTGCATTCCGCGGCACAGCGAACCGACAGCGCCGACGTGCATGTGCCGGGTGCGCGAATCCTGCTGGTCGAGGACGACCCGCGCGTCCGCTCTGCTACGGTCGGAGCGCTGGAGGACCTGGATTACGACCCGGTTGCCTGCGCTGGCGGCGCCGAGGCCATCGAGCTGTTCAATGCCCAGACCTTCGACCTCGTCATCACCGACGTCATCATGCCGGAAATGAGCGGGCCGGAGCTGATCCGCTACCTGAAGTCGAACAGCCCGCGCGACTTCGCGGTCCTGTTCGTCACCGGCTATGTCGGTGAAGGCGAGACTGACGACCTTCGCGGCTATGAGCTGCTGCGCAAGCCTTTTACCGTTGGTGCACTCGCCAGCGCCGTCGCTGCGGCCCTCGCACGCAACAGCGAACCGCCCAGAGCTGCTGCAAAAGGCTAGCCGCAGCCAAGGGCTAGGCCGCTCGCTCCACGAGCCGCCTGAGGGCGTCGACCTTGCCACCAGTGACGACCGCGACCGGCGGCAACACCGGTGACAGCCGCGCCAGCTCGATCAGCGCCGCGTCGACCGTCGGCTTGCCACCGTTGATCGCGAGCAGCGCGGGCCGGATCCGTGCGATCGACCGCATCGCCTTCCCGATCTGCTCCGCATCCTCCACCTCGTAATGGAATACGTGCGGATGCTCGGCGCAAAAGGCTCGGATCCGCGGCAGTTCGGCAAGACTCCCCGGGCTTTGCGGGTTCGACAGCAGGGCTACGCGCTGCACTTTGGACATGAATCCCTCAGCCAAATCACTATAGGAACACTGATCTCGGCTGCGTTTGCGGCCAAATCATGGTGCCGGAACGACCGAATTTGCCAAAGCTCGGCCTCATCGACCGCTATCTCGCCCGCCAGATCGCGGTGCCGCTGATCGGCACGTTGATCCTCGCGGCGATGCTGCTCGTGCTCGATAAGATGCTGCGCCTGTTCCAATATGTCGTGGACGCCGGCGGCCCCGTCAGCGTCGTCTGGCGAATGCTCGCCAACCTCCTGCCCGAATATCTGTCGCTCGGAATCCCGATCGGCCTGATGCTCGGCATCCTGCTTGCCTTCCGGAAGCTTGCCTTGTCGTCGGAGCTCGACGCGCTCCGCGGCATCGGCATTGGCTACACCCGGCTGCTGCGCATCCCCTACGCCTATGCAATCCCGCTCGCGATCATCAACCTGTTCATCGTCGGCTATCTCGAGCCGTATACGCACTACAAATACAAGGGCCTGCAGTTCGACCTGAAGTCGGGTGCGCTCGGCGCGGCCATCAAGGTCGGCGAGTTCAACCGCCTCGGCAAGCACATCACGCTGCGGATCGACCGCAGCGAGAACAAGGGCACACAGCTCCACGGCATCTTCGTCGAGAATACCGATGCGGCGGGCATGACCATTGCTGCGACTGCCGAACACGGGCGCTTCCTGGCGACCGACGACCCCGACAAGATCCTGTTCCGCCTGACCAAGGGGCGGCTCGTCCAGGACAGCCCCAAGTTCACGACGCCGCGCACTCTCGCCTTTGACAGCTACGACCTACCCGTCAGCCTGCCTGCGATCAGCCAGTTCCGCGGCCGCGGCGGCGCTGACACCGACGAGCTATACCTGCATGAGCTGTGGCGCACTGGCTACGGCGGCGGAGCGCCGAACCATGCGCAGCAAATCGCGTCGGAAGCGCATTTCAACTTCCGCCTTGTCGAAGTCGTGATGATGCTGATGCTGCCCTTGCTAGCCGTCGCGTTGGCAGTCCCGCCCAAGCGCAGTTCGTCGGCGCTTGGCATCTTCGTCTCGATCGTGATCGTGGTCGCCTATCACAAGGTCAATCAGTACGCCGACGCAGCCGCGGCGCGCGGTGCCATCGACCCGACGCTCGGCCTGTGGCTGCCCCTCGTCCTCCTCGCCGGCCTCGTTGCCTGGATGTACTACATCCTCGCCGCCAAGCCTGGAGGCCAGCCGATCGGAGCCCTCGAATGGTTCTTCGCGGCAGTCGCCAAGCGCGTTCGTGGGATGATGCCACAGCGCCGTGACGCGCCCGCGCCTGAGGCCGCATGATCAACCCCAGGTTTTTCCCTTCGCGGCGGCTGGCGCTCTACATGGTGCGGCTGTTCGTCACCCGCAGCCTTGCGGTGCTGATTGCGCTGGTGCTGATCCTGATGACGCTCGACCTGCTCGGGGAGTCCGGCAAGATCCTCGCCGTCCCCGGCAACACCGATGCCGACCTGTGGCGCTACGTCGGCCTCAGGCTACCGATACTGGTGTCGCGTTTCCTGCCCTTCTCGGTCCTGCTCGGCACGTTGATCGCCTTTGTCGGCCTTAACCAGAACAGTGAGGTGGTGGCGATGAAAGCCGCAGGCCTCTCGGCCCACCAGATCCTTGCGCCCCTGGTCCTCGCCAGCATCGGCATCGCCGCGATCCTGTTCGCATTCAACGAGCTCGTAGTCGTCAATTCGACGCGCGAGGTCACCGCCTGGAGCGACAACGACTACAAGCCGGTGCCGCCCTCCAGCGGCATGGTCAGCAACGTCTGGGTTATGAACGGCGATGACCTCGTCCACGCCGGAGTGGCCGGCGGACGTCCCTTCACGCTTCAGCGCGTCGAGCTGTTCGACCGCTCGGGCGGAGTCCTCCAGCGGCAGATCAACGCCGCCCGCGCTACCCAGCGCCCGACCGGCGATTGGCTGTTGCAAGACGTCAAAATCTACGACGCCAACATGAACGTGATCCAGCGCCGGCCGGAGATGGTCGCGCTTCCGGACCTGACGCCGGAGCAGCTGACCCTCGCCAAGGTCGAGCCGCTCGAGCTTCCCTACTGGACCTTGAAGAAGCGCATCGCCGAGCTCGACGCCGCGGGACGCCCGGTCGACGAGGCGCGCGCAGGGCTTGCACACAAGATCGCCGGGCCGCTTTCCACCCTGCTCATGCCGCTCCTTGCCGCAGTGGCCGCCTTCGGCCTCGCGCGATCAGGCCAGGTGCTGCTCCGCGCCGTGATCGGCATGGCGCTCGGCTTCGCTTATTTCGTCGTCGACAATTTCAGCCTGGCGATGGGCAATGCCGGCACCTACCCGCCGCTGATCGCGGCCTGGGCGCCCTTCCTCCTGTTCCTCCTCATCGGCGAGACGGTCCTGATTCGTACCGAGGAGTGAAACAGCGGTAAGCCGCTGTTCAGGAACGATTCTCCAGCTTCCAATCAACGGACAATAAAGCTTGCGCCGCGGCCGGTTTCATTATGGAACATGCCGAGGGCTTTGTTGGGGAGGGTCGGTTCGCGTGTACCCGAGCGTACATTTCTTTCGCCGCCAGGCAGCGCGCGAGAAGCTGGCGGCCAGGAAGGCTTTGACGGAGGCGGCCCGCGAACGGCACCTGGCACTGGCGCTTGATTATGAAAAACGTGCCGAAGCGATGAGGTCGGCCAGCGCCTGAGCCGCCGAGCGGCGGCCCAGGCGATCACCATTTTTACCAGGCGAACTGGAACCCGGCGCGCGCGCCGACTTCGTGGCTGTCGAAACCGTACGCAACGCCTGCCGACACCTGCGACATCTCACCGACCGCAGCAGCGACCGCCGTTGCAAGCGCCGCATGGTTCTTGAAGTAGCCGACGCCTCCCGACGCGGCGAAATGCGCGCCTGACGGGATGCTGGGCGTGTCCAATGCAAGGGCCATGGCCACTCCCTCATTCGCGTCACGAATGTCGCGGCGGTTCTGCTGGTTCAGATCGAACAGCTGTCCGATCTGCCCCTGAACGGTCGAGAAGGAGTTCTGAAGCGCTCCCAGGCTTGCAAGGCTGATGTTGCTTCGGCCGAGCGTGCCGTTCGCGTCGAGCGTCGCGAGGTTGGTCGAGCTTGCCTGCTGGGCCGCCGTGCTCGCGGCAATGTCGCCGACGCGGACCGAGCTGCCGGCACCGCCCAGGGTCACCTGGTTGGTCGCCGTGGTGACTGCGCCGGCACCGATTGCGGTCGACCCCGTAAAGGTCGCATTCGCACCGGCGCCGAGAGCGGTCGCACCGGCGGCAGTGGCCTTCGACAACTGTCCGATGGCCGTCGCGTTTGCGGCATTGGCAAGGCTGTTGTTTCCAAGCGCAGTCGCGTTGATCCCGGTTGCCTGCGACAGGTTTCCGATTGCGGTCGAGTTCGTACCAGTCGCCTGGGCTTGGTTGCCGACCGCCGCGGACTGCGCGCCGGTGGCATTTGCGCGCCAGCCGAATGCCTGTGCGCCAGCGCCCGTGGCAACCGACTCGCCGCCGATCGCGGTCGAATGGAAACCGGTCGCCAGCGCCTTGTCGCCGAAAGCGGCAGAGTCTTCGTTGGTGGCCTGGGCACGGTTGCCGACCGCGACGGACTGCAGGCCGCTTGCGTTTGCAAGGATGCCGTTGGCGGTCGAGCTCTCGCCCGAGGCGGTCGCACCCTGGCCGGTCGCGGTCGCTTCGAGGCCCGAGGCAATGGCGCCGTTGCCGAGTGCGGTGGAATTGTCGCCACTGGCGGTGGCCGCGATCCCGCATTCGGTGGACAGTGCGCCCGTACCGACATTGCAATCGACGGTCGCGTCGGCTTGGGCCGGAGAGGCAAGCGCGATCGCTGCGCCGCCTGCCGAAGCAAGCAGCGCAAGTCTGAACTTGTGTGTCATGATATTCCTCTTGTGGGGGCTTGTGGGGGACAGCCCCGGAGCGGTGCGCTGCTGTCGGGGAAAAGGTTTGACCGGCGCTGTGGGGAGCGCCGGTCAAAAGAGTCTGGAGATGTGCGCGGGCCTTGGCCCGCTCGGGCTAACGGTTGAGCAGTTCGGGCGGCAACGGGTTGCGGTTGGGGTTGCAGCCGTCGCCGGGATTGAAGTCCTGCGGGTCGATGTCGAAGATCTGCTGGGTGTGACCGAAGTTCTGCACTCGGCCGCCCGGGCCGTTGACGCCGTCGATCGGCGCGCCCGGATCGTCATTGAGACCTGAGAATTTGCAGAAGGAAACGCCCCTCGAAAAATCGTCCTTGGGGTTGGTCGTGCTGCCGTTCACTTCACCGGCGATGGCCGCGGCGGAGCAGCTCGCGGCGGTAATGGCGAGCACGATGGATCGGGAGAGTCGGTTCATGTCTGGGTTCCTCTGTTGGGGGTCGGACAGGCGGTTACGCGCGGTTGCACCCGGCGGGTCGGCGGGGGCGTTGGCAGCCCGCCGGGCGCATCTCGGTGGTCAGAGTGCGGCCGGATCCGGCCGAACGATGACGCTTTTCGCGATCGGGAAGATGTCGTTGCCCGGCATTCCGACGCGCCGCGCATGGTCGCGGATCGCTTCGGGACCGGCCGCCTGGTAGATGCAGATGGTCCCGAGCTTTCCGTCAGGCTCCTCGACGACATAGCTGCGGATCCAGCGGACCTGGTCCGTCATTTCCTCGTCGCCGACCTTGGCCGACTTGGCCGCGGTGAATTCGAGTTCCTGGGGGTTCGCCCAGGCGCTGGGACGTCGGATTGCATAGAGGTTCATAGCCAACTCCTTTGATGGGTTGGCCCTCGATTGGCCGATGCAGGCCCCCGCCGACAGTTCACAGGTTGAAGCAACCCGCTACAGAAACTGTAGTAGAGTAGTGGTCCCCGGGGGTGTACGGCCCCGTTATGAAATACGGCCAATTCTGCCCGGTCGCGAAGGCGACGGAGATCCTAGGGGAACGCTGGACGTTCCTGATCGTCCGCGAGCTATTGATGGGAGGGCGCCGCTTCAGCGAGCTTCAGCGCGGCCTTGGCGACATCTCGCCCGCCCTGCTTACCGCGCGCCTCAAGTTCTTCGAAGAGCAGGGACTCGTCGTGCGCCGCCGGGTTAACGGCCAGCGTAGCTTCGAATATCATCCGACCGCAGCCTGCGAAGCGCTCCTGCCGGTGATCATGAGCGTCGGCGAGTGGGGCCTCAGCTGGGCGCGGCACAACCTCTCACAGGAGGATTTCGACCTCGACTTCCTGCTCTATTACCTCGAGCGGAGCGTCGATCCCGCGATGCTTCCCGGCGACTACGCGGTACTCAAGTTCAAGTTCACCGACCTTGCCGAGCGAAAGGACTGGTGGATCCTCGTCGACCACGAGAACGTCGACATCTGCCTCACCTGCCCTGGCCGTGATGTCGACGTCTATTTCATGACCACGTTCAGGACGATGCACGACGTCTGGATGGGCGACCGCAGCTACCGCGACGCAATTCAGTCCGGGGACTTGTGTATCGAAGGTGACCCCGCTCTCACCCGCCGCATCACCTCGTGGCTGCGGCCGAGCGTCTTCGTGAACTCGCCGCGCAAGCCGGTACCGACCGAGCTTGCACTAGTGGCCGCCTAACGCGCGGCGCCGCGCACCTTCCGCTGCGCCAGGATCTGCATCAGCGGGTTGGGCTCGGGCTCCGCGATCTTGGCAAGCCGGTTCTCGTCGCGATGGACGAACGGCCCCTGCCCGCGGACAAACAGCGTGGTCTCGAGCACATAACTGAACGTACCGTCCGGATTGAACGTCAGTTCGGCCTGGTAACGGTCGGTCCTGAACGCATGCTCGAGGAACGCCGTCGAGCAAATCCCATATTCGGTTGAGCCGCGTGTCGCGACCAGCATCAGCCTGTCCGCGTCGGGCTCGGCCTTGCCGCCCGCAATCGCCACCTGCCCGCGCGGGATCGACAGCGTCTGGATCACCAGGCCCGTCGCCGGCTCCCACAGCCAATAGCCGGTCTGGTCGTGGAAGGTGATGTCCTCGTCCGGCGTGTTGATGTGGACGTGGTACCTGAGGCCGTAGAAGAGCTGCGGCCCGTTCGCTTGCGGGTCGATCGGCTCGAAAACGATGCGCTCGATAAAGTTGCGGCGCTCGGGCCCGTCGGCCTTGGGATTTACGTCCCGCCCCTCCACCGACTCCCATGTCCCGGCGAGACGCCGAAGCGGCCCGAGGTTCGCCATCGTGTCAGGATCGACATCCGCAGGTTCGGTGAAAATATCCTCCGGGAAGCCCGCCGCCATTCCGGCGCCTAGCCGAAGATCGACAGGTCGAGCGTCTCGCTTGGCCCAAACCAGATCACATGCTCTGTATGGTCGGCGAGGTCATTACCCGTTTCCGCGTGAGCGAAGATCGTCAGCCCGCGCCGGTTCAGCACGGCCCATTGCGCAAAGCCGCCGAACTGCTCGGGCAGCACAGTCAGCTGGCATGACCCGCGCGGATGCGGCCCGACTGGCCTCAGGTGGAAGTGGCCGACGGCGACGCCGAACTGCTCGCGCGCCTCGCGCGCCAGCGCTTGTGCTTCGCCGACCTGTTCGGGGTCGTAATAGATATGCGCGTGGAAATCCCGGATCGCTGCCATGGGTGCCATGTGGGGCTCGCACCCAGCGCGCGCAAGCTAGCGCAGCTTGGCGATCTTGATCCGGTCGAGCTTCGCCCGGTCCTTGACCGATTCCTCGCTCCTGATCAGCGCCTTGGCGATTGCCCGCACGGACATGCCCTTGCCCGCGAGCGCGTGCAGCTTCTGGATCTCATCCTGCCGCCACGGCTGCCGGTGCCGCTCGAACCGTTCCCCCATCTCTCGTTCCCCCTTGGCCGGACTATAGCACGGTCGCCTCAGCTCATGCGCGCGTAGCGAACGAACAGCGCCACGCCGAAGATAATCGGCGGCACCACCATGGCGATGAGTGGCGGGCCCGCCCCTCGCTGCAAGTGCCCCGACAGGTAGATGAAGACGCCGAAGATCAGGCTGATGAAGGCCCACTGGATGACCATCCCCCGCGCGGTCGCTCCCTTGTCGACCGGCGGCACCTCCGGAAGCGGCACCGAGGCAACCGGACGCGCCGCTTCCACCAGCCTGGACCAGCTATTGGCGTTGATCTTCAGCGTCCCGTTCGCCGGCTTGCCAAGCTCCAGCTTGACCATCGGCACGAAGAAGGTGCGGCTCTCCTCTGCCGCGATCTCGCTCCAGGGGACCTTGAGCGGCTTCTGGAACAGGCCGAACAGGCGCCACATGCGGATACCGAGGCCCGTGCGGTAGGCGCTGAGCACGAGACAGCCATTCAGCGCCACGCCCATGCCCATCTGGCCGGACTGCCCGCGCAGCTTCAGCAGCGGCTCCTCGCCGCCGTCGTCGGCATACCACTGCTGCAGGCTGAACCAGCCGGACATGACGCCCAGCATCGCCATCGCGAACAGCCACATGCCCACGAAAAAGAGCGGGAAGGCGTAGGGTAGCCAGCGGAGGATCGTGCCGTCGCTCATGCCGCACAATAACAACAGAATGGGGCTGCTGTCGCCAGCGCCCCGACCGCGGCCTCAGGCGGTGCTCAGCGCTCGACCGACAGTCGATAGATCATCCGGTGATGATAAGGCTTCCCGGGATCCACCCGCGCAGAGCCGAACGACGGCTGATTGGGCGTATTCGGAAAGAGCTGAGGCTCGAGCGCGATCCCGTCGCCCATCCGGTACACGTGGCGGTTCTTGCCGATCAACGTGCCGTCCAGGAAGTTGCCGGTATAGACCTGGATGCCCGGCTGGTCGGTGAGCACCTCCAGCACGCGCCCCGATCGGGAGTCTTCCAGCCGCACCGCAAGCTTGGGTTCGGCCGTTTTGCCGGCATCCAGCACGAAATTGTGGTCGATGCCGCGGCCGATGACGATCTGCGGATCGCGGCCGTCGCGAACCGCCTCGTCGAGTACGCGCGGTGTGGTGAAATCGAACGGCGTGCCCGCAACCGGTCGAAGTTCCCCGGTCGGGATCAGCGCTTCGTTCACCGGCGTGTAGTGGTGGGCGGCCACCATGAAGCGGTGGGTCAGCGCCCCGCCCGGCGCGCCCTCGCCAGCAAGGTTGAACAAGGCGTGGTTGGTGAGGTTCACGATCGTCGGCGCGTCCGTGCTCGCGTCGAAGTCGATGGTGAGCTCGCCGCGATCGTTCAGCGAGTAGGTCGTGGTGACCGTGAGCGTCCCGGGATAGCCCTGGTCTCCCGCCGGGCTCACCATCCGCATCGCGACCTTCGCGATTCCGCCGGCGTCGCCGACATCGACGATTTGCCAGACGCGCTTGTCGAACCCCGTCGTTCCGCCGTGCAACGAGTTGGTCGTGTCGTTGAGCGGCAGCTGGTAGGTCTTGCCGTCGAGCGTGAACCGCCCGCCCGCAATCCGGTTCGCATAACGGCCGATGGTCTGGCCCCAGAAGTTCGGTTGGGTGACGTAGCTTGCCGCTTCGTCATGGCCGAGCGTGACGTCGGCAATCTTGCCCGACCTGTCCGGTCCGCTGAACGATTGCAGCGTCGCGCCAAGCGTCATGATCCGTGCGCTGACGCCGTTGGCGCCAGTAAGGACGACGGACTCGATCTTCGTCCCGTCGGGCAAGGACCCAAAGGCTTCGCGCCTTGCTGTCGCCGCGTCCGCTGTGCCCGCCATCGCTCCGGCCCCTAGCATTCCGACCATCCAATTCCTCCAACGCATCGCATCCCCCTTTAGAGCATCCGCACCCCTGGCTGTCCTTGTTCCGAACGCACGAGCCGGTTGCGCAGCGGCAAGCGAAACGGGCTCGCCTCTATCTCGAACTCGTCGCCGGCTTCGGTCTTGAACCCGTCGCTGAACGACAGGGTTGCGGTGCCGAGGAAATGCACGTGCACGTCCCCGGGCCGCCTGAACTGAGCATATTTGAACTGGTGCCATTCGAGGTTGGCGAGGCTGTGCGACATGTTCGCCTCGCCCGAAAGGAATGGTTGTTCCCACGCCACCGCGCCGTCCCGCCAGATGCGGCTCCTCCCCTCCACATTTTCAGGCGGCGGACCTACCAGCAATTCGGGACCGAGCGCCGCTGTGCGAAGCTTCGAATGGGCGAGCCACAGGTAATTGTGCCGCTCGGTCACATGGTCGCTGAACTCGTTCGCGAGGCACAGGCCGAGCCGGTATGGCACGCCGTCGGGCCCGATCAGGTAGATGCCGGCTAACTCCGGCTCCTCCCCGCCATCCTGCGCGAAGTGCGGCATGCTTAGCGGCTCACCGGGGGCCACGATCTGCGAGCCGTCACCCTTGTAGAACCATTCGGGCTGGCAGCCGACCTCGCCCTCGCCCGGCTTTCCGCCTTCGACGCCTTCCAGGAAGATGCGCATCGAATCGGTCTGCTTCTCCGCCGCGGCCATCCGGTGCATCCGGTCGCGCGCGTCGGCCGAGCCAAGGTGAGTCAGGCCCGTGCCGCTCATCATCAGGTGCGCGGGGTCCGGATGATCGATCGGCGCAAGCAGCCTTCCAGCCGCCAGCTCGGCCAAGGGATCGACCTCGTCGCCCAGGCCGAGGCGCGAGACCGTTTCGGCGAGACCGACGCCCTCCTCGATCGCCCGCGTGGCAAGCTCGCGCGTCGACCCGACTCCCTCGACGAAGCGCGCCGAGGTGCCGTCGTCGGCAATCACCGATCGCGTCCCGTCGCCAGCGCGATGCTGCATCAGCCGAAGCAGGTTCATCCTTGTGTGGCTTGTGCCGACCTCCGGAGTCTGACTAGATGTTAGCGCTAGCATTTGGGGGCAGGCAATGCAGGGGCGCGCCATTCCGACAGCTTCACGAGCGCCGAGCTACGGGCCGGCGCTGGCCCTCCTTGCGACGCTCTTCTTCATGTGGGGCTTCATCAGCGTCATCAACAACACGCTGCTGCCGCACCTCCGGAGCGTCTTCCAGCTCAACTATTTCCAGACGACCCTGATCGAATCGACCTGGT
>Ga0207706_10003749_pt1 | contig 14494 bp, 11 predicted proteins | sample KBSC53metaG_FD_184318 | JGI IMG/M metagenome (GOLD analysis project Ga0207706, IMG submission 184318) | Corn rhizosphere microbial communities from Kellogg Biological Station, Michigan, USA - KBS C5-3 metaG (SPAdes) (version 2) | ecosystem: Host-associated > Plants > Roots > Rhizosphere > Soil ... | reverse complement strand
GCCGGGCGCCCGCTGGACCCTCGCCTGGAGCGACGAGTTCGACGGCCCCGCGGGCGCGCGCGTGGACCCCGCGCACTGGTTCACCGCCACCGGCGGCAACGGCTGGGGCAACAACGAGCTCCAGACCTACACGGACCGCGCGGAGAACGCGGCGCTCAGCGGCGACGGCCAGCTCGTGATCCGCGCCCTGCGCGAGCACTACCAGGGCGCGGACGGCATCGCGCGCGAGTACACCTCGGCCCGCCTCAAGACTCAGGGGCTGTTCTCCTTCCAGTACGGACGTGTCGAGGCGCGCATGAAGCTGCCTGAGGGGCAGGGAATGTGGCCCGCTTTCTGGCTCCTTGGAAACAACATCACCACCATCAACTGGCCTGCCTGCGGTGAGCTCGACATCATGGAGCACATCGACGGCAACAACCCTCCGCCTTATGTCGGAGCACCGCCTCCGGGTTATGACTGGGTCGCTGGTTCTGTTCACGGAACAGGCCTCAACGGAAGCAATCAATTTCATCCGGCCGGTTTTGATGCAAGTACCTGGCACGTCTACGGCATGATCTGGTCGAAGGGCAAGATCGAGTTCTACGTCGACGATCCAACCATTTCCAGCAATGTGTATGCCACTTTCACGCCGACCACGCAGCCCGGTACGTGGCCGTTTGACGATGGACCACAGTTTCTCTTGCTGAATCTGGCTGTGGGTGGAAACTGGCCCGGCAACCCCGATGCCACCACCGTGTTTCCATCAGAAGTTCAAGTCGATTACGTGCGGATTTACAGCAACTGACTCGATCTCGGCTCGCTCCCAATGGAAAGAGACAAATCTGCTGAAGGTTCCACAGACGAGGTAAGACAAAACCTGTAAGATTCTCCTTCGGAGAAAGCAATGCCTCGTCTACTCACTTCGCTGGTAGTCTTGCTCGTGGTGTTCCTTGCGCTAACCGCCCATTCACAATCGTCAGGCGCAAATCCGCTGACGGCCTCGTCGCCCAGCGGCGCGATCGTTCTCAGTCTATCCACCGCGAAGACCGACGCAGCGGCAACCGACAGCCTTAGCTACTCCGTCGATTTTCGTGGCAAGCGCTTGATGGAAAACTCCCCGCTCGGCCTCAAGCTCGAAGGCCAGCCGCCGTTGGGCCCGGGAATGCATTCGGCAGGCGCAAAGCAGGGGGCGATTGACGAGACCTACACCATCCCCGTCGGCAAAACCAGCTCCGTACGCGATCACTGCAACACTCTGCATGCGGACTTCGAAGATGCATCCGGACGAAAGCTGACAATTGAAGTTCGCGCTTTCGACGACGGCGTCGCGTTTCGCTACATCGTTCCGGCGCCCTCCTCATCCTCAAAGATTCGCATTGAACACGAATTGACAGAGTTTCGCTACGTCAAAGACGCAGCACTCTACCCGATTGTCCTTGAAGGCTTCCGATCTTCCTACGAAGACGAGTACCAGTTGCGCCACGTCAGCGGGATCCATCGCGACTGGCTCATCGGTCTCCCCTTGCTTGCTGAAGTGCCGGCCGTAGGTTGGGTGGCAGTGACTGAAGCCGATATCGACAACTACGCGGGCATGTATCTGCGCAAGGGTGAATCCCGACTGGCATTGCGCGCCGAACTCTCGCCCCGCGTCGATGCCCCGTCGATCGCCGTAGAAGGCGACACATCTGTTACGAGTCCATGGCGGGTTCTCATGATTGCGGACGATCCCGGCCGCCTGGTCGAGTCCAACATCGTACTCAATCTCAATCCGCCCTCAAAGATCACAGATACCTCGTGGATTCGCCCCGGCAAGTCGGCGTGGGACTGGTGGTCGGGACAAGCCGCACCGAGCGTGAGCTTCAAAACCGGCATGAACACTGCCACGATGAAGCATTACATCGACTTTGCATCTGCATCGGGGTTTGCTTACATGCTCATCGATGCCGGGTGGGCGTGGGCCGAGCGCAAAGGTCCGGAAGACTACGCCGCGCTCGCCGACATTACTCGCATTGCGCCCGAAATCGACATGCCCGAATTGCTTCGCTATGCAAAGGAGAAGCATGTGGGCATCTGGCTGTGGTCGCACTGGACCTCCGTCGACAAGTACATGGACCAGGCTTTTCCCTTGTTTGAAAAATGGGGTATCGCCGGCGTCAAGATCGACTTCATGGATCGCGACGACCAGCAAATGGTCAACTGGTATCGCCGCGTCGCGGAGTCAGCCGCGCAGCATCACCTGCTGCTCGACTTTCACGGCGCATACAAGCCCGATGGCCTCCGCCGCACATGGCCAAACGTGCTTACTCGCGAAGGCGTCATGGGCAAGGAGTACCTCAAGTGGAGCGCGCGCACTTCGCCGACCCACAATACGACGCTGGCCTTTACACGCATGCTTGCGGGCCCGATGGATTACACTCCGGGCGCCTTCGGCAATAGCAATCGCGCCAACTTCGTCGCCCGAAACTTAATGCCGATGGGCCTCGGCACCCGCGCCCATGAACTGGCCCTCTATGTCGTCCTCGAGAGCCCGCTCCAGATGGTCTCCGACTATCCGGAACACTATGCCGGCCAGCACGACTTCGAATTCATCAAGCAGGTTCCAACCACCTGGGATGAGGTGCGTGTGCTCGCCGGCCGCCCCATGGAAAACATCACCGTTGCGCGGCGAAGCGGCAAAGACTGGTACATCGGGTCAATCACGAATTGGGATAAGCGAAGTGTGCGTGCGCCTCTTGGCTTTCTCGGCGACGGGAAATATGTAGCGGAGATTTACGCCGATGCACCGGATGCCGCGGTCGATGCGACTCATACTGCCTTCTCAAAGCAGCCCGTTGACCGTAACACCGTTCTGGATATTTGGATGGTCTCAGGGGGAGGCAATGCCATATGGATCCACCCTGCGGACACGCCGAAGCCATAGCGCATCGTACGGTTCCGGTGCACTTTGCGTCAGATCAACAGGCTTTAGCCACCATTCGCTGTCATCTCGCTTGCGCTCCGATTTTTGGTGTGGTAAAAACTAAACATTCATGTTTGCCCCCAAAGGGCAAGCCTGAGTTTCATGCAGAGTGGCTGAGGGACGAGCCCTGTGACGCCACGACAACCTGCCTGGGCAATCCAGGAGTATGGTGTCAACTCTTGCCCGGAGACGGGGAACATGAGATTCGGGGGCTGCTTCCGCACTCTTTGCGTAGGCGGCTTCGCAAGTGGTTACGAGTCATTTCACGTTCGCTTTTTCGGGCTGGTCACGCGCTCGTATTTCTTGTGTCACTCGCGCATACGCGAGGGACTTTGTGACGATTGCTTACGAATTGCGATGTCGGGAATGCGGCAAGACCTATGGTCTTCAACCGCTTTCGATCTGCGATGAGTGTTTTTCCCCGCTTGAGGTGGCCTACGACCTCGAGTACGCGCGCACCCGCTTTACCCGCGAAGCCATCTCCAAGGGCCCCCTGAACATGTGGCGCTACCGGGCGTTGCTGCCAGTCGCCGATAGCTACGTTCCGCAGACTCCATCCGGCCTTACGCCACTCGTGCAGGCGCCGCGACTCGGAGCCCAGATTGGCGCCAGCAATCTATACATCAAGAATGACGCCGTCTGCATGCCCACGCTCAGCTTCAAAGATCGCGTGGTCGCCGTCGCCCTTGCCAATGCCCAGGCCTTTGGCTTCGACACCGTCGGCTGCTCCTCCACCGGCAACCTGGCGAACGCAGTGGCGGCACACGCTGCGCGGTTGGGCCTCAAGACCTTCATCCTCGTTCCGGCTGACCTCGAACCCGCCAAGATCCTCAACACCCAGGTCTATGGAGCGACGCTCGTTCGAGTTGACGGCAATTACGACCACGTCAATCGCCTCTGCTCGCAGATCGCAGATCGTTACAACTGGGGATTCGTCAACGTCAACCTCCGGCCCTACTATGCTGAGGGATCGAAGACTGTGGGCTACGAGATCGCTGAGCAGCTCGGTTGGCGCCTACCCGACAACGTCGTCGTCCCCATGGCTGGCGGCTCGCTCATCACCAAAATTCGCAAGGCTTTCAATGAACTGATCGAACTCGGCTTGGTCGAAAATAAGCCTGTCCGCTTCTTCGGCGCGCAAGCTACCGGCTGCTCGCCCATCGCGAAGGCAGTCAAGAACGACACGGACATCATCGAACCGCAACGTCCCAACACCATTGCCCGCTCGCTTGCGATCGGTAACCCGGCAGACGGCCTCTATGCTGCGCGCGTGATTCGTTCCACGGGTGGATGGGCCGAAGATGTCTCCGACGTGGAGATCGTCTCCGCAATCCAGGAACTGGCCGAGACGGAAGGCATCTTTACCGAAACGGCAGGCGGCGTAACTACGGCCGTTACTGCACGTCTCTACGCTCACGGCCGCATCCAGCCCGATGAACTTACCGTTGCCTGCATCACCGGCAATGGATTGAAAACCACCGACTGCCTGAGCGGGGCTTATGAGCAGACCAAAGCCATTCGTCCGCGCCTTGCCGATTTTGAAAACTTCGTTGAAGAACACACCGTATCGAGCCAGGCCCTAAGCTTGGCAGGGGAGAGCAATGTCCGTTAGAGTTTTGTTACCGAATGCGTTCCAGAAGCACACCAACAACGTCCGCGAAATCTCCAGCACCGCCGCAAATCTGCCGGAGTTGGTGACCGATATCGAAGGCCGTTTCCCAGCTCTGCGCCAACATCTGCGCAGCGAGGACGGCTCGATCCGCCGCTTCATCAATTTCTATGTGAACGAAGAAGACATTCGTTTCCTGGGCAACGAGAAGTACAGCTTTAAAGAAGGGGACGAAGTATTGGTTATCCCATCCATCGCAGGCGGTTGTTGCTTAGTTTAGTGATATAGATCACAATAACTCGATGGCTCTCCAATGTGGATGCCCTTTTGTTACTTGTAAGTTACAGACTAAGTGGCTGAATTAGTCACCTGTTTGCATTTGCTTCACTCTCCTCTTACAATTCGTGCCGGATACTACTCCCGTGATTATTCAATCTGGGCAGAAGGTTCCGTTCGCTCTTTCTCCTCTCTCCGCCCTTGATGCGGCGCAACTCGCCGCTTCCCGGCTTCTGTCATTGCCCGCGCCTTCGCTGATACCACGAGTCCACGCGGAAGTGGGCCATTACAGATTGCGACTTGCGCAAACCGCTAAAGATCGCGAAGCCGCATGTCGCCTGCGTTTCAAGGTCTTCAACATTGAAATGGGAGAAGGGCTCGAAAGCTCGTATCAGATCGGCTTAGATACGGATCACTTCGACGCCGTTTGCGAGCATCTCCTGGTTGAGAAAAAGGACGATGGGCTCATCGTCGGTACGTATCGAATGCAATCGGGGATTACTGCTCTTGCGAACTTCGGCTATTACTCCGAGCAGGAATTTCACTTTGAGCCCTATGAGCCGCTGCGCGCCGACATACTCGAGCTAGGCAGAGCATCGATAGATCGCGAACATCGAACTCCAGAGGTGCTTACATTGTTATGGAGAGGTATTGCGCAGTATGCTAACGAAATGGGGCTGAGATATCTGATCGGATGCTCGTCAATTAACTCAAAGAACTCCGCCGAGGGATGGCAGATGTATCGCCAACTTGAGAACTATCGAGCTTCACGGGAATCTGAGACTCTGCCTACAGCTGCCTATACTTGCCCCACCGAGCAGGAGGGTGTTCAACCACAGTCGTCGCCCTGCCTACAGGATTCCACGTTGCCAATCAAGGTACCCAAACTGCTGAAGACTTATCTGTCCATCGGCGCTCGCATCTGTGCACCGCCCGCCTGGGACCGGGCATTTGGCACCATTGATTTCCTCACGTTGCTCGATCTGAAAAAGCTTTCCTCTGCGGCACGGAATCGATTTCTCGCGCCTCTCCTTCAATGAGTCTGCGTGTCGCTCGGCGCGCTGTGGCGCTGAGTTTTGTGCTCGTCGCAAGCATTTTGCGTTTCTGGTTGATGAGGCTTGGAGGACCGCGGACCCTTGAGCGCCGTGCCCTCTGGGTCCAGAAGACCTGCCTCGGCATACTTTACAGCCTGGGTATCGATTATCGAGTCAAAGGCCAGCCGCCCTCGCGAGGCATCGTTGTTGCCAACCACCTCAGTTACCTCGACATTGTGATCTTCAGCGCGGCCATGCCCTGCTTCTTTGTCGCAAAGGCTGAAATCGACAAGTGGCCCTATTTCGGAAAAGCGGCGCGCTCAGGAGGCACCCTTTTCATCGACCGCTCCAGTCTCGCCAGCGCCGAAATGGTTGCGGCCATGATCAGCGAGCGACTCAACCTTCAAATGCCCGTGTTGTTCTTCCCTGAAGGCACGAGCACCGATGGCAGTTCGGTGCTGCGATTCCACTCGCGCCTTTTTGAACCTGCGATTGTCGCTCGCGCTCCAATTACTGCGGCCGCAATTCGCTATGTCGTGAGCGATGGTACCCCGGAGCGTGAGCTTTGCTGGTATGGCGACGAGTCCTTCGCCACTCATCTCCTGAAGACGCTCAGAACGCCAGGATTTTCTGCCCAGATTCACTTTGGCGAACCGCGAGTCTTTCCACATCGTCGCGTTGCCGCCGATGAGACTCATAAGGAGATCGAAGGCATGCGTGCAGCGACAGCGTGTGCCGAGCGTGATCTGCAGCCGGCATAAACGAAGGTAAGTGGCGCGCAGTGTTATGCGGCGACGGGCGGAGCCGCCGCCGATCCCCGGATCACGAGGCTTGTCGAAACCAGGAACTCTCTTTTCGACTCCGCTTTTTCCGGATCTTCGACCTGCTGTCGTAGCGCTTCAAACGCGGCGTGTGCCAGGTCTGCCCGCGAAAGCCTGATCGTAGTCAGCGGGGGCAATGTGAACTCTGCAAAATCAATGTCATCCAGGCCGATCACTGAGAGATCCTGTGGCACGCGCAGCCCCTGCATGTAGGCGGCTCGCAACACGCCGATAGCTGTCATGTCGTTGGAGCACAGCAGGCCCGTAGGACGCGCGGCAAGCGCCTGCAACTTGTCAAAGCCGGTCACGCCGCCCTTCAGCGTGTGGTCACATTCGATGACCCAGTCCTTCTGCACGGGCAGTCCCGCCTCCTGCATCGCCCGGCGAAAATCGTTCTCCCGCGTAATCGCGGAGTGAAGCTTGCGAGGTCCGGCGAGATACCCGATTGTTTTGTGGCCGAGTCCGGCAAGATGATTCACGGCTGCGCGGATGCCGGTGGTGTAGTCAAGCAGGATCGTGCTGGCTTTGGGGTCAGTCAGCTTGAATTCTGCAAGCACGATGGGAACATCGTGAAACGCGAGTTGATCCAGCACCGGTTCTTCCTCGCCAAACGTGAGAACCGCAACGCCCTCCACCTTGCGCTCAAGCATGCGTCGCACACATGTGGTCAGGATAGCCGGATCGCTATTCGAGGAACTGACCAGGATCTCGTAGCCGTGCGCCACAGCAATTTCCTCAAAGCTTTGGATCAGCTCCGGAAAGAATGGATTTGTAATGTTCTCGACAATGATGCCTAAGAGTCGGCTGCGGCCAGAAACCAACGTGCGCGCGTGAGTGTTGGGAAAATAATTCAGGTGTTCAATTGCCTGCCACACGCGTTTCGACAGTCGTTCACTCACCACCGGCGAACCGTTGATGGTCCTCGAGACTGTAGCGATCGAAACCTTCGCCAAAGCGGCCACAGCACGAATGTCAGGCGTCTTGTCGGCGGTCCTGCGGGTTCCTTTACGAGCCACGAGCCTATCCTTATGCACACTGCAAGTTAAATCACGGTAAAGCTACATCATAGTCCGAATTCAGGTCGTGTACGAATGTGCGGCGAAAAGCCCGGTCTGGTTACGATTTGTCAGCAATCAGCAACCGCAGATCACGCAGGTTGTGCCCGGTCGGTCCGGTAACGACTGCATCACCCAAAGCGGTGAATAAGGGGCAGGCATTGAACCGGCGTAACGACTCCTCCGGGTCGAACCCAAACGCAATCGCACGTGCCACTGTTGTCGGGTCGACGACAGCGCCGGCACTCTGCGTGTTCCCGTCGATCCCATCAGAGCCGGCGCTGAGCACGGTCAACATCTCCCCCGGATGGTGGGCAAGTTCCAACGCACAGGCCAAGACAAATTGCTGGTTGCGACCGCCTGCCCCTGGGCTTCGATCCAGGTTCACCGTCACTTCGCCGCCCGAAATCAGGCAGAAACGCCGATGGCTCGCGCGCAAGTCATGAAATCGATCGAGCAGGTACCGCGCTGCATCCGCGTAGTCCCAATCGTCACAGGAATTGTCGACCGCGACGAAGTAGCCGGCCTTCTGGGCCATTGCCCGGGCGCTCTCAACCAGGTCGTGGCCCGAGAGAAGAAGTTCAAACACAGAATCGCGGAAAGCCTCGTCCTCTCCGGTCATCGTGACGGCAGCAGTAACCCGGCGCATTGGCGGCGAAGCTCCATTGCGCTGGAATTTAGGGAAAAAGGGAGGACGCCAGCCCTTGTTTCCGGGTGATTCCGGAAAATCCTCGCGTTCAAAGAAGTTGCGTACAGAAGCAGGCAGTTTACGCGACAGTTCGTACTTCTCCAGAATCTCGTGCACCTCTTCCACCGTCGAATGGTCGGGCGAAGTTGGTCCGGACGACAGAGCGTCCAGTGTGCGCAGGGGCACATCCGGTACCAGCAGGGAGATCTTGAGTGCCTCAGGAGCGGCCATCGCAAGCCGCCCGCCTTTCACCGCCGAGAAGTGCTTGCGCAGGGTATTGATCTCATTGATCGGAGCGCCGCAAGCAATCAGCGATTCATGAAATGCGATCGTATCTTCGAGGCCGATCTGCGGATCAAGCGGCAAGTCAAACATCGCTGAGCCACCGCCGGAAATAAGAAAGAAGATCAGCGTATCCTTTTTGGCCTTCTTCACCATGGCAAGCGCAGCGCGAGCCGCAGCAAACGAGTCCTCGTTCGGAAGGGGATGTCCACCCTCGAAGTAGCGAATTCGCCAGTTGCGCTTCTTCGGCAAATACTTAGTGCAGCAGATGCCGCGCAGCCCCTGACGTCGGTTCATGCGATCCAGCAGAACCTCGAGCATGGGCCCTGCGGCCTTCCCAAGCGCGATTACGAAGATACGTTTGTATTGCGAAAGATTGATTGTCTCGGGGCCGCTGCCGTCAGGAAGCAGGCGTTTGAGCGTGTTCCCCTCAAACCGAATCCGCCGATCGAACGCAGACGCGATATCGCAGGCCGCTAAGGCACCCGTGAAAAGTTCGGTCGCGGTTGAGTGCAGGAAGTCGAGAGCTGAGTCGCTGGCGGGAGTCATTGCACCTGCTCCTTAAGCCAACCGGAGAGCGCGCGCTGCATCGCATCCAGTTGACCGGAAAATGAATGATCGGCGCCAGGAATAAGCACCATTTGCTTAGGGTCGGCTGCTGCGTCTGCCAACTGCTTCAACTCTGCAGCGGGCGCGAATTCATCGCGATCACCGCTCAGAAAGAGCTTGGACAACGTGCACCCTGACAGATACCGATAATGAAAGCGAGCCCCGAAACCGTGGATAGGCAGACCCAGGGCGGCCAAAGCGCGCAAGGTCACTCGCGGCGGCTCACCTGAATGACCATCGCAGCAGGCATTTAACGCCATGGCTGCTCCAAAGCTGAATCCGACAACCACGACCGGCCTCTTGAATCGATCTGCGAGCCAATCCAGCGCGACAATTACATCGCCCGACTCCGCCATGCCGTGGTGTTTTCCCTCGCTGAGTCCTGTGCCTCTGAAGTTGAACCGCAAAACAGGCCACCGCAGGTCCCACTCGGGCGCGTTCAAAACCTTCATTGCGTGGTAAGCCACTTTATTGTGCATTGTGCCGCCGCCCAGCGGATGTGGATGACAGACAAGGGCCGCATACGGAGCCTCTTCAGAGCCTTCATTCAGAAGCGCCTCAAGCCGGCCGGTCGGCCCCTCTAATGTTACGGCTCGCAAAGCTGCTTTCTCGGGTCGAGAGCCAGCAGCCGGCAGGGTGGGTACTGATGTCATTCCAAACTCTATTTTATTCCCATTCCGGGGTGTGGAAGCTCTGCATATCGTGGAAGTAAATCGCTAAAGGAGTGCGGCATTCACCAGATTAAGAATCAGTTGCCCGGCCGCCCAAGCTTCCACCGATATCGGTTGGATCCTAGCCGGCGTGAATTGCTTCGTAAGGTATTCTGGCAACATCATGACCGACGTTCCGCCGCTTAATCCCGTCCGCTTCACTCGCGAGTTATGCGAAATCGAGTCCACCACCTACAACGAGGGTGCGGTCGGTGATTTTCTGGAAAGTTTCCTTGTCGGACGCGGCTGGACTGTAGAGAAAACTCCGGTTCCCCAACCCATCGAGAGTGAAAACACCAGCGCCCGCTGGAACATCTACGCGGGTTCGGAAGGCCAGACCCCGGACCTTGTCTTTTCCACCCACATGGATACCGTCCCGCCCTATATCCCTTTCAGCGAAGACACGGAGTTCATGTATGGGCGAGGCGTTTCCGATGCCAAAGGAATCATTGCGGCCCAGGTTGCCGCGGCTGAAGCTCTTCGCGCCGAGGGCTTTCGCGTGGGAATGCTCTTCGTGTCTGGAGAGGAAAGGGATTCAGCAGGCGCCAAAGTTGCCAACCTCACGCCGAAGGGAAGCCGCTTTCTCGTCAATGGCGAGCCCACCGACAATCGCCTGGGGCTGGCCTCGAAAGGTTCATTGCGCGCTGTTTTCACGGCCACCGGCAAGATGGCCCACTCCGCCTATCCCGAACTCGGCGATAGCGCGGTTCACAAACTGGTTGAGGTGCTCGGCAAGCTGCTTATGCTCCCGCTTCCCGTGGTCGACGACGTTGGTCCGAGCACTCTGAACATTGGCCAGATAAACGGTGGCCGCGCCCCCAATGTGATAGCTGACAAAGCGGAAGCGCAGGTGCTGGTTCGCTTGGTTGGCGATTCGGAACCGATTCGCGCCGCGCTTATCGAAGCGGCTGGAACTCTAGCCGAGGTCGACTTCACTCTTGAGATTCCTTTCGTTCGTCTGCGAGCCGTCGACGGTCTTCCAACCATGATCGCGAAGTTCACCACCGACATTCCGCAGCTCTCAAACTGGGGCGAGCCCTTGCTTCTTGGCCCCGGCTCAATTCACGTCGCTCACACGCCATTTGAAAAGCTGGCCAAGAACGAGCTCAGGCAAGCTGTTGAGTTGTATATTCGAGTCGCGAAGCAGCTTCTGGCTTAGGTAGCACAGTCCTATTTTTTGAACCAGCAACCATCGTATCTAGGAGAAGTTCCATCATGAGCGCAATGATTTATGACATTCCAGTTCACAAGATCACCGGCGAAGACGCATCCCTCGCGGAGTTCAAAGGTAAAGTTCTGCTGGTGGTTAATGTAGCGTCGAAATGCGGTCTGACGCCGCAATACGAGGGGCTAGAAAAAATCTACGAGCAGTACCGTGGCCAGGGCCTCGTCGTTGCCGGCTTTCCTGCCAATGATTTCAAAAGTCAGGAACCGGGCACGAACGAAGAGATCCAATCCTTTTGCACCACGAACTTCGGCGTGAAATTTCCAATGTTCAGCAAGATCACGGTGGTCGGCGCAGAGAAGCATCCGTTGTATGCTGCCTTGATTGCTGCGCAGCCCAAGGCCATCAGCGTTTCCCAAGTTCCATTCCGCGATAAACTGAAGGGCTACGGAATCGAAACCAATCCAGACCCCGAATTGCTTTGGAATTTCGAGAAGTTTCTCGTAAGCCGCGAGGGAGAAGTGGTGAAGCGCTTCGCACCTGACACTGAGCCCGACGCGCCTGAGTTGATTTCAGCGATCAAAAGGGAACTCGATAAAGACTGACGAACTCCTTGGTTGAGTCGACTACTGCACGGGATGCCCCTCGCCGGGCATCGTGTCAGCGGGGAAGAACAAGCGGAATACCGTTCCGCGACTTGGTTTGCTGCGCACGGCAACCGTTGCGTGATGACTGTCCAGGATGCCTTTAGATACCCACAAACCCAGCCCCGTTCCCGCCTCACCCTTGGTCGTCACAAATGGGTGAAATAGGCGCTCGAACATGTGCGAGTCCATTCCGCTGCCGCTGTCAGCTACCGTCACCCTCACGCCTGCTCGCCCCGCGTTGTCTGTAGCTGCCCGCACCGCAACAATCAGTCGCCCCTTTGCCGGCAAAGCATCGAGAGCATTGGAAATCAGGTTAGTGAAGACCTGTTGTATTTCTCCCGGCTGACATAAAACAGCCGGAGCCGAGCGATATCGGCGGTCGACCCGGATATTGCGCAGCCTGATTGAGGGATCGTGGAAGAAAACCACGGAATCGATAACCTCATCCAGGGATGTCACTGTCGGCGCAGTGCGTTGGCGATAGAATTTGAGGCTTCGCGCCGTGATGTGCGACAACCGCTGCAATTCCTTATCTGCAACCTCCAGCAGATCCTTCGAGCTATCTGAGAGTCCCGCATCTGTCTTCGCCAGGAAGAGAAGATTTGTAACGGCCTCGAGCGGATTGTTGATCTCATGAGCGATGCTCGCCGCCAGCCTTCCTGCCGCCGCCAACTGCTCTGAGCGCCGCAATGCCTGCTCCGTCCTGCGCGTATCTGTGGTATTCCGCGCGTACAAAATGACCCCTTCGCCAGGCTGCGGATAAACGTAAAACTGGAACCATGTCTCGCTTTGTGGCGCCTGAAAGTACTGCTCAAACTCCACCGGAACCCGCTCTTCCATTGAACGGCGGAAATTCGCCTCGACAGGGCTGCCGATCAGTTCCGGATAAATATCCCAGAGACACACGCCGAGGTGTGGTTTGTTAGTCTCGGCGGCAATCTGCAATGCGGCGGCATTCATGTAGGTGATCCGGTAGTCGCGATCCAGCGTGCAAAACGCAACAGGCACATGCTCCAATGCCTCTCCTGCAAGCTGCCGCGCACGATCAATCTCGCGCGTGAGGGCGACCTTTTGCTCAATCGCCTCCCGGCGAAGCCGAACCATTTTCAATTGAGCGTCCACGCGCGCCACAAGTTCTCGCGCGCTGAATGGCTTCGTGAGATAGTCGTCCGCACCGGAATCGATTCCCTCGATGCGTGCCTCTTCGCCGGCTCGTGCCGACAGCATGATTACGGGAACGATCGACGTTGCCGGATTTTGCCGCAACGCAGACAGCAGGGCAAAACCGTCCATCTCCGGCATCATGACATCCGTAAGCACCAGATCTGCCGAGCGGCGTTCAGCCTCCTCCAATGCAATTCTGCCGTTCGCGGCCGTTACAACCTCAAACCGACCTCCAAGCAATCCGCGCAAATACTCCCGCATGTCGGCGTTGTCATCTGCAAGAATGATCACAGGTTTTCTTTCAGATTGCGCATCCTCCACAGTTCCTTCGTCCCGGTCGCCGAGGATGGTTCCCGTTACCTCGCCCTTCAGCAGGTCATCGCCAGGCAACCAGCCCAATGCTTCCTGAACGTAGGCCACAGCTGAGCCTTGCAGTACGACAGGGTTGATCGCGTTCGTTCGGACATGCTCCGGTGCAAGATGCTGTTGCCCGAACGGCAACTCCACCGTAAAGGTAGTGCCGACTCCCAGGCGGCTCTCTACTGCAACCGATCCTCCATGCATATCCACAAGCTCTTGCACGAGAGCCAAACCTATACCGCTGCCCTCATGGCTGCGGCGGCGTGCGTTTTCAATGCGCCGGAACCGCTCAAACAGATGATGAAGCTCCTTTTCAGAAATGCCTGTTCCGGTGTCGGCGACCTTGAGGAACGCTTTCGCGCCGTCAGTCGAAATAGATACTCGAATTTCGCCTTCAAACGTGGACTTCACGGCATTCGAGAGCAAATTGAGAACAATCTTTTCCCACATCTCCCGGTCAATGTAGACAGGCTCAGGCAGTGGTGGACAGTCCACGGTCAGCCGAAGCCCCGCTCTTTCGACTGCCGATCGAAACACGCTGGAAAGCTGTGCTGTAAATGACGAGAGATCCGTTGGTTCATAGGCTGCACGCATGCGGCCGACTTCGATCCGTACAAAATCCAGCAGCCCATTCACCAGCTTTAAGAGGCGCAGAGCATTTCTGTGGAGCATCTCAAGCGACTCAGTTGAAGGGGGAATTTGGCTTGTCAACGCGTCTTCGACGGGACCGAGAATCAGCGTAAGCGGAGTGCGCAGTTCGTGGCTCACGTTGCTGAAAAAGGTCGTCTTTGCGCGATCGAGATCGGTCAGAACTTCAGCGCGCTTCCGTTCCGCCTCGTAGGCTTCGGCACTAGCGATGCTGGCCGCGATTTGGCCGGCAATCAGATCGAGAAATCCCGCATAGCTGGAATCGAGTTGGCGGTAGGGATTGAGCGCCGCGATAAAAACGCCGGCCGGTTTTTCCTGTCCCTTCCGGGCGATCGGCACCAGTCTCGCCTGACTCGGAGGTTTATCCCAAACGCCCGTTGGCAGTTCAGGAAAGAGCTCGAATAAATTCACAACGTTGATTGGCCGCTCTGCCGCCAGAAGTTCATTCACCGGCCACGGCGTAGTCTCGAAATCTATATCGATTTCCC
>Ga0207706_10003746_pt1 | contig 14498 bp, 15 predicted proteins | sample KBSC53metaG_FD_184318 | JGI IMG/M metagenome (GOLD analysis project Ga0207706, IMG submission 184318) | Corn rhizosphere microbial communities from Kellogg Biological Station, Michigan, USA - KBS C5-3 metaG (SPAdes) (version 2) | ecosystem: Host-associated > Plants > Roots > Rhizosphere > Soil ... | reverse complement strand
CGCGGCAAGTTTCGCAGTTGGCCGTTCTGGCTTACAAACACCTCGAAGCTGGGGAGGCAACAATTTCTCAGCTCAAACAGGCTCTGGGCCGCGAGGTGAGCGAAGTCGCCGTGCTTCGCGCAATTACCGAGCTCTGGCAGCAACTGCGCATCATCCCGATTCTCTCCGCTCCCGGTCAGCCCGCCAAATGGCAATTGCTCCGCACCCGCTTCCAAAGAGCGATTGCCGAGGGCGCTTCCACCTCGCAAGTAACAGCCATTTCTGTACTTGCTTCGATTTACCTGCAAGCGGTAATTGCCGCCAGCATGGAAGAAGTGGAGTTGTTCCTTGCCCCTCTGACTGCGCGCAGCAAGATCCGCGAAGTGTTGCGTGGACTCGTAGCAACGCGCCAGGTTCACACAATCTCGATGGGGCATGCTCCGCACTTTTACGTCGCTGGGACTTTGCCCGAGTTCGAGACTGCTGCGAGTCTGTATGCCAGCGTGGCTATGCCTGCCTCCGCATATTTCATGCGTGGCATAGATCGTGAAGAGGAATTCTCAAGCCTCCCGGCCCAAAAGCCCGTGATCAACGTTCCGGCTCCGGCCGCCGCCCCCACTCTGATTGAGGATGTACCGGCCAAATCACAGGTGACTCATCCCTCCGTGCACAAACCCGCTTCCGGCATTAAGCCTGAGGCGGCTCGCCAGCACTTCAACCGGCCAGCGGCCCACAGTCGCGATCGTAAGCCTGGAAAGCCCTCGGCCAATGGTCGTCCGGCTCGTCGCGGCGCAGAAGCACGTCCTGCCGGCAGTCGCACGCAAAAAAATGCTCGGCCAGTTGGCTCCTCGCGATGGGCCCAGAGCACCGCTAAGAATGGAAATGTCAACGGGAAGGGGAATGGCTCGCACGGCCCTGCCCGCGCTGGCAACGGAGCACGTGCCAATGGCAATCCGACCCGTTCCTCAAACGGAAACGGAACCGCGCGCAGTTCCAAACCAACCGTGAGTGCATGGAACAAGCGAGAGGGTCGGTCCAACGGCCTGAAAACCACCGCGAAGCCTTCCTCACGAAAGGCCGGCATCGCACGCAAGGATCCCAAGGCCGACGTTCGCGCACCGCGTGGTACCCGTAAGCCGCCTGTTACTGCAGGCGCTGCGACCGGAGGCGGTAAACGGCTCGGATTTGCTGCGCGATCAAAGCAGGGGACAAAGAAGCGCGGATGAGTGGGGAAGAAAGTCCTGAACTGCACAGACCTCGCAAGTTCGTTGTCGCTATAGATGGCCCAGCTGGCGCCGGAAAGAGCACCATTGCGCGCCATCTGGCCCGTCGTTTCGGCCTGTTGAATCTTGAGACCGGCGCAATGTATCGAGCGCTGGCACTTAAGGCGCTTCGTTCTGAGATTCCTCTGGACGACTCTTCCGCCCTCGAGCAACTCGCGACGGAAACCTCAATCGATCTCGAGCCGGGAGAGAACGAAAATCGCGTCCTGCTTGATGGCGAAGATGTTACCGGCCAGATCCGCAACCAGACAGTAACCGACGCGGCGTCGCGCGTTAGTGTCTTTCCACCCATCCGTTCCGCAATGGTCCGCCGACAGCAAGAGATGGGGGCCGATGGCGGGGTAGTCATGGAAGGTCGCGACATCGGGACCGTCGTCTTTCCTAATGCAGAGGTTAAGATCTTCCTCGATGCCGCTCCGGAAGTGCGCGGTATGCGCCGCTACGACCAGATAGGCCAGCACGGCGCCCAAACGCCCAAGCAGCCCGAACAAGTGATCCGAGATCTCCGCGCTCGCGACGAACGGGATCGCAATCGAGCCGACTCCCCTCTGAAACCAGCGCCCGACGCTTTCTTGCTGGACTCGACGCACATGACACTTGAGGAGGCTGTACAGGCCGCTGAAGCTACTGTGAACGCCTGGCTGGTACGAAGCCGTCCTATCGAGTAGGTTCGTGTCAGAAGCGATCTGACGGACATAGCCGCGCCCCCAGATTAGGCCCCGTATTCTCTCTTCACGGGATTGTTGGCGATTGTCGCCGCTTCCATGGCAAACTTATAGGTGTCGGGCTCCTATCCATAACTCCGTCCTCCCTGAAGTTCGGAGGTTTGTAATGTCTCTTCTGTGCCACGACTGCGGATCATCCGATTTACGAACGGCCCAATTCCGCCTTTCAGATATCTTCCATCTGTTCCTTCTGCAATACCCCGTGAGATGTCGCCTTTGCCGGGTGAGGGGTTATGCGTCAATTCAGTCCGCACTGAGGCTTCCGAAAGGCCCGCACCGTCGCCCGATAGAGAAGAATCCATAGGGGTTATATACAGACCGCTCAAAAGGACGCATGACTATCGCTCTATCTGAGCCCGCAAAGGTCCCACGAATGCTATAGGCTTTAAGCAGAATGGAAATCAGTTGTAACAGGTGTCACCAGATCGTTCAGGCTGAAAACTGCTACTGCCCGGCCTGCGGGTTGCCGCAATTAGTCTACGCAGCAGACGGAGCAACGGCCGTTTCGCAAGAGGAGCGATGGCCCGAAGTAGTCAGAGATGCAAGTTCAATCGATTGGAAACCAGGAATGCGGTCTGCGCTGTTGCTTGCGATACCCGCAGGTCTGCTTTCAAGCGGCGTTTCTCCTCTGAGTGGCTTTGGCATGTTCTGGATGGCAGGTGCTGCAGCGTGGGCGGTGGTGCTCTACATCCGCTCTCAACGCCCTGCCTGGATCACTGTCGGGGCAGGCGCACGTCTCGGGTTGGTCACTGGACTGCTTGCGGGGTGGTTGGCATTTTCTGTAAGTGGGGGCTGGTTGTTTGCGGAGCGAACTGTCCTTCATAAAGCAAATGACATTGACTCGGTCTACAAGATTGTCATTGACGCCTTTGAGCAGAAAAAGAATGACGCAATCGCGGGAATGACTGCGGCGGACGCCGCAGAGGTGCGGCCCTCTTTGGCGCGCATTGAAACCTTTCTTCTTTCACCCGAGGGCCACGCCGGCATCTGGGCTTTGTCACTGACTTTCAATTCGATGTTCCTTGTACTTTTCGCCGCTGGCGGTGGTGCCCTCGGCGCAAGATTATTGGCTCGGAGCCGCCGGCCAGAGATTTAGCGCAATACTGCACGTGTTATGCGGCATTTTGCGCACCCCGATGCAATGCCTTGTATTGAAATCCATTTCTCCACAGCTTGCTCCATGGGAGCAACGCCTCGTATCATCCGTCGAGAGACAAGCGCAAGAAAGAACCCATGAGCGAAGAGCCAAACATGCCCAACCTCCGAATCAAGGGAAGGCTGATGTCCGCATCTGAGATTGAGCGAACTCTGGTGCGACTTGCCCACGAGATCGTTGAGAAAAGCAACGGAAGCGAAGACCTGACGCTCGTCGGTATTAAGCGGCGTGGAGTGCCTTTGGCGGAGCGCTTGGGTAAGCTCATCAGTGGCATCGAAAAACGCGCGGTGGACACGGGAATTCTCGACATCCAGTTTTACCGCGATGATCTTTCGACTGCGGACATTCGTCCCGTGGTCACACCAGGCTCCGTCGGCTGCGAGGTTGAAGGGCGCGATGTGGTCCTGTGCGACGACGTGCTTTATACAGGCCGCACCATTCGAGCTGCACTTGATGCATTGTTTGATCATGGCCGCCCAAGGCGCGTTCAGCTGGCGGTGCTGATCGATCGCGGCCATCGAGAACTGCCGATTGAAGCAACATACGTAGGCAAACACGTACCCACGAGCAGCCGCGAGATCATTGAAGTCAAGTTTAACGAGGTCGACAACGACGAGCAGGTGCTGCTGGTCGAACGGGTGGATTAGGTTTCCACTTTCAACCGGCGTGCATCCCTGCTCGCCACTGCACACACGAGTTGCGAGCGTAGATCGTATGAATGCAACTGCAATACCCGTCCGCCGACAGCTTCATCTTCCGCCGGCCGCCTCATCACCATTTCCTTTCCATCCGGGCTCACTCCTGTCTGTCCAGGATCTGGACTCGGAAGGTATTAGCCATCTGCTGTCGCGTGCCACCGCACTTGAGAATATGGACCCGCTGGTCCGCGACCGTATCCTCCTCAAGCGGCGCGTGGCCCTGTTGTTCTACGAATCGTCCACTCGCACTCGAACCAGTTTTGAACTGGCGGCCAAAGGTCTGGGCGCAGACACGACTCTTGTATCCAGCCTCTCGTCGAGCATCGAAAAAGGTGAAACGCTGAAGGATACGGGGCTGACCCTTCGCGCTCTAGGCGCCGAGACGATTATCCTGCGACATAATTCATCGGGCGCACCTTGGCTGCTCGAAGAGACGACGCAGCTACCAGTGTTGAACGCTGGCGATGGGATGCACGAACATCCGACGCAGGCCTTACTCGACCTGCGCACGATTCTGGCTCGTCTCCGACCTGGAGCTGAGACCGTCAACAGTGACACTCTGGCAGGCGTCACCGTGATGATTGTTGGGGACATTCTGCATAGCCGGGTGGCTCGCTCGAACATGCTGTTGCTGCCTCGGTTAGGCGCGCGCGTATTGCTGTGCGGCCCGAAAGAGCTGCTGCCGGATCTTGCGGTTGGCGCCGGCCCCGGAATTTCGATTGAGCGAAACTTCGTTGCCGCGCTTCAACAGTCGCAGGTGGTGATGATGTTGCGCATTCAAGCTGAACGTCTCGCGGGAATGCAGCTCGACCTGCAGCAGTATAAAGAAAACTACCAGCTCACCGGTCAACGCCTTGCTCAGCACGCCCCATCGGCGGTTGTGATGCACCCGGGCCCAATCATTCGCGGACTGGAATTAACCGCCGGCGTTGCCGATGGGCCGCAGTCGGCCATCCTCGAACAGGTACGTCACGGCGTCGCAATCCGCATGGCAGTCGTCGAGCGAGCGCTCACTTCGAACGGAAAGCGAGGCCAGGCATGACGGCACTCGTGATTCGTGGAGGCCACTTGGTCGACCCCGGCGCCGGAGTCGACGCAGCGAAAGACATTTTGCTAAAAGATGGACGCGTGGCCGAAGTCGCCGGACCAGGCAAGTTGAAGTTGGCGAATGGCGCCGAAATTCTCGACGCCAGTGGATTGACAGTCGCTCCGGGACTGGTCGATATCCATGTTCACCTGCGTGAGCCTGGACAAGGTTACAAGGAAACCATCGCCACCGGTACCGCAGCAGCTGCCGCAGGCGGCTTTACGTCTGTAGCCGCAATGCCCAACACAATACCAGTAAACGACTCGCCCGAGATCACCAGGTGGATGTTGGCGCCGGAGCGAGGTGCATCAATTCGCGTTTTTCCGATTGGTGCGGCAACGCGTGGTTCCAAGGGCGAGGCACTCAATGATTTTGCGGCGCTTAAATCTGCCGGAGCCGTGGCGGTAACTGACGACGGCCATCCAATTCTGAAAGACAACATCATGCGCGAGACGCTTGCCGCAGCGGCACGGGTCGGTCTTAGCGTCATTCAGCACGCCGAAGATACCCGCATGACTCAGGGCGCAAGTATGAATGCAGGCCCGATGGCGTTCAAGCTTGGATTGCGCGGAATGCCACCAGAAGCTGAAAGCAGCCTTGTGGACCGCGACATTCGCCTTGTCACGGAGTTGCGCGACGCCCGCGTTCATTTGCACGTGGCACATACTTCTACAGGGGCAGCAATTTCTGCCGTACGCCAGGCCCGCCGCAATGGTTTGCGCGTGACTTGCGAAGTCGCCCCGCATCATTTTCTGCTGACCGAAGAGTCCGTGGGCCAGTACAACACGAATGCCAAAATGAATCCGCCGCTTCGATCGGCAGCCGATCGTGATGCCATGATCGAGGCTATCCTTGACGGAGTTGTTGACGCGATCGCTACCGATCATGCGCCGCATGCCACCCATGAGAAAGAAGTTGAATTTGAGAATGCCCCCAATGGCATTACGGGTCTCGAAACCGCCCTTGGCCTCTCATTGCGCTGGTTGCACAAGGAGTGGAAGCTCCCGCTCGGCCGCGTACTAAGCCTGCTAAGCGCTCAGCCCGCTGCCCTGTTGGGCCTGAAGGGGCGCGGCACACTGACCGTAGGCAGCTTCGCCGACGTGGTGATTTTTGATCCCCAGGCGCAGTGGACCTATCACGCCAGGGAGACGCGATCTAAATCGCACAACACGCCATTCGACGGCTGGACGATGCAAGGTAAAGTTCGCTGGACCATCAGCGAAGGACGTGTTGCCTACAAAAGCGAGTAGAAGATTGCGTGGGCTCCAGAATCAGGAGGCCTTGCCGAGTAATTCCTGCTCTGCCCGAAACCAGTCCTGTTCAGGGCTTCCGTGCTGCTGCCCCCGCTCTGACCAAAATCGGTGCGCAAGCCTGGCGATCTCGTCATGCGAAGCTCCCATCTGACTTGCACGTGCGGGAACGGCTTTCTTTTTGGGCGCGGCCTTTCGTGGATTCTTGGGTGTGCTCGCTTTCTTGACTTTCTTGACTGTCTCCGTCATTAGAGTCGCTCCTCTCGGTTGGCCAACGAGCTGCCATCTTCTCTAGCGTACAAAACAGTCAATTCCCAATAAACTCCCAAGACGAGCGGCGAATCTTTCTTGTAAACCCGCTCTACATCAAAAATATCCTCCGCAAGATCTGACTTGCGTTGACCCGCTCGCGGCCATATTCTTTTCGGGCGGTCAATAGATCGGCGAGTGCGGCACCTTCCCAACGTGACTCGGCGCGAGGTCGGCCAGGACAATGGACAAAAGAGAATTTCTCAAGACATCTGGAGCATTCGTGGCAGGGAGTGTTTTGTCACAATTCTCTCTCGGCCAACAACACGCTGCGCCTCGCGAAAACTGGGCAGGCAATCTCACCTATAGCACTGACCATCTTTTTACGCCGGCGTCGGTTGACGAGGTTCGCCAGGTGGTGAAGAGCTGCAGCAAGCTCCGCGCGCTTGGCACCCGCCACTCGTTCAATACGATCGCCGATAGCACCTCAAACCAGATCTCGGTCAAGCGGCTCGACGAAATAGCGATCGATGATAAAGCGAGGACTGTCACAGTAGGCGCTGGTATCGCCTATGGCCAGCTTGCGCCTGTGATTGAAGCACGGGGATTCGCATTGCATAACCTGGCCTCGCTGCCGCATATCTCCGTCGCAGGCGCCATCGCAACTGCGACGCATGGCTCAGGCATTCACAACGGCAACCTGGCGACGGCCGTGGCGGGGCTGGAGATTGTCACTGCGGACGGTCAACTCATTCGTCTTACTCGAGAGAAAGATGGCGATCAGTTCCTCGGCGCGGTTGTAAGCCTCGGCTCGCTCGGCGTCGCCACGCGCGTAACGCTGAATCTGCAACCCACTTTTCAAGTTGCACAATCGGTTTATCGGAATCTCTCGTTCGATCACTTGCAGCACCATTTCGACGAAATCTTCGGAAGCGGCTACAGCGTCAGCCTCTTCACCGACTGGCAGAATCATCGCGCGACCCAGGTTTGGATCAAGCGCCGTCTCGCTGCCGGTGACAAGAACGAATGGCAACCCGAATTCTTCGGCGCAAAGCTCGCCAAAGAGAAACTCCATCCGATCGACGATCATCCGGCCGAGAGTTGCACCGAACAACAGGGTATCCCTGGCCCATGGTATGAGCGCCTGCCGCACTTCAAGATGAATTTCACGCCCTCAAGCGGGCGCGAATTACAGACCGAATATTTTGTTCCGCGAGATCGCGGCTACGAGGCGATTCTCGCGGTGGAGAAGCTGCGCGACAGCATTACACCGCACCTCTTCGTGACCGAGCTTCGCACCATTGCTGCCGACGACCTATGGATGAGCATGGCCTACCAGCGTCCCTCGCTTGCAATTCATTTCACTTGGAAGCCGGAATGGCCTGATGTCCGCAAGATCCTTCCGATGATCGAGGCGCAATTGGAACCATTCGGCGTTCGTCCCCATTGGGGCAAGCTTTTCACTCTTCCGCCCGCTCGGTTGCAGTCGCAGTATTCACGTCTGCAAGACTTCAAGGCGTCGGTCAAGCGCTATGATCCCGAGGGTAAGTTCCGCAATGAGTTTTTGAGCGCGAATCTCTATTCGAGCTGACCCGTCAAACTCAACCGGGCTACCCTTTGCGACGGTAGAGGATCTGGAACTCGTAGCCGTGATTCGTTGGAAAGAGACCTGCCACGTGGCGCAGACGCTCCGCAAGCGCCGGAGCAGCGAGTAATGGGTACTCCCGCTCGCGCAAATCGTGATAGTCAAAATCTACAGCCAGAGACAACATGTAGATTGCGAGGACATCAGAGAACGACGCATCGAAGAACGCCGTACGAGCGCGCTCGTCGATGCCTTTTGCTCCGTTGCGTGAATCCTGCGCCCGGCGGCGCGCTTCCCAGGCGTCCTGGCTGGTTTCGCCTCGAACTTGCGCCTCTGCCTGTGACCAGGCAAGGTTCGAAAAGCTTTCCGGCACACCCGCAACTTCGACGAAGTTGTGAGCCACATTTATGAAGAACTCGAAAGCCAGCCCGAAGCGGTCCTCTACAAGCCGTGTGGAAAGGAAAACCGCCTCCGTCGTGCCGAAGACCGCGTTGCGATGACAGACTGCTCTGTCACCCAGGTCAACAGAGTAGGCCGGAGCGATCATCGTCTCGCCAGTGTCGGCAATCGCGAGAGGCACGAAGTAGTACGCGCGCCCACTTAGGGCCGGAGCAAGAGTTGCCGGAACAGCACCGACCAGACGTTCCAGGTCAGGCTCGGAAACTCTGGTCTCACCCCATGCAGCGAAATGAATTCCGTTGGGCGCCAGGCCCATGGTCACCTGCGTGGCAACCTTCTCCGCGTGCCAAAGTTCGATTTGTGCGCTGCTGGCCATAAAAATGTATTCTAGCCGAGAGGGCGGCATGAAGATGCAATCAGAGCAGACTCAGCACCGTGCAGGCGGCACATTCCTCGGGTTTCCGCTGAAAGGATTTGGTCTGCTCACCAGTTTACTGCTGGTTCTGGCGTCTGCCTTCTTTGCTTTCTTCGCGTCCACGACACTCGCGATCCTGTCACTTCTGGCTTGGAATCTGTTTGGCGGACACACGGTCAACTACGCGGACAGCTATCTTTATATAGGATTTCCCGCGGGAATAGTCGTCCTGATTATTGCTCTGCCTGTTTTCGGCACACTATGGGTGCGAGCCAAGACCCGGCGATAGCTCAAACATGAGCTCCATGAAAAAGCGGTCCGAGTCTCGGGCCGCTTTTCAATTTTATCGATAATCCAATGTCGTGTCGGCTACGCCTCAAAGGCCTGCAGGTTTGGGATCAGCCGGATCATACTTGGCGACGCGAATCTTGCGAGCAAGTCCAATTTTCGAGAGCAGCCAAATGCCCCAGAAATTGGGGTCGATCTCATACCACTTGAGGCCGTGGCGTGCAGACACCGGATGAGCATGGTGGTTGTTGTGCCACCCCTCGCCACCTGTCAGCAGTGCAACCCACCAGTTGTTGCGCGAGTCGTCACGCGTTTCAAAACGACGGCTGCCCCAGAGATGTGTTGCGGAGTTCACGAGCCACGTGGCATGCAAACCCAGCGTCACGCGCAACAGCACTCCCCAGAGCACCATCGCGACACCATTGACCCACCCTCCCCAGATCCATCCACCTGCAAGCAAAAGAACGCCGCTCGCGGTAATGGGAAGCCAGTGATATTTGCTGAGCCATACGTGAAAGCGGTCGCGACTGAGGTCGGGGGAGTAGCGCTTTAAAATCTCAGTTTGTGCGTGAAGCGCTTCGCCGAAGAGAATCCAACCCGCGTGGGCCCACCAGCCACCTTCGCGAGGGGTATGGGGATCGCCGTCCTGGTCGCTCAATTGATGATGCACCCGATGCGTCGAAACCCAGAAAATCGGGCCGCCTTCGAGAGACAGTGTGGCGCAGATACTCATCAGGTATTCGACCCACTTTGGCGTCTGATATCCGCGGTGCGTCAGCAGGCGGTGGTAGCACATGCCGATCCCTACATTGATTGCAAGCACATAAAGGATTGCCATGACTGCCAGACGTTGCCAGGTGAAAAAGAAGAACGCGGCAAGCGCACCGGCGTGAAAGAGGACAATCGTGACGACGGTGAGCCAGTTGACGCCGGCGCGGACCGTAGCAGCGCGACCCATCCGTATCAGATCACGGGCCGCGACCGAATGACTCTCAGCCGAAGATGACTCGGACCCTGACGAGTGCGATTGTGCCAAAACGTCGTTGGTGCTATCGGGGGAAGGGGCAGTTAGAACAGACGCCATGCTGCGATAAATCCTTTGGGAGAAGCTAAAGGCCAACTCTACTTAAATTGTATAGGAGACCACGAAAATGTCACGATTCGATTTGATACCGCCGAAGTTACCGTTGCCCGCTTTCGGCTATGATCAAAATTATGCCCGGGCATCAGCTTAAGCTACTCTCCGCCGGATGCGGATCCATATTCCCCTCCGCCGGTGACAAATAGCCTTTCCGCCCGGCCACGAAGCACACGATAAAGTGCAAACTGGCGCTGCGTCGCTCCACGCAGTTCGAAAAGCAGTTCGCCTCGATTATCGCCAAGCACATCAACGGCATCCACAAGACGCAAACGCGGAGTTTCGTCCAGATGTGCCGTGTCGGTCACGCTCTTGAGCAAAAGCAATACATTTCCGTAGAGATCAGGCTGAGCAACCAAAGTGACGAATTTCTGCGTTGCCGGATCGTCGCCGACGTGTGCCGTTAGAACCATGGTGGCGCCGGCGCCATATGCCAGTTCGAACACGCGAAATTGCTCATCGAGAAGCGGAGCAGGTGGAGGAGCAGGAGGCACGGACTTGGCCTTGATTTTCGCAGATGCTCGTTTCGGAGGAGAGGCTGTAACTGCTGATTTCAGGCCCAGGGCGATACGCGCAATCTCCTCCATCGCGGCCTTCATCTTCTCTTCATCGCCTGGGTTCGCCCATGCATAGCTCCACGGGTGATCCGGCCTGCTCTTCGCATCTGAAATTGCGACAGCCTGATACATCGCCTCGGGAAGACCCATAATACTCGGAAGCACCTCGGCCCCATTGCCGCTCGATTTACCACGCTTGAGGAGCGGACGATCTGGATCGGCGGCCGCGGATGCACCTTCTGTCGCCTTATCGGAAGCTTGCGTCTTGCCGTGCAGTTTTGGCCGGTCAGGGTCGTCCGTTGCGCCGGTTGATTCTCCGCCGGAATTCTTCGGGTGCAGCGTGGGTTTGTCTGCGTCGGGCGCGGAGTCAGAGCTGGTATCCCCTCCATCGCTGCTGGGGGGCTTCTTATGGAGTGTCGGTCTGTCTGGATCGCTCGGAGCAGACGGGGCACTTTCCTGCTTCGGGTCTCCCTCTGACCCCCCCTCATTGTTCTTACGATGCAACACAGGGCGATCGCTGACAGCATCCGCCTCGTCGTGCAAAACAGGCGATGCGGCTTTGGAGTGGCCAGGCAATGGCTTCCAAGTCCCATAGCCAACCCATGAACCCTGCTCCTGACCTGCATTCTTGATATCAAACAGTCCTATCGGCGTGCCGTCTTTTTGAAGCTCATATTCGACTTCTCTTCCCACCGCCAATGGGTGAGGACGCGCCAGGTATACATTGGCATCTTGAAGCGTGGTACCGTCATACACGGTTACGGGAACGAGCCGGCTGGCTTTCGGCTTGCCTGCCTCTCCCGTCCATTCGAGAACCCCAATCGCCCGCATTTCAACGGTGTCTTTGGACTTCTTGCTAACCTGGCCGGGATACTGAGCAGATGCGGAAAGTGCCACTCCAAGCACACCGATCAGGAACATTTGCCACGGGAACAGGTCGCTTGCCCTACGCAATGACACGGGATGCCCACCTCGGGGATAATGCAAAACAGACGGCCACAACCGCCCCTCTATCCATCAGACGAACCATTCGAGGAAAATTCTCCATGGAAATAAATCGCAAGGTCGCGGATTTTACGCTGCAAACCGACGAAGACACGTCAGTAAGTCTATCGGACTATACCGGCAAACCCGTCGTGCTTTTCTTCTATCCCAGAGCAGACACGCCAGGCTGCACCATTGAAGCGTGCGGCTTTCGCGATGCTTTCAAAAAACTCCAGGCTGCCGGGGCAGTAGTGCTCGGCATCTCGCGCGATACTCCGAAAGCACAAGCCAAATTCCGCGCTAAATACAACCTGCCTTACACGCTCCTTGCTGATGTAGACGAGAAAGTCTGCAATCAGTTTGGTGTTTTGAAAGAAAAGAACATGTATGGCAAGAAAGTATGGGGCATCGAGCGAACTACGTTCCTGATCGGCCCCGACCAGACGCTGCTGCATATCTTCCCCAAAGTCACTCCCGAGGGGCACGCGGAAGAAGTCCTTACTCTGTTGAAGGAATGGAAGAAATCGCACAAATAACGACCAAATTGCCCAAACGCGAAAATCTGCCGGGTAGCCTGCTTCCGCGAGCGTTTTTTGAAGATTCCCCAGAAAAAGTGGCGCCGCGCCTTCTCGGGAAATTGCTCGTACATAAACACCGGCACGGCGTGCTGGCGGGAAGGATTGTCGAAGTCGAGGCTTATCTGGGACCGCACAACGATCAACCTGATCCTGCTGCGCATGCCCATCGCGGCCCTACGCCGCGCAATTTAGTGCTGTTTGGGCCGGCTGGACACGCTTATTTGTATGCCATCTATGGGATGCACTTCTGCATGAACATCAGTTGCGAGACTGACGGCTTGGCAGGCAGTGTGCTCCTGCGGGCCCTTGACCCGGTCTGTGGAGTGCATCTTATGGCAGCCAATCGGGGCTTACCGGCTGAAGCGCCGCCTCGACTCATTGCCTCTGGCCCCGGCCGTCTCTGTCAGGCGTTGGGCCTCACACGGCCAATTCACAACGGCTTGGACATCACCAATCCAGCCTCGCCATTGCAAGTTCGTGATGACGGTCATCCCGCCCCGCTGTTCGTGGCGACCCCGCGGATCGGGATCAGACACGCGGTTGACTTGCCCTTACGGTTCGCGCTCCGTGAGAACGGCTGCGTCTCAGGACCTAAGGGCCTGGCACGCGTGCGCAACCCAAAGGCATAGTTTTCCGTCTTTACAACTGAAGCCAACCAAACCTGTGAGGAACGTACCGCTTGAAGCTAACCGTCCCGACTCTTCCCTCCGCGGCGGTCATCTTTTTGACCGCCAGCTTTACCATCGCCGCAATCGCACAGGCTCCCGCGCCAAAACCAGAAGGAACTGGCAGCTCACCGTCGCGCCCACGAGAATACCCGGCGCCTACCAACCTGAAAGTATTGCCAAAGAACCTGACCGGTAAGCAGGTTCACGACATCATGGAGAATTGGGAGGCCGCATTAGGCGCGCATTGCAACACCTGTCATATCCCCGATCCGAACAACATTGGCCCTAACGGAAAACCGCGCCTGAACTTTGCAGATGACTCCAAAAAGGAAAAGGCCGCGGCACGGTTGATGTTCCAGATGACCGAGGAGATCAATACCAACTATGTCAGCAAGGTCGAGAACTCCGGCGCGCCGGTAACTTGCGGAACTTGCCATCGAGGGCATCCAGCTCCGGAGCCTTTCGTGGCGCCCCCTGAGGAGCATCACGGCCCGCCGCCTCCAAGCGACAAACCGCCAATACCGCGCTAGAGTGCACCAATCTATGCGAAAAGAGTTGGGCGGGGTTCTTATCGCGCTTTACGCGAGAAGTCCCCGCTTTTGCCGCCCGACTTGGATTCAAGCTGGACGTTGCGGATAACGATTCCCTTGTCCAGAGCCTTCGTCATGTCATAGATCGTGAGCGCCGCAATTGCAGCAGCGGCGAGGGCCTCCATTTCAACTCCAGTTGCGGCGGTCGTTATGGCCGTAGCGACGATTCGAACGCCGTGGTCAGTGATCTCCGCCTGTACGTCTATGTGCGACAACGCCAGAGGATGGCACATAGGAATGAGATCGGCAGTGCGCTTCGCCCCCTGAATCCCGGCGAAGCGCGCTACTTCCAGGGGATTTCCTTTTGGATTGGAAGGAAGGGCAGCGAGCACCTCTGCCGAAAGTTCCACCAACGCAGAAGCAGTCGCCGTGCGACGGGTCGGCTGCTTCGCGCTTACGTCCACCATTGTGGCTCTTCCGGACGAATCGAAATGTGAAAGCCTGTTCTTCACGGTTTTGGGCATTGCGCCTCTCAGGGTAGCAGGATGCGAACAGTTGAGCCTGCCTCAAGAAAGCCGGCTTCTTCGGGCACAACCACGAAGCAATTGGAACGTGCAAAGGCTGCGAGGTCTCCCGATCCATGCCACGGAACCGTGGCGACTTGCGGAAGTTGACTCATGGCCGGGCTGAAATCGCAGTGCGCCGGCAGGAAGCGAGTGAGTCCTGGTTTTCCCTTTCGGTCCGTATCTTGTCTCAATTGTGCGAGCACGAAACGCGAGCCACCCTCGACGCTGCCAGTTAATTGCGCAAGCACTGGCGCGACAAGATGCGCCGCGACAGGCAGCCGTCGGCGGTTCGCGATGAATCTGAGCCAGGCCCGCGTGCTTGTGACGGGCGCCGACGGCTTCATCGGCTCGCATCTTGTCGAG
>Ga0207706_10003745_pt1 | contig 14501 bp, 14 predicted proteins | sample KBSC53metaG_FD_184318 | JGI IMG/M metagenome (GOLD analysis project Ga0207706, IMG submission 184318) | Corn rhizosphere microbial communities from Kellogg Biological Station, Michigan, USA - KBS C5-3 metaG (SPAdes) (version 2) | ecosystem: Host-associated > Plants > Roots > Rhizosphere > Soil ... | reverse complement strand
TGCCCCCGAGAGCCATGATTCCACCAATACTTTCGCGATCGAGAACAACGTGATTGCCTGGCGGAAGGAGTCCCTCAAACCCGTCACGAAAACCGACCACGTCCCAGCCGAGTTTTTCCGCTGCGAGCACTACTCCGCGCAGAACGGCGTTGAGCCCTGGGCAATCGCCACCACTGGTCAAAACGCCAATACGTGGCTTCATCGTCCCAACGAATCGACTAGAGCAACTTTTTCGGGTCGGCAAAGCGGCCGGAAGCAGCCCATTGATCGTAAAGCTGCCAGCCGCGGCTCACAAGAGCTGTGCCTTCGCCAAAGCGATTCGTGCTGCCGAGCAGCACCACGATCAAATGACGCTGAAATACAGTGACCATTTGACCTTGCTTGACGAGCTCGGGCTCGCGGTTCGCGGACAAAATCAAACAGTCCCCTGCCCGGCTTGTGCGCCCGGTTTTTACTCCGTCAATGTCCATTTTCCCCAGAAGTTCGTTGGTATTGCGAAGCACATAATTGAGCCGTTGCCCGCCACGATTGAATGAAATTTGACGCGACTTTTGCGACACATAAAAACGAAAGCTTGCCTTATTCATGGCGTACCGCGTCAGGCGCGCCATGTCCTCGGCGGTCGAATACGGCATTGGCCGCACGTTTTTGTCGATGCCGTGCGGATTCACAAAACGGGTCCGCTCCATCTTGAGCTGCTTGGCCAGCGCATTCATCTGGGCAACGAACGTGTCGGCTGGCGTCAATTTCGAGCCGGCCTCGGCCGGTACAAGCGAACCTAATTGCGAGCCAACATTATTCGCCAGGGTATAAGCCGCGATGTTGTCCGATTGAACGAGCGCAGCATACAGAAGATCACGCAACGTAATACTGTCGCCCGGCTGAAAGCCGATGTTGTTTTCCATGGTGCCGGCAAATGCTTCTTGCGGGATTGTGACCGGCTGATCGAGATTGCCCGATTTTTGTTCCACCCAATCCAGAACTACGCTTGCAGTGGCGACCTTGGTCAGGCTGCCCACTTGAAGTTTTTTCCGGGCCTCTTGCTCTTCCAAAATGTAGCCGGTCTTTGAATCGATGATTACGTATGCTTGCGCGGCGATCGCAGAACGGAGAAGCGCCGCGCTGGCGAAGAAGCCCACAAAAACGATGACAAATCTACGTGCTAAATGCATAGAACACCCTCGAACCGCAGCACCTTAATCGGCGCGTTGTGATTCGCAAACGGTTCCCAACGCGTTGGAGACAACGCGTTCCACCTTCGATCAGCTAATTTTCTGCGACGTTCGAGCGCGGCTTACCAGGATGCGGATTACGAAATACACGATAACGGCCGAAGGGATGGCGAGAAACAGGGAGCCGACAAACGCCGGCCAAAAAGTCGGCCAAACGACCCGTGAAAAAACATTCCAATGCACGTAGTCGCGCAGTCCGAATTGGCGAAAATGCACGCGATGCGCCATCGGCCACCGTAAACTCCAGCAACCCAAATGATATTCGGCGACATAAATCGCCGGCATGGCCCAAATCAAGACATCGTGCAGCGTGACTGCAATCGCGGCGGCGATTTTGTTGCACCGGCAAACCCATGCGACAGCGATCGACAACAACGTCTTAAGCGGATACAGCGGTGTGAAACCGAAAAAAATCCCGATTGCGGAGCCGAGGGCGATGGAGTGTGGCGAGTCGGCGATTGTCATCAGCGTCATGTGATGCGCCACCAGCCAGCGCTTCATTCGCGCGAGCGGATTCGGCAGACGCGATTCATAAACAGGCTCGCCTGGCTGCTGTGCCTTCTGTGGTTTCAACGTCACCCAATTTGGCAGAAAACGCCGAACACCCAACGTCCAACGCCCAACATCGAATTACAGAATCGCGCGCGTCAGTGCCAGCAGCGATGCTGCCCTTGGTTCGGCGTTGGATGTTCGGCGTTGAGCTTTGGACGTTTTTCTTTGCGAGCTAGAACAACTCCAGTGTCTCCGTCGGCGTCTTAACGATTTGACCCAGCGCTTTGCGCAAGCGAATCGCCGCGCGCGGTGCATAATCAAGATTGTTGTTGTTAAAAATCACGTGCACGTCGCGCGCTTCTTGCGCCAGCTTCTTCGTGCGCTCGGCGACCTGACTGATTTCCTTGTCGCTATAATCGTAATCGAAACGCGCGCCCACGGTTTTGCCGGTGATGTAAGCCTTTGCGTTGCGTCCGTGCAGCCGCAGATACGCAACGCCCGGGTGCGTGATCTCATCCAGATCAGAGGGCATGACCGTGAAATGATCCGATGCAGGAGCATCGACATTCACAAAAGCAACATTGCGCTCTCGTAGGAAATCGATTGTCGCGTCCAGCTGATCGCCAATCGCCCAGTTGCGATTCCGGAATTCAATTGCCAGCCGATAATCGCGGAGCCTGCCGATCAACTGGTCGAGCTCTTCCAGTTCGTGCATGCGCGGCGAAAATGCGGGCGAGAGCTGCAAAAGAAGCACACTAAGTTTACCAGCCGAGCGCAGGACCGACATCGAGCCTAGAAAGATATCGAGCATCGCTTTCTCCAAGTCGGGCGTCGGCGTTACTTTGCCTTTGCCATCGACCTCTGCCCGCTGTTGCAAATCTGTCGGTAATAATTTTGCGAGCGTCGAATGAAACGAAAACAGCTGATGCAATTTCACGTCGAAGGTGAAACTGGCGGGTGTCGCGGCACACCAGCGCTCAACCATTCGCAAATCGGGCACGGCATAAAAGGTCGAATTCACCTCGACCATCTCGAACTGTTGCGCGTACCAGCCAAGTCGCTCATGGGCGCGCATCCCCTTGGGATACCAATGCTGAACAAAGCCTGGATCAGACCAGCTGGCTGTTCCGATAAGAATTTTGCCACGGCGCGAATGCGGCAACTCTTTTACAGGCACGGCGAGCGAGAAAACGCGGGAAAATTGGTTGCGGGGGCGGGATTTGAACCCGCGGCCTTCAGGTTATGAGCCTGACGAGCTACCAGGCTGCTCCACCCCGCGCTTTATTTATGTCGATAAACCGGATGAAAGCAAATTGAAAAACTCGTGACTGAACACCAGTTCAACGAATTGAAGGCGGCTCCGCAATGCAGCTCCAGCGGTAGGATTCGAACCTACGACCAATCGGTTAACAGCCGACCGCTCTACCACTGAGCTACGCTGGATCGGTTTTCGTCTCCGGCTGCGGAGAGCGTATATCTTGCTCACACAATATGGGGCAGCAAGTCTTAGTTTAATCGTCATCTTGCGCACAATCAAAACGGCTGCTTAAGTCACGCCAACTCAGAAAATCTCCGGCAAATTTTTCGCGCGAGGGAATCTAGAAAGGGTTTTTGAATAAAACGCGTCCTGCTTATTTCTAAAGCTCAGCCCATGGCCATTCGTCCGTTCTTCCGGCAACTGATCGCCAACCGATTTGGCAGGTGCACTCTGCTTGGCCTCTTAATTGTTGTGCTTTTCCTCGGCGGCATTCAACTGCGCCGGTGGACCTGGGACGAAACGAGACATGTTCGTTACCAGCACGATATCGTTAACGCCTCTTACTGGGGAAAACAAACATTGGCGGAAGCGCGCCGATTATCGCCCGACGAAGCCTCCGCAAATTCCTGGACGGCATTCGCTCGCGGCTATTTCGCGCTCTACGACCGGGTGAAGCGCAAGGCATACGATCATGATTACCGCCTGGATTATCCGCCGTTGCGACTCCTGGTGATGTCGATCTGGGCTAGGCAGGTCCGGAGCGACTTCCCGGGAGTCGATGACGGACACCCAAAGCATGTCAAGCCGCTGCTGAACGTGAATCTCTTCTGCGAATTGATTTCGGCGGTGGCGATTTTTTTGCTTGTACGCCTTTGGGTGCATCGGGCATCGGGCACAACTGGATCGCGTTTCTTGCATCGGGTCCCGGCGGAAAGTCGCGCGTGGATTTGCGGATTGGCGGCGGCCAGCGCCGCATGGCTGGAGCCATCGATGATTCTCGACGCGCACGGCTGGCCGCAATGGGATGTTTGGATCCTGCCCTTTTATCTCTTTGCCGCTCTCACCGCTTCAACTAACCGCTGGTTTTTGTGCGGTTGCCTGTTGGCTGCCGGCGCAATGCTGAAAGGCCAACTGCTTCTGGTTGCACCTTTTTTTGTGCTCTGGCCGTTATGGCAAAAGAGATGGACGCGCGCACTGCTACTGGTTGCAGGTTTTTCGTCGGCGACGGCGTTGCTGGTTTCGCCATGGCTTTTGCGCACTCCCACGGCGTGGGTTGTGGTCACGCTTGCTGGCATCGCCAGTGCTTTATTCTTTTTCGGCCGAAAGTTTCGGCACGCACCGGCATGGGCAGCCGGCACGATTGCAGTGGGAGCGTTCGTCGCCGGAGCCTTCGCTGGCGGTACGTTCGCGTGGCTTCAAATTGGTTTTGTCTACGGGAGCGAGCATTATCCCTATCTCTTCATCAGCTCGTGCTACAACTTGCCATTTCTTCTCGACAATCTCGGGTGCTCGCTAAAAAGCTCGCTCTGGTCGTATGAATTCGGGTCGCGATATATTGCCCTGACGCCACAGTGGACATTGCGCCTGCTCTACCTTGGAGCGCTTGCTCTCTGCTCGCTTGGCGCCGCCCGGCATTCGCGCAATCGCGATCCCAGATTGTTAATTGCGATTGCGACTCCGTGGCTTTTGATGTTTGCCTTGCTCGGCCAAATGCACGAGCGCTACCTGATGTGGGGCGCGGTCGTGAGCGCCGTGGCGCTCGGTGTCAGCCTGCGATTAAGCGTGGTCCATTTCATCATTTCGGCAATGAGCACGGCCATGATCGTTCACGTGATGTTGATCGACAAGAAACTTGAGACCACGCTGCGGGTTGTCGATCTGCTTCACAGCGTGCGGCCTTACGCCTCCGGTTTGTTCCTGGCTTGCGTGGCCATCTGCCTGTGGGAGGCGGTTTCAACGCGCGTTCCGGTATTCCAGCCGAGCCGGCGGGAGTCCAGTGCAGAAGAAATGCCTCAGTTGTCATTCGAACCTGCGCTTGGAGAATGACACCGATCTTGAAGGTGCCATTGCTGGCTCATTGCCATTCAGGGCAAGTCGCGTTTTTCTCGAAACATTCTCATCCCGCTGGATGTTCCGAGAGCTTCGGCGTGAAAAACGAAGGATTTTATTAATGTTGCGTCGCCAAATGATCAGTCTTAAAAGCACTAAACCAAAGCAACATAAAAACATACCAATATGAACAAATCCCTTATTCTCATCGCTGGAGTTGTGCTCTTTACTGCGTTTGCCGGACTGTGTTCCGCGCAAAGTGATGCACCTTACACCGAAGGTTCTGTCTGGAGCATCACGATGGTCAAAGCCAAGTTCGGCATGGGCGATGAATACCTCAAAGGCCTCGCCAAGACATTTAAAGGCACCCTGGACGAAGCCAAAAAGCAGAACCTGATACTCGATTACAAGATCCTCCTCGGCGAAGCGGCTACGCCGCAGGACTTCGACATCCTCCTGATGGTAGAATCGAAGAACATGGCCGCGTTCGATAACGCGCGCGAAAAGTTCGATCCGATCGCTAAGAAAATCGAGGGCACACCCGATCAGCAACGGGCGACAGCAGTAAAGCGCCTCGACATTCGCGAGATCATCGGCAACAAGCTCATGCGCGAAATCACCCTGAAGTAATTCCGCCCGCGCGGTAATCTAACTCGCCGCCGGTGATACTAGTCGATCACCGGCGGCAATGTTACAAATCTCGGTCCAACTCTTGTGGACGAGCAATCGTGACGGCGTCGGCCGCCTCGGCCGAACTACTTCTTCAGCTCGATGTCCAGAGCGTGCCTCGCTTTGCCATCGTCCGTTTCTATTGACGGGCTAGTCGCCGGAACAAAAATGCGCCGAGCACGATAAAAAGAACATTTGGAGTCCAGACGAGTAATTCCGGATGGACATTGGGGTTTCCGCGCAGCGTATCGCCGATGATAACAAAGAGAAAATAACTGACAGCGATAATCAATCCCATGGCGAAGCCAATCGACGTCTCGCGACGATGCGCCGTGACACCAAGCGGCACTCCAATGATCGCAAAGGCAACGCAGGCGAACGGAAAGGAGAAGCGCTTGTTTATTTCGGTCTTGCTGGCGCTGCGTTCCCTTCGGTTTTCACTCTTGAGCTGGTCGAGCAGTTGCTCGATCGACAAGGCGGAACGGCTCGGCCGTTTTTTTTCCTTCTCGTACAGCTCGTCCAGGCTGATAGGCAACGTTCCTTCCACCGCATTGATTCCGTCGCGAATCTTTCGCAGGTTGGATGGATCGTTTTGATCGCGCTCTTGATAGCGTGCACCATACAGGTGCATCAGAATTTGCTTGTTCGCCAAATCGGCCTCGAGCATGCCGGTTCGGGCGTAAGTGACTCTTATGGGGAGCGATCTCTCGTTCATTTCGAAGACAGTGATGTTCTCGAGTTTGTTGCCTTCTTTTTTCCCAACGTAGATCTTGCGTCCTGGAAATTGATCGATCACCTGATCGCTGCCAAAGAGCGCCATCGGATTGCGGGTAGCGAGATCGAAAATGGTGCTGCGCAATTTTTGCTGGGCGGCCGGCGCGGCCTGCACGTTGAGCCAGAAGCAGATTGCCGTGCAGAAAAGCGCGATCACGGCCAGGGGGATGCAAATGCGCGAAATGCTGACCCCGTTTGAGCGCAGCGCGATTAATTCGTTATCTGCAGAGAGCCGCCCAAACACGAGCAGGATCGCAGTTAACAGTCCCCAGGGGATGGTAAAGATGAGTGAAAACGGCAGGACGTAGGCGATGAATGTAATGAGGTATTCCATCGGAACGTCGTGGTTGACCAGCAAAGGAAGAAGCTTCCGGAAAATGTTTCCGACAACGAGAACCAGACTCAGCACGGCAATGGCGAACGCGACGTTAACCAGCAACTCGCGGCTGAGAAACCGATCGATTAGTTTCATGAGCAGGGTTTTCCTAGGCGACGTTCCATCCCGCTCGCGCCGCGGATTGTCAATGGTTTATCGAATTTTCGACGCGGTTACGCAGCTTGGTCGCGCGAATGCCCCGTTTGTTAGGCAAACGAAAGACGAATTCGAGCGCGATCGGTCGCCCATAATTTCTGAAAATCATTAAGAGAACCATGCTTCCTGAGACTTCCAGAATTTCGTATTGACATACGGATCGTCATCGAAATAGACCACTCAAAAGTATTTAGGATGAGAAACCATATGAATCAAAATGACACGGTTTCCCTTGACCTAGCAAAGCTGGGAAAGAGCCCAACAACCAACAACGAAACTAGTCGCCGTAAGTTTCTGGGACAGGTCGGCGCCGCATTAGCCGGCGGCGCGGTCCTTGGCCGGGCCGCGATCGCTTCCGGACAAAACTACAATCCAGCGATCGGCGACGGCATTTCTTCTCCCGCCAAGCCGCCACCAAAGGATCCGCGAGTAAAACAATCCCTCACCATCCGCACGACGGCGGCGACCCTGGAATCGCAAATCCCGGTTCCGCCGCACACCACCAACGGCGACGAGCAACTCTATCCCGACAAGTCCGGCACCTACTCCAAAGGCATTCTTCAGGACGGGATTGGCTTGGTGAACCTGGCCGCTTTCCAGAGCTTCAGGAACGCGATCAACAGCGGTACGTTTCAAGCCTTCGAGAATGTCATTACCGGCGGACCGCGAACTCAAAACGGTCCGCTCGGCGGCCGCGCCTTTGCGCTCGAAGGGAGCGACCCCGTGCAGTTTGGTAATGCAACCTCTCCGGCCAATCAGATAAATCAGGTCGTCGTCCCGCCCGCACCCGCCCTCGCCAGCGAAGCCTATGGAACCGAGTTGGTCGAGATGTACTGGGCTTCACTGCTGCGGGATGTCGCGTTCACGGATTACGCTTCAAACGATACGGCGGCGCAGGCCGCGGCTGAGCTTTCAAGCATGCCGGCCTACTTGGGCCCCAGAGATGAGTCGGGCAATGTCACGCCTGATCTCCTTTTCCGCGGCACCTATCCGGGCGACACGCTCGGGCCTTATCTTTCCCAGTTCCATCTCCAACCCACCTTCTTTGGGACGCAGCCGCTCGACCAGCGGATGGTCACCTTCCTGCCGGACATCGATTACATGACCGACGCGACGACTTATCAACAAGTCCAGAATGGCATCGACACCGGAGCGTCGCTCCAGTTTGATCCGCAGCTTCGTTATCTCCATGACGGTCGCGGGCTGTGCGCGTTCACCCATGTCGACGTGCTTTTCCAAGCTTATTTCGTGGCTTACCTGGTGCTCGGCACGCTTGGGGTGCCCCGGAACTCGGGCAATCCTTACGTCAACTCTGCCAAGCAAAACGGCTTCGGCACGTTTGGCGGACCGGATTTTGCCGCCTCACTCACGGCCGCCGCTCGCCCTGCACTGAACAGCGTCTGGTATCAAAAATGGTGGATTCACCTGCGGCATCGCCCGGAGTCCGGCGGCGCGATTGTCCGCCAGATTTTGAGCGGCTTCGGTGGCACACTTAACGGCCACGTGAATGACAACGTTCTCAACTCGCAGGCGGTGCAAAGTAGCTTCAATAAATATGGAGATTATTTCCTTTCTCAGCCCTTCCCCGAAGGTTCGCCCACTCATCCGGCTTACCCCACCGGGCACGGCGCAGTCGCCGGCGCTTGCATTACCGTTCTGAAATTCTTCTTCGATGGCAATTTCGTCATCCCGAATCCACTGGTCCCAACCAACGACGGGCTGTCGCTCGTGCCGTACACGGGCGGGGATGCTGGTCAGCTCACGGTCAATGGCGAACTGAACAAGCTCGCGAATAACGTCTCGTTCGGTCACGGAATTCTTGCCGGCATTCACTGGCGCACTGACACGTCCTCATCTATTCAACTGGGAGAGGCTGTGGCCATCAGCATGTTGCAGGATAGAGCGGCGACCTATGCAGAGAAGTTCACCGTCAATCTGACCAAGATCGACGGATCGACGGCGACCATTTCCAACCAGTGATGTGTGAGGGGGCAGCCCGCAGCATCCGGCGGCCTCCATCTTTTGGCGGTTTGCCGTTGGAGCTCCTCCAGAGTTTGCTTCCGGCGCAAGCTTAGTAAATTGATCGGCGCATGCCTGAAGCGATTTACGATGTCGCCATCATTGGTGGAGGACCAGCGGGCAGTACCGCAGCGGCTCTGCTGGCCCGTGCCGGGCGACGGGTGATCGTCTTCGAGCGCGAAAAGTTTCCACGTTTTCACATTGGCGAGTCGTTGCTGCCGTTCAGCATGAAGGCGTTTACCCGGCTCGGTCTCCACGAAAAATTTCGCCGCGCCGGCTTCATAAAGAAATTCGGCGGCGAATTTTTCAGCGCCTGCTCGAGCGAAGGGACCAAGTTTTACTTTAAAGACGGTTATCGCTCGCAGACCGATCATTCCTATCAGGTTACTCGCGCAGACTTCGACAAGGTGCTGCTCGATCATGCCGCCGAGAGCGGCGCAGAAGTGCACGAGGAAACCGGCGTCAAGTCGGTTGAGTTCGCGAACGAACATGTCGACCTTGCAATCTCAAACGGGAAAAGCATCCGGGCACGTTACGTAATCGACGCGAGCGGCTGCAATTCCGTGCTTGGCACGAAGTTCAACATCAAGAAGACGTATGAGCACCTGAAGAAATTGTCGATCTTTGCGCATTACGACGGAGTTTGGCGCGCCGAGGGCATCGACGCTACATTGACCGTGCTGATCCGTGGAATAGACCGATGGTTTTGGATCGTTCCGCTCACGCCGGAACGGACAAGCATTGGTGTCGTTCTGGATAGCAAAACGTTTAGAAGCTCGAAGCAGAGTCCGGAAGATTTTCTCGAGCAAGCGCTCCTCGAACAGCCGGTGATCGTGGAGCGCATGCGCGAAGCTCGACGCGTTTCCGATGTGCACGTGGCCGCGGACTTTTCTTATCGCAGCACGAAGCTTTACGGCGACCGCTGGCTAATGGCCGGCGATGCCGCTGGATTTATCGATCCGATTTTTAGCAGCGGTGTTTTTCTGGCGGTGTTCAGCGGCGAGCTTGCTGCTGATGCGCTTCACGAAGTGCTCGATCAACCGCGCAAAGTAAGGAAATTGTTTCCGCGCTACGAAAAAAAGGTTAACCGCGCGATGGATGTTTATCTGCGCTTCGTCAACGCATGGTACACAAAGGAATTCATCGAAATTTTCTCGTCGCCGCGGCCGGTTTTGAATCTGCCGCCCGCCGTAAACGCGGTGCTTGGTGGAAATATCGGTGGTGAGTTTGCGATCAAATGGCGGATGTGGGTGTTCTATTTTCTCGTCTGGGTACAACGACATTATCCGATCGTTCCCAGGCGCACGCTGGTCCCGGAGAAAAAAGAGTCGTCGGCGCCATCTCAAGCCGTGGATGCGATCCGATGAGGGCAAACACCGGGGCGATTGAGGTCAATCGCCCAGCGCCTTGCAGCCACTGCCCTGTGGGCGGTTCGATCACGGCCCGCAGGGCCGTGGCTACAGGATTTGGTTTCGTTCTCGCATTCATGACGTTTTGCGTAACAAGTTGTGCAACGACTTCGCGGCACGAGTTTGCTGAGCCGGCAGGCAATTGGCAGATCAAAAGCGGGCAGCTCATGTATCGAACCGCAACAACGACCCTCATCGGCGACGTGCTTGTCCGTTTCTCAAAAAGCGGGGATTTTGAATTGACCTTTTCAAAAGGGCCGGGCGTGACGTTGCTGTCTTTGCGGCAGGATGCTACTTTTGCCGAAGTTAACGGGCCATTCGCGAAAGGCCGTTGGTCTGGTGCAGTCGATCAAGCGCCCAAACCGCTGCGCGGCTGGCTTGGCTTGCGCGACAGACTTATTCACTCGCAGGATCAATCGGTTCGATACACCGCCGGTAACGAAACTTTTCTCTTCCGCTTTTGATTAACTGATCTGTCTAACCGGGGCGTCGAACCGGATCGGAGATCTGTTTTTTAAACGTGCAAACGCGCCGGCATTGCCTCAGAAAAGACGCATGATCACAAAAAATCTCGGAATGCTCCTGCTCGCGATCTATCTGATCCTTATTGGAATCACCACGCTTTTCCACGTTGCCATTCCGGCAATTGTGATGGGAATCCTGGCACTCATAGCCGGCGTCTTGATTCTGGTCGGCAAGTAGCGCCCGGCGGCGGAAGCTAGAGAACGCCGACTGCGCGTGAGATCAGCAAAACGACGATACTGAGCGAAATAAAAACCTGGATCATCGCGAGGACTTTTGCCCATCGCGCAAGCAGCGGCGCGTCGGTCGGACCGAATGTAGAACTCTGGGTGAAGGCGACGAACAGATAATCGACAAAGAGCGGCCGCCAGCGCGCACACGCAAATTCAGAGCGCTCGTCATGCGGGATTTGCATCTGCGGAAAAAGGAAGCTTGTGCTGCCGAATTTCTTTTGCTTGTGGCGCAAGGTTGGTCCACCTCCGTCCAGCCGCCAATACCAGAGCGCGAAGACGATCACGTTCGTTAGCCAGAGTAATCCACCCGAGCGCAGCAGTTGCAGCGGCGACCCTCGGTGCGCAGGCAGCGCACGCACGAGCAGGATCACCGATCCGATTAGCGCCAGCGTGGTGATTCCATTGATTATGAATCCGAGAATGCGATTGAGTGAATGTTTTCCGACGCGATGGCTCACCACCGTTGGCACGAGCAAAACGACAACGACCGTCGGCAGCAACCAAATCGGGCCGACAATGAGATTCCGCGGCAAGGCCAGGTAAATTGCGCAGATCGCAAGAAACGCCAGCACCGCCTGCCCACGCGGCTCGGGTTGGTCGATATGCTCGGGCGAGGAACTCATTAAGTCGGGTTATAGCAAAAATTACGACTCGCGCGAGCGGCGCGTCGAATCCGAGTGTTGCCGGCTTGCCGAAGACTGATCGATTTCGAGCGGTAAGAATTGCCCGGAGCGGGCGCTCGAGACTAAAGTTGACAGATGCGAAAGCGCGTCTGCTACATCCACATTGGTCCGCACAAAACGGGCACCAGCTCGATCCAGGGGTTTCTGAAGGAAAACCGAGCGGAGTTGCTGAAGTATGGCTATTTCGTGCCCGAAACGGCGGCCCATCACGGTGCGCACCACGCAATCGCACGGAAGCTCTGCGGACAGGAGTTGCAGACTCACCAACAGTCGGCGGCCGCGAACTTTGCCCGAGCGCTCGATGGGACTCCGTCCGAAGCGGTGATTGTCTCCTCGGAGGCCTTGGAAGGACTCTTAAGAGACGGAGACTATGCCAAAGCATTCTTCACCCGGATCGAAAAGCTCAACCTCGAACCGAAGCTCGTCTTGTTCGCGCGCAACCAATCGCAATCGATTAATTCGCGCTACGTGGAAGTGGTCACGGGATTCCGCCGGTGCGAACCATTCGAGGCTTTTGTTCAAGGAGTCACTCAGAATCCGAGGCTTAGGTACTCCCTCTTGATCGAGTTGGCTGACGCTTTCGATGCCGAGCTGATTGTCTGCCCGTTTACTGGAGAAACAATCGCTCACGGTGTTGTGCCAGAATTTCTCCGAGCGATTGGCATCGATCCCTCGCTGTTTCTTGATACCAATCTCCGCCGTAACCAGGGGGCCGGGCCATTCACTGTCAGCGTCGCTCGCGATGTATCGCGCTCGATGGGCGACCCGGGCAAACCGCTCAAGTGGCTACAGGCCAAGCGATGTAAAGCCGAACTCGCCAAATATCTTCAGGAAAGACGACTGGCGGATGCCGGTTACTGCGGGCTGACTACAGCGCTGGCGCGGCAAATCGAAAGAGAATTGCGTCCAGATAACGATGCGTTTGCGCAATGCGTCTGGGGCAGACCCTGGTCCGAGATTTTTGCTGCCGATATTCGCCAGGAGTTTATTCCCAACGACTTCGAAATGTGTCGTCCGGAAGAGTCCACCGAGCGCCGGCTCGAGCGGGCCATCCGCGAGATAACAGCAATTCTCGGGGAAATCCTGCTCGACCCGGCGCTTGCCGTCGAAGCGCCGTGGAACGATCTCCGCCAACGTGCGGGTTGGCCTGCGACCGGAGAAAGAACGTCAACGCCGACGCGGCGAATCTAGCTTGAACAATAAGGCTGGTAAGCTACGGAAAGCACCAAGCGATTTGGGATGGCAGTTCGTCACGATCGATCCGACAGAGGAGGCGTTTAGCTCAGTTGGCCGACTAGTGCGCTCGAGACTATAGTTTTGCGCATGTCGAAACGGATCTGCTACATCCACATCGGTCCGCACAAGACGGGTACGAGTTCTATTCAGTGGTTCCTGCAGGAGAACCGAGCGGAGTTGCTGAAGTATGGTTACTTCGTGCCCGAAACCGCGACAAAGCACGGCGCGCACCATCCAATCGCTCGGATGCTCTGCGGTCAGGAGTTGCCGGACCACCAACGGTCCGTGGCCGCTAAATTCACCCGCGGGCTCATTGAGACGCCGTGTGAAGCAGTCGTCATCTCCTCGGAGGCCTTGGAAGGACTCTTAAGAAATCGAGACCATGCCAAAATATTCTTCACTCTGATCCGAGAACTGAACCTCGAACCGAAGCTCGTCGTGTTCCCGCGCAACCAGTCGCAACGGATTAACTCGAGCTATTCTTCGGGGATAAAGACCTTCCGCCTGTCGGGATCATTCGAAACTTTTGTTCAAGGAGTCACTCAGGGCTTTGTTTTTAGATATTCGCCCTTGATCGAGTTGGCTGACGCCTACGACGCCGAACTGATTGCTCGACCTTTCACCGGAGAAACCATCGGCTGCGGCGTAGTGCCGGAGTTTCTCCTGGCCATTGGCATCAACTCGTCACAATTCCGAAATACCAGGATACGCCGTAACGAAGCAGCCGGGCCATTTACTGTTAGTCTGGCCCGTGGCGTATTGCGCTCGATCGGCAGAACCGGCAAGCGGCTCAAGTGGTTGCAAGCGATACGATGTAAAGCTGAACTCGCCAACTATCTCGAGGAAAACGGATGGGCGGATGCCGGTTACTGCGGGCTGACAACCGCGCTAGCGCGGCAAATCGAAGCAGGATTGCACCCAGATAATGATCTGTTTGCGCAACGCGTCTGGAGCAGGCCGTGGGCCGAGATTTTTGCCACCGATATTCGCCAGGAGTTTACGCCCAACGACTTCGAGATGTCCCGTCCGGACGAGACCACCTCCCGCCGACTCGAGCTGGCCATTCGCGAGATGACACCAATTGTGGAAGAAATCATGCTCGACCCGACACTTTCCGCCGAAGCCCCCTGGAACGATCCGCGGCAACGAGCAGGCTGGACGCAAAGCGCGCGGGTCCAAGAAACGTGACACTGAAGCCCGGAAGGACCTCGCCGGAGGGGGCGTTCCAGACTATGGTTCCTACATGGCAAAGCGCGTTTGCTACATCCATATCGGTCCGCACAAAACGGGCACGAGCTCGATCCAGTGGTTCTTGAAGGAAAACCGAGCGGAGTTGCTGAGGTATGGCTATTTCGTGCCGGAAAGCGGGGCCAATCTCGGCGCGCACCACGCG
>Ga0207706_10003742_pt1 | contig 14508 bp, 11 predicted proteins | sample KBSC53metaG_FD_184318 | JGI IMG/M metagenome (GOLD analysis project Ga0207706, IMG submission 184318) | Corn rhizosphere microbial communities from Kellogg Biological Station, Michigan, USA - KBS C5-3 metaG (SPAdes) (version 2) | ecosystem: Host-associated > Plants > Roots > Rhizosphere > Soil ... | reverse complement strand
GGTGCTGTTGAAGCCTCGTGCAGTTGCGAGGCTTTCCGTAGTGGTTGCTGCGGCTTCAGCCGCCGGTGCGAACCTCGGGCGATGCGCCCGCGCCTCCCGCACCCCCGCACCCCCGCACCCCCGCACCCCCGCACCCTCAACTCGGCTGCGGCACCGCGAGCGTGCGGTTCAGGAACGCCTCGGCGCGCTCCAGCACGGCGCGCTTGCCGGGGAAGCGGAGAAGGCGGTGCGCCTCGTCGTAGGCGGCCCAGCGGTAGGCTTCGGCTTCGTGCGAGATGGTGACGGCGTCGGTATTGCTTTCCGCCACGAAGTACACCACCCGCTTCACGATCAGGATGCGGGCCTCGCCCTTCCCCTGCGTGAACACGTAGCGCTCTTCCTCGCGGAAGCCGGGGATCACGCGGTAGTCGCCCTCGCGCACGCCGGCTTCCTCGCGCAGCTCGCGCTCGGCGGCGATCTCGTCGGTCTCGCCCTCTTCCACCCCGCCCTTGGGGAACTCCCAGATCGGCCGCCGGGTGAGCGCCGACCGCACCAGCAGGTAACGACGCTCCCCGTCCACGAGGTGGAACAACACGATCCCCGCGGCGATCTGTGACACCCTCCTCAAGCCACCCTCCGGGGAGCGGTGCATGGATGAACCCGGCGCAAATCTGCTACCCGAATCGCCATCAGGCAACCGGCATTGCTTTTGCGCCGCAGCGTGTTGTTCCAAGCACTTACCTCACCCCGGGGCGGCATGACCGAGCCCGACACCCCTTTGCGCCCGCCGCCCGCCCCGGACGACGAGGACGACCCCTCTCTCGCCACCCTGGTCCGCCGCCTGGGCGCCGACGCGTCCACCCTGGTGCGCCACGAGATCGCGCTGGCGAAGGCCGAGTTCCGCCAGGGCGTCCATTCGCTGGCCGGGCACGCGACGAAGCTGGCGATCGGCGCCGCCACGGCCCTCGTCGGCGCGCTGGTGCTGGTGCAGGCGCTCGTCCTGAGCCTGGGCGACGCGCTGGGCGGCCGCTACTGGCTCGCCTCGGTCGTCGTCGGCGTGCTCCTGCTCGCGCTCGGCCTGCTCGTGCTCCTCGCCGGCCGGCGCGGCGCCCGCGCGCAGTCGCTCGCGCCCGCGCGGACGCTGGCGACGCTGCGCCAGACGGGCGAGTGGGCCAGGGCCGAGGCGGCGGCGCTCCGCTCCAGCCTCGGCGGCTCGGACGACGGCGTCCTCGCCCCGCCGCTCGGGGAGAGGGTGCGGCGGGGCGATGCCGAGAAGGCGGATGCGGACGGCGAGGCGCAGACAGCGACCGGGGTCGGGAGCCCGGCGAAGGACGCGGGGGCGCCGCCACTGGAATGGCCGCTGTGGAAGCGGGTGTGGACGAAGTACAAGAACGACGACGTGGCGAACCAGGCCGCCAAGGTCGCCTACTACTTCTTCATGTCGCTGCCGCCGCTGCTGATGGCCACCTTCGGCCTGGCCGGCATCTTCGGCGGCGACCGCACGGCGGCGTGGCTCACCGACGGGCTGCGGCGCAACCTGCCGGCCGAAGCCGGCACGCTGGTGAACGGCTTCGTGACGGAGATCGTGCGCAAGGAGCACCCGGGGCTGGTGTCCATCGGGCTGCTGCTGGCGGTGTGGGCCGGCGCCAACGTCTTCATGGCGCTGGAAGACACGCTGAACGTGGCGTTCGGCGTCCGCGTCCAGCGGGGTTTCGTGAAGCGGCGCGCCGCCGCCCTCGGTGCGCTGCTCGCGGTGGGGCTGCTGTTCCTGGCCGGCAGCGCCGCTCTGCTCGCCGGGCCGGCGCTCGCGAAGGCGCTGGGGCTGGGGGTGGTCTGGACGGTCGCGCAGTACCCGCTCGGCCTGGCGATGGTGGTCGCCGCGTTCTGGGTCGTCTACTACGGGCTGCCCAACCGCGACCAGCGCCGGCACAAGGGCGTGCTGCTGAAAGCTTCCGCGATCGCGGCGGGGCTGTGGTTGCTGGCCACGCTCGGCTTCCGCCTGTACGCCGCCAACTTCGCCAGCTACGACAAGACCTACGGCGTGCTCGGCGGGATGATCGTGCTGCTGCTGTGGATGGACTACACCTCCCTGGTGATCCTCCTGGGCGGCGAGATCGGCTCGGAGCTGGAGCGCTCGCGCTGATTCACCGGCTCCAACGCTTCACACCGGCTCCCCACCGCTCTTGGACGGACAAGACTACGGCGGAAACAGGGGCTCTCATCATCGGCGATGCCGGCCCCATGCACCGCGCTCCGGTACGAACAGTCCGGCGACCCTGCGCGGCCGTGGACACGGTATTCACCAAAACGGTGAATTCTCCCGGTCCGCGAACCGTTTTTCAACCTCCCCCGGACAGCTCCGAACCCGCCGGACGCAGCCCCGGCAACGATTCTCCGGAGGAGGGGCCGCGGCGTGAGACGTGCGGGTGAACAGACCTGCGGGAAATGAGAGTAGACGATCCAGCCGGAGCCGGACGAAACCAGCATCTCGTCCACCGCGCCGTTCCCGGCCCGGAGCGCGGCGGAGGGACACGCCCACACTCGGCCGTCGAATCCCGGCAACCCTTTGCGGTGATTGTCGTTTCAACACACGTCCGCTAGCTTGCGCGGGAACGGGATGACACCACGGGCGCGCAGGACGCCCCAACCGGCCCGGCACGCGGCGAATGCCGCGATCCGGGCGCGACGTTCTTGATGGCCACGGATACGACCGCAGCACCCACCATCGCCACCCTTGCCGCGCCCCGGCTCCACGCCGCGGCGCGGCTCGCCGCGCGTGCGCTGCACGCACCCGCCGCCGCCGTCCATCTGGCCGGCGCGCTGCACACCGCCGGAGAGCTGTCCGACGCGGCGCGGGATGCGCTCGCCGGGCTCTGCGCGCGTGCGGCCGAGTCCGGACAAGCGCTGGCGGTCGACCACGTCGAGGGCGTGGCGGGCGGGATCGCCGCCTTCATCGCGGCGCCGCTGGCGGGCGGGGGATGCATCGCCGCGGCGGACGTGCGGACGCGGACGTGGACGGACGGCGATCGCGCGGCGCTGTACGACGCGGCCTCGCTCCTGGCATCGGCGGGAGATGACACGCCGCCGCCCGCGTCGCCCCGCCAGGGGATCGGGGTGTTCCGGGCGATGTTCGAAGGGTCGGCGTTCGGGCTGGCGGTGCTGGACCTGGGCGGGCGGATCCTGCGTGGCAACCGTGCGCTCTCGCAGATGCTGGAGGTGCGCGCCGCGCGGCTCTTCGGCCGTCCGCTCGCTTCCTTCCTCCGCGGCGACGAGGGCGCCGTGGGCGCGGTGGTGGACGCGCTGGCCCAGGCGCGCGACGCCGACGTGCACGAGGGGCTGCGCCTGCGCGGCCGCGGCGGGCGCGAGACGTGGGTGCGGGTGAAGCTCACCATCCGCTGCAGCCAGGGCCGCCCCGTGTTCGCGCTGGCGCTGATCGAGGACGTGGGCGACCGCCGCCGCGCCGCCGAGGCGCTGGCCCGCCGCGCCGCCGTGGTGGAGCTGATGCAGCGCGTGTCGGCCGCCGCCAACCGCGCCCGCTCGCTGCACGGCGTGCTGCGCGAGGCGCTGGACCTGACCTGCGACTACACCGGCTGGCCCGTGGGCCACGTCTTCGTCCGCGGCCTGGAGGGGGAGATGGTGAGCTCGGGCATCTGGCGCCTGGCCGACCCCGAACGCTACGAGGCGCTGCGCCAGGCCACCGAGTCGCTGCACCTGGGCGGCGGCGACGGCCTTCCCGGCGAGGTGGCGAGCGGCGGCGGGCCGGTGTGGATCGAGGACGTGCAGCGCGAGCCCGGCTTCGCGCGCGCCCAGGCCGCCACGCGGGCGGGCGTGCGCGGCGCCGTGGCGTGGCCGATCCGCGCCGGTGGGCAGGTGGTGGCGGTGGCCGAGTTCTTCTCCGGCCGCCCCGAGCGCCCCGACCCCGAGCTGATGGAGCTGCTGGGCAACCTGGGCACGCAGCTGGGGCTCGTCGTCGAACGCGAGCAGATCCTGGAGCAGCTGCGCGAGGGCGAGCGGCGCCTCTTCCAGATCCTGGAGGCGCTCCCCACCGCCGTGGTGGTGCGCGACGGCGAGGGCGGCGTGTACTACGCCAACCGGGCCGCGCGCGAGCTGGTGGGCCGCGACCCCGACCACCGCCTCCAGGCCGGCACCCGGATGCCCACGTACGCCCTGTACGTCGCCGGCACGGAGGAGCCGTACCCGCCGGACCGCCTCCCGCTCACCCGCGCGCTGCGGGGCGAGGCGGCGTGGGTGGACGACCTGGAGCTGCGCCCGCCCGGCCGCCGCGTGCCGCTGCGGGTGGGCGCCGCGCCCGTGCTGGGCGCGGGCGGGCGGGTGGAGTACGTGGTGGGCTCGTTCGTGGACCTGTCGGAGCGGGTGGCGATGGAGACCGCCCTGCGCGTGCACGCGCGCGAGCTGGAGCGCAGCAACCGCGAGCTCGAGGAGTTCGCCTACGTGGCCAGCCACGACCTGCAGGAGCCGCTGCGCAAGATCCGCGCGTTCGGCGACCGGCTGCGCGAACGGCTGGGCGACGCGGCCGACCCCGAGGCGCGCGACTACCTGGCGCGGATGCGGGCGGCCGCCGGGCGGATGCAGGAGCTGATCCACGACCTCCTGCAGTACTCGCGCGTGGGCCGCGCCCGCGCGCACCCCGAGCCGGTCGAGCTGTCCCAGCTGCTGGACGAGGTGCTGGCCGACTTGGAGCCGCGGCTGCGCGAGAGCGGCGGGCGGGTGGAGGCCGGCCCGCTCGCCACCGTCCGCGCCGACCCCGTGCACGTGCGCCAGCTGCTGCAGAACCTGGTGGCGAACGGGCTGAAGTTCCACCGGCCGGGCGCGGCGCCCCGCGTCACCGTCCGCGCGGTGGACCAGGACGGAGGGCGAACCGTCCGGCTGGAGGTGGAGGACGAGGGGATCGGCTTCGAGCCGGAGCACGCGGAGCGGATCTTCCTCCCCTTCCAGCGGCTGCACGGGCGCGCCGAGTACGAGGGGACGGGGATGGGGCTGGCCATCTGCCGCCGCATCGCCGAGGCGGCCGGGGGGTCGATCCGCGCCGAGGGGCGCCCGGGGCGCGGCGCCACCTTCACCGTCACCCTGCCGGGGTGTGCCGGCCGCGCGGAGGACGCGCCATGACCCGGCCCGCGCCGTTCACCATCCTGATGGCCGACGACGACGAGGACGACCGGCTGCTGGCCCGCGACGCCCTGCGCCAGGCGCCGGTCCCCGCCACGCTGCGCTTCGTGGGCGACGGCGGCGAGCTGCTGGAGTACCTGCGCCGCGAGCGCCGCTACGCCCCGCCCGCCGACGCGCCGGCGCCCTCGCTGGTGCTGCTGGACCTGAACATGCCGCGCATGAACGGGATCGAGGCGCTGCGCGAGATCCGCGGCGACCCGGCGCTGCGCCGCATCCCCGTGGTGGTGATGACCACCTCGGCCCGGCGCGAGGACGTGGACCGGAGCTACGAGCTGGGCGCCAACTCGTTCATCACCAAGCCCGTCTCCTTTCAGGAGCTGGTGGAGGTGATGCGGAGCCTGGGCCGCTACTGGGGCGGCACCGTCTCCCTCCCCGGCCGGGGCTGACCGCCGTGCCGGGCACCGAGCGGCTCCGCATCCTGGTGGTGGAGGACGACGACGACGACTTCGTCCTCACCCGCGACCTGCTGCGCCGGGCCGGCGGCCGCATCAGCGTCGACCGCGCCCGCACCTACGCCGACGCGCTGGCCCGGCTGGACGGCCGCTACGACGCCGTGCTGGCCGACCACCGCCTGGGCGCCCGCACCGGGGTGGACCTGGTGCGCGAGGCCGCGGCGCGCGGCGCGGCCCCGCCGGTCGTGCTGCTCACCGGCCAGGGCGGCCGCGAGCTGGACGTGGAGGCGATGCGCGCCGGCGCCGCCGACTTCCTGGAGAAGGGCGAGCTGACCCCGGCGCTGCTGGAGCGCACCCTGCGCTACGCGGTGGAGCACCGCCGCACCGAGGCCGAGCTGCGCGAGAGCCGCCGCGCGCTGGCCACGCTGATGGCCAACCTTCCCGGGATGGCGTACCGCTGCCGGGTGGACCCCCGCTTCACCCTGGAGTTCGCCAGCGAGGGCGCGCTGGCGCTCACCGGCTACGCGCCCGACGAGCTGGTGGGCAACCGCGTGGCCGCCTTCGGCGACCTGATCGTGGAGGCCGACCGCGCCCGCGTCTGGCGCGAGGTGGAAGAGGCCGTCCGCGAGCGGCGCCCCTTCCAGCTGGAATACCGCATCGCGCACCGCGGCGGCGGCGAGCGCTGGGTGGGCGAGAACGGCGTCCCGGTGGAGCGCGCGGACGGCGAGACGGTGGTGGAGGGGTTCATCACCGACGTCACCGAGCGCCGCCGGGCCGAAGAGGCGCTGCGCAGGAGCGGCGACTACTTCCGCGCCATCACCGAGGCGGTGGGCGAGGTGGTGGCGGTGGGCGACGCGGACGGGTCGATGCGCTTCATCTCCCCCGGCGCCACCCTGCTCACCGGCTACACCCCGCAGGAGTGGGCGGGGATGAAGGCGCTCTCCACCATCCACCCCGACGACCTGCCGCTGGCGCTGGAGACCTTCGAGCGGCTGCGCGACGAGCCGGGGCTGCGGGTGCAGGTGGAGCTCAGGATGGTGCACAAGGACGGCACCCCGCGCATGGTGGAGGTCACCGCGCGCAACCTGCTGCACGACCCGGCGGTGCGCGGCATCGTCTACAACACCCGCGACATCACCGTCCGCCGCAGGGGAGAAGAGGCGCTGCGCAGCCGCGAGCGCCACTTCCGCTCGCTGATCGAGAACGCGCACGACCTCATCACCGTGCTGGAGGGCGACGGCGACGTGCGCTTCGCGAGCCCCTCCGTCGAACGGACGCTGGGGTACCCGCGCGAGCGGCTGGCCGGCGTCTACCTCTTCGAGCTGGTGCACCCCGACGACGTGCCCGCCGTGCTGGAAGTGTTCGACCGCGCCATCCGCTCCCCCGGCGAGCCGCGCTGGCTGGAGTTCCGCATGGCGCACGCGGACGGGAGCTACCGCACGCTGGAGGCGATCTGCACCAGCCTGCTGCACGACCCCGCCGTGGCCGGGATCGTGGTGAACAGCCGCGACGTCACCGAGCGCAAGCACGCCGAGGAGGCGCTGCGCGTCTCGCAGCAGCAGCTGCTGCAGGCGCAGAAGATGGACGCGGTGGGGCGGCTGGCCGGGGGGGTGGCGCACGACTTCAACAACCTGCTCACCGCCATCCGCGGCAACGCCGAGCTCCTCCTGTACGACATCCCCGCCGGCGACCCGCGCCGCGACGACGTGGACGAGATCCGCAAGGCGGCCGACCGCGCGGCGGCGCTCACCCGGCAGCTGCTGGCCTTCAGCCGGCGGCAGGTGCTGCAGCCGCGCGTGCTGGACCTGAACGACGTGGTGCAGGAGATGGAGCGGATGCTGCGCCGGCTGATCGGCGAGGACGTGGAGCTGGACACGCGCCTCGCCCACGGGCTGGCGCAGGTGCGGGCGGATCCGGGGCAGGTGGAGCAGGTGGTGCTGAACCTGGCCGTGAACGCGCGCGACGCCATGCCCCGCGGCGGCCGGCTGACGGTGGAGACGGCGAACGCCGAGCTGGACGACGAGCTGAAGCGCACCCACCCGTACGTGGTCCCCGGCCGCTACGTGATGCTGTGCGTGAGCGACACCGGCCAGGGGATGGACCCCGAGACGCGGGAGCGCGCCTTCGAGCCCTTCTTCACCACCAAGCCGGCGGGGCGCGGCACGGGGCTGGGTCTCAGCACCGTGTACGGGATCGTGAAGCAGAGCGGCGGCTTCGTCTGGATCGACTCGGAGCTGGGGCGGGGGACGCGGGTGCGCATCTACCTGCCGCCGGCGGCCGCCCCCGCCGCGGCGACCGCCGCCCCCGCGCGGCCGGTGGAGCAGCGGCGCGGCGAGGGGACGGTGCTGCTGGCCGAGGACGAGGTGACGGTGCGGCGGCTGGCGGTGCGCGTCCTCCAGCGCGGCGGCTTCGCGGTGCTCGAGGCGGCCGACGGCGAGGAGGCGCTCTCGGTGGCGCGCGACTTTCCCGGGGCGCTGGACCTGCTGGTGACCGACCTGGTGATGCCGCGCATGGGCGGGCGCGAGCTGGCCGGGCGGCTGCGCGGCGTGCGCCCCGGCGTCCCCGTGGTCTACGTCTCGGGCTACGCGGAAGAGGCGGTGCAGCGCGACGGCGTGCTGGACCCCGGCGCCCGCTTCCTCTCCAAGCCCTTCACCGCCGAGCAGCTCCTGGACGCCGTCCACGCCGCGCTCCGCGACGCCCGCGCCGCCGCGACGTAGCCTGCCGTGGGCCCGGCCGCGTCCGCCGTTGATCGATTTGTTTGCCCCAAACGTAACGACCCGTTACACCGCGCGGGCCTTCCCCGTTCGCGGGCCGACCGGGCCCGCCGCGTCCGGCGGTTCCTCCCGCGGGGGCGAAGATCGCCGCCCCGCGCGGGTTTTCCCCGGTTCCGCCACCCCGCTCTCCGATCCGGCGGCGCGGGGCACGGAAGTTCCACCCTTTCGAAAAAGAGGTTTATCGCGGATTTCGTTGCAGCAGGTCTCCCGCTCGCTCGCACCGACCCCGTCGACGAGTGGCTGCAGAGACGCACCGAGGATCGGGAGGGCTCGATCCCGCGGTGGGTGACCGCGTGGAGAAGGGAGAGGAGCTGGGGTACTTCAGCTACGGCGGCTCCACGCTCTGCCTGGTGTCCCAGCCCAACGCCATCGACCGCTTCACCGTCCCCGACCCGCCTCCGGGGCAGGACGGGGCCGCCATCGACGTGAACGCGCCGATCGCCGTGGCGCGTTGATCCGCCGTTCTCCCGCGGTGGCGGGAGAGAGGTTCAGCAGGACGCCGTGTTCCCGCGGTTGAATCGATTCGCCCCTTCACGAGGAAGAACATCATGAGCTCCATCACCGCCACTTCGATCCCGGTCGGCTCCAGCATCCAGGGGCTGGCCGTGAACCCGGCCACCAGCCTGGTCTACGCCGCCGACTACAACAACGCCGTGGTGTACGTGCTGGACCCCTCTCGCGACTACGCCGTCGACGCCAGGATCGGCGTGGGCCTGCAGCCGTACTCGGTCGCGGTGGACCAGGCCAGGAACATCATCTACGTGGTGAACCAGAACATCACGGGCCCCTCGAACATCCTGGGCACACTCTCGATCATCAACGGCGCCACCAACACGGTCAGCACCACCCTCGCGCTCCCCGACATCCCCGTGCAGGTGGTGGTGAACCAGGCCACGGGCGACGCATACACCGGCGGCAGCAACGTCACGCGGATCTCCGGCGGCGCGGTCGTCGGGTCCGTCCCGATCGGCGCCTCGGCGGTCACCGGCATCTGCGTGAGCGGGGCCAACCAGCTGTCGTTCATCTACCTGGGGCCGCGCTTCCGGTTCTGGCTGGCGCGGATGACGGCCGACCAGCTCACCCCCATCGACCAGACCTTCATCGTTCCGCTCAACGCGAACGGGGTGGGGGCGAACACGGAAACGCACATGATCTACACCACCTCGCTGCAGGCCAGCGTGGTGCAGGCGTGGGACGGCGGCAACAGCCCGCCCACGGTGGTGGCCACCACCGAGACGGGCGGCTACCCCGAGCGCGTGGCGGTCAACCTGTCGAACCAGAACTACTACACGTGCAACTACTGGAATTCCACGGTGACCCTGGCCAGCCCCGGCAGCGCGACCCCCACCACCGTCAGCCTGGGCCACCAGCCGTGGATCATCGACGTCGACCCGAACACCGGCGTGGTGTACACCGGCAATTACGACGGCACGATGAGCTACTTCACCGATCCGGCCAGCTGACGCGCGCGGCCGCGAAACGCACCGGGCCGGCTCCCGCGCGGGGGGCCGGCCCTTTCGATCGACGTCGCCCGCTCATGGCAGATCCACGTGCACCGTTGCCGCATCCGCGCCGCCGTTGCTCACAAAGTCCCTTGCCGGATCGGGTATCCCGTCACTCCGCGGCGACGTGGCCGAAGACGCGGCCCATCTGCCGGACCACGGCGGCCTCGGCTTCGGCGAGCGAAACCGTGCGGCCGGTCTCCTCGCTCAGCGAGCCCACGCCGTGGTCGCGGATGCCGCAGGGGACGATGGTGCCGAACATCCCCAGGTCGGTGCTCACGTTCAGCGCGAAGCCGTGGCTGGTGATCCACCCGCTGCTGACGCGCACCCCGATCGCCGCGATCTTGCGGTCCCCCGCCCACACGCCGGTCAGCCCTTCCTTGCGGCTCCCCTCGACCCCGAACTCGCCCAGGACGCCGATCAGCATCTCCTCCAGGTCGCGCAGGTAGCGGTGCAGGTCCTGCCGGTCGGGCTTCAGGTCCAGGATCGGGTAGCCGACGAGCTGGCCGGGCCCGTGATAGGTCACGTCCCCTCCGCGGCCGGTCTCGTACAGCTCGATCCCGCGCGCCGCCCGCTCGTCGGCTGACACGAGGACGTTCTCGTCGTGCGCGCCGCTGCCCAGCGTGATCACGTGCGGGTGCTCCAGCAGCAGCAGCGTATCGGGGATCTCGCCCGCGCGGCGCTGCTCCACCAGCCGCTGCTGCAGCTCCAGCGCGTCGCCGTACGCGATCCGCCCCAGCCGCCGCACGTCCAGCGGCCGCGCGACGGCGGCGGCTTCGTTGTCGGAGATGACGGTGCTCATACCCTGAAATCAAGAAAGAGCGGGGCCCCGGCGCAACCCCGGGCCCCGCTCTCCATGTGATTCGCCGCCGTTGTTCTCCCCCTTCTCCTGCGGTACGGGAGAAGGGGGCCGGGCGGGCCGGACGTTACCGCCGCGACGAGAAGATGCGGAGGATGTACCAGAACATCAGCGCCACGCTCGCGAACAGCTCCAGCGCCGCGGACACGTAGCGGTCTTCCGGGTACGTCCGCAGGATCTTGCTGGTGCTGTAGAGGATGGTGGCGCCCGCGAACACCACCATCGCGAACGAGAAGAGCATCCCCAGCTGGAAGCCGAAGAGGAAGCTCCCGGCGATCAGCAGCAGCGCGCTCACGCCGGCCCAGCGCAGCATGGCGCCCATCACCGTGAAGTCCTTGCTCGTGGTCATCGCGATCCCGGTGAGCGCGCCGAAGCCCACCAGCGTGAGCAGCGCGGCGCTCCCGATGGCGCCGGGCGCGTTGACCTCGGCGATCACCAGCAGCGGCACGAAGATGACGGCCTCGGCCAGGACGTAGCCGGCGAGGGCCACGTACTGCATGGTGCGCGTCTGCGCCCGCGCGGCCATCCCGGTGAACAGCCAGCCGGCCACCATGAAGCCGCCCAGGATCAGCAGCCAGCTGGTGCCGAGCATCGCCTGCGCCATCGGCAGCGCCACGCCGCTCTGGAACAGGGCCACCTCGATCCCCACGAAGCCCAGGATCGCCACCAGCAGGTGCGTGTAGGTGCGCGTGATGAACTGCGCCCGCCGGTCGCTGCTGATGCCGGCGACGGCCTGCGGCTGCGCGTACCCGTAGGTCGGCTGCTCGTACATTGGTTTCTCGTCAGGAGTGGATGGAGAGACGAAGAACGCCTTCAGGGAGAGGATTACACCGGGGGAGGATAAAGGAGCCATCCCCTGCGGGCAAGGACCGGCACCGGTGGGGGCAGCTCCCGGCGAACGAGGAGATCTTCGCGAGGGAGTCCGCGAAGGCGGACTTCGGACCGTCGTTGCCGCGGCTTCAGCCGCCCGGACGGATTCCGGCCCGGACGAGCGGATCGTCATCCGGCCGAAACGCCAGGCGGCCCCGGAGATCGCTCCCCGGGGCCTCTCAACATCCTCCCACAGCTCGACGGATCACGCCGTCTCGGGGAAGGTCTCCATCAGCTGCTTCACGCGGGCCAGGAACTGGTCGCCGTCGGCGCCGTTCACCAGGCGGTGGTCGTAGCCCAGCGAGATGTAGCCGCGCTTGCGGGGGACGATGGCGTGGTTGCCGTACTCGTCGCTGATCACCGCGGGGCGCATCTCCACCCCGCCCACGCCCAGGATCGCCACCTGCGGCTGGCTGATGATGGGGAAGCCGATGGTGGTCCCGAAGATCCCCGGGTTGGTGATGGTGAAGGTGCCGCCCTGGATCTCCTCCGGCTTCAGCTGCCGGTTGCGCGCCCGCGTGGCGATGTCGTTCACCCGCTTGGCGAGACCGACGAGAGACAGCTCGTCCGCGCCCTTCACCACCGGCACGATCAGCCCGTTGTCCATCGCCACGGCGATGCCCAGGTTCACGTCGGCGCGGTAGACGATCTCGTTGTTGCCGAAGCTGGCGTTCAGCTTCGGGTGCTCGCGCAGCGCGCGGGCCACCGCCCAGGCGATGAAGTGCGTGTAGGTGATCTTCACGCCCTGGTCTTCCCACACCTTCTTGTTCTTCCGGCGCACGTGGTCGATGCGCGTGTAGTCCACCTCGAAGTAGCTGTGCACGTGCGCCGAGACGCGCCGCGACAGCACCATGTTCTGCGCGATGATCTGCGTGATGCGGTCGGCCGATTCGACGCGGTCGTTGGGCCCCGCCTTCACCTCGGGGTGATGGACGTGGCTGTAGAACTCGTCCCAGTCGAACGGCCCCTCGTCACCCGTCGACACCTTCGCGGGGCCGGACGGACGCTGCGCGGGCGGAGCGGACGAGCCAGCCGACGCACCGGCCGTCGCCGGTGCCGCGGCGGGAGCGGCCTTCTGCTCCTCCACGTACTTGAGGATGTCTTCCTTGGTCACGCGCCCCGCGCGCCCGGTCCCCTGCACCGCGCTGACCTCCACCCCGTGCTCCGCCGCGATCTTGCGGACGAGCGGCGTCGACCGGGTGCGCAGCCGCTCCTCGGCCGTCTGCGGGCCGCCGTTGCTCGACGCGCCGCCCTGCTGCGCGGTCTGGACGGATGCGGACGCGCCGGCGTGCGCGGGCGCGCCGCCGGCGTTCGCCACCTCGCGCGCCTCGGGCTGGCCGGCCGCGGCCTCGGGAAGGGTGGTCGGCTGCTCGCCGGGGACGCCGGCGGCGGGGTCGCTCGGGGCGGCGGCCGGAGCCGAGGCGACTGCGCCGGCCTCGGTCTCGATGAAGGCGACCACGGTGCCCACCTCCACCGTCTGCCCCTCGTTCACCACGATCTCGGCCAGCACGCCGGCCACGGGAGAGGGGATCTCGGCGTCCACCTTGTCGGTGGAGATCTCCATGATCGGCTCGTCGCGCTCCACGCGCTCGCCCACCTTCTTCCGCCACACCGACACGGTCCCCTCGGCGATCGACTCGCCCATCTGGGGCATCGGGACTTCGACTCGGGCCATGATCAAAACCCAGGGTACAGGGAACAGGGGACAGGGAACAGCCAGCTTCGGCCATCGTGGGAGAGGGGGCCGGGGCGCGCGCCGAAACGGCCCGCTGTCCCCTGTCCCCTATCCTCTGTCCCCTAGTAGTTGGCCAGCCAGCGCGCCGCCTTCACCACGTCGTCGGTCTGCGGCAGGAAATAGTCCTCCAGCGGCGGCGAATACGGGATCGGCGCGTCGATGGCGGTCACGCGCTGGATCGGCGCGTCGAGCCACTCGAACGCCTTCTCGCTCACCCGCATCGCGATCTCGCCCGCGATCCCGCCGGTGCGCGTGTCCTCGTGCACGATCAGCAGGCGGTTCGTCTTCTTCACGCTCTCCACGATCGCGCCCTCGTCCAGCGGCAGGATCGTGCGCAGGTCGACGATCTCCACCTGCAGCCCATCCTCCTTCTCCAGCACCTCGGCCGCCTCGGCGCACTTGTGCACCATCGCCGCGTAGGTGACGATGGTCAGGTCCTTCCCCTCCCGGTGCGTCCGCGCCTTGCCGATGGGGACGACGTAGTCCTCGTTGGGGAGGACTTCGCGCAGCTGCGGGCGGCGGTAGAGCCACTTGTGCTCGAAGAAGAGCACCGGGTCGTCGTCGCGGATCGCCGCCTTGATCAGCCCCTTCGCGTCGTACGCCGTGGACGGATAGACGATCTTGAGGCCGGGCGTGTGGAAGAAGGCGGCCTCGGGGTTCTGCGAGTGGAAGGGACCGCCGCGCACGTAGCCGCCGCTGGGCCCGCGGATCACCATCGGCACCGGGCCGCTGCCGCGATACCGCGAGGTCGCGACGTAGTTGGTGATCATGTCGTAGGCGCAGGCGATGAAGTCGATGAACTGCATCTCCACCACCGGGCGCATCCCCATGTGCGCCGCCCCCGCCGCCGCGCCGGTGAAGCCGATCTCGCTGATCGGCGTGTCCACCACGCGCAGGGAGCCGAAGGCCTCCAGCATCCCCTCGGTCACCTTGAAGGCGCCGCCGTACACCCCGATGTCCTCGCCCATCAGGAAGACGCTGGGGTCGCGCTCCATCTCTTCCCACAGCCCCTCGCGGATCGCCTCCAGGAGGGTGACGGGCTTCCCCTGCTCGGTCAGGCGGACGTGGTCGGGCTTCTGCTTGCTGAGCGTTGCGTTCGCCATCAGGCCATGCGCGGGTCGGGGGGGTTCAGCCGGTACCAGTGGCCGGGCACGGGGCCGCCGGAGACGACGTCCGTCCGCTTCGCAGCGAGCCAGGCGACTACCTCGAG
>Ga0207706_10003729_pt1 | contig 14532 bp, 13 predicted proteins | sample KBSC53metaG_FD_184318 | JGI IMG/M metagenome (GOLD analysis project Ga0207706, IMG submission 184318) | Corn rhizosphere microbial communities from Kellogg Biological Station, Michigan, USA - KBS C5-3 metaG (SPAdes) (version 2) | ecosystem: Host-associated > Plants > Roots > Rhizosphere > Soil ... | reverse complement strand
GATCGAGAGCTCTACGGCGCCTACGAGGTGGCCACGAACCGCCTGTTCGTCGCGTCGGCTGCCAACAGGGCGACCGCCGTCGCGCTGGAACGGACGTTCAACCGCGTCGCGGCTGCGCAGCGCCGTCCTGCCGTCCGGGTCACCGACGTGAAGCCGCTGCCGATCAAGGATCCCAACGGCACCGCGGCGTTCTACGCGGTGATCGCGTGGATGTTCGGGGGCTACATCGGCGCGACGCTCATCGGCCTGATCGGGAGCCCACGCAGCACCAGCAGGCGGCGCGCCGCAGCGCGGGTGGCCGCACTCGCTGGGTTTGGCGTCGTCGGCGGGGTCCTCAGCGTGGTCATGCTGCGCGCCAGCTTCGACGTCTTCTCGGGCCACGTCGTTGCGATGTCTGCGATCGGGGCGTTGACCATCTTCTCCAGCGGTGCCGCCACGGCAGGCATCCAGGCCGCGGCCGGGCCGGCGGGGACCGGACTGGTCATCCTCGTCTTCGTCATCCTCGGCAACTCCGCGTCGGGCGGGCCCTTCGCGCGCCCACTGCTACCCGGCCTGTGGAGCACGATCGGCGGCGTGTTGCCGCCGGGCGCGAGCGTCGACCTGTCGCGGTCCGCTCTGTTCTTCGACGGCGCGCGGATCGCGGGCCCGATTCTCGTGCTGGTGGTCTGGGCGGTGCTCGGCACGTTGCTCGCGCTCGCCCTGGGCGGCCGCATCATGAACCCGGTCGACGTCGAGGCGGAGGCCGCCGCGGGGGCAGCGGTGTGAGCGAAATCGCTTTCGAGACACTGAACGTGCGGGCGGAAGGCGGCGTTCTGTTCGCGGAGATAGCCGCCCCGCCGATGAACCTGCTAGGCCCCGAGCTCGTCCGCGACCTGGTCTCCCTTATCCAGCGAGCCGAGGCCGACGACACCGTCCAAGTGCTCGTTTTCAAGAGCGCCGATCCCGACTACTTCATCTCCCACGTCGACGTGACGCGGATCAGCGAGTACCGGGCCGAGGCCGCGAAGCTCACCGGCGAGGCATCGATCGCTCTTCTGTTTCGCTACCTGAGCGCAAGCCCGCTCGCCAGCATCGCGCAGATCGAAGGTCGCGTACGCGGGGCCGGCAGCGAGTTCGCGCTCGCGTGCGACATGCGCTTCGCCGCGCGCGAGTCAGCCATCTTCGGCCAGTTCGAGCCCTCGCTCGGAGTCATCCCCGGCGGCGGCGCCGCTCAACACCTCACGCGCCTGATGGGCCGCGCCCGAGCGCTGGAGGTCATGTTGAGCGCCGAGGACTACGACGCGGACCTGGCCGAACGGTATGGCTGGATCAATCGAGCCTTGCCGGCCGACGCGATCGGCGATTTCGTCAGCTCGCTGGCTCGTCGGATCGCCAGGTTCCCGGCAGCCGGGCGGGTCGTGGTAAAGGATCGTGTCAACGCGATCGCGCTCGCGCCGGTGGAGGATTTCCGTCGCGATTCGGACCTCTTCGGCGAGGGGGTGCGCAGCGCGGAGGCCCAGAGGCAGATCGCCGCCGCGCTGGAGCACGGCCTCCAGACCCGCGATGCGGAAATGGCCCTGGCCCGCGTCCTGGGTGACCTGCCTGCTCGTTGATCGAGGCCTTGTGAAGTCAGAGCGGTTTCTCGGCCAACACTCGCACGCGGCGCGTGGCGCTGGTTCCGCGAGCCTTACGACGGTTCTCATCGCCTTCGCCGCCAACCTCCTCGTGGCCGTCGCGAAGTCGGTTGCAGCGGTGGTGACCGGGTCGGCGTCGCTGCTGGCTGAAGCGGCGCACTCCTGGGCCGATACAGGCAACGAGGTATTCCTGCTCATCGCTTTCCGTCGGTCGCGTCGACCCCCCGACCGCGCGCATCCCCTCGGCCACGGCCGGGAGGCCTACGTGTGGTCGCTGCTCGCGGCACTTGGCTTGTTCGTGGTCGGGGCCGCCTTCTCGGTGACGCATGGCGTGCATGAGCTCATGCATCCCACGCCGGCGACCGACTACGTCGTGGGCTACGTCGTGCTCGCGGTCTCGTTTGTGCTCGAGGGAATCTCGTTCCTGCGCTCGGCCCGGCAAGCTCGCTCCGCGGCTGAGTTCCTCGAGCGGGACCTGATCGGCGCTGTGATGGCCACCAGCGACCCGACGCTTCGGGCCGTATTCGCCGAGGACTCGGCCGCGCTCATAGGCCTGGTGATCGCAGCCGTTGGACTGGGCGCCCACCAGCTGACGGGCTCGTCGACCCCCGATGCCGTCGGATCCATTCTTGTCGGCGTCCTGCTCGCCGCGATCGCGACGGTTCTCATCGACCGTAATCGCGAGTTCCTGATCGGGGAAGAGGCCGATCTCCGAGTCCGCGCGGCCGCGATCAGGGCGCTGCTCGCCGAGCCGGAGGTCGCGCGCGTGACCTACCTACGCCTCGAGGTCGTCGGCCCGCGTCTCGTTTCGGTGGTCGGGGACGTCGACCTCACCGGAGACGACACCGAGTCGAACGTCGCGGTCCGGCTCCGCGCACTGGAGGCGAAGCTCGACGCGTCTCCCGTGGTGGCGGGCGCCGTGCTCAGCCTGTCGGCGCCGGACGAGCCGTCGCTGACCGAATGAACGAGCACTTCGGCGAGCGGCGCTGATCTGGCTGGGAGCGGTCGCCCCGATCGATCGATCGGCACGCGTTGTCGCCGGTAGCGGCTCGCCCCGGGACACTCGTCGAATGACGACCAACGGCCTGCCTCAACCGATTCGCGGGGACGACGGCGCGACGATCCTCGGACCGCGCAACCTGCCCATCGAGCAGGCGAACCCCGACTTGTTGACTCCGCCCCGGACTGACTCCCGGACGGTCCCGAACCTCAAGTACTCGTTCGCCGCGGCGCACAATCGCCTGCTCCCGGCCGGGTGGGCACGTGAGGTCACGGCGCGCGAGCTGCCGATCGCCACCGAGCTCGCCGGCGTCAACATGCGGCTCGAGTCCGGAGGCGTCCGGGAGCTGCATTGGCACAAGGAGGCCGAGTGGGCCTACATGCTGGCCGGGCGCGCACGCATCACAGCGGTCGACCAGGAGGGCCGCAACTTCATCGACGACGTAGGCGAGGGCGACATCTGGAATTTCCCCGCGGGGATCCCGCACTCCATCCAGGGCCTGGAGGAGGGCTGCGAGTTCCTGCTCGTGTTCGACGACGGCAACTTCTCGGAGAACGAGACGTTCCTGATCACCGACTGGTTCAAGCACACCCCGCGCGACGTGCTGGCCAAGAACTTCGGCCTCCCGGAGTCCGCGTTTGCGGCGCTGCCGGTGGACATCGAGCACGAGCGCTACATCTTCCCGGCGCCGGTGCAGGCCGCGCTCGAGTCGGACGCCGTGCGCTCTCCCGCGGGCTCCGTGCCGGAGAGCTTCAGCCACCGCCTGATGGCGCAGGAGCCCGTGGAGGCCGCGGGCGGCACGGCGCGCATCGTGGACTCGTCCAACTTTCCCGCGGCTTCCACGATCGCCGCGGCGCTGGTGGAGGTCGATCCGGGCGCGGTGCGCGAGCTTCACTGGCACCCCAACACCGACGAGTGGCAGTACTACATCTCGGGGCAGGGACGCATGACGGTGTTTGCCTCCGGCGAGCGGGCGCGCACTTTCGACTACCAGGCCGGCGACGTGGGCTACGTCCCCTTTGCGATGGGTCACTACGTCGAGAACACGGGCGACGAGCCGCTGCGCTTCCTCGAGCTGTTCCGCAGCGACCGTTTCGCCGACATCTCGCTCAGCCAGTGGATGGCGCTGACCCCGCACGAGTTGGTGCGGGCCCATCTCAACCTGGACCAGCAGGCGATGAGCGCCCTATCCAAGGCGAAGCCGGTCATCGTCGCGCCTCAGCCGGCACCCCGCGGGCACACTGCCCTGCCGAGCTGGCCGGCCGGGACGATCGGGGTGCTCAGCACCGTCGGCGAGGAGCCGCACGCGATCCCGGTCACCGCTCCCGTGCGGGCTGGGGATCGCCGGATCCTGCTGAGCCTGAAGCGCGACCACGCGTCGCTTCGGCGCCTCCGCGAGCAGCCGCAGGTGGCGCTCGCCATCCTCGCCGAGGGCGACGAGGCGTTCACGGCGCGCGGCCACGCCAGCGTCGTCCAGGAACCCATGGCTCGCGCGCCCGAATTTGCGGCGGTGTTGATCGAAGTCGATCATCTCGACGACCATCGCCAGCCCGCAGAGGTCGTGAACTCCGGGGTGGAGGTGCGGTGGAACGACGACGGTGCGGAACAGTCCTTGCGCGACCGCGTCGAGGCCCTCTCCGAGCTGGCCGGCGACCTGCGGTAGCCCGCACGACCCGATGGCGACCAGCGGGGAACACGCGGCGTACAGGGCGCTCCCGGCCGCGAGCCGGGTCGTGCCAGGGCGGCGCCTGTCGGCGACGACCGTTCGCGACCTGCTGCTCGTCGGGTTGACCTTCTCGTCGGGAGCCGTCGACGCGATCGCGTTCCTCGGCCTCGGAAAGGTCTTCACCGCCTTCCAGACCGGGAACCTCGTCTTCCTCGGGGTCGACGCGGCCGACGCCGGTGGTCCAGACGCCCTGCGGGTGGGGTGCTCCCTGCTCGCCTTTGCCGCGGGGGTGCTCGCCGCCACCCGCCTGGTCCGGGCAACCAAGGGGTCCGAGCTATGGCCGAGGCGGGGCACGCTGGCGCTCTGCGCGGTGCTGGCCGCGCAGGCCGCGTTCCTCGTGCTCTGGGCGGCGACCTCAGGACGACCCGGCACCGGCTCGGGTCACACGTTGGCCGCCCTATCCGCGCTGGCGATGGGGCTTCAGAGCGGCGCCATCCTCGCGCTGGGAGTGACCGGCGTATTCACGACCGCCGCGACCGCCACGGTCATCTTCCTGATGAGAGACGTGGGGGAGCGACGCGGCACCGAGCCTGCGGAGCGCGCCCGCCTCGCAGGCGTGCTGGTGGGTCTCGTCGCGGGCGCCGCCTCGGGAGCACTGGTGCTCGCCCACGCGCGCCCGTACGCCCCCGTCATCCCGCTGGCAATGACCGCCGTGGTAATCGCAACGGCGTCGATCGCGTTCGGCCAAGCTCGAAGCGCCCGATCCTAAAGCGCAGGGGAAACAGTGGGGGTTCCCCTCTTGTCCGCGAACGGCCAGTCGCGGACGATTGCGCCACGTGAGCGCCATCGCCGAGTCGCCACTGTCGAACAAGGACCTCGCGCCCACTGGGCCCGAGCAGCGCACGTGGGGGACGTACAACCTCGCCGCGCTGTGGATCGGCCTGTCGATCGTGATCACCACGTACACGCTCGCCTCCGGCCTGATCGTCGCCGGCATGGAGTGGTGGCAGGGCCTGCTGACGGTTGCGCTGGGGAACCTCATCGTGCTGATCCCGATCCTGCTCAACTCGCACCCCGGCACCAAGTACGGCATCCCGTTCCCGGTCCTGGTGCGGTCGAGCTTCGGCATCCGCGGGGCCAACGTGGCGGCCATGGCGCGGGCGCTCGTGGCGTGCGGCTGGTTCGGAATCCAGACCTGGATCGGCGCGCTCGCGCTCGACACGCTGATGACCGCGCTGACCTCCGGCTGGGCGGACGTGACCGGGCACAAGGCGATCGCGTTCGGCGTCTTCTGGGCCCTTCAGGTGGCGATCATCCTGCGCGGCATCGAGGGCATCAAGTTCCTCCAGAGCTACGCGGCGCCACTGCTGCTCGGCGGGAGCGTTGGACTGCTGATCTGGGGCTTCGGCGCGGCCGGCAACGTGTTCTCGGCGTCGTCGCAGCTGGTCGGCGGCGACGGTGACTTCTGGTCGCTGTTCGGGCCTGGGCTGGCCGCGAACGTCGGCTACTGGATCACGCTGTCGATGAACATCCCCGACTTCACGCGCTACGCAAAGGATCAGCGCTCGCAGGTCGTCGGCCAGGCCATCGCGATGCCGCTCACGATGACCGGGTTCGCCTTCATCGGCATCGCGGTCACCTGCGCCACGATCATCGAATTCGGCGAGCCGATCTGGGACCCCGTCACGCTCGTCGCGCGGCTCCTCGACGACCTCCCGGTTCTGCTTGTCATCGCGATGGTCGTCGTGGTGGTCGCGCAGATCTCGACGAACATGGCGGCCAACGTCGTGTCGCCGTCGAACGACTTCTCGAACCTGTCGCCGCGCCAGATCTCGTTCCGCACCGGCGGCCTGATCACCGCCGTGATCGGGATCGTTTCGTTCCCGTGGAGGCTGTACGAGGACGCCGGCGCATACATCTTCACCTGGCTGGTCGGCTACGGCAGCCTGCTCGCGACGTTCCTCGCCGTGATGGTGGTCGACTACTGGCTCCTGCGGCGAGCGCGGCTGGAGGTCGAGGAGCTCTACCGCCCCGGCCCGGGCGGCCGCTACTGGTACTCGAACGGCTACAACGTGCGCGCGCTGATCGCCGTGGCCGCGGGCGCGATCCCGGTGCTGCCGGGCTTCATCAACGCGGCGACGACCGAGGGCGGAATCATCGCCGACCCGAACTTCTTCGACCAGCTCTACAGGTACGGCGTGTTCGTCGCCTTCGGCCTCGCCGCTATGACATACGTCGTGCTCATGCGCGCGGAGATCCCGGCGCGGTCGCCCGCCGGGACGTCATCTCGCGCTCACGAGGCGTAGTCTGTTCCGCCAACTCCAACGACTGAGGGGAGTCAGCGTGAGGAGAGGGGTACTGATGACCTGCGTCGCCGCGGCGGCGCTGCTCGCAACGGCGTCGCCCGCGTTCGCGGTCTCGAAGAACGTCGAGCACGTCAAGACACTGCCGGAAGGGAAGTGGGCCACGGCCATCAACTTCCTCGATTACGGCGGCCAGGACGTGATGATGGTCACGGGGCGGTTCGGGCTGAAGTCGTACTCGCTCGCGGATCCCGAGAACCCAGTGCTACTGGACGAGATCACTTCTCAGAACCTCGAGTTGCCGGGCGATCCGCCGACGGACTTCACGGTGAGCGAGCCGGGCGGCGCTCCGAAGTCCACGTTTTGGCAGAACGAGGATATGGACGTCGATCAGGCGCGCAAGCTTGTGCTGATCTCGCGCGATCCACGCTCGTACAGGGGGTCGACGAGCCGCGAGCCGGGTGAGTCGGACCCGAATGGCGCGACCAACATCGCCGGCGTCTACGTCGTCGACGCGAAAGACCCAGCGGACCTGAAGCTGCTCTCGTTCGAGCAGCTCCCGACGGGTCACACCACCACCTGCATCAACGACTGCCAGTGGCTGTGGACCGGCGGGCCGGCCGCGACCACGACACAGCGCGGGGATCCGCTGAACTGGGTCGGTGGGCGCCCGATCATCGTCACCGACCTCACGAACCCGGCCAATCCGGTCGGGCACCCGATGGACCCGATCGACCTGTTCCGCCGCGACGGCGTCACGGCCTACTCGCACGACGTCCAGGTCGACGACATGGGCATCGCTTGGGTCTCGGGAGACGGCGGCACGCGCGGCTACTGGACCGAGGGCACGCACCGCGACCCGCTGACCGGGCAGACGCGCGCGGCGACCCCGTTGGACCCGATCCCGTACGCGGGCGGCGGCTTCTCCAAGAGCGAGACCGCTGACGGCACCGGCGGCTTCGAGCACAACGCAGAGCGGCCGGTCGGCCCCAGCGCGGCGTCGGCCTACCGGGATGGCAAGTACCTGCTCGCGACCGAGGAGGACTTCGCCGACCCGAGCCTCGGGTGCAGCAAGCAGGGCCACTTCAACATCGCCTCGCTCGAGGGCAGCTACGACGGCGAGGCCTGGCGGTCCACGCCCAAGCACAAGTTCCGCCTGAAGACGGTCGGGTCCTGGGCGCCGTACAAGCAGCAGGGCTCGCGTCCGATCGGCGGCCCGTACGCGCCGGGCGCTGACTTCTGTTCGGCGCACTACTTCGACGTCGACGGGGATACCGTCGCCTACGCCTGGTACGGCGAGGGCACCCGGTTCCTCGACATCTCAGACCCGACGCACCCGAAGCAGATCGCCTATTGGCGGCCCGACGACACCCTCGTCTGGGCGTCATATATGCACGGTGGCTACGTCTACACGGCCGACCACGTGCGTGGCATCGACGTGCTCCAGCTGACGTTCGGCGCCGAGCTGGCGCGCAGCTCCAAGCGCGAGCTCGTCGCGAGGCCGCAGTCGGCGAAGCAGCGGCGCTTCCTGGCTCGGCTTGCCTCGCACTACCGTCCGGATCCCGCCACGCGGGGGTTCTGCAGGCTGATCCAGTAGCGACCTTGTCAGTCCGTAATGTCGGCTCGGCTGGTGGCGAAGGTGGGCACCGGTTCGCCATCCTCGTCGACCTGCCACTGGGCGGGCCGCAGGAGCTGAGCCTTGAGCGAAAGGCTGTCAGCATCGAGCAACGCGGTCGCGGCCGCGTCGCCCGTGAGTTGCTGGCCGGCGGCGTCGAAGACCTGCGTCGTGGGGCCGATGAGCGCGACCCCTGCGCCCCCGATCAGCTGCGCGGCCTCGCCCAGCAGCGCGCTGGGGACGTCGCAGACCTCCTCGATCGAAATCGGCAGCTGATCGCCGATCAGCTCATCCGCCGAGACGTTGAGGGTGAGCGTGGTCGCGTAGAGGGCATCGCTGAAGGCCGGCGGAGGGTCGCCCGCGGCCTGGGCCGGAGCGCCGACTGAGAGCCTGGCGTCCTCGGGAGGGGTGGCGCAGCCCAGGCCGGTGCCCGGAGCGCCCGGGCCGGGAGGGCCCGTGCCCGGAGCGCGGGGGCCGGGAGCGCCCGGGCCGGGAGGGCCCGTGCGGGGAGCGCCGCCGCTCACGATCCTCACGGTCTCGCACCCCCTGACGCGCGCCCGATCGGCCGCGTCGATCCTGCAGACGTCCTTGCCCGGCCCACCGCTGACGAGACGGTCCCGCAGGCCATCGGCGGCGTTCAGGCGATCCGCGCCGCGGCCTCCGAAGAGACGGTCCCTGCCACCGCGACCCCTGACTCGATCGTTGCCGCCGCGAGCGTTGATCACATCGGCGCGGGCGGTGCCCACGATCCTGTCGGGCCCTTTCGTGCCGAGCATCCGAATCGCCTGCGCGGGTCCCGCCAAGGTGAGGATCAACGACCCAAGGACGGCGACCATCAGGGCCGCTCCGTAGATTTGCCTGCGTCGGCTTCCGTTCGTCCCGCGCATCTCACGGGAATGGTCTCCCGCGCCCTCGTTCGCATCGATCCGACGCGGCTATCGACTGAGCGGGACTGGCGTTTGGTCACCCTGCCGCGCGTAGAACCATCTGGCAAGGCATGCGAGCCCTCCAGTCCAACCACGCACGTGCCGCGCTTCTCGGTCTGGTCGCCGCCCTCTCGGCGGCGGTGCCGGTCCACGCAAGCTGGACCGGTCGGCCGCCCGGCAACAACTGCGTCTGGGAGCCCGAGGGCGCCGCGCCCAAGCTGAGGCCCGCCGTCTACAGGCGCGCCGTGACACTCGTCGCCTCCGCGGATGGGCTGGACGGACGGGAGCTCCCGATCTCGATCGAGGCGGTGTGCGACCTCCCCGAGAAGCTCGCGCAGGGGGCGGCCGGGATCGTCGGCTCCGATGGAGTCGCGCTGCGGCTGCCTCGCACGAGCGTCTGGGAGGACCGCGCTCTCAAGGTCGGACCAGCGGCCACCGCCGTGATCGACAGTGCCGACACCGTGCTCGTGACGGGACGCTTCACACGTCCCCGCGCCTGGCGCCAGGACGGGGACGGGAGCCGGATCCCGACGTTCAGGGCCAGCCGGATCAAGGTGACGGATTGACCCGAGCGCCGGTCTGCTAGCTCCCCGCGCGGTTCCAGCCACCGACCTCCAGGACCAGTCGGCCACGGGGATCGAAATCGTCACCCGAGGCGGGGCGCGGGTCGACCGCTCACGCACGAGCGTCGGGAACTACGTGCGCTACAGCCAGTTCCGCATGGGCGTGTCGTTCGCCCTCATCGCCATCCAGTATCCGACAGGTGAGCGGTGTGCGCCTCGCCAACTGAAAGGCGCACGCCGCTCCAGAAACGTCTTACGGCCCTAGGAACACGTTCAGACAGAACGCGAAGTCGCCGTGGTTGCTCGCGATGAATGCCACGCGTCCGCCTGAGACAGGCGGCGCGAAGTCATCGCGAATGCCCGCCTGGCCCGCAAACGACGACAGCACACCCAGGCAGCTGGCCGACGGCGGCGGCTGTGCCGAAGAGGACGGAGCTGCGATGGCCAACGCGGCGAGCGCAGCAGCTAGGCCGGTGACGAGGAGTGCCCGCAACCGTGACATTGCTTTCTCCTCTCTGTGTGAGGTCCTATGCGCGACTGTGAACCCATTGCCGATGGAAGTCAAGTATTTAGAAAAGGCCAAAGTGATCAGCCACCCTCTGATCTGATCTCACCGGGTGTCTCGAATCGATGGCGTCCATACCGATGCAGATCGCACCGAGTCAGCTGAGCCGCCATCGCCGGATCCCGGCGATCCCGCACGTGGTGTGACACATAGGATTGGGGCGTGCCGTTCACGCTCAGGAACCTCAGGGCGGATCTGGACGATGTCGGGTCCAACTTCGACGGTGCGCCGGACCTGGAGTTCCGGATGGCGACCCAGGTGCTCGAGCTCGAGCAGTCCGGCCTCAGCTACCAGCACATCCCGCCCGGCTATCGCTTTCCGTACGGCCACACGCACAGGGAGCAGGAGGAGGTGTACGTGGTCGTGCGCGGGAGCGGGAGGATGAAGCTCGACGATGAGACCGTCGAGGTCAAGGAGTGGGACGCGGTGCGCGTGCCGCCCGGTACGTGGCGAGGCTACGAGGCCGGGCCGGACGGCCTCGAGATCCTCGTCATCGGCGCGCCCAATCTCGGCGACGATCCGCGCGAAGACGTGGAGGGTCAACGCGACTGGTGGGTTGACTAGCGACTAGCCAGTCAGGCTGGCGTCCTGGCCGATGCGAGAGCGCCTCGCGTGCGGGAGCCTCGCTGCATGACACGGGCGGGCCGGTAGGCCCGCTATCACCACGAAAGGGTTCGACTCATGTCCGCATCGCCTAACACCGTCGCTACCGAAGACGAGATCACCGAGCGCGAGCAGCGCCAAATCGATCGAGCCAACTCGAGCGGCAAGACGCCGGTCGTATTCATCCATGGGCTTTGGCTGCTGCCGAGCAGCTGGGACAACTGGGTCGGTCTGTTCGAGGAGAACGGCTACGCGGGGATAACGCCCTCCTGGCCGGACGATCCGGAATCCGTCGACGAGGCTCGCGCCAACCCCGAGGTCTTCGCGAGGAAGACTCTGAAGCGCGTTGCCGACCACACCGCCAACGTGATCGGCCAGCTCGACGGGAAGCCGGCGGTGATGGGCCATTCGACGGGCGGTCTGCTCACTTACATGATCGCCGACCGGGGGCTGTCGGCCGCCTCGGTGGCGATCGACCCGGGGCCGTTCCGAGGCGTCCTGCCGCTGCCGCTCGCGGCGCTGAAGTCGGCCAGCCCGGTGTTGCGGAATCCGCTCAACCGAGGACGGGCGATCACCCTCACCTTCGACCAGTTCAAGTACGGCTGGGCCAACGCGCTCGACGAGAACGAGGCACGCCAGCTGTACGACACCTACCACGTGGCCGCGCCCGGGGTTGCGCTGATGCAGATGGCAAACGCCAACATCAACCCCTTTACAGAGGCGAAGGTCGATCCCAGGAATCCAGACCGGGGCCCGCTGCTGATCATCGACGGCGAGAAGGACCACACCGTCCCGTGGGCGATCGCCCACGCCGCCTACAAGCGCCAGAAGCACAATGAGGCGGTCACCGAGATCGCCAGGATCCCGAACCGCGGGCACTCGCTTACGATCGACAGCGGCTGGCGCGAGGTGGCACAGACGGCACTCGACTTCGTGAAGCGATTCGTCTGAGTGACTGATCCAACCGGCAGCGCGGGGCGGGGTCGGCTCGCCGAGGTATTGGCGACGCGCGGCGGACGGGCGGAGCCCGAGGCGCCGTTCGTCATCGAGCATCGCGAGGCGCTCATCTACATGCTGTGCCAGGCCGCCGAGCTCGAGCACGGGATCATGTGCCAGTACCTGTTCGCGGCGTTCTCGCTGAAGCAGAGCACGGACGAGGGGCTCACGGCGGAGGAGCTCGAAGCCGTCGGCCGCTGGCGCCACGCGGTCGCCCACGTCGCCACCGATGAGATGCTGCACCTCGCGCTGGTGCAGAACGTGCTCGCCGCGATCGGTGCGGCGCCTCATCTGACCCGGCCGAATCTGCCCGCACCCGTACACCACTATCCCGCGGCCGTGAGCCTGACACTGGTGCCCTTCGGCGAGCAGGCCCTGCAGCACTTCCTCTATCTCGAGCGCCCGGAGGGCATGGCGCTCGAAGGCGCAGAGGGGATCGACGCGCCCGTGCACGATGCGGTGCCGCTGGTGGCCGATGGCGACATCGTGCCCCAGCTGCAGGACTTCGCAACGATCGGCCACCTGTATCGCTCGATCGAGCACGGTCTGGCGCACCTCGCTGACAAGTTCGGCGAGCGCAACCTGTTCGTCGGGCCGCCGCGCGCACAGGCGACGAGGACCGATTTCCACTGGCCCGAGCTCGTGGCCGTGACCGATCTCGCATCGGCCCAGCGAGCGCTCGACACGATCCTCGAGCAGGGCGAGGGGGCGCGCGGGCATTGGGAGGCGGCCCACTTCGGTCAGTTCGTCGACGTCCTCGAGGAGTACCGCGGGATGATCGCGGCGAATCCGGCGTTCGATCCGGTACGGCCGGTGATGTTCGCGAAGGTGCGTCGTGGCGAGCACGACGACTCATCGCCCCTCATCGGCGATCGCGTGACGTCACGGTGCACGGATCTCTTCAACGTCAGCTACGAGATCCTCGTGCAGATCCTGGAGCGGTACTTCGCGCACACGGAGGAAACCGACGAGCAGCTTGCAACGCTGGCGAACGCGGCCATCACTCTGATGGCCGGCGTGCTCAGGCCGCTCGGGGAGCTGATCACGACGCTGCCGGTCGGACCTGATCACCCGGGGCGCACCGCCGGGCCGAGCTTCGAGCTCTTCTACGAGGACGACGACCTCATGCCGCATCGGGAATCCGCCTGGCTCCTGCTCGAGGAGCGCCTGCGCGATGCCTCGAGCTTCTGCGCTGCGGTCATAGAGAGCTCGCCGGACGACGTCGCGAGCGCGCTCGGACCCGTTGAGGGCGCGCTGACGGCCGTCGCGGACTCGCTTGCTCGGCACTTCGCCGACTGGGGCGCGGCGAGTCGCTTCTTGACCGATGCCGGTGGGGCAGCCACAATCGCGAGCGACTCAGCTCAGCTGTCGAAGCCGGACGAGCCGCTGCACTTTGAGGAGAACATCAAGCCACTGTTTCGCGATCGCGACCGCGATTCGATGCGGTTCGCGTTCGATCTCTGGTCCCTCGACGACGTCTCGACCCACGCCGACGCCATCCTCGACCGGCTCGAGGCCGGGACGATGCCATGCGACGGAGCGTGGCCCGCAGAGCGCGTCGCCGTCTTCCGCCAGTGGATCGACGCCGGCAAACCCGCATAGCGAGTTAAGCGGGCGCGTCTAGCCTCACCTCGATCCCGCCCTCGCCGTCGCGGGTCTCGAATACGGGTTGCGGCGCCGTCGCCGGGCCGCGTTCGATCGAGCCGTCGCGAAGGTCGAAGCGCGAGCCGTGGCAGGGGCAGGTGATGGACTCGCCCTCGACCTCACCGCTGCTGAGCAGGCAGCCGCGATGCGAGCAGCGATCGTGCAGCGCATGCAGGTGACCGTTGTGCCTGAGCAGCAGAACGGGCGTGTCGCCCGCCATCGCGCTGGTCGGCCGGCCATCCTCGAGCTCGCCAGCCTCGACCGTCGTCCAGTCGCGGGGCCCCTCGTCGAACGTCGTCTCATTGACACCGACTCCGCGCGTGAACGAGAGGTGACCGCCGAGGAAGGCGCCGACCGAGAGCACCGCGCTGCCCGCGACGCCGATCAGCTTGCCCCGACCCGGCGCGCCCCGGCGCCGCGCGGCGAGCGACGCCGCATACAGCGTGGACGCGGCCAGGTTCGCGCTCGCGTGCGCCAGCCCAACCGGGCGGGCGCGGCGGTCGCCGTAGACGGTCATGGCCCAATCGCTCAGGCCGCTGGCGACCGTGGGGGCGGAGGCCGCCAGACCGATCTCGATGAGACGCTCGCTCGCGCGGCCTGTGTCGTCGCCCCCGAGCAGGTCGAGCAGCGTCGCGCTGAGAAACGACCCGATGACGACATCCGTCAGCGCGGGATGGAGCGCATGGCCGAGCCGCGTGCCGGATAGCGCGTCCCGCAGAGCACCGGCGGGGATGGCATTGGTCACCGCCCCGGCAAGCTTGAGCGCGGCCGCGTCGCCCGCCTCGACCGACTCGAGTGCACCGACTGCGCTGTTGGCGACGTTTTCGCCAAGGGTCATCTCGACCTCACAGGTTCGGGGGTTGCCATTGTGATGACTGGCTTGCCGTCGGCGTGGCCGATTGGTGTGTACAGCGTGTCCGGCACGCCTGTATCCACGTATCATCGCGGAGCCATGGCGTCGCAGTCGGCGGCTATCGGAGCGGAGACGGATCCACTGAGGCGCGCCCGACAACTCTTTGCCGTAGTGGCAGAGCTGGT
>Ga0207706_10003728_pt1 | contig 14533 bp, 7 predicted proteins | sample KBSC53metaG_FD_184318 | JGI IMG/M metagenome (GOLD analysis project Ga0207706, IMG submission 184318) | Corn rhizosphere microbial communities from Kellogg Biological Station, Michigan, USA - KBS C5-3 metaG (SPAdes) (version 2) | ecosystem: Host-associated > Plants > Roots > Rhizosphere > Soil ... | reverse complement strand
CTTTTATTTCAATGTTTTTTCCCAACGCATGAACAGAGTTAAAATATTTTTTTGCCATGCTCTCAGTAAGTACTACCGTGTTGGGTTCATTAAGCGCAGTTCTTGTATCGCCGTCTATAGCCGGAAATGTAAATACATCAAAGAAAGTAGAATCAGCATGGGCCACATGCCCTTCAGTAATGTAGTCATTCCCCTTCTTTACAAGTTTATCGCCATTAAAGGTGTAGAGGCGGGTATATTGTTCAATCTGGGGATAATCCTTTTTCAAGACGAGTCCCATCATGTCAGAACTTACCGGCATATGCAGGTCGGCACCGCCAAAACGGATATCGGAGTTGATCCGGTAAATACGATCTGCATTGGCATTGTATTTATCGAAGCTCAGCTCATCTAATACATACAGGGCAATCAAAAGAAAACAGCCCAGGCCAATTGCCAGCCCGGCAATGTTTATGAAAGAAAAAGTTTTATTCTTCCACAAATTCCTGATGGCGATTTTTAAATAATTTCTCAGCATTGTTCACGATTTTTTTTGTCAATGGTGAATGGTCAATTATCAATAAACTTGTTCGTCGTTGGTGAACCCATTCACTATTCACCATTGACCAACCACTATTCCGTTCTCAAGCTCTTCACAGGGTTTGCAATAGCGGCTTTTATTGCCTGGAAACTCACTGTGATCAATGTTATTGCCAATGCTCCAATACCCGAAAGAATAAATATCCAAACCGATATTGTTGTTCTGTACTCATAATGCTTAAGCCAGTTGTTCAAATAGTACCATGCCAAAGGAATTGAGATGAAGCAGGATATCATTACAAGAAAAGCAAATTCCCTGGATAGCATTCGCCATAAATTGTACGTAGATGCACCCAGCACTTTGCGTACCCCAATTTCCTTTTTGCGCTGCTCCGCAACAAATGATGCAAGGCCAAAAAGTCCAAGACAGGAAATAAATATGGCGAGTATCGTAAAGAAGCTTGCAAGATTGCCGACACGTTCTTCGTCCGCAAATTTCTTTGCGTAGTCTTCATCATTAAATGTATAATCGAATGGGGCAGCGGGATTGTATTTTCGTAAAACAGTTTCTATTTTACTGAGAGCTGTTTTTACAGGTGCACCATGTTTTATAGCAACGGTGATAACGTTTGCCCAATTACGATCGAATAAAAAAACGGTTGGTGTTACGGGCCTGTAGGGCGATTCCATGATCATATCTTTTATGACACCGACCACCGTATAATTTTTGTCGTTGAACTGGATGGTTTGCCCTACAATATCCTGCTTCATTCCAACCAGTTTTACGGCAGATTCATTTAAGATCATTGCCAGGCTATCAGTTGCAAAATCTTTTGAAAAATCCCTTCCTTCTTTTATTTGCCAGCCGATTGTTTTACCAAAATCTTCGGTCACGGCAATCGTTCCAAAACTGGGTAATGAATTGGGATCTTTTCCCTGCCAGTTAAACCCGATCTGGTTCGACCACACATTTGTTGTTGGGCTCGAAGACTCAGCCATATTATCCACAACGCCTGTTGTAAGCAGATCAGATCTTATGGCATCATAATGACCATACAGATCAGGCGTTGACATCATCATGGTGATAAGCCCTTCATTCCTGTAATTCACCGGCCGGTTCTTGGCAAATTGAATTTGTTTAAAAACGATGATGGTGCCAATGATCAATGCAATGGAGAAAGTAAATTGAATAACCACTAAAATTTTACGTGGTAATGAGGCAAACCTGCCAACACGAAATGTTCCCTTTAAAACTTTTATAGGTTCAAACCTGGATAAATACAGTGCAGGATAACTGCCTGAAATTAATCCTGTGATGAAAGTAAAGGCTAAGGCCACCAACCAGAAAAGAGCGCTGCTCCAGGGCAGTTCGATATTTTTATCAGCAAGCTTATTAAACAACGGTAATAACAGCTCAACAAAAAGGATAGAAAATACAAAGGAGACAAATGCTACTAATAGAGACTCGCTTAAAAACTGTTTTATTAATTGACCCCTGGCAGAACCGACGGTTTTGCGAATGCCAACTTCCTTTGCTCTTTTTTCACTACGTGCAGTGGAAAGATTCATGAAGTTTATACAGGCAAGCATCAATACAAACACCCCAATTATCGAAAACAACCAGATAAATTGTATACGGCCACCTGTGGCTTTGCCATCTTTGAAATCACTGTACAAACGCCATTTATTCATCGGGAATAAAACAGCCTGTTCCCTGCCGTCAGTCTTTGCATTTTTATGTACCATCACAATATCCTTTATCTTCTCTGTTTCTTTATCCATGTTGATGTGATCAGCCACCTGTACAAATGCCTGCCAGGAGTGATTGTTCCATTGTGTTGCTGCATCTTTCAGCCATTGCTCTGTCGTTATATATTTTTTCCAGGGTAAAAACAATTTAGAACCATATAAACTGGTGTTGTGCGGAAAATCCCGGAACACACCGGCGACCTTATAATTATCCTTGTTATCAAGCCTGATCATTTTGTTGATCGGATCAGCATCGCCAAAGAATGTTTTTGCAAGCGAAGCATTTATTAAAATAGTGGAAGGATCAGATAAGGCATTGATATTTCCCTTCAACATTCTTATTGTAAACATTGAGGGAAAATTCGATTCGACCCACATGCCATTGGCAGTAATTTTTTTATCATCAACAGCCAGTACATGGCCAAAATTCCATGACGCCATTGATACATTTTTAAAATCGCTTCCAAACTTGCTGCGCAATTCGTCTCCTATTGGCATACAAACTGCCTCGCCTGTTCCCATCTTGCCATCGTTGTCGATAAAAGTGGTCATCACCTGGGCAAGCTGTTCATGATTGGAGTGATACTTGTCATACGTTACTTCATCCCAGATCCAGAAAGCGATTAACATGGCGACTGCCATACCTGCAGCCAGCCCAAGTATGTTTATAACTGAATAAAATTTGCTTTTGACAAGATTTCTCCAGGCGATCTTCAGATAATTTCTAAGCATAAATCAAATTTTGAAATTTTGAAATTGGGAGAATAGGAAATTGCAATTCCATCCCGCCTTGCGGGACCCAATCCAACTTTTTCCCAATCATTCTGTTCTTAAGCTCTTCACAGGGTTTGCACAGCGGCCTTTATCGCCTGGAAACAGTCATTAATATTTTTCCCGGTACTCCCAACTTTAATTCGTCTTCAGTACATCCGCAGCCTTCGTTCTCAATGCATACCATACACGTGACCCAATGGTAGCCAGGGTAATTATCAGCACACAAATAAATGAAAGGATCAGCGATTTCATATTCACACCGGAGTTGATCCGGAATATCATATCCATTAATAATTTGGAAAGCGCATAGCCTGCATAACAACCTAAACCAGCAGCCAGCAGGAATATCCAGAAGTATCCCTTCATCACGAGATTGAAAATATGATTGCCGCTTGCTCCGACAACTTTTCTTATAGCTATTTCTTTCATTCGTTTCAATACGGTCAATGAAACCAATGCAAACATTCCCGTTGCAGCCATAAGCATTGATATGATGGCGAACCAAAAAAATATGGTAGCGATGCTTTCATTTACGCGGCTTGATTCAGCTGTGATCTCATCCTGGTAATATCCCATAAAAGGCTTCAATGGGTACAGTTTGGTCCATGCTGCTTTTGCCTGGTCATATGCGCTGCTCAATGAACCGGGTTTTGCGCGTATAATGACCTGCGAATATTTTAAAGGGTCTTCAAGTCTCATTGCAAGAGGTTCCACTGGAAGGAAAAGTGTACTCTGTGTAAAATCTTTTAATACTCCAATGACGGTGCATACAGTTGTATCGTCGTTTCGTATTTGTTGCCCGATTGCCTCTTGCGGTTTCCAGCCAAATTCAAATGCAAGTTTTTCGTTGATCAGCATAGAGTGTTCATAATCGCTATTGCCCGAGGTATTAAATGATCTTCCGGCGACGAGTTTTAATTTCATCAGGTCAACATATTTTTCTCCTACATTTAAATAAATGGCTTCCTTAATTTTTCCTGTTGATGAGAGAGGAACATTATGATATGCAAAACCAATATGATCACTTGTACCTGCGATCATATCAATACCCCGAATTTTATTCAGTTCATCCCGTAGCGGTATGTAAGCTGCTGCATTTTGCAAACTGATACCAATAATATTTTCCCTGTCATATCCATAATCATACGTGCGCTGAAATTCAGCATTGCGTGAGAAAGCCATTGCCGCGATCACGGTAATAAACGATACAACTATCTGTAACCCTAATAATAAACGTGAAAAGAGATTAGTACCCCCAAACTTTACCGATCCCCTGAAAATATTGATCGCATTGAACCTGCTGATATAAAATGCGGGATAGGCGCCGGCTAACAGGGTAACAGTTAAGAATATCAGGGCGAGAAACGCCTGTAGTGTAAAGTCACTGAGATAATTTGCTTTAACATCCACAAAGACAAACATCGCATTGAAAGCAGGTAACCAGTAATTATTTATTACAGCAGACAGACCAATCGCAAAGAATACGATAATTGCACACTCAAGCAATTGCTGCCCCATGATCTGCCTGATCGAACTGCCCATCACCTTTCGAATTCCCATTTCTTTTAAACGCCGGTTACTTTGTGCTACAGATGTATTTGCAAAATTTAGACATGCTGATAACAGTATGAATATTGCCAATACAATCGGGCCGTAAGCCGCTGCATCATCTGGTCTTGGCATTAAACTATTGCCCCCGACTTCACGTGAATGATTGGCAACCTGCGTGAGCGGATCTAAAGTAAATGAGGTAAGTTTTATATCCTGCCTTACCCTTTGTTCTAATGGGAGATATTTTTTAAAGTCCTCGCTCAATCGTGCAGCTTGCGACGGATCAGATAATTTCAAAAAAACTGCTTCCGGGAAAAATCCCCAGTCATCACTTTTGATAATGCTGCCATCCATCTTATACTCGTTATCAAAATCAGTTATCACTCCAAATCTCAGCGAAGAATTCAGGGGGGGATCTTTTAAAACACCAGTTACAGTCAAGGGCTTTTTATAAGGTTCGTCTGAGTAAAACAGAAGCGTTTTTCCGATAGGGTCAGTCTCTCCAAAAAATCTTTTTGCAGCCTGTTCGGTGATCAGGACTGTAGAATGATCATTCAAATTCTTTGTGCCTTTTACAAGTGGAAAATTGAAAAGATCGAAAAATTGAGGATCAGTAAAGTTCACCGGAATTATAAAGGCTTCATTTTGCTCTGCCTTAATATTAAGAGGCCGGTAGTCCCAACGCACTACGTCTTTGACGGTAGAAAAATCATTTTTAGCTGCCATTGCAACTGGCAACGGGCAAATGCTTTTCAAGTTATCACTACCCTGTTGCCTTGTGAGCACGCGGAAAATATTTTCCCGGTGTGCATGAAAATTATCCCAGCTAAAACTGAAACGATAATTTTGATAACTCCACACGATGGAGGCAATGCCAAATGAAAGACAAACAATATTGATGAGTGTATATAGTTTATTCCTCCAAAGGTTTCTTACAATGATCTTGAAATAATTTTGAAACATATAAAAAGCTTTAAGCTTTAAGCTATAAGCTATCAGCTTATAGCTGTTCATTTATTCCGTTCGTAAAGATTTCACAGGGTTCGAAACAGCAGCCTTAATCGCCTGGAAACTGATAGTGATCAAGGCTATGAGTGCAGCAACAATTCCTGCCACGATGAAGATCCACCACGGCATACCAATGCGATAAGCAAAATCCTGTAGCCATTTGTGCATAAAGTACCAGGCAACCGGTGCCGCTATTACGAATGAAATAGCTACCAGTATCAAAAAATCTTTGGAAAGAAGTGTGACGATCGTGCTTACATCGGCACCCAGTACCTTTCTTATTCCGATCTCTTTTATTCTTTGACTGATCGCAAATGCAGAAAGGCCAAACAGGCCAAGACACGCGATAAAAATGGCTATGCAAGCAAATGTGGTAAATAATGTTTTCTGCCTGTCTTCTGTTTTATAAAGCCGGTCGAAATTCTCATCAAGGAAGGTGAATTCATAAGGTGTTTCGGGTAAAAATTTTCTCCAGGTATTTTCAATATGTGATAAAGCCGCCGGGAGGTTTTTGCCAGAAATTTTAATTGATATCTTGCCATAATTCCTTGCATTCTTTGGCATAAACAATACCATCGGTGCTATCTTCTGGTGCAGGGATTCGAAATGAAAATCATGAAACACGCCCGCCAGCTTTCCATTGCGGCCACCATAGCCAAAATCTTTTCCAATAACATCTTCATCTTTCTTAAATCCTAAAACTTTTACTGCGGCTTCATTGATCAGGAACGATGAGGTATCCGTGCTGAAGTCTCTTGAAAAATTCCGGCCTGCCGCCATTTTTATATCATAGGTGGGAATAAAATCATGGTCTGCAGAAACGAATTTTATATCAGCATTAATGGGTGCCATTGTATCACCAGACATCATGCTTGCTCCCATATTGTCAAGCAATCTTCCTGTTGGTATGCGTGTTGACCAAGCCACGTTTTTTACGTTTGAGCTGGCCAGTAGTTCTGTATGGAAGGCATCGTATTTATCATTTAATTCGGATGGATAAGAGATCGTAACGATATGGTCCCTGTCGTAACCAAGCGATTTATTCTGTATATATCTCATCTGCGTAAATACAATGGCGGTGCAAATGATCAGGATGATCGAAATGGCAAATTGTAATGTGACAAGGGCCTTTCTGAAAGAAATATTCCCCCCGCCTGTTTTGAGAAAACCCTTCAGCACTTTTACAGGTTGAAATGAAGACATAAAAATGGCGGGATATAACCCGGAGATCGTGCCAACCACGAAAGGAATAAGTATAATCGGGACGATGATCTGCCATTTCACCAGGATATTGATATCAAGATTTTGTGCCGACACTTTATTCAACCAGGGAAGCATTAACCAGGTAAGTGCAAAAGCCAATATTAAAGCGATCCATGAAACCAATATCGATTCACTGAGAAACTGTGCCATGATCTCTTTTCGCTGCGCACCCACCGCTTTCCTGATCCCGATCTCTCTTGCCCGCAATGTTGATCTTGCTGTAGAAAGATTCATGTAGTTGATACAGGCGATCAGTAAAATAAAAAGAGCAATGGCGGAAAAGATATAAACCCTTTTGATGTCACCATTTTCTTCAGCCTCATAATCCGTATGAGAGCGAAGATGGATATCAGTCACCTTCTGAAGGTCAAGCGAAGTTCCCTGCGATGGTTTTACAGTAACATACTGGCCAGTCATCCTCCTGTCAAGAAATGCCGGAAACTGTTTTTCCAGTTTTTGGGGATCATATCCCTGCGGCAAACGAATAAACGTAAAAAAGTCATTGTTACCCCAGTTGGTTCTCAGGTTTTCCGCTCCATAGATCAGCGTATCATTCATGGTGCTGAAGGACATCAGCATATTGGGATGAAAATGGGTGTTGGAAGGAAAAGGTTTGTAAACACCGGTGACCTTAAAATCAAAATACTTTCCATAGTTTACCCTAATGATCTTATTCATCGGGTCTTCGTTGCCAAAATATTTCTTTGCCATTTCGTCCGTTAGCATAATACTATACGGATCACTTAACGCTTTTTTGGGATTACCCGCCAGCACATCAGCCTTAAAAAAATCGAAAAAATTTTCATCAGCAAAAAAGAGATTTTTCTCATTGATCATTTTTTCGCCGTATTTGACAGGTGCGGGACTATAATCGACAAATCTTGTCAACTCTTCAATTTCTTTAAAATCATTTTGTAAATAAGGACCAAAAGGTGGAGATATAGTACCGAGGTGGAGAGACACAGAATTATTCTGCAGGTTATAAAATGTCCTGGTTACCCTGTACACCCGGTCTGCATTCGGTTGATACTTATCGTAACTTAATTCATGCAGAATAAAAGTAAATATCAACAAGCAGCAAGTGAGTCCTATTGTCAACCCAAACAGGTTAATAAAGGAAATGAACTTGTACTTTGTCAGATTGCGAAAAGCGATTTTAAGATAGTTCCTGATCATAATAAAAGCTTTTAGCTATAAGCTATTAGCTTACAGCTTCGTTATTCCGTTCGTAATGATTTCACGGGGTTCGCGATTGCTGCCTTGATAGATTGAAAACTGATCGTTAGCAGAGCGATCAGTAACGCTATGACACCTGCTATTACAAATACCCACCAGCCGATATTGACGCGGTACGCAAAATCATTTAACCACCTGTGCATGGCCAACCATGCAACAGGGAAGGCGATCACTGCTGCAATGACCACCAGTGTCAGGAAATCTTTGGAGAGCATACCAACAATGCCTGTCACCGATGCACCAAGTACTTTGCGAATTCCTATCTCTTTTGTTTTTTGTTCGGCAGTGAATGTTACCAGGCCAAACAGACCGAGACAAGAAATGAAAATGGCAAGAAAAGCGAAGTAGCGCGAAAGCTTACTCACTGTATATTCGGCTTTATACCTGTTCGCGATCTCATCATCAGTGAAATAATATTTAAATGGAAAACCCGGATTGAATTGCTTATACAGTTTTTCCATGCTCGCTATAGCCTGTTTTGTTTTTCCCTTTTCAGTCCTGACAATGACATTGCCCCAGTAATTGCCTCCCCAGCTCATTTTATGTAGTCGAAGTATCAAAGGTTCGATGGGAACATGTAGCGAATTGTGGTGATAGTCTTTCATCAAACCGACGATCATTCCTTTGTCGCCCCACATGGTCAGCTCTTTGCCAACGGGATCTTTGTAACCAATCTTTTTCGCAGCCGCTTCATTTACCAGGTAGTTCATGGTGTCAAGACCATACTCAGTGCTGAAATCTCTTCCTTCGACCAATTGTATACCCATTGTCTTTATGTAATCATAAGTAATGGGGTTACTGCTAAACAGGATCAGTTTGGTAGTATCCTTTCCGGGCCAGCGTACGCCAGACGTGGAACTGCCTACTTCGAGAGGATTGCTTTGTGCACTGGAGACGTATTTGATCCCCGGCTGCTTGAGTAATTGCTCTTTAAATGTTGGATATGTCTTTTGCAATTCTCCTTCCAAAGGCATATATAATAGGTCTTCCTTCGCAAATCCAAGATTCTTGTTATGGATAAAATCGATCTGGCGGTAGATCACGATCATTCCAAGGATCAAAATAATTGACAAAGCAAACTGAAAAACAACCAGCGCTTTCCTGAAATAAGTAGCTCCGGGTTTAAACTTAAGAAGACCTTTTAATACGATGATCGGCTTTAATGAAGACATGAACAATGCCGGGTAGGATCCCGAAATAATTCCCGTTACCAGCACCAGGCCAAGAAGCAAAAGGAGGAACGAAGGATCGGTAAAATCAAGTGACAAATGTTTTTCGGTGAGAGTATTGAACGAAGGCAGCAATAACATAACGATCACTAAGGAAATGCAAATAGCAAGGAAGGAAACAAATAGTGATTCGCCGATGAATTGCCCGATCAATTGCCTTTTACCCGCACCTACAACTTTACGCACACCGATCTCCCTGGCTCTCCGCAAAGAACGTGCGGTGGCGAGATTCATGAAATTGATGCAGGCAATGATCAGGATGATAATGCCAACAATGGAAAATATTTTTACATATTCTATTCGCCCGCCATTTTGTTTTCCATTCTCCCAGTCTGAATACAGGTAAGATTCTCCATAGTTTTGAAGAAACAGGTTTACGTTGCTTTCCTTGTTCTTGGTTTTGATATAATTTTTTATTTTGGCGTTGACCTTATCAACAGAAGTATTTGGAGCAAGCATGACATAACAGCGAGGACCATTATTGCCCCAGTCTTTAGCCCAGTCATTTTTTTTCCGCCATTGTTCGAAGCTCATTAAGAAATCAAATGTCAAAGAAGATGATTTAGGTATCTCATCCAATACACCCGTGACCATTACATTGTCCGTGTTGTCGATCCGGATCATCTTTCCAACAGGATCCAGGCCTTTGAAATATTTATCAGCCAGCTTTTTTGATATTACAACCGCATCAGGCCGTGCAAGTGCTGTTACCGGATCACCCTTTGTCAATTTGAAAGAAAACATCCGCAAAAAATCCTTTTCAACATAACGTCCCTTTTCTTTATCATACGTGTTGTCTACTGTAAATAAGGGCTCTTCTTCCCACAACATTTGACTGGCCATTTGAATGTCCGGAATATCTTTTACGATATTTTCGGCTAGTATGCCCGGAGTTGCATCAAAAGTGGATACGTTACCTGAATAGAACTGGTTTTCCATCACGCGATAAAGTCTCTTGCCATTTTGATGAAATTTATCTTTTTTCATTTCATCATTCAGCCAGAGCATGATCACGAGGCTACACGTCATTCCGAGGGCCAATCCGAAAATATTGATCAGGGAAAATGTCTTGTTCTGCAAAAGATTTCTCCATGCCGTTTTGAAATAATTTTTGATCATAACCAAAGCTTTTAGCTATAAGCTATAAGCCTATAGCTTCGTTATTCTGTTCGTAAAGATTTCACAGGGTTAGCAACGGCAGCTCTAATGGCCTGGAAGCTGATGGTGAGAATAGCTATAAGCGTCGCTAAAATGGTGGCTGCTACAAATACCCACCATGATACACCAACGCGATACGCAAAATCCTGCAGCCATTTATGCATCGAAAACCAGGCAACAGGGAAAGCGATCAATGCTGAGATAGCAACCAGTCGTAAAAAATCTTTCGATAACAGGTTCACAATATTTGATACGGATGCGCCCAGCACTTTGCGGATCCCGATCTCTTTTGTGCGCTGAATAGTACTGTATGATGCCAGTCCAAGTAAACCGAGGCAGGAAATAAAAATGGCCAGTATGGCAAAATTCAAAAATAGTTTACCAAATCTCACTTCGTTGCGATACTGTTTGTCAAAAAATTCATCAAGGAAAAAATAGCTGAAGGGCCTGTTGGGTATTAGTGTTTTCCATTTTTTTTCAATAGTTGCTAATGTTGCAGGCAAATGGGTGGCTGATACGTTTGCAGAAACAAGATTACAACCTCCTGGTTCAATACGCATGCTCAATGGTTTGATCGGTTGCTGCAATGAACGAAAATGAAAATCTTTTGCTACGCCAATGATCTTTCCTTCCCGTCCCCATTGTTTGAAACGTTTTCCAATAGCTTGTTGAGGTGACGTATATCCAAACATCTTTACGGCAGCTTCATTCAACACCATGGCTTGCGTTGTGTCCGTAGCAAAATCTCTTGAAAATCCCCTTCCTGCTACCATTTTTATTTTGAATTGGTTGATATAGTCAAAATCAACAAAATAAAGGTCAAGGTTTGCTATTTGCAGATCACCTTTCTTATTTTCAATTTCAGAATAAGCGCCGGGGTTACCACCACCGGGAACGCTTGATGATGTGGCGACTGATTTTACATTTGGTAATCCGGCCAGGGATTGTTTGAATGCATCTTTAGCAGCATCCCCGTAAGTATCCATGACGATCATTTGATCTTTGCTGAAACCAAGATCCTGGTTGCGCATAAAATTCATTTGGTTATATACAATGATCGTTGCAATGATCAACCCGATCGAAATGGTAAATTGGGATACCACAAGAGTTTTCCTTAATAATATGCCACGTGTGCCGGTTGCAAACTTTCCTTTTAAAACAGTAACAGGTTTGAATGATGATAAAACTAACGCGGGATAAATGCCGGCGAGCAAACCGATACCCATAGCGGCCAGCAGGAGAAAACCAATATATCCTGAGTTTTCAAAAATGCTATGGCTAATTGTCTTACCAGCTAATTGATTGAATACAGGAAGAAGAAGCCAGGAAAAAAAGATGGTCAAAATAAAAGCAATAAGACAAAGGATGATCGATTCGCCAATGAACTGTTTTGAAAGTTGTGTTTTTAACGCGCCTACAACTTTGCGAATCCCGACTTCTTTCGCCCGCTCCGCTGATCGTGCAGTAGTCAGATTAATGAAATTGATACAGGCGATGAGCAAAATGAAAATGGCTACAATAGAAAATATATAGACGTTTGTAATATTACCTGTTTTCTGTCCGTCGCGGGTTGAGCGCAGGTAAACGTCCCTCAGAGGTTCAAGAAATAAAGTGGGATACATCTGCGATTTCTTCATTTCCGTTCCATTACGTTTTTCCAGGAAGGCCGGAAATTTGGCTGTCAGCTTTTTTGGGTCAGTATGTGGCTTTAATAATAAATAAGCATAAGCTCCATAGTTTCCCCATTGGCTATCGATAGCAGGCGCAAATTTTTGAGTAATGGTTGTCATTGACAGAACCATGTCTGCTTTTATTTGTGAGTTTTCCGGTATGTCTTTCATAATGCCGGTAACTTTTGCGGGAAAAGCATCTCCGGTCAGCAACAGGGTTTGACCCATTGGATCCTGTTTTCCAAAATATTTTTTTGCGGCTGTCTCAGAAAATACCACACTGAACTGATCTTTTAATGCAGTCGTGGGATCTCCTTTGAGAAGCTTAAAATCAAATACTTTAAAAAATGCAGAATCGGCCCATAGGCTATTTTCTTCCTGGAACTTTATATCACCTTTTCTTACAAGAACCTGGTCATTATAAAGCCTGACGAATGATTCTACTTCGGGAAATTCTTCTTTCGCATTTGGCGGCACTGCCCATGAAGGACCGCTGGCATTAATGACTTCTGTAGGAGTTTTTATATCAGAGACGACCCGGTAAATGCGATCGGCTTTGCTATGAAATGAATCATAGCTTAATTCAAAGCGGACATATAAAAAAATAAGAAAACAGGCTGTCATACCAACAGCCAATCCCATGATATTTATAAAAGAAAATACCCTGTGCCTCCATAAATTCCTGAAGGCGATTTTCAAATAATTTTTAATCATGGCTATACTTTGTCAATGGTGAATGGTCAATGGTCAATAAGAAATCCTCGTCAGCAGTGAATCCATTCACAATTCACCACTCACAATTCACGATCATACCATTATATTTTCCAGCACGGTTTGTCCGTCAAGCATTCTCACAATGCGATGGCTGTAGCGGGCGTCATGTTCACTATGGGTCACCATTACAATGGTAGTTCCCTGCTCATTCAGATCGGTAAGCAATTGCATTACTTCGTTACCATTGCTTGAATCAAGATTTCCTGTAGGTTCGTCAGCCAGGATCAGTTTTGGTCTGTTAACTACAGCACGGGCAACCGCCACACGTTGCTGCTGACCACCAGAAAGTTGCTGAGGATAGTGATTACGGCGATGCATGATCTGCATTTTGTCCAATACTTCTTCCACGCGTTTTTTCCTCTCGCCGGATTTTACACCAGTATAGATCAAAGGCAACTCAACATTTTCAAAAACGGTTAGTTCGTCGATCAGGTTGAAACTCTGGAACACAAAGCCGATATTGTGTTTGCGCAGGTCGGCCCTTTTGCGCTCGTTGAATTTTGCTACCTCGATACTATTAAATTGAAAACTTCCACCATCAGGATCATCAAGTAACCCAAGTATATTTAATAAAGTAGATTTTCCGCAGCCGGAAGGGCCCATGATAGCTACAAACTCGCCTTCCTTTACTTCCAGCGATAATTTGTTCAATGCTACGGTCTCAACTTCTTCAGTTCTGTAAATTTTTTCGAGGTCTTTGATCTTGATCATTTGTGTTTATTTTAAGGTGATGTATCGGTTTAGATCTCTAAAAGATTATAGAGAGGTGAAATATTTAATTCCTGCTGTGGTTTTACCGGGCATATTTTTACCGGTATCTTTTCTTTATAAGACGCTTCAACGTCATTATCGTTACACACTTGTTTAAATGATGAGGAACCCAGGCACACCACAAGTGTAACTACCGCGTATATGATCTTCTTCCTCATAAGTTTTGTATTTATTTCTTCAATACTAATTCCTGCATGTCTCCATAGTTCTCATAGCTGGACGTAACGACCTTGTCGCCCGGATTTAATCCGCTCAGTACTTCATAGTAATCCGGATTTTGCCTGCCAAGCTGTATGTCAACTTTATAAGCTTTCTTCCCGTCATCGCTTACCTTAAAGATCCAATTGCCGCCGGTTTGCTGGTAAAAACCACCCTTGGCAACCTGCACTGCCTCCACTTCATCACTGAAAGCAAGGCGTATTTGCAGGGTCTGGCCACGGCGAATTCCCTGGGGTACGTCGCCCACAAATTCCATATCCACCTGGAAGCGCCCATTTGTAACTTGTGTGTAGACTTTTTTGATCTCCAGTTTATAGTCTTTATTGGCGAAAGTGAATGTGCCATATAAACCGTTTATGATCCTCGAAATATAATGTTCGTCAATATCAGCTCTGACTTTAAATCCACTCAACACATCAATTTGCCCAAGGCGTTCACCTTTATTTTTTGACTCGCCTACCTCGGCATCCAGGGAAGTGAGCTGCCCGTCAACCGGGGCACGAACAATAAGATCTCCTGCTTTTTGACGCATTACATTCAGCGCATTTTGTGAGCCCTCATAGGATTGTTTTGCCTGGGAAACCTGCTGCGCATTTGAGGCCGAATCCTGTT
>Ga0207706_10003727_pt1 | contig 14533 bp, 10 predicted proteins | sample KBSC53metaG_FD_184318 | JGI IMG/M metagenome (GOLD analysis project Ga0207706, IMG submission 184318) | Corn rhizosphere microbial communities from Kellogg Biological Station, Michigan, USA - KBS C5-3 metaG (SPAdes) (version 2) | ecosystem: Host-associated > Plants > Roots > Rhizosphere > Soil ... | reverse complement strand
CGTTCGAGGCCGGACAGGATCCGACCTATCACAACCAGGTCGGCTTCCAGTCGTCGCCCGCGGTGGTGGATGGGATGGTGTACGTGGGTTGCCGCGACGCTCATGTGTACGCGCTCGACGCCGCCACCGGGCGCAAGAAATGGGATTACCCCACATCCAAGTCCTGGGTGAACGGCACGCCCGCGGTGCGCGACGGCACGGTGTACGTAGGCACCTCGGACACTTCGCGCTTCATGGCGCTCGACGCGCGCACCGGGCGGCTCAAGTTCACGTACACCGCCGGGGCATACATCTTCTCTTCGGCAGCACTCGCCGGCGATCTGGCGTACTTTGGCAGCCACAACGGGCGCCTCTATGCGGTGAATGCGAAGACCGGTGATCTCGCCTGGCAGTTCCAGACCGAGGGCGCCAAGCGCGACTCGATGAAAATCCTGAATGCGGATGGAAGCCTGAATCGCGAGGCGATGACGCCGACCTTCGGCGACTTCCAGGACATGTACGTCGATTTCTACCGTTTCGTTTCCGTTGGAGCCATCATGGGTTCGCCGGCGGTGGAAGAGGGCGTTGTGTATGTCGGCAGCACCGATGGAAATCTGTACGCCTTGAAGTAATGCTGAGCGCTCCGCGGCGATACCGGGGGATTCGATCATGCGCAGGTTGACGGAATTGATGGCCTCCACGCTGCTGATGACGGTGGCAGGCATTGCACCGGCGGCTCCGCACACGCCGTCGTCGGATGCCTTGATCGGCCCGATCAGCCTCACCCCGAAAGGCCCCGCGGACGTGACGAAGCAGTGCGACAGCCGGCTTGCGGCGATAAAGTCGCAGCAGGCGGACCTCGAGGCGCTGCCGCTGACCACTGACCCGGCCACGCTGCTCGCCGCCTACGATGACGCATACAACCTCGTCGTCACCACTGCTTACACCGAGCCATCGGTCCTCAAGGACACGCACCCCGACGCCGCGGTACGCAAGGCGGCCGAGGATTGCGTGCAGCGCGCCGTGGCCGCGGCCACCGCCTTCTCGATGTCGCGTCCGATCTACGAGCGCCTGAAGGCAGTCGATGCGAAAGGCGTAGCACCCGAGCTGCGCTACACCGTCCAGCGCCAGCTGGATAACTACCGGCGCTCGGGCGTCGATCGTGACGATGCCACGCGCAAGCGCATTGCGGATCTCCAGGAAGTTATCACGGCGACGACGCTCGAGTTCGAGCGCAACATCGCCGATGACAAACGTACCGTCGGCGCGCGGCCTGAGGAACTGGCCGGGCTGCCGCAGGATTACATCGCGGCGCACGCGCCGGAGGCCGACGGCCAGGTACGCATCACCATGGCCTATCCGGATGTGTTTCCGGTTTCCCGCTACTCAATGAGCGCTGACCTGCGAAAGCGGTTGCGAACGGCCTTTCAAAGCCGCGCGTACCCCGTCAACGACGCCGTGCTGAGCAGGCTGTTCACTCAGCGCGCGGAGCTCGCGACCCTGCTCGGTTACAAGAACTACGCCGAGTTCGATCTTGCCAATCGCATGGCGCAATCACCGGTCCGCGCGCGGGCCTTCCTGGACGACATTGCCGCCGCCGCCCGTCCCACCGCGAAGGCCGATGCCGCCCGCATGCTGGCCCGCCTGCAGAAAGATGACCCTTCCGTCAACACCCTTGGCGCCTGGAGCACCTCCTATGCCGCTGCTCTGATCCGCAAGGAGGACTACGCGGTCGATCCTCAGCTCATTCGTCAGTACCTCCGCTACGACAAGGTCGAGAAGGGCATCCTTACCCTGATCCAGGAGCTGTTCCAGGTCGAGATTCGTCCCTGGCAGACGCCGGTCTGGCATCCGGCCGTCAAGACGTTCGAGCTGGTCGAGCGCGACAACGTGATCGGCCGCTTCTATCTCGACATGCATCCGCGTGAAGGAAAATTCACGCATGCCCAGATGTCCCCGGTTCGTATCGGTATCCAGGGCCGGGCGGTGCCCGTGGCGATCCTGGAGTGCAATTTCGCCGAGGGCCTGATGGAGCACAGCGACGTTGTCGTCTTTCTGCACGAGTTCGGCCATCTGATCCACTGGCTCTTTGCCGGTCAGCGGCCGCTCGCGGCGCAGAATTTCTCGGAAATCGAAAACGACGTCATCGAGGCGCCTTCGCAGCTGCTCGAAGAATGGGTGTGGGATTATCCGACGCTCAAGACCTTCGCCACCAACGACGCAGGCGAACCCATTCCGGAGGACCTGGTCCGCAAGATGAATGCCGGCCGGCGCTTTGCCGAAGCTTTTGGCGTCATGGGTCAGCTCGGGTTGTCCGTGGTTTCGCTCGACTATTACTCCACGGACATGCGCGGCAAGGATCTCACCCGGGCTTACGACACCGCGTACAACCGCTACGCGCTGGCGCCGGAGCCTGAGGGTGCGCATCCGCAGGACTCATTCGGCCACCTCGGTGGCTATGGCGCCGCCTACTACACCTACCAGTGGTCGAAGGCGCTCGCGAGCGATCTGTTGAGCCAGTTCCGCGCCGCAGGACTCCGGGACCGGGGCACCGCGCAGCGTTACCGCGAGCAGATCCTGGCGCCGGGAGGCTCGGCGTCGATGAACACGCTGGCGAAGAATTTCCTCGGCCGCGACTGGTCGGTCGACGCGTACCGCCGGGAATTGGAGCTTGGCAGCGGCACGAGCGCCGCCGCTCCCTGAGCTGGCTCGCTTGAAACGCGCGCCGCCGACCACATCTAGCACGCATGCGCGCTCCCTTCGATGCGGGCCAGTCGGCCGACCTGGCCGCACTGGATGCCTACTCGCAGACCGTCATAAGCGCGGTCGAGAAGACGGGTCCGGCCGTCGTCAGCATCGCGGTCGAGGGTGCGCGCGGCCGTCAGGGCGAAGGGTCGGGCGTCCTCGTAACGCCGGATGGCTACCTGCTCACCAATGAGCACGTTGTGCGGCGCGCGCAGGGCCTGACGGTGACATTCGTGGATGGTCACCGCGCGCCGGCCGAAGTCCATGGCCGTGACGCGGCAACCGATCTCGCGGTGCTTCGCGCCCGCGGCAACGATCTGCCCTATGCGAGCATCGCCGAGCAGCCGGGGCTGCGCCCCGGCCAACTCGTGGTTGCCATCGGCAACCCGCTTGGATTCGAAGCCACGGTCACCGCCGGCGTCGTGAGCGCACTTGGCCGCGCGATGCGAAGCCGCGACGGGCGGCTCATCGAGGGCATCGTGCAGCACACGGCCCCGCTCAACCCGGGCAACTCGGGCGGCCCGCTGACCGACAGCGCGAGCCGCGTCGTGGGCATCAACACCGCGATCATCGCGAGCGCGCAGGGTATCGGCTTTGCCGTCCCGTCGAGCACGGCACACTGGGTGTTCACGGAGCTGCTCGCGCACGGTCGCGTGCGGCGTGGCTACCTGGGTATCGCGGGCCGGGACAGGCCGCTCGATCGACGTCTCGTTCGAGCGCTCGAGCTGCACACCAGTGTCGCGATCGAAGTGATGAAGGTGGACTCGGGCGGTCCCGCCTCGGCTGCGGATCTGAGAATAGGTGATCTGATCATCGGCGCCGGTGGTGAGGCACTCGGTGGTCTCGACGGCCTGCACCGGCTGCTGTCGCGATGGCCGGAGGGCGGGCCGCTCCTCATCGAGGCGCTGCGGGGGCGCAATCGAATCACGGCGCAGATCGTGCCGCGAGAATCGGCGTAATCGCTCGCACAGGGTGAAACGCCAGGCGTTCAAGTTCCGGGCGGAGAAGTAAGCAAGCCGGACTCCGCCGTACAACGGCATCGGCGGGGAGCAGCGAGGCCGCCGGAGCGTGGGCTTTCGCTAGAATGGCCGCCCGCTTGTCGCCCGGACGCCTTGATGCCGATCTACGACGACCACTGCCGCGCCAACGGCGCATGCCGGCTCGAGTGACCGCACCACCCAAAGTCGGTTTCGTCTCGCTCGGCTGCCCCAAGGCGCTGGTCGATTCCGAGCGCATCCTCACACGCCTGCGCGCCGAGGGTTACGACGTCGTCGGCTCCTACGAAGACGCCAATCTCGTCGTCGTAAACACCTGCGGCTTCATCGACGATGCGGTGCACGAATCGCTCGAGGCGATCGGCGAAGCGGTGGCGCGCAACGGCAAGGTCATCGTGACCGGTTGCCTGGGCGCCAGACCCGAGACGATCACCGATCGCCATCCAAGCGTGCTCAAGGTCACCGGGCCGCAGGCTTACGAGGAAGTGGTGAGCGCGGTGCACGAGCAGCTGCCGCCGCTGCACGATCCGTTCGTCGACCTCGTGCCGCCGCAAGGAATCCGGCTCACGCCGCGGCACTACGCGTATCTCAAGATCTCCGAGGGCTGCAACCACCGCTGCAGCTTCTGCATCATCCCCTCGATGCGCGGCGATCTCGCGAGCCGGCCGATCGGCGAGGTCATGCTCGAGGCGGAGCGCCTGGTGAAGGCCGGGGTCAAGGAGCTGCTGGTCATCTCGCAGGACACCAGCGCGTATGGCGCGGACCTGCGCTATGCGACCGGTTTCTGGGGCGGACGGCCCGTGCGCGCGAAGTTCGCGGACCTCGTTCGTGCGCTCGGCACGCTGGGCGCCTGGGTGCGGCTGCACTACGTCTATCCGTATCCGCACGTCGACGAGGTGATCCCGCTGATGGCGGACGGCAAGGTGCTGCCCTATCTCGACGTGCCCTTTCAGCACGGCAGTCCGCGGATACTCAAGCTCATGAAACGCCCGGCGCACGCCGAGAACACGCTGGCTCGTATCCGGCGGTGGCGCGAAATCTGCCCTGACATCACGCTGCGCAGCACGTTCATCGTCGGCTTTCCCGGCGAGACCGAGCAGGACTTCCAGCTGCTGCTCGACTGGCTCGCCGAGGCCCGGCTGGACCGGGTCGGCTGCTTCCGCTATTCGCCGGTCGAAGGCGCAGCGGCAAATGCCCTGCCGGATCACGTGCCCGAGGACGTCAAGCAGGAGCGCTACGAGCGCTTCATGGAGCTTGCGACCACGATCAGCTCCGAGCGGCTCGCGGCGAAGGTCGGCCGGACGATGCACGTGCTGGTGGACACGATCGCTGCGGATGGCGCCGTCGCGCGCTCGTCGGCCGATGCGCCCGAGATCGATGGCACGGTGCGCATCGCGCGCCCGGGAAAGCTCGCAGCCGGCGACTGGGCCGACGTGACGATCACGGATTCGAGCGCCTACGACCTCACGGCGAAGCTGGCGCGCGTGGCCTGAAGATAAGGTCGCGCCTTGGGGGACACATGAGATCAATCGCAATTACCGCAGCAGCCCTCGTTTTCGCCGCATGGCTCGCGCAGGCCGGCGCCGAAACGGCGAGCTCCACGCCAAGCCCGCAATCGGAGGCTATCCGCATGCGGATCGATGAGCTTCGCTACGCGCAGGAGTTCTCGGTTCGGGGCGAGCGAATCATCCTCGCCGACGCGGTTGCAGCGATCTTCGAGGACCGGCAGTTCGCACCCGTGTGGGCGAGTGGCTCACGGCTCGATCACTTGATCGCGGCGCTGCGCGACACGGAGCTCGACGGGCTGAATCCCGCCGACTACCACTACGAGACGCTCCAGGCGCTGCGGACCGAGCTTCGATCCGCAACCGGCCTCGCCGCCGCGGAGCTGGCGGATCTGGAGCTGCTCGCGACCGACGCGATGGCGCTAGCGCTCTTTCACCTGCACGGAGGCAAGGTTGATCCGGTCAAACTGAGCACGCAGTGGAACTATCAGTCGCGGCCGCTGCGCACACCCGACGCGCGGGAACTCCTTGTCAGGGCGCTCGACAGCGGCCGCATCGTCGAGACATTCATCGAGGTACGACCCGAGCACGTTTGGTATCGCCGCGGGCGTGAACAACTGCGCGAGTACCGCCGCATTGCCGCGAACGGCGGGTGGCCGGAGCTGCCCGACGGTCCCACGCTCAAGGCGGGCATGACGGACCCGCGTGTGCCGGTCCTGCGCCGGCGGCTCGAAATCACGGGCGATCTCGGTGTCGCACGCATCACGGAGCCGGAACTCTTCGATCCCTCGCTGGAGCTCGCGGTGAAGCGCTTCCAGACGCGGCACGGCGTGATGCCGGATGGCGCGGTGGGTGCCGGGACGCGCGCCGCGATGAACGTGCCGGTCGGGGCGCGCATCGATCAGCTGCGCGTCAACCTCGAGCGCGGCCGCTGGGTATTGCACGAGATCAAGGGCGAGTTCGTGCTGGTCGACGTGGCGGGTTTCGACGTCGCGTATTTCCGCGACAACGAGCCAATCTGGACGTCGAAGGTCGTGGTCGGGCGCCCGTACCGCGAGACGCCCGTGTTCAAGTCCGAAATCACCTACGTGGTTCTGAACCCGACCTGGACGATCCCGCCCGGGATCCTGGCCAAGGACACGCTACCCGCGGTGAAGCGCGATCCGGGGTACCTGGCGCGCCACCGCATCCGGGTCATCGATGCCAATGGCCGCGAAGTGCCGCCGTCGTCGGTCGACTGGAGCCGCTACAGCACCTCGATACCCTATCAGTTGCGGCAGGACCCGGGCCCCGACAACTCGCTCGGGCTCGTAAAGATCATGTTTCCAAACCCGTATCTCGTGTACCTGCACGACTCGCCGGCGAAGTCGCTGTACGACCGCGACGAGCGCGCCTTCAGCTCCGGCTGCATCCGCGTCGCACGACCCTTCGAGCTCACCGAGCTCGTGCTCAACGATCCTGCGCAATGGAACGCCGCTGCGATCCAGTCGGTGATCGACAGCGGCAAGACGCGCACGGTCAACCTGGCAAAGCCGATTCCCGTATTGATCCTCTACTGGACGGCGCAGCCGACCCCCGACGGGCAGATCGTCTTCCGCAACGACGTCTACGGTCGCGACGCGCCCACACTTGCCGCGCTCGACAGCGACTTCCGTCTGCCGCCGGTGGAAGTCGAAGACATCGAGACCGGCGTCGCGGCGGTCAGCCCTCGCTAAGAGCAGCTTAGAGTCTCAGCTCTGAGCCGAGTATTCCGAGGTCAGCCGTGGTGATGCCCGCCCGGGCCGTGCACGTGACCGTGCTCGAGCTCCTCGGACGTGGCATCGCGCACGTCGGTGATCTCGACGGCGAAGTTGAGGCTCTGGCCGGCGAGCGGATGATTACCGTCGATGGTGACCATGTCGCCCTTGACCGCGGTGACCGTCACCACGCGCGTCTGACCGCGCTCGAGCTGCGCCTGGAATTGCATACCCGGCTTGATGTTGCCTGCCGAGCCGAACGAGCGGCGCGGTACCCGCTTGACGAGCGCGGCGTCGCGTAACCCGTAGCCCTCGGCCGGCTCGACCCGGACGGAAAGCTTCTCGCCCGCCGAGCGACCGTCGAGTGCCTTCTCGAGCCCCGCAACGATGTTCCCCTGCCCGTGCAGGTAGGCCAGCGGCTCGCCGCCATCGGAGCTGTCGAGCACCTCACCCGCGTCATTGGAGAGTGTGTAGTGAATGAGGACGACCTTGTCCTGTGCAACGTGCATGCGGACCTCCCGATGTAACGGAGCGAGCTCAGGGCGCGATCGGCTGACCGTCGCGCAGTCTCAGCCAGCCGCGGGCGACGCGATAGATCACCCACAGCCCGATCACCAGCACGCCGAGTCCGAAGGTAAAGAACCCGATCAGGATGAGGAACAGCGGCAACGAGAGCACGAACACGATCGAGACCCAGAGCAGCGCGAACCAGAATGTTCGCCGCTGCCAGGCAAAGTGACCCTCGAGCCAGGTGCCGCGAGCCTGATCGCGCTTCACGTAGTTCATGACGATCGCGATGATCGACGGGATGCCGAACACGAACTGCAGCGCAACGGCGGCGGAGCTCACGATCCCGATGAACGCACCCAGGGCATGCAAGGCGTACATCCAGTGCGTGTAGCTGACGAGCGCGGGATCGGGTGAGCGCGGATCTGCGCCCGCGGGCAGCGGATCGTTCATGGACACGGGCTCCTCGAGTTCGTCCCTTGATCGGGCTGCTATTCGACCGTGACGGACTTGGCGAGATTGCGCGGCTGGTCGACATCCGTGCCGCGCAGGATCGCGCAGTGATAGGCCAGCAACTGCAGCGGAACCGTGTACACCGCCGGCGCCTGGAGATAGCTCACGTGCCGTGGCATCTGGATCACGGTCACGCCGTCGGAGGGCTCGAAGCCCGACTCCGGATCGGCGAATACATAGAGCTCTCCGCCGCGTGCGCGCACTTCCTGCAGGTTGGACTTCAGCTTCTCGAGCAGGTCGTTGTTGGGGGCGACGGCGATGACCGGCATCTCCGCGTCCACCAGCGCGAGCGGACCGTGCTTCAATTCGCCGGCCGGGTACGCCTCGGCGTGGATGTAGGAAATTTCCTTGAGCTTGAGCGCTCCCTCCATCGCGATCGGGTGCATCGGTCCGCGCCCCAGGAAGAGGGCGTGCTGTTTGTCGGCGAAACGCTGCGCGAGCTCGCGGATCCTCCCGTCGAGCGCGAGTGCGCTATCGATCAGCGCAGGTGTTCCCAACAGGCGCTGCACGAGCCCTCGCTCGCGCTCGGCGTCCGTGCCGTGGTGCTTGGCGAGCGCCACGACCAGCATGCCGAGAGCCACGAGCTGCGTGGTAAAGGCCTTGGTGGAGGCGACGCCGATCTCGGGCCCGGCGCGCGTCAGCATCACGAGCTCCGACTCGCGCACCAGCGAGCTCTCGGGCACGTTGCAGATCGCGAGCTGCGACAGATACCCCGCCTGCTTCGCGAGCCGGAGCGCTGCCAGCGTGTCCGCCGTCTCGCCCGATTGCGAGACACTCACGAACAGCGTGTTCCGCGGAACGACCGGATTGCGGTAGCGGTATTCGCTCGCGATCTCGACCCAGCAGGGCAGACGGCAGATCTGCTCGATGAAGTACTTTGCGACCGACGCCGCGTGGAAACTGGTGCCGCAGGCCACGATGCGCACCGCCTCGGTGCGCGCAAAGACCGCGGTCGCGGCGGGCCCGAAGGCCGCCTCGAGGAGCTTTCCGCCCGCAACACGTTCCTGCAGCGTCTGCGCGACTGCACGGGGTTGCTCGTGGATCTCCTTGAGCATGTAGTGCGGGTACTCGCCCTTCTCCGCGTAGTCCGCCGACAGCTCGCTCTGGTGGGCGGGTCGCTGCACCGAGTTGCCGTTGCGGTCGAGGATGCGAACGCTTTTGCGGCGGATCTCTGCCACATCACCCTCCTCGAGGATGATGAACTGCCGCGTGACCGGCAGCAGCGCGGCGACGTCTGAGGCAACATAGTTCTCATCCTTGCCCAGCCCGATGACCACGGGGCAACCCTCGCGGGCAAGTACGATGCGGTCAGGTTCGTGTTGCGACATCACCGCAAGCGCGTACGCGCCTTCGAGCTCCGCCGCGGTCGCACGCACCGCCTTGAACAGATCGCCGGTGATCTCGAGGTGGTAGTGAATGCGGTGGGCGATGACCTCGGTGTCGGTCTCGGAGGCGAACTCATAGCCCTGGCGGAGCAGCTCGGCGCGCAGTTCTTCGTGATTCTCGATGATCCCGTTGTGGACGATCGCGATGCCGTCGCGGGAGATGTGCGGATGCGCGTTGCGCTCGCTCGGCACGCCGTGGGTCGCCCAGCGTGTATGGGCGATGCCGAGCTTGCCGTGCGCCGGGTCCGCCTCGAGCGCATCTTCGAGCTTTCGCACCTTACCCACGGTGCGCAGGCGCTTGATGGTGCCGGTGCCGTTGAGAACGGCTACGCCGGCGGAGTCATAGCCGCGATACTCGAGACGGCGCAGACCGTCGATCAGTACCGGGACGATGTCATGGTCGGCGACGGCTCCTACGATTCCACACATGAGCTGATCCTTAGCGCGAGGCTTGAGCCCGGCCGGGACATCTCGCGGCACGACCGGGCCGTTTCACAAATGGGTTGCGGAGGCTACCAGAATTTGTATTGCAATCAAGTGTCTACGAACATCGAACCGGAACTACAGTCAGGCTCGCCGTCGCTGCCTGACTCAACGCTCTCAATACGCTCTCAATCTTGAGCCGGTGCGTGATCTTAAGCCGGTGCGTGCTACCCGCATCGTACGATTTCACAGAATGTGCCAGGGGGGACAGAGGCTAATTCTCTGTGTAGCCTTTACACCCCTTGGGAAGGTCGTCGACGGGCGTATCCTCTCGCAGGAGCAGCTGGCCAGCGGCGTGGCTGGATTTCCCCGCTCGAAGACAACATTTGAAGGGTATCGCCGAAGATCCAGCGACGGTCGTGACGATGCGAGCTGGGTTGTCAGCGGCGCTCCTCGACGCGCATAAAGGAGGCCTCGTGAGTTCCAACGTCGAGAAGTCCGGGAAGCTCAAGCGGAAAGAATACGAGGAAGCACTCGAGGAGTTGCATGCGGAACTCGTCAAGCTGCAGCTCTGGGTCCTGCATAAGGGACTCAAGGTCTGTGTCGTATTCGAGGGACGCGATGGCGCCGGGAAGGGAGGCGTGATCAAGGCGATCACCGAGCGGGTGAGCCCGCGCGTGTTTCGCGTCGTCGCTCTGCCCGCACCGACCGATCGCGAGAAGAGCCAGATGTACCTGCAGCGCTACGTGCGGCACTTCCCCGCGGCCGGTGAAGTCGTGATCTTCGACCGCAGCTGGTACAACCGCGCCGGGGTCGAGCGCGTCATGGGGTTCGCCGACAAGCGACAGGTGCGGGAGTTCCTCAAGATGGCGCCGCTGGTCGAGAAGACCGTTGTCGATTCCGGAATCCAGCTCATCAAGTACTGGCTCGAGGTCAGTCCCGACCAGCAGACCCGGCGGCTCGAGGAGAGAATCGACGACCCTCGCAAGATCTGGAAGCTCTCGCCCATGGATTTGAAGTCGTACAGTCGCTGGTACGACTACTCCAGGGCGCGCGACGACATGTTTACCGCGACCGACACGGACTTCGCGCCCTGGTACGTAGTGCGGAGCGACGACACGCGACGCGCCCGCCTCAACATCATCACGCATCTGCTCAAGCAGATTCCCTACAAGAAGCTGCCACGGGAGAAGATAAAGCTGCCGAAACGGCAGAAGCGGGGCGGTTACCGCGAGCCGAAGTATCCGTTCAAGTTCATCGATGAGGTGTACTGAGCAACGGCCGCCGCCGGGCGCGAGCCTGGCCCGGGTCGAGCGGTCGTCCCGTAACCCAGCGAACGGTGCGGGCGAAGACAATCCATGAGGGGCTGGATACGTTGGCTGCCAGGACTGCAGACCCTCCGGTCGTACGACGCCGGATGGCTGCCTGCCGACCTCGTGGCGGGTCTGGTGCTCACCACGATGCTGGTCCCGGTCGGAATCGCGTACGCGGTCGCGTCGGGTGTCCCGGGCATTTACGGTCTCTACGCCACGATCGTGCCGCTCCTTGCGTATGCGCTGTTTGGCCCGAGCCGGATCCTGGTGCTGGGACCGGATTCCTCGCTCGCCGCCGTGATCATCGCCGTCGTGCTGCCGCTGTCGCATGGCGATCCCGCGCGAGCCGTGACCGTGGCGAGCCTGATGGCGGTCGTCTCCGGCCTGGTATGCATCCTGATCGGCGTGCTGCGGCTGGGGTTCGTCACAGAGCTACTGTCCAAGCCGATCCGCTACGGCTACATGAACGGTATCGCGCTCACGGTGCTGATCAGCCAGCTTCCGAAGCTGTTCGGCTTCTCGATCGACGGCACAGGGCCGCTGCGCGACCTGGTGCGGATCACCGAGGCCGTGCTGGACGGCAAGGCCAACTGGATCGCGTTCGCCGTCGGCGCCGGTACGCTCGTAGCAATCCTTCTACTGAAGCCCTTCAAGCGGATCCCGGGTCTATTGATCGCCGTCGTCGGCGCCACGATCGTGGTCGGTGCGTTGGGTCTCGAGCAGACGGCGGGGGTGAAGGTGCTCGGCTCGCTGCCGCAGGGCTTGCCTTCGTTCGTGCTGCCATGGATCGGGTTTGCCGATCTCGCCCAGGTCGTGATCGGCGGCAGTGCGGTCGCGATGGTGGCGTTCGCCGACACCAGCGTCCTTTCGCGCACTTACGCGGCCAGGACTCGCACGCCGGTCGATCCAAACCAGGAGATGATCGGCCTCGGTGCGGCCAACCTCGCCGCTGGCCTCTTCCAGGGGTTCCCGATCAGCAGCAGCTCTTCGCGAACGCCTGTCGCCGAAGCAGCCGGGGCCAGGACGCAGCTCACCGGTGTGTTCGGCGCGGTCTTCGTCGCGCTGTTGCTCATCCTGGCGCCCAATTTGCTGCGCAACCTGCCAAGCAGCGCGCTTGCCGCCGTCGTCATCGCCGCCGCGATCGGTCTCTTCGAGTTCGCCGATCTGCGCCGCATCCTGCGCGTTCAGCCGTGGGAATTCTGGCTGTCCCTGGTCTGCTTCGTCGGCGTGGCGGTGTTCGGCGTGATCCCCGGCATCGGCCTGGCGGTTCTCCTTGCAGTCATCGAATTCCTGTGGGACGGCTGGCGGCCGCATCACGCCGTCCTCGGCCGCGTCGACGGCATCCGCGGCTACCACGACCTCAAGCGCTATCCCGAAGCGCGTCTTGTACCCGGCCTGGTGCTGTTCCGCTGGGACGCCCCGCTTTTCTTCGCCAACGCTGAGTTGTTTCACCAGAGCGTGCTGAATGCGGTAGCGCAATCTCCGACAAAAGTGCGCCGGGTCGTGGTCACCGCGGAACCCGTCACAAGCATCGACGTGACGTCAGCGGACATGCTCGACGAGCTCGAGCAGTCCCTGCGCGAGGCGGGAATCGAGTTGCGGTTCGCCGAGATGAAGGACCCGGTCAAGGACAAGCTCAAGCGCTTCGAGCTTTACCAGCGGTTCGGCACCTTCTATCCGACCGTGGGCGCGGCCGTCGACGGCCACCTCGAAGACTACTCCCTCGACTGGAAGCCCTGATGAAGGGGCCGGCGCACGATGTGGCCTCGACGAAGGACGAGCGGCTTCGTCACTTCTTTTCGGGACGCTTCCAGCCTTCGACCGTGACCTGTTTGCCGCGCTCCAGGGTGAGCCTGTCGGGTGGCGCGTCCCTGGTGATGGTCGAGCCCGCGCCGATCGTCGCCTTCGCGCCGACCTTGACCGGCGCAACCAGCATCGTGCCCGAGCCGATGAAGGCGCCGTCGCCGATCTCGGTGGGCCACTTGTTCGCGCCGTCGTAGTTGCAGCAGATCGTCCCGGCACCGACGTTGACCTTCTGGCCGACAGTCGCGTCGCCGATGTAGCTCAGGTGGTTCGCCTTGGCGCCCCGCTTGATCCGCGACTTCTTCACCTCGACGAAGTTGCCGATATGCACCTCGTCCTCGAGCACCGCGCCCGGGCGGAAACGGGCGAACGGCCCGACGTTGCAGCGCTCGCCGACGACGGCGTCGTACAGGACGCAGCTGGGGAAGATCTCGGTGTCCGCGCCGATCACGCAGTTGCGCAGCACGACGTTGGGGCCGACGCGCACTCGGTCACCGAGCTTGACGGTGCCTTCGAGGACCACGTTGACGTCGATGTAGACGTCGCGTCCAACCTCGACCGGGCCACGCGCATCGAAGCGCGCGGGGTCGACGAGGGTCACGCCCTGGGCCATCAGCTCCTCCGCGCGCCGGCGGCGGTTGACGGCTTCCACTTCGGCCAGCTGCTGCTTGTCGTTCACACCCAGCACCTCGTCTTCGCTGTCGGCGACGATCGCCTCGATCGCCATCCCGTCCTTGACTGCCTGTACCACCACGTCAGTCAGGTAATACTCGCCCTGTGCGTTTTCGTTCTTGATGCGTCCGAGCCAGCGCTTGAGCTGCGCCGCCGGCGCGGCCATCAGCCCCGTATTCGCTTCGTCGATCGCGCGCTCCTTCGCCGTTGCGTCCTTGTGCTCGACGATGCGCACGACACGTCCGCCGCGATCGCGCACCACGCGTCCGTAGCCCGCCGGATCCTTCATCCGCACCGAGAGCAGCGCGAGCGTGTGTGCGCCGGCCGCGGCAACCAGCCGCCGCAGCGTCTCCGGCCGCACCAGCGGCACATCGCCGTACAGCACCAGCACCAGCGCATCGTCCGCCACGCCGGGCATCGCCTGCGTGACCGCGTGACCAGTGCCCAGCTGCTCGGGCTGCAGCGCCCATCGCAGCGTGTCCTCGTGCAGCGCCTCGCGCACCCGCTCGCCGCCGTGACCGTAGACGACGTGGATGTCCGCCGCGCCCACCGCGCGCGCGGCGTCGATGACGTGGGTCAGCAGCGGACGTCCCGCCAGCGGCTGCAGAACCTTGGGCAAATCGGAGTTCATCCGCTTGCCCTGGCCTGCAGCGAGGATCACGACGCTGAGAGGCATTTCCTGGATCCACTCCGGGCCAAACGCGTGGATTGTACCGGAGCGAGCACCCCGGGCCGCCGCACCGCGGTGCAGCGTTCCTGCGCGCCGCTCAGCGACGGGTCTTGCGCAGCTTCTGGATGGCCTGCAACTGCGCCGATATGGCCGCGAGCTCGGCTTCCGCCGTCGCGATTCCCTGCTTCTCCGTGCGCGCGCGGACGGCCTCTTCCGCCGCCCGCTTTGCCTCCAGCACCTTGGCCTCGTCGAGGTCCGCCGCACGGATCGCCGTGTCGGAGAGCACG
>Ga0207706_10003723_pt1 | contig 14547 bp, 15 predicted proteins | sample KBSC53metaG_FD_184318 | JGI IMG/M metagenome (GOLD analysis project Ga0207706, IMG submission 184318) | Corn rhizosphere microbial communities from Kellogg Biological Station, Michigan, USA - KBS C5-3 metaG (SPAdes) (version 2) | ecosystem: Host-associated > Plants > Roots > Rhizosphere > Soil ... | reverse complement strand
TCTAAAAAAAGGTACTGCGCTTCCCTCGCATCATGTAGAGGGCCCTATCAGTATCCAGACTATTCGTGGCTGCCTAAGGCTCACGACCGAGAGGGGAGATCTGGATCTTTCGGCAGGCAGTCTCATAGCCTTGGGTCCCGGTGTCGTTCACGCGGGCAAAGCGCATGAGGACTGCGCGATACTACTTACGTTTGCGATGTCCTGAGCACCCCAACGAAATCTATGAAAGGGAATAACTCAGCTAGCTGTTCCTCCCGACTTTATTGAGTGACAACTCAAATATCCCGTTTCGTTGAGGCGATAGAGCAGCATGTGGAAATAAATAAGTCCTGCGTAAGGTTTCCATTTGGCGAGTAACCGGCGCACGCCGTCATAATCCAGGGGTTTCCTGAGGCCAAGCCATTTTTCCAAATTATTTCGAGCGCCGACGTCGTCGCCGGGAAAAATATGCAACCGGCCTAGGCCCCGGAGCAAAACGTATTCCGCGGTCCAGCGTCCCACGCCGCGGAGCCTGCACAGTTGCTCGACCGCCGACCCATCATCCAGAGAAACGACGCGGTCCCTGTCTAGATTGCCTGCGACAATCGCGCGACTCAGTTCGATTATTGCTCCCGCCTTCTGCCGGCTGAAGCCGAGGTTTCGCAGTGGTTCCGGCTTGAGTGTGGCGAGGTCTTCTGGTCTGGGGAAGGTATGAGCGCGAATACCTGTTTCTGTGACGGGTATGCCGAACTTCTCGGAAAGCCGGTTGAGTATTTGAATGCCGGCGGCGAGACTGAATTGTTGACAAGCAATGCCGTTTACCAAAGCTTCGAGCAATGAAGGGAATTGGGGCGGCTTAACTCCACGGAAGCGCCCGACAAGCATTGAGAGCCTGGCATCCTTTGCAGCATGCCGATAAAACCCCTTGAGATCTGCCTGCAGGCCCAAGATCCGGTTCAATGTTTCGGTTACACCTGCTCTCAGGTCGTGCCCCGAAGCTACGCCAGTTACGGTGACCTGAAGTCGTGGCGCGGCCATTGAGCCGATCTGGATAACGGCAACTTCCACCGGCTTGCCGTTCAGCACCAGTCCTCTGCGAAATGTTTTTCCGTCCCACCGATCCATGTTGTTCTCCGGCCGGCGGCGCAGTGCCCACACTGTCAGATCAAGCCGGAACGGCGGAACCACTTTGACTGTGAAACGGGGCCCCTCTTCTGTTTGGGTTGGTCTCATAACGCGGCATTAACGAGCGCCGAGCCCGATTTTTTCTTCAACGATAGCCAAAGTTTTCTCTGCAATAGGCCGAAGTCTGGAAGCTCCCTCGGCAAGTACCGAGTCAATGTAGTCAGCTTCAGCGATTAACGCATGATACCTGACCTGCAGGGGTTGTAGACTTTCGATAATGACTTCTGCCAGTTCTCGCTTGAACTCTGCATAACCCTTTCCTTCAAAACGCGCCTCTATAACGGATGTGCTGAATCCGGTGAAAAGTTGGTAGATCGCCAACAGGTTGTAGAGTCCGGGTCGGCTCGCATCGAAACGAATCTCGCGCCGAGAATCCGTCACTGCGCTCATGACTTTCGCGCGAATCTCATCCGAAGAATCAAGCAAGTGGATTGCATGGGCAGAACCTATTTCACTTTTACTCATTTTTTTAGTCGGGTCGTCTAACGCCATGATGCGTCCCCCTAATTTAGGGATGGATGGCTCCGGCAGCGTAAACGTCTGTCCATAGAACGAATTGAATCGCCGCGCCACGTCACGGGTCAGTTCCAAATGTTGCTTCTGATCCTCACCTACCGGAACGAGATCGGCTTGGTATAACAGAATGTCGGCGGCCATCAGCGCAGGGTAAATAAAAAGGCCGACCGGAACCGCTTCCTTTTGCTTTTGCGATTTTTCCTTAAACTGAGTCATCCGCTGCATCCACCCCATCGGGATAAAACAGCTTAAGATCCAGGCGAGTTCGGCATGAGCGCTGATATGCGATTGAACAAAGACCGCCGATTGTTTGAGATCTACGCCAGAAGCAAGTAGGAGAGCTGCGACCTCGCGGGTCTTGGCCTTTAGAGTCTCAGGTTCTTGTGGAATGCTGATAGCGTGCAAGTCGACAATGCAAAAGATGTTTTCGAATTCCGCCTGGGTTGCTACCCAATGTCGTATCGTACCCAGATAGTTTCCAATGTGGATGCTGCCTGTTGGTTGGATACCAGAGAATACTCGCTTCATCCTGTTTGGAAATCTCTTCAGGTCACTCTCACACTGGCTTCAGCGCTTGTTCGAACAAACCTCGCGTCTCGTCCGGAAAGCCTTCGCCACAGCCATCACTCCCGATCAATGCCGCGCCTTTCGGTCAAGCACAAAAGAACATCAGATATTAGCAAGCTCGCCGAAATATTCGTGGTCCTCGTTATATCCTCCTTCGCCTTGGCCGACGGACTGGACGCTTTCGACGAATTCGATTGACCGAATCCACTTGACCATCTTGAAACCGAGTTGGTTCTCAACTCTGAGCCGCAAGGGCGCGCCATGCAGCTCACCGAGCGGCTTAAAATTCATCTCATAGGCGAGCAAGCTTTGCGCGTGTCGGAGATTCGCAATCGAGTGACTGTCGTAGTATTGGCCTCCCTCGAGACCTTCGCCGAAGGAGTAGAACACAACGGCCCGCGCGCTCGACTTTGGCCGTACTAGACTTATTAGCTCAGTCATCGGCAACCCGCCCCATTCGGCGATGCCCGACCAACCCTGGATACAATGATGAAGCGTGGTCTGTCGCTTTACGCCCATCGCTTTGAGATCAGCTAACGAAAGTTCAACCGGGTGTTCGACCAAGCCATATACTTTAAGCCGGTAATCCGTGAAATCTTTCGCAGCCAACGCCTTCCACTCTTTAGAGGTGGGTACCTTACCATTGGGCCAGAGGAAAGGAGAGATCTCTCGGCGGTCGAACTCGGCGGATGGCGCCGCATTATTGAGAAGGAGCTCCATCGCCGGCGTGACAACAGCCTTCGCGAGATGCTGGACCGCTCTGGGACGTTTCCAGGCCATCCAGTTAGCGAAGGCATTAACAGCTATGATGATGCCGATCCCAAGAAGACCCAGAAACAAACCGAGCCGGCCGGAGTCATCGGTTCCGATCACGATGTGATTCATGTTCCGGAGGAGGCCGGTGGCCGACACCATGGCTACGTGTACGACAATAAAGAGGACAAAGGCACACATCACCAAGAAATGAAGCGATCGGCCAATCTGGCGGTTGCCCGGCAGCTTCGGATACCATCGGAAGCGATTCGTCAAGGCTGGCGACATCGACGGGCCGCTGAGAATCGCCAAAGGGGCCACAACAAAGACAACGGCGAAATAAGTCAGTTGTTGAAGCGCATTGTAGCGGTGAAAGCTCAACTCCGGCGGCAAATTAAGAGTTGTATAATGGACAAAAACGGCCCAGGCATCAGGCACAACCTGCCACGTGGTGGGCACTAGGCGTTTCCACTGCTCGCTGCTGAACAACAGGATGATATAGACGAGGCCATTGATCAGCCAGAAGAGAACGCTAAGAAAATGCCAGTGTCGAGCCATGCCAACGGTATGCCGGTAACCCGGTAGGCCGATCCACGGAGAAAGGTACCGCGAGTCGTCCTTGGCGGTCCAGACGCGATCTTTCGGCACCTCGACCGGCGTGAACCGAAGCCACTCCGTCCCGGGAGTGCAGTGAACATTCCAGTAGAGTCGGGGATGGTCGACAAAAATTTGTAGGCCACTGCGGATCAGTAAGATTATGAAAAAGAAATTGATGTAGTGGGTAAAACGAATCCATGAGGGAAACCCCTGGGGAACCATAGTTTTGACGAAAACTTCGGGAGTTGGCGGCAGTGCGGGGAGGCCAAGCAGTGCCCATTGGATGTAAGCGGCAACGACGGGGAGCGCTAAAGACAAAACCGCGATCAGCAATATAGTGATGCGGATACGCATGGCTATCGGTCAGCAAAAAAGCCTGCTTGTCGTATTCCCCCACTTCGGGGTTTCATGGTGGAACCACTTTCGCAGGCGATCACTCGGTTGCAAGGCTTTGCGCCACTCACGATGCAGGCTTTGTCCTTGGAGAGTCTCCCCGGCCGGAGCCGATCAATATTAATTCAATACCCGTCCCGCGGCCGGAGTCACCATACACTTCTTAATTCTGATCATGCGATCCTTCGTCGTAGGCTCATCAGTCTGATGCTTCCAAATTGGAAACGGCTGATTTCGCAATTGGAGTGGCGATAATGCTGTGAGCCGTCTTATCACGCGACTACTCGACAACCCAGACGGTAAGGTCGTGGGCTTTGCGGATCAATTCGTCCGCGACGTGATGGCTAAAGACTTCTTTAAGCCAGGAAAACGATTTTCTCCCGACTACGACCGTCTTGCATTTGTTCAGTCGTCCCGCATCTAAAATATCACCGGCCACACCCTCGCCATTGATACCAATCCAAAACTCCGTTTTCACCGCGTTGACAGGAATTCCAGCCTTCTTAAAAGCTGATTTCGCTTTTTTCAACATTGGTATTGCCTGTGTTTTGGCTTTTTCAATCCACTGCTCGCGTTTATCTTTGAGTTTTTTCTCAAGTTTCTCTTCCTCCTCAGGATCCTCCGACCCTCCGAATTCCATTAGCTCCGGCGGTAGAGGTCTAAGCACATGCAGCAGGCAAACAGCATATTTTCTCCTTGCCTGGATTATACTAGCCACGTAGCTGACTGCTCGCATCGAGGCCTTTGAATCATCTACAGCGACGAGAATCCTTTTGGTCCTTTTCATAACGTGTCGTTAAGAGTTTCGTTCGGGCTACGCCCTAAACCCCTGCGCAGACTATATCCGACATCCAGGCTGCCTTCGAGGTCCGCCTTCACCGGGTAGACGGGGCCAGGCAAAACCTTATACGGGAACTTAGTGCGATCCCCGCCAAAGCAATTATTTTTTGCTTTCGCTGAGAGTTTTTTTTAGAAGCTCCAACGTATTCTTCTTAGCTTCTTCCACCGACTGACCGGCCGCTTTGGCTGCCTCCACGAAGGTCTTATCAACGATATTTTTGGCACTGCCTCCATCATTGTCGGGCATTCCGCATCCGCAATTGTAACACATATAGAAACCTCCTCTTTTCCGTATCGACCGCTATTTCTGTAAAGATCGAGCCTGCCCCGCGATTTCAACAAACTAAAACCGCCGATTGCTCCTGCCTCAAATCATGAGCAAAATCTCCAGCTCTAAGGGCGCAATCCGACTCGCGACCTTACTCTTCTAACCTGAAGCCTATGTTCAGTATGACCTGATAATGTGCTACCTTGCCGTCTTCGATCTGTCCCCGCGTTTCGGTGACCTCGAACCAATCCATGTTACGGACCGTTTTGGCAGCTTTCGCGATAGCTGTTCCGATAGCATCCTCAATACCGGTACTGGAAGACCCGGCGAGTTGAATGATTTTATAGACATGGTTACTCATTGCTTGTTCTCCTCTGACGCCGACGGCATACTTCTGTTTCGATCTTCGATTGTCCAGCGTCTTTCCGCTGGAGAACTACACCGGCCTTTGCTCCCACCCTTGGCTGGCACGCGCAACCAGAGCCAATGTCGCAAGTAAAAAAATTACGGTCGTTCCTACTCGAACCAGCCTGAACATCCATTCTTTCTTCTACCCACAATCTTTTTTTTACCTGCTCCAGTGTGAGTTTCGCATCGCCCCAGCGGGCAATAGAAAAGTAGCGCGTTTGTTTTCCACCGATGACGCCAACGGCCATCGGAGGCCTGTGCGGCTCCATATCTCGATGCGGTCAGCGGTCAAACAGACGCGGCGTCTTGGGCGCCTTCTCTAACTGCGCCGTGACAAGGTGAGGAACATTGTCATGGGCCAGAAGGGCACATTTTCTAGCTCTCTCATGGTTGGCAAGTATCTTTGCCACAGTTTTAATTCCTCTCCCACCAACTCGGGATAGGGAATGGCCGGTTCGTCTGAGGTAACGCAAAACGCAGATCTCTCATCGTAATAGGTCTCAATCAACAAAAGAAACGTCCTTTCGTTTCTGAGTCTCAACCTGATCACTCATTTGTTTTTCTTTATTCATAATCCGAGATTAAACATCACCGGTCGAGTGGAGGCTCTGCGGTGAGTCACGCCCACGCACCTAATCTTTGTAGGTCGCTTATGATGCGGTTCTCTGGAACACCAGTCGCTCCAATGGACTCCCGTACGACAGCATAAGAACGAAGGACGATACGGTGATACGGTGATACGGTCTCCAGTGCTGCTCGCGAAAAACTCACCGGCTGCATGTTTCGGTATGCTTGTTCCGCGATCCATGCGCACCCGTTGTTCCTATGGTCTGCCAAAGCAGGTTAAACAGAAGGAAGCGGTCTCGGAAAAGCTTGCGCATTAGATCCAGCAGTGGCGTGGCGTTGAAAAGCACGACCGTGGTATTCCACACGCCTGCGTTCAAGATTAAACTCCCGTACGGAAGCACGCTTCGGCTTTTCAATGAACTGTGATTTCTCGACTCTTCACAAGTCATAGCAACGCCTTGAACACAATCCTAAATACCGGGTAAGAGTACAAAGTAAAAAAACGGAAAGACTCACTTTGGTTCGACGACCAAGTAAACCTCCCGTTTGGGTGAACGCTGTAGGAGCGGTGATGTTTGTTCCGACCACTTTTGGAAATCAGAGCTTTCCTTTACGTTCTTGATTTGATTCTCCAAGGACGCCAAGTCAGCAGCTTCCTGCTCAAACATCACGTCTGAGGCTCCTGGTGACGCAAAATGTGCGCGAAGTATTTTGCAGTTTTTTCCTCCAGCCTCTGCAGCCATTTCCAATAAAGTTTTTAGTCCGCGTTCCAAAGCCAGTGTTTTACCGGGACAGTTATGAAAATAAAGACGCGAGATATACATGTCTTGTACCTCCTCTTATTAGTAGCGTCTCGGTAACAAGCATTCAGGATGGTTACTCGCAACGCAAATAGCACGCCAGTTCTTCGAAGTTGAAAATCATCTCCGCCTCCGTACGAGTAAAACAAAATTTTTGAATACTATTTCTTAAGAAGGCGTGTGCTTGAAACCAAGCGACTTACGATTTTCGCTCTTACAATAACGCTTCAATTCGCGCACATTTTTGCCACAATCTCTGATCTCTTTCCTCCGTCTGCAATAGAAAACACTGATCTGCTCGCCCCAAATCGGCCCGTTTGCGGCACTTTATTGCGTCAAGATTTGAAAGTTTACAGGAATTGAAAACCGTCGACGCGAGCGTTTTAGCGGCAATCGAACGTCTTTTGCGCAGCTGTTCATTCAAGCTGTGAGAACGGGTCGGAGACGAACCGTAAGATTGCGGGACTAAATTCAAACGTCCCTCGGCCACCGAAGACGAAACAGGTCGCCATGGCGGTCCGACGCATTTCAGGTGATTAAGGATCTGATTGTGGACCGCAATGCATTGGATAGGATTATCAGCCTGGGGTACACATCTGTTTCTGTCGGCAGCGCCCCTGAGACAAACGCCATTCTCGTATCCAAGCAAACTGCAGATTTGGCGATGAATGCAGCGCCTGTAGTGGATGTGGTGCTTGTGTGGCCGCGTGTCCCAACGGTTCGGCGGCACTCTTTACCGGTCCGTAAAGTCTCTCATCTTGCATTACTCTTTCAAGGTCACCCCGAACGAAATCAGCGGGTTGTCAAAATGGTCGCGGCCATGGATGCGGAAGGCTTCCGCAGCTGCACCATGCACTGGGATGTGCCAGGCGGTATTTCCAAGGTGGATTTCATCGCGCGCATGAACCGGGAATATTTGCGTGCGAGCCTGAAGCGGCAAGTAAAAGATCTGGATACAACGATACCCCACAGTGAGTCTTCCTGAGAATATTAGCACACCTCAAGCACGCTTTATTTGAATGCTTCAGCGGAAAAATTGAACTGAAGATAGTGACCGAGACAACAATGTAGAGATACGTGTGGCATTGTTGCGTTCCGAATGATGTCCGAAGTTGCACCGTGTTAAGATAACGGATGCAGCAGAGTGAACTATCGCACAAGCATTGGTGACACTGGCATCAGAGTTGCGCTTGATGAAAGTGATGTCGTTCCCAGGAATACGACCATTGATTGACGAAGGGAGCCCGTATGGAAGCACGACTAGATTTTAAAAGGATATCGCCTGATGTCTACCAAGCAATGCTTGGTTTGGAAAAGACTGTTAACACCAGCGGCCTGGAGGCTTCGCTGCTTGACCTGGTGCGGCTCAAGGCCTCACAGATTAATGGCTGTGCCCAATGCATCGACATGCATTCAAAAGATCTTCGCGCCAAAGATGAAAGCGAGCAGAGACTTTACCTTCTGGATGCTTGGCGGGAAGCACCGTTTTACACAGAGCGGGAGCGGGCTGCTCTCGCCTGGACCGAGGCCGTGACGCTCATTGCGGATGGGCACGCTCCCGGCGAAGTCTATAAGGAGGTGCGGAAGCATTTCACCGACGTGGAACTGGTCAATCTCACGCTTGCCATTGTGGCTATCAATGGTTGGAATCGCTTGAACATCGCATTTCGGACGATTCCAGGGACCTACCGCGCAGTACGTAACCGAGCATCTGTTCTCTATGAATGAAGCGCTTCGAATATGCCGCAAAAAGCCGCTGGTGCTGCCGCGATTCGATGCCCAACGGCATCGTTCGCCGAGACCGCCGCCGGGCAGGAAGTCGCCCGCTGGTTCTTCCACGTAGGCGGCACGGAGGCGCACTAGCCAAAGCCATTTCCGCGTACGACACGACAGGAATGTCAGAACCAAGTATCTTTCATGGCGAGGCGGAAATGTGTGTGCTGTGTGCGGCGATATTGTCACGTCTCCTTTTCTTGAAAGACTCTTTCTTTTTCCTGTGATCATCGTCAGAGTGCGCCGGTAAATGGCTTTGCTTTTACGGCATTGCACCGCCAAAGACACGCGCACGCAGCGCAAGAAGAATCGTATTATTCATTGGAATCAAATTGCCTCGAAACATGGCGCCCTGCATTGCGATATTCAGATATTGTAATGATAGTAGGAGGTCGCTCCCAGCAAGCGAGATTAAACGGTTAATCATTCGATCATTTCGCAAGATCGCCCGCGCGTGGCCGGTGATATCGGACTAGACGTTTTTTCGCCCTTCAGCTGGCCAATGGTAGATGCGTTTCGCGGATAATCAAAACCTGGAAAGATTTTGTCGTGTTCGGATTTCTGCTCGACCGTAGATTGCTACCGGTAGCGGAATTTTACGCGAGGCGTAAAACGACGCTTCGGCTAGGTAAGAATTCATCCAGGAGGTGAATCCTCTGAGCCTCTTTAGTTGCTGCGCTCCTGCGAGCCATTCAGAGTTTTCTCTACCGTCTCCAGCAAACGCTCTGGAGTAAAAGGTTTGGATAACAGCGGCACGCCAATTTTTTGGGAGATCTTCCGCAATGAATCGTCCGCAAAGGCAGATATGAGAATGATCTTCGCACCCGCCCTCATTTGCTTCAAATCCTCGGCTAGTTCCGTCCCTAAAAATAAAGGCATGCAGACATCGAAAATAAACAGATCATACGGTTGGCGCGAAAACATCTCGTAACCTTTGCGACTGTCCGTGGTCCACGACACATCGCCGCCTTGCCTTTCCAGTATCTCAACCAGAAGCCGACAAAAACTCTCATCGTCGTCTACAATCAGAACGCGCATTTGGTTTCGCCCGCGAATTCATGGACGCAAGAAATATGCCCGCGAACCGTATCAAAGCAGAATAGTTTTTCTTTAAATTTGGAAGAGAACTTATGTGTGTGGCGAATTTGTAATAGGAGAGAAAACTATGCTTCACGTCTCCTTAGAGTATGGCTCGATTTTGTAACGCGCGAGCATGCGATATAACGAGCGGCGATCCATATCGAGGATTTTTGCAGCGCGGGAGATATTCCCCTGTGTGAGACCGAGCAGGTGAAGGATATAACGTTTTTTAACCTCGTCCATCGTAGGAGTACCGGGGAAAACAAACTCTTCGTCTAGCGTCGAGCGGCGAGAGAAGCCTAATGCTTTACCCTCCCGTACCTCGACTGGCAAGTCTTCCGGCGTCAAGAGTGATTGACGAGAGAGGGCTACAGCCTGATCAATAACATTCTCCAGCTCCCGGACATTCCCTGGCCAAGGATAAGCACATAGGAGCTTCATTGTCTCGTTCGAGATGCTGGTGACAGGTTTAGCCACATCGTGACTATAGCGCCTGAGGAAATGTTCCGCCAAAGAAGGAATATCTTCCGGTCTCTCTCGTATGGGCGGAAGATAGATAGAAACCACTTTCAATCGGTAGTATAAATCCTCACGAAGAGCGCCTTTACTGACCAATTGTTCCAATTGCTTGTTGGTAGCAGCCACCATCCGGACATCAACCTTTATCGACTTCGGTGCGCCGACCCGTCTCACTTCGTGTTCTTGCAGGACGCGCAAGAGTTTGGCCTGTATGTTGAGGTTAATGTCATTGATCTCATCAAGAAAGCACGTGCCCCCTTCGGCTTCCTCAAAGACTCCCTTTTTATCGCTCACTGCTCCGGTAAATGCACCACGCACATGGCCGAACAGTTCGCTTTCAAGGAGGGTTTCAGTAAGCGCTCCGCAATCCACCGCCACAAATGGCCGTGCGGCCCTGGAGCTGTGCTGGTGTATTGCGCGCGCAATCAGCTCTTTTCCAGTGCCACTCTCTCCGAGGATTAGGACCGTGCTTTTCGCCGGCGCGACCCTCGCAATGGTTTTGTACACGTCCACCATGGCCGGACTTCTCCCGATAACCGCGCCGAATTGATCGCCTCCCTCAATTTCTTCCGAGGGTTTTTTCCGCGAGACTTGCTGCTGCTGCGGCAGAGCTCTGGCAACGGTTTTTTTGAGCTCTTCGAGATTCATGGGCTTTGAGATGAAATCAAAGGCTCCTTCATGAATGGCTTCTACGGCAGTTTCCATCGACCCAAAAGCCGTCATGACCAAAATCGGCATGCACGGATACTCTTTTCGGACGGCGCGCGTGACTTCGAGCCCGGTCATCCCCGGCATCCGCACATCAACAAGGAGCAGGTCATAGAGTTTCTCCGGCAGCCGCGAAAGCGCTTCGTCACCGGTCTGCACCTGATCCACCTGGTAACCCTCTCGTTCCAGCACCTCGGCAAACAGCTCGCAACTCGCCGCATCATCGTCTGCAATCAAAATGCGCGCCATTATTCTCTAACCTCCACTGAAGCAGGCTGACCCACCATATCATCTGTCGGCAAAAAAACCCGCACGCGGGTGCCCTCGCCCAACTTGCTCGTGATCTGGATAGTACCTCCATGAATCTTGACAATCTCTTGGCAGACTGCCAACCCCAGGCCAGTCCCTTTCCCTGACTCCTTGGTCGTCAGGAATAGGTCAAAAACCTCGGGCAGCATCTCGGGTGGAATGCCCGCCCCGGTGTCCGTGACCTCGATCACAACTCCTTCCTTACTCGTTTCTGGAGATCCGGCCGCCGCTCTCGTGGTAATTGTCACCGTTCCTCCGTCTTTCAGGGCGTCAACCGCATTATTGAGCAGGTTGATCAATACGCGCTGTAGCGACTCACGGTTTGCCGTTAACGGAGCCAAAGATTCTGCCAGAGTGGTATTCACCTCTAACTCATGTTGTTCAAAAACAGGCTTGAGCAGCTCCAGGGTCTCTAAGACCAATTCATTTACGTTGACCTGAGAGCGCGCAGGTTGCGAGATCCTCGTGCGAGAGAGATAGTATTGAACAGTGTTCACCATGCGGTGTATCTGTTTCTGGATGGTTTTTAGACGACGGCGGCCGCCTTCCGTCAGCTCTTCCTCACCCAGGAACTGGCTGTGGCCGAGGATGGTGTTTAATGGGGTCCCCAGTTCGTGGGCAATCATTCCGGTTACGCGTCCCAGTGCGGCCAGAGGCTCCACCTGTCCCTTTTCTTTCTGGAGACGCCAGAGTTCCTCGTTGCGCTCGACCAACTCCCGGGTTACTTGCGCCACGCTTGTCTCCGCCTCTTTACGCTCGAGGTACGACAACAACATTTCAGCGAGAGAGTTAATAAGACTTCTTTCTTCGGCAAGAAACGGGCCTTCTACTTCATCAGGCCTCTCCTCTAAATACACAATTTCCAACCCGCCATGTTTGCCTTCGGGTGTTGTGAAATCCGCACGTAGTTTCCAAGGGGTAGGGGTAAAGTTCGGCGTCATATACTCCTCGCCATCAAACATAATGCGAGCAGCGGCAACTTCCTCATGCTTCCAGGCTCGAGGGAGAATTGCGGTGATCTCTTGCAACAACATCTCCATTGGCTTCTCCTCGTTTTGAAGAAAACGTGCCATCTGGTGTAAAAGGGTCAACTCTTTGATCCGCTCGCTGAGAGCATGGAGAAGTTTCTCTTTTTGCTCTTCCGCCTGTTGGTGAGCATGGATTTCTCGCATCAGCTGCGCATTAGCGTCGGAGAGTTCTGCTGTGCGCTCCTGCACACGCGCTTCCAATTCGGCATGAGCTTTCCGTAGCGCCTCCTCTGCCTGCTTCTTTTTGGTAATGTCGCGAATAATGCCGCCATAGAATCTGCCTTGCCCGGTCAGCCATGTGGTGACAGAAAACTCCAGGGAAAACTCCTGGCGGTCTTTCCGCAATCCGTGGAGTTCGACTGTCGTCCCAATCATCTTGGATTCGCCTGTTGTGCTCAGTCGCTCTAGCCCCTTGCAATGCGCATCTTGGTATCGGGTGGGCATGAGGAGGGTAAGCGGCTTGGCTTTTACCTCTGCCTCATCGTAACCGAATATGGATTGTGCGCCCTTGTTCCAGAAAATAATATTGCCAAGACCGTCAGCAATAACAACGGCATCGTTCGTTGACTGAACCACTGAACGAAATCTCAGCTCTGATTCCCGTAGCGTCTGATCAGCCCGCTTCCAGCCTGCGGTTACTATGGTCGTCAGTAGCGCTACGAGAACGAAAAGAGCCAGTCGCGAGAGAGCATCCATGTCGATGAGGACTCCGACCACTGGTGTAAAGAAGTAGTCGATCGCAGCGACGGATAGGCTGATAGCGAGTAGACCGGGTCCAAGGCCGCCATACCAAGCGCTCACCATTATGGCGATGAAGAACAGCGGGAAAATGGTTGGCTTGATTAGCGGCGAAAGAGGTGACGTCAGAAGAAGTAGCGCAGTCGCGACGGCTATCAGAGCTACGCCGTAACGCAAAATAGTGGACTGTGTTCGTTGACTTTGCGGCATCCTCCGGATTCCGTTCAGCATGCCGGTCAATGTGGGAACCTTTCTGGTCAACCCATTAGCATGCGGCAAGCAGCCGGCGGCCGAAGATGCTCTCGACAGGTGGCACACTCAGGTCGATTAAACGTCTGTGATAAAGTGAAAAGCTCGAGACCCATATTTCTGAAATACAAGACCGAGATGGATTTGGCATCCAAGCGAAGCAAGGAATCTCCTTTACAACCGGTATACGCAGCTCAAGGCGGTGCCTTGTGCCGTATGCTGAAACTTGCCGCCGGACATTTTGCCACATCGCAAGTAATATGGCTTTGTGTGGAAGGACTATATCCTTAACCCTTTGTTCAGGCAATTCTATAAAACGAATGGGCCAAGCCGCCTTCTTCTCGTCTTTCTCGAGCCAGTCGCGGACACGCAAAAACGATCTGGATAGATTGGTTCGAGCAGTTTTAGCTACGGATTATGTGGGCCATTTCGGCACCGACTCTCCGCAGCCGACTCAGTGTTACTCCGCCGGCTTGCCATGTTCAGTGCGCGCTATGATGCTCTGCAACGGCCTCTAGATCGGACTTTTCCAGAGCTCGGTATATGGCGAGGATGGCTACCACTATACCAATGATCACGTTGTTCCACGTCACGACGGTGGTGTTTTCATAGTGGAGAGCGAACGGTGCCACGATAAGCCACATGCACAGAATGAAATTCAGCCAGATTAAACTTTTCATCGTCTCACTTTCTCCTTACATAAGGATGCACCCATTTACGCGGGGGTAGAGTGCTCCCACGGGTTCCCACCTTCTTGATACGCCGGCGCGTGCCCCCAGATTTGATAGATGCTCACGCATTTTCCGATCTTTTTTCCTCTACTAGAAGCACGCGCAAATGGCATGCCGTCGAGGAATCAGAAACGCCTTGCCACTACTGCAAAAAGACTATCAATTTCTGCTGTAAAATGAAGTAGCTCACGTCTTCTGCTGTAAAATGGAATGGAGAGCTCACGTCGATAATTGCTGAAGCACAAGAACGCCACATATGACACTCATCTTCGCATCAACCGTTCATCGAATATGATGTGGAGTTGAAGATTCATTGGCATCAGCAATTACCCTATGGTGGCACAGATGTTGCCGAAGGATATGGAGAACGAGGCGTCGAGGAGCGCACCGTAATTGTCGGTTTTGCCTATAATGATGAGAGACTAAAGATGGAAAGCGAAATCTAGTCGGGTTCCCAGTGCTAGCCATCCCGACATTCATGCCAGCAGAAACGTTGCCGCATTCTACAATCCAAGTGGGAAAACGCGTTCGAGTCGAAC
>Ga0207706_10003717_pt1 | contig 14557 bp, 12 predicted proteins | sample KBSC53metaG_FD_184318 | JGI IMG/M metagenome (GOLD analysis project Ga0207706, IMG submission 184318) | Corn rhizosphere microbial communities from Kellogg Biological Station, Michigan, USA - KBS C5-3 metaG (SPAdes) (version 2) | ecosystem: Host-associated > Plants > Roots > Rhizosphere > Soil ... | reverse complement strand
TCGCCGGTGTGTCCGGCATCGTCGAGACGGCGCAGCACGAGCTGTGGCTCAACGGGACGGGCGGCGTCTCGCACATCGCGGCCGACGAGCTGGCGCGTTTCATCGCGCACCCGGCCGAGCGGCCGCGCTTCGAGCGCTTCGACCATCGCGACGGCGTCGAGGGCTCACCGACGCAGATCTCGCCGTTGCCCTCCGCGGTGCAGGGGGCCGATGGGCGGATCTGGTTCGCCACCGACGGCGGCCTCGCCTGGGTCGATCCCGAGGCGGTGCCGTCGAATCCGCTGTCGCCCCCGATCGCGGTGCGCTCTCTCAAGGCCGGCGGCATCGAGCGGCCGGCCGGCTCGAAGATCACGCTGCCGGCCGGCACCAGCGCGATCGAGGTGGGCTACACCGCGCTCAGCCTCGCCGTCCCCGAGCGGGTGCAGTTCCGCTACCGGCTCGACGGCGTGGACACCGACTGGCAGGACGCCGGCAACCGCCGCATCGCCTACTACACCAACCTGGGGCCCGGGCAGTACCGCTTCCGCGTCACCGCGGCCAACAACGACGGCCTGTGGGCCTATGGCGAGGCCGCGCTCGACTTCAGCGTGGAGCCAGCATGGCACCAGACCCCGGCCGTGCGGCTGCTCGCGCTGCTGCTCGGCCTCTCGCTGCTGTACGGCGCGTACCGGCTGCGCATGCGCTACGTGACCCGGCAGCTCGGCGAGCGGCTGCGCGAGCGGCAGCAGGAGCGCGACCGCATCGCCGGCGAGCTGCACGACACGCTGCTGCAGAGCATCCAGGCGCTGATCCTGCGGCTGCAGGTGGCGGTCGACCGGCTGCCGCAGCACGAGCCGGCGCGCCGCATCCTCGAGCGTTCGATCGAATACACCGAGCAGGCCACCGCCGAGGCGCGCGATCGCGTCAGCGGGTTGCGCGCGATGAACGAGCCGCACGCCGACCTGCCGGGCCGCCTGCGCCGTGCCGCGGCCGAGCTGAGCCTGGGTGAAGCCGAGGCGCGCGTCGAGGTCGATGGCCGCGAACGCGAACTGCAGCCCGGCGTGATCGACGAGCTCTACGGCGCCGCCCGCGAAGCGATGCTCAATGCGCTTCGGCACGCCCAGGCCAGCGAGATCGTGGCGCGGCTGCACTACGGCTACGACCTCTTCACGATCCAGGTCGGTGACGACGGCCGCGGCATCGACCCGGCCGTGCTGGACCTGGGCCGCCAGCCGGGGCACTGGGGCCTGGTGGTGATGCGCGAGCGCCTGCAACGCATCGGCGGCGCCTTGCGCCTGTCCACCGGCGAGGCGGACGGCCTCCTGAAGGGCACGACGGTGACGCTGGTGATACCGGCGGGCCGGGCCTACCTGCAGCCTTCGCTGCTGCAGCGGCTGATCGGCTGGTGGTGGCGCCACCGGCATGCACGCGCCGCCCTACACCGCTGACAAGGGAACGTCACATGCATCAACCTGGCCTTACACAACGTCGTGAGGCAGCCAACGTACGCCCCAGCCACCGCCCCTACACTGCCTCGGCACACATCGATCAACGATGACGGTACAGAAGTCTTGGGCATTCACCGCAGCGACCGGCCACCAGAAAGTCACCGCCTGGTCTATCGCCAGGCTTCGGGACAAGCAATACGGTGGGCGGCCGACCGGTGACACCTACTACAGCACTCACAAAGAAGGCCGGCGTCGACCGATGTCCCACGTGTGGCATCGGGGAAGACAGCCCTTCTTCCGGTACATCGAGACCGCTGACGAGCATGAAGGCGGGCCCGGCGAATCTCTGCAGCACCGATTGTTCAAGGAAGCGGTAGCCTCGATCACCCGCACGCGGCTCCAGCTGAAGGGTCTGGGCAGCCATCCGATCGAGGTGACCCGTGCCGAGCTGGAAAAAGAGATCCGGCATGCAGATGGACGCTACTTCGCGGACGTCTACTTCCGCTTCCAGTCGGAAAGCGAGCTCGGCATCAAGTGGGCGGGCGAGCTGTATCTGGAGATCCGCAAGACCCACCAGGTGCCAGGCGAAAAGCTGCGCGACGCGAACATGCTGAGGGTCCCCATGATCGAGGTGGACATCTCGCCGTCGCTCCTGTACCAATACGACGACGACCAGACCACGGATGCGCGTGAGGCTGCTTATCGCCAAAGGATCAAGAACATGCTCGAAAGCGAGAACGGGTTCCTTCCAGGCGTCGTGCTGAGCAACCCAAGTTCCACGGAATACTTGCAACGGCAACTCGACGCCGCCCGCCGGCAACTCGATGAGGCGCAGCGTCGCGCCACGGCTGCGGAGGCGGCGCTTGCGTCGGCGCGCGACCAGCTGCAGCAGCTCACTTCGTCTGTGGAGGAGACAAACCGCCTCCGCACTGCGCTCGACGAGGCGTCTCGCGCTGAGGCCGGTGCCGCCGTGGAGCTCACGCGGTTGAAGAATCGGATCTCCGGCCTCGAGGAAGTACAGCAGGACAAGGAGCTCGCCCGGCTTGCCGTGGAGCGAAGGTTTCGCCGCTTCCGCTTTCTGACGGCTCTTCTCGCGGCGGCCGCACTGCTGGCAGGCGGCGGCTGGCTGCTCGCAGCCCGCTAGAACTCGCCGATGTTGGTGCGCAGCCAGTCGAGCGGGCGGCGCTGCTCGGGCAGCGGCGCGCGGTAGGCCAGCGCGCCGGGCACCGACAGCTCGACCACGGTGCCGCCGCCCGCCTCGTGCCCGATGCTCAGGTAGCCGCCGAGCCGGCGCGCGCGCTCGCGCATCGCCGGCAGGCCCGAATGGCCGGCGATGCTGCCGGCTGCCAGGATCTGCGCATCGATGCCGGTGCCGTTGTCGCGCACCTCCACGCGCAGCATGTCACTGCCGTAGGTGAGCACCGCATCGATCTGCGTCGCACCGGCATGCTGGAAGGCGTTGAGCAGCGCCTCGCGCGCGATGCGGTAGGCCTCGTCGCCGACCTGGCCCTCGAGCTCGCGCGGCTGGCCGTGCAGCGCCAGCCGGAACGCCACGCGATAGTCGAGCGAGAGTTCCTCGCCTGCGGTGCTCAAGGCGCCGCCGAGGTCGGCGCCGGCGCTCGAGGCCACGCGCAGCATCGCGAGCTGGTCACGCCCGTCGACCAGCACCTGGTCTGCCTTCTCGAGCGCTTCTTCCATCATGCGGCGCGCCGGGCCGTCGGGAGGGATGCGCTCGGCGACCGACTGGAAGCGCAGGATCAGCCCCTGGATGCCTTGCAGCAGCGTATCGTGCAACTCGCGCGCGATGCGCTCGCGCTCGACCAGGCGCTGCTGGCCCGCCAGCTTCTCCAGCTTGTCCAGCGAGGCCGAGAGTTCGTGGTTGCGTTCGACCAGCTTGTGGCGCAGTGTGCTGAACTGCGAGCCGATCGCGGTGAGCTGGCGCAGGCACAGCACGAAGAACAGCCACAGCACGAAGATGCTGAAGTCGGTGGCCGGCAGCGGCGCGATCCGGCCGCGGATCCAATACAGCGCCAGCCCCATCGAGGCCCCGAGCAGCAGCCACGCCAGCGTGAACTGGCGCGGCTCGAAGTTCATCATCGCGAAGTTGAAGGTCACGCACAGCGCCATCAGGAACAGCACCCACAGCTGCGGTGCCGCCAGCAGGCCGCCGATCTGCACCAGGCAGGCGGTGACGATCTGCGCCTTCAGCATGCCCGGGTCCTTGAAGCGCAGGTTCCAGCCCTGGCGCACCATCAGCGCGAATCCGCCGGTCGAGCCCACCGCCGCAAGAAAGAACGCCAGCAGCACCGACCACGGCAGCTGGCCGTCCCAGGCGTACAGCACCAGCACTCCGGCCTGCAGGGCCGAATTGGTGACGGAGAGCAGCGTCATCCGGAGGCGGTGCTGCTGGAGCTTGCGCTGCCTCTGCGGGTCTTCTGTCATGGCGTGTGCGGGCGGGGCGTCACGGCTGCGCCCAGCATAGCCATCCGGAGGAAGCCTGCATCCCCCGAAAGAGGGAGATCTGCACATTACCAAGATCGCCATCGCCGCGGTCACGCCGCGGAGAAGCTGCTGTCGAATGGAAACGGCAGGCTGTCGACGTCCGGTCCCGCGCCCCTGTCGCTCGCGGCGGCCAGCTGCCGCGGCTCGAGCACGAGGCGATACCCGACGTTGTGGATCGCGTGGACCTGCACCGCATCGCGCGTGTCGGCGCAGGCGGCGATCAGCTTGCGGCGCAAGCGGCTGATGTGCTGCTCGATCGTGCGCTTGGCAACGCTGACATCGCGGCCCCACACCTGCTGTGAGAGCGTGTGGAGGTTGACCACCTGCCCGACATGCTCGAACAACACCCACGCGAGCGCGAACTCGCGCCAGGTGAGCTGGAACTCGCCGCCTGGGTGCCGCAGCGTGCGCGACGGCTCGTCGAGCTCGCACACGCCGACGCGCAGCGACGATGGCTGGTCGCGATGGCGGCACACCTCCATGCGCGCACGCACGCGGTTGACCAGCGACTCCATCGCCTCGCCGAGCACCGCGTAGTCGGCCGCGCCGTGGCGCAGCGCACGCGCGATCTCCTGCGTGGAGCCCTGCCCGACCGCGACGATCGGCACCGTGGCCGCGCCGCGGAACCGCAGGGCCGCAAGGCAGCTGGTCAGGTGGACGCCGTGATCTTCCACCACCGCGATGTCGGCCTTGGGCGAATGCAGCGCGGCCACCATCGCGAGCGCCCCGCTGTACTTCTCGACCACCATGCCGGCGTTCTGCAGAGCCTCGGCCACGGCGGCCTCGGCCCAGCGGTTGGTGAACAGCATCGCAACGCGAGGCGCCGTGCTGGAGGAATCTTCATGATGACTGCTGACCATCGTGAACCTCATCGGTAACTGGCACGTCGGATAGAAAGCGATTTCATCAACCCGCGTGAATTTTGATTCGCGAAGGCAGCGTATCTTGGGGCTCGGCTTTGCCAAACCCACCGTTGGGGCACGCGCTGCTCCCTCTTTTGGGTGATTCCATCTCATAGGGCTTCGGGAAGCAGTGCTATCGTTGTGCGGCGTATCACGTTGCCGTATGTCTTGAACACCCCACCGAGCGGGATCTGTACGCAGTGGCGTGCAAGCGCTCCCAGCCATGAACCCTTTGCGCAAAAAGGTATCGATGCCCGATGACTGCGCGTGAACCGATTACGTTGATGATCGTCGACGACCATCCGCTGCTGCGAGAAGGCATCGCGGGTGTGATCGAAGGCCAGCCCGACATGCGGCTCGTCGCCGAAGCAACCAACGGCGCCGAGGCGATCGAGGCCTATCGCCGCCATTGCCCCGACGTGACGCTGATGGATGTGCGCATGCCGGATGTCAACGGCATCGATGCGATGAGCGCGATCCGCGAGGAATACCCCGACGCCCGTGTCGTCATCCTCACCACCTACCGCGGCGACGTGCAGGCCTTGCGCGCGATCAAGGCGGGCGCGCAGGGCTACCTGCTCAAGAGCTCGCTGCGCAAGGACCTGCTCGACACCATCCGCGCGGTGCACCAGGGCCAGCGCTGCATTCCGCCGGAGATCGCCACCGAACTGGCGCAGCACGTGGGCGACGATGCGTTGTCGGAGCGCGAGGTCGGCGTGCTGCGGCTGGTGGCCACCGGCAACTCCAACAAGCGCATCGCGACGCTGCTCGACATCGCCGAGGAGACCGTGAAAGCGCACATGCGCAGCATCCTCTCGAAGCTGGGCGCCAACGACCGCACGCATGCGGTGACGATCGCGCTGAAGCGCGGAATCATCGAGGTCTGAGAAGCTTCGCGCAGCGCGCCGTGGCTTCGCGCCGGCGGGCGTGGCCGCGCCTGCGCATGGAACAGTGATTCCATGAAGATCGAAGGCATCGACGAGGCCCGCAAGCCGCGCGCGGCCCTGCTGCAACGCTGGCTGCCGCCGCAGCCGGTGGAAACCCAACCCGAGCCGGCGCCATCGCCGCTGAGCGACCCGCGCATCGCGCCGATGCTCGAGCAATTGCTGCAGCAGCTGTTCATGCAGGCCGTGCTGCAGATGATGAACCAGGTGTTCAACCAGCTCGGTGCGGCCGGCAGCGGGCAGCCCTCTGCCGGCGGCGGCGGCGGCATCGCGCCAGCCGGTGGCGTGGCCGGCGCGGCCCCGGTGCCGGCGTCGGCGCAGCCTCCTTCGCTGCCGCCGGCGCCCACGCCAGCGGCGCCGGCCGTCGAGGCGCCTGCCCCCGCCGCACCCGCGCCCGCTGCTGCGGCCGCGCCGCCGGCACCCGCCGCCGAATCCCCCAGCGGCACGGCCGCCGTCAATGGTGGCGGCCCCAACTCGCTGACACTGCGCAACAACACCGACCAGCCGATGCAGGTCGCGTTCTTCCGCAACCTGGCGCCGGGCGAGCATCCCAGCTTCAACGGACCCGAGGCCACTTTCACGCTGAAGCCGCACGAATCGCTGAAGGTCGCGATGCCGGAAGACTGGCAGGGCCGCGTGCAGAAATGGAGCGGCAGCACCCAGGACAACGCCAACTGGGCCGAGATCAACTTCGAGAAGAGCACCAAGAAGATCTGGTTCGACGAGAGCGACATCCCCGGTCGCAACAGCTCGATCAAGATCACCGCGCCCGACGGGCCGGTGGCCGGCAGCGACCGCAGCCTGCTCGGCCAGGCGCCGGCCGACATCGTCACCACCGACAGCTCGGGCCAGAAGGTCATCAAGGCGCCGCAGTGGTTCACCGGAGAAACCAACCAGGCTTCGGTGGACTTCCTGAACCGCACGCTGGGGACGACCAATGCGTACGTGCTGCCCGACGACAACAATGCGGTGCGCGTGAGCGAGGCAAATTCGCTGACGGTGGATTTCGGCGAGGCCTGAGGCTTTCACGCGGCCGCGCGCAACAGCTGCTTGCAATCGATTCAAAGCCGGCACAACGAATCAGGGAAAGCGATGAAACCGGTTCCAAGAAACCGCTTTCAGAATCCGCGACCGCACCTCGCCACCGCTGGAAGGAACCTGTCGTGAACCTGCTCCCGTCACCTGCTTGCCGTGCCCTGCTCGCCGCCCTGGCCCTCTGCGGCCTCGCCGGCAGCGCCCTGGCCCAGACCAAGGTCATCGGCTACATCCCGTCCTACAAGGGCCTGCGCGCGGTGGCGGACCGCACCGACCTGAGCAAGCTCACGCACCTGAACATCGCCTTCGCCAACCCGGCCCCGGGCGGCAGCTTCCTGAACGGCGGCAGCCCCGCCTGCATGGAGGCCGCCACCGGCGCCGACATCAGCTATGTGGTGCAGAAGGCGCACGCCGCCGGCGTGAAGGTGCTGGTTTCATTGGCCGGCGGGGTGATCCCCTCGTGCTCGGGTGACTGGCAGAGCCTGCTGCAGCCCGGCAACCGCGCCGGCCTGGTCAACAGCCTGGTGCAGTTCGTCAACACCTTCGGGCTCGACGGCGTGGATGTCGACCTCGAAGGCGCGCTGCTCACCTCGATCGACAACGCCGGCAACTACACGCCCTTCATCCAGAGCCTGCGCAGCGCGCTGCCGGGCAAGCTGATCACCGCGGCCACCGCCACCTACGAAGGCGGGATGATCCCGATCTCGTCGCTGCCGTCGTTCGACTTCGTCAACATCATGTCGTACGACGCGGTGGGCCCCGGCTGGGGCACGGTGGGCACCGAGCATTCGCCCTACTCGCTCGCGCAGAGCAACATCGCCACCTGGCAGTCGCGCGGCCTGTCGAAAGACAAGCTGGTGCTGGGCGTGCCGTTCTACGGCTACGGCTTCAACGGCTATGCCGCTTCGTACGGCTTCGCCGACATCGTCAACCAGTTCGGTGCGGCGGCGGCGCAGGGCGACCTGATCGGCACGCTGTGCGCCAGCTGCGGCTACATCACCTACAACGGCATCCCGACCATCAAGGCCAAGACCCGCCTGGCGATGCAGCAGGGCTCGGGCGTGATGATCTGGGAGCTCTCGCAGGACGCCACCGGCGCGAACAGCCTGCTCGCCGCCATCCGCGCCGAGATCGGCAACACCCAGCCCACCGGCGTGGCCACCGTGTACCAGCACTGCAACTACGGCGGCTATGCGGTCGCCCTCAACGAGGGCCGCTACACCCTCGCGCAGCTGCAGGCGCTGGGCGTGCGCAACGACGACCTGTCGTCGCTGAAGGTCAACCCCGGCTACCAGGTCACGCTGTACGAGGGCGACAACTTCACCGGCCGCAGCGTAGCCAAGACCGCCAGCGCCGGCTGTCTGGTGGACGATGCCTTCAACGACCTGACCTCCTCCGTCACGGTCTCCAAGGTGTCGTCTGCATGGCAGGTGCAAGTGGAGGCCGAGAACTACAGCAACCAGAGCGGCGTGCAGGCCGAAGCCTGCAGCGAAGGCGGCCGCAACATCGGCTGGATCGACACCGGCGACTGGATGGTCTACGGCAACATCACCTTCCCCAGCAGCGGCAGCTATCGCGTGGAATACCGCGTGGCCAGCCCCAGCGGCGCCATGCTGTCGCTCGACCTCAACGGCGGCAGCATCCAGCTCGGCCAGGCCGGCATTCCCGCGACCGGCGGCTGGCAGAACTGGACGACGGTCTCGCACACCGTGACCATCAATGCCGGCACCTACAACGTCGGCATCTATGCGCCGGCGAGCGGATGGAACCTGAACTGGATCCGCTTCACGAAGCTCTGAGAAAGCGCAGGCCGAGCACCAGGGGCACCGCGATCAGGTCGACGGCCACCACCGAGAGCCAGATCGCCCCTGGCCATCGCGCACGAACGGCGGCATAGAGGGTCGAGAACACCAGCGGCCCGACGATCGACGCCAGGCTGACAACCGACGCCAGCACGCCCTGCAACTGGCCCTGTTGGCGCTCGTCGACCAGGCGCGTGGCCAGCGACTGCAAAGCCGGCACACCGATGCCCGCCAGCGCGAAGACGGGCATCACCGCGAACACCAGCGCGCCATGCCGCGCGAACGCCATCACGACCAGCGCGATGCAGGCGCCGCCGATGCCGGCAAGGACGGCGCCCCGCTCGCCGAGCAGCCGGACGGCCGGGCCGGGCAGCAAGGCCTGCGCCAGCGATTGGCAGAGGCCGAAGGCGCCGAGCGACAGGCCGATCCACAGGCCGTTCCAGTGGAAGGCATCCTGACCCCAGAGCGCCCAGCAGGTGCCATAGACCTCGCCGCCCGCGCTCAGGATGAAGAAGACGAGGGTGACGGGCACCAGGCGCTTCATCGCCAGCAGCCAGCGCAACGGCCGCAGCGGGTCGAGCAGCGCGAGCTCGATCTTCCCGCCGCCGGGCGCCCGCGATTCCGGCAGCACGAACCAGGCGAGCAGCAGGTTGCCCGCGTTCAGCGCCGCGGCGGCCACGAACGGAAGCCTCACGCCGTGATCGCCCAGCAGGCCGCCGATCACCGGCCCGACGATGAAGCCGATGCCGAACATCGCATTGAAGAGGCCGAAGCGGCGGGCGCGCTGGCCCTCGCTGGAGATGTCGGTGATGTAGGCGCTGGCGACCGACATGTTGGCGCTGGTCAGCCCGGCGATCGCCCGGCCGACGAACAGCATCCACAGTTGCGGCGCGAGCGCCATCACGCCGTAGTTGACGGCCGCCCCTGCCAGCGACACCAGCAGCACCGGGCGCCGGCCGAGGCGATCGCTCAATGCGCCGAGGACCGGCGCGAAGACGAACTGCATCACCGCATACAGCGAGCTGATCACGCCGATGTAGGGCGCGACATCGCCCGCATGCGTCACCTCTTCGAGCAGCCGGGGCAGGATCGGAAAGACCAGGCCGATGCCGACGGCGTCGAGCCCGATGGTGGCGAAGATGACGATCAGTGGTTTCTTCATTTCTGTACTCAGTACACTTACTGTACTCAGTACAATCATTGCATGTCAACACCGTCCGATCTCCGCGCGCGCAAGCGCCAAGCCACGCGGCAGGCCATCTCCGATGCCGCGACGCGCCTGTTCATCGAGCGGGGCTTCGACAACGTCACCGTGGACGAGATCGCGGCGGCCGCCCATGTGGGGCGGATGACCGTGTTCAACCACTTCGCCCGCAAGGAGGACATGTTCTTCGACCGGGATGAAGAGGGCCGCGAGCTGCTGCGCGCGGCGCTGCGGGAACGCGATGCCGGTGAATCGCCGCTCGAGGCACTGCACCTGCTCGCCCATCGGCTGGTGGCCGCCAAAAGCCCGGCGGTGGAGTTCTCGCCGCGCAGCCAGAGCTTCGTCGAGGCGATCGAGGCCAGCGACACCCTGAAGGCCCGCGTCCGGGCCCTGCGCGACGAGTTCGCGCAGGTGCTGGCCGACGCGCTGTCGGAAGCCGTCGGCCGCAAGCCCGGCGATGCCGAGGCGCATCTCGCGGGAGGCCTGCTGCTGGCGACCTGGGGCGCGGCCTTCGTGCAGGCGCATCGGGTGTTCCGGCAGAGCAAGAGCACGAAGAAGGCGGAGGCCGCCTTTCTGGCGATCGTCGACCGGGGGGCGGCCGGCCTGAAGGCCGCGATGGCCGGCACGCCCTACGAGCGCTGAACGGCAGCTGTCAGGCGGCGGCCAGCGCCCGCGCGTCGGCGCCGGCCGGCAGGCGCATCGGCGCCGACGCGTCGGTCACCGCACGCCACACCGCCTCGGCGACGTCTTGCGAATGCGTGACGGGCGTGGAGGTGTCACGCAGCGCGGCGAGCACACGATCGGTGAAGTCGGCATAGGCCTCGTGCAGGCTGGCGGTCACCCGCCCGCGGGCGTTGTCGCCGAAGCGGGTTTCCGGCGCACGACCCGGCAGCACGATCCGCACGCGGATGCCGAAGGGCGCCAGCTCCAAGGCCAGCGACTCGGTGAACGCATTCACCGCCGCCTTGCTGCCGGTGTAGACCGACAACAGCGGCAACGGCTTCAGCGTCACGCTCGAGGTCACGTTCACGACCACACCGGCCCGCCGCTGCCGGAACTGCGGGAGCACGGCGCGCGTCATCGCGATCGTGCCGAGCACGTTGGTCTCGAAGACCTCCCGTGCGCTCTCGGGCGCAACGCCTTCCAGCGGCGCCAGCAGGCCGATGCCGGCGTTGTTGACCAGCGCGTCGACCGGCCCCGCCTCTTCGATGCAGCGGTGGATGCTCGCGGCATCGGTCACGTCGAGCGGCAGCACCCTCAGCATGTCGGAGCCGGGCAGCAGGTCTTCGCGCGGCGTGCGCATCGTGGCAACGACACGCCAGCCCCGCTCGAGGAACAGCTGGGCGGTCTGAAGCCCGAAGCCGGACGAACAGCCGGTGATCAGGACGGTGGAAGTGGCGGGCATCTGAAACTCCATTGGCAAGGCAATGCCTGAACGATAGGCCGCCGACTCAGGACTGGCTACACTCGGAAATCCACTTCTTTATTCTGATCGTCCAGCATGGTCGACCCGTTGGCCGAAGTCGTCTCGCTGCTGCGGCCGGGCGCGCCGTTTTCCAAGCTCGTGGTCGCATCGGCGCCGTGGGCCGTGCGGCGCACGGAGCTCGGGCGTCCGTTCTACTTCGCGGTGCTCCAGGGCAGCTGCCGCCTGACCGTCGACCGCCCCGACGGCAGCGACACGATCACGCTGGACGAAGGCGATTTCGCGTTGATCCCCGCGGCCCGGGCCTTCGCCACCTCCAGCCTCGACCGGCAACCGCCGCGCGAAGGCGAAGCGGTCACCACCCCGATCGCTCCCATGCCGGGCGGCGCGCGCGTCGGCGATCCGCATGGCGAGGTGGCGCTGCGGATGCTGGTCGGCCATTGCGAATTCGCCTCCTCGGACGCGGCGCTGCTGGTGCCGCTGCTGCCCGACTGGGTGCATGTGCGCGGCGGGCAGCGCCTGTCGACGCTGGTCCAGCTGGTCGCCGACGAATCACGCGCCGACCGGCCCGCGCGCGAGATCGTGATGGCCCGCCTGCTCGAGGTGCTGCTGATCGAAGCCCTGCGCTCGACGGCCAGCGCGGCGCCCTCGCCCGGCCTCGTGCGCGGGCTGTACGACCCGAAGCTGGCGCTGGCATTGCGCTGCCTGCACGAGCGGCCGGCCGATGCATGGAGCGTCGCGGCGCTGGCCGGCGAAGCGGGGATGTCCCGCTCGGCGTTCTTCGAGCGCTTCAGCCGCACCGTCGGCATGGCGCCCATGGCCTACCTGCTCACCTGGCGCATGGCGCTCGCGAAGCAGATGCTGCGGCAACGCGAGCTGCCGATGGCCGAGATCGCCGAGCGCGTGGGCTACAGCTCGGTCGGCACCTTCGGCGTGGCGTTCACCCGGCATGTGGGCATGCCGCCGGGGCAATACGCCAGGGTCACCGCCCGGTAGTCCACTGCTTCAGCTCGCCCTCGAGGTTGCGCAGCGAGATGTTCGGCCGCGCCTGGTCGAAGAACACCGCGACCAGCAGCGCCAGCATCAGGATCGCGACCGCGCCCTTGATCGGCTGGCTCAGGTTGTTGGGCTCGAGCTTGTCGGCCGTCTTCGCGATCAGGCCGAAGGCCAGGTCGATCAGCACCAGGATCAGCATGATCGGCGCGGCCACCTTCACCACCGTGTTGAAGTAGCCGTGGATCTGGAACTTCAGAAAATCCTCCAGCCCGGCGGTCAGCGCCGGCGCCAGTGTGGCCAGCGGCCACCAGCGGAAGCTCTGGAACAGCAGCCCGACGCACACCACCATGCCGCCCAGCATGTAGAAGCCCGAGATCACCAGCTGCGTCAGCAGGTTGCTCACCGGCGTGCTCTGCTCGCCGCTCAGCGGGTTGGTGAGCTGCACGTTGTTGTAGCCCGCCGCGGTGTCGACCAGCGCGCCCACGCCCTGCGCGACCCAGAACACCACGCCGAACGCGATGCCCAGCATCACGCCGATCAGCGCCTCCTTCAGCAGCACCGCCATCAGCGTGAACATCGAGAAGGTGCTCATCAGGTCGGCCGGCTGGCCCCAGGCCACGAAGAAGCCGAGCACCATGCACATGCCGTTGCGCATCGGCCCCTGGATCACCTGGTCGGAGGTGGCCGGCATCACCAGGAAGGCGGTGTACAGCCGCAGCGTCGACAGGCCCAGCATGCCGAACAGCACGAACATCGGCTCGGCCGCGAGCGGCAGGGCGAACAGGTTCTTCACCGCGCTTTCCATCGTTTCAGGCCTCCGCCAGCTCCCATTGCTCTTCGCGCGCCTGCGCGAGCAGCCGCGCCACCGCGGCTTCTTCCGACTCTTCGTCCTGGGTGTCTTCCTGCGCGAGCTCGATCTGCTGCGCGAGTTCGCGGCGACGCTCCTGCAGCTGCTCGAGCTGCTGCTCGGCGCGCTGGATCGCGCCGCGCATCTCGGCCAGCGTCTGCTGCGCGGCCTGCAGCGCCTGCGCGGCGCGGGCCGTCTCGGCGGCGGCCCGCTGAGTGTTGCCGGCCAGGGTCTCGAGCACATGGCGCAGCGTGATCAGGTCGCTGGGCAGGAACCCTTCGGGCCGTGTCGTCAGCGCCTCGATCTTGTCGGCGCAGGCGGTTTCCTCGTCGCGGCACGACTGCTCCTGCTGCTGAGCCTGCGCATGCTGCGCCTCGCAGGCCTGCACCTGCTGCGCCTGCTGGGCCGCAGCCTCTTCGTACTGGTCGATGCGGCGGCGCTTGAGCTTCAGCAGCTGGTCGAGGGCGCGCAGCGGGTTCGGCATCGGGGGCTCTCTACTGCGCGATCGAGGTCAGCGCCTGCAGCGTCTGCTCGAAGGGCCAGAGGTCGGAGGTGGCCTGGCTCAGGAACTCGCGGATCATCTCGATCTTCTGCACCGCCTCGTCGGCGAGCGGATCGTTGCCGGGCCGGTACTCGCCCATCTGGATCAGCGTCTCCATCTCGTCGTACTTGGCCATCAGCTTGCGCATCTTGCCGTTCGCATCCTGGTGATCCTTGGGCACGATCTGCGACATGACGCGGCTGAGCGAGCCCAGCACGTCGATCGCCGGGTACTGGTTGCGCGCGGCGATCTTGCGCGACAGGATCATGTGGCCATCGAGGATGCCTCGCACCTCCTCGGCGATCGGGTCGGAGTTGCTCTCGTCCTCGGCGAGCACGGTGTACAGCGCGGTGATCGAGCCGGTGGCGCCCATGCCCGCGCGCTCGAGCAGCCGCGGGATCTCGGCGAACACCGAAGGCGGGTAGCCACGCCGCGCCGGCGGCTCGCCGGCGGCCAGGCCGATCTCGCGCTGCGCCCGCGCGAAGCGCGTCAGCGAGTCCATCATCAGCAGCACCTTCAGGCCGCGGTCGCGGTAGTACTCGGCCACCGCGGTGGCCACGTGCGCGGCCTTGGCGCGCTCGATCGACGAACGGTCGGAGGTGGCGCACACCACCACCGAGCGCGCCATGCCGGTCTCGCCGAGGATGATCTCGATGAACTCGCGCACCTCGCGGCCGCGCTCGCCGATCAGCGCGATCACGCTGATGTCGCATTGCGTGCCGCGCGCGAGCATGCCCATCAGCGTGGACTTGCCGACGCCGGCCGGCGCGAAGATGCCCATGCGCTGGCCCTGGCCGAGCGTGATCATGCCGTCGATCACCTTCACGCCGGTGGGCAGCGGATGCTCGATCATCTCGCGCTCCATCGGCGTGGGCGGCAGCGCGAACACCGGGCGCTCCTCGTCGCAGTTGGTGATCGGGCCCTTGCCGTCGAT
>Ga0207706_10003716_pt1 | contig 14560 bp, 11 predicted proteins | sample KBSC53metaG_FD_184318 | JGI IMG/M metagenome (GOLD analysis project Ga0207706, IMG submission 184318) | Corn rhizosphere microbial communities from Kellogg Biological Station, Michigan, USA - KBS C5-3 metaG (SPAdes) (version 2) | ecosystem: Host-associated > Plants > Roots > Rhizosphere > Soil ... | reverse complement strand
CTTTTCGCATTTGGTGGATATCGGCGGGGCTGGTGGAGCTGAGGGGAATCGAACCCCTGACCTCTGCAGTGCGATTGCAGCGCTCTCCCATCTGAGCTACAGCCCCGCACCCGTCAAGGCGCCTCGTTTAGCGGCACCGTTCGCAGCATGCAACGGCTGTTGATGGCCCCTCGCAACTTCCCGTTCTTATTGTTTCGCCATCATCGCACGGTTCGTCGAATTGATCGGCACGCGTGCTCCAGCGCACGGAACGGCGCCCCTTCCCAGGCATTTTAGCACCATTCGAACAATTCAAAACCAGGAGAGTATGATGGGATACGAAGGTCGTGACTATCGCCGTGCGCGTGGTCAATATCATGAATATCGCGACCGGGATGCCGGCCGCTATGGGCGGCCCTCAGGCTATGACTATGAGGATCGCGGCTTCTTCGATCGCGCTGGGGATGAAGTGAAGTCATGGTTCGGCGATGAGGATGCCGAGCGCCGCCGCCGTCTGGATGAGCTTGAATATGAGCGCCGTTATGGCCGTGGCGGCCGCTGGTCCAGTGCGTATGATGACAATCCGCGTGGCGGCTACAGCAGCTATGGCGGCGGCGGCTATTGGGGTGACCGCCCCAGCTCTAGCTATGATTCAGGCGGTTACGGCTATCGCGACGCGGGCTATGCAAGCTTTGGTAGCTCCAGCCGCGAAGATTATACGCCTTATCGCGGGGGCACATATCGCCCGACCGGCGCCGACCGCTATGACCCTCACTATCATGAATGGCGCAGCCGGGAGATTGAAGCGCTTGATCGGGACTATCGCGATTACCGGCAGGAAAATCAGTCACGCTTCGAGAATGATTTCGGATCGTGGCGGATGAACCGGCAGGGTCAGCGCCGCCAGCTTGACGGGGTTCGCGAACATCAGGAGGTCGTGGGTTCGGACGGTGCGCATGTCGGCACGGTGGACCATGTCAGGGGCGATCGTATCCTTTTGACCAAAAGTGATGAAAATGCTGGCGGCCATCATCATTCGATCCCGTGCGGATGGATTAGCAAGGTCGCCGACAAGATCGAGTTGAATCGCACCGCAGCCGAAGCGCAACAGGCGTGGAAGGATGAGGAACGGCGTGGCGCATTCCGCAGCGGAAATGACGACGACACCGGCCCTCATATCCTCAATCGAAGCTTCTCCGGCACCTATTGAGCCGGTCGACAGCGTTGGAAGGGAAAGCCCCGGGCAATCGCCCGGGGCTTTTCATGTCACCCGTTTGCGCTCGAGAAGGTGTCGCAAGCCGCAGGGTCGCCTGTCTCGAGGCCGCGCTTCAGCCAGTACATGCGCTGCTCGGACGATCCATGGGTGAAGCTCTCGGGAACAGGTCTTTGGCCCGCGGCCTTCTGCAGCGTATCGTCACCGATCGCCTCAGCGGCGCGCAACCCTTCCTCGACGTCGCCGGGCTCAAGCAGGTTATGGTCGTTCGCGGCCCAGACTCCTGCATAACAATCAGCCTGCAGCTCCATCTTGACCTGTTCGGCGTTGCCGGTCGCCTCGTCGCCGCGCTGCTGCACGGCGCGGACCTTGTCCGACGTGCCGAGCAGCGTTTGCACATGATGGCCCACCTCGTGCGCGATCACATAAGCCTGCGCGAAATCGCCCGGCGCGCCGAAGCGCTGTCGAAGTTCGTCAAAGAAGGTGGTGTCGAGGTAGATGCGATTGTCGGCCGGGCAGTAGAAAGGCCCCATCGCCGATTGCGCAGCGCCGCAGCCTGATGTGCCGGACTGGCTGTAGAACACCAGTGTCGTCGGCTGATACCGCTGGCCATTCTTCGCGAACAAATCTGCCCAGCGCCTCTCGGTGGACCCCAGCACCTTGAGCGAAAGGCGCTGGACATCGCTGAGCTGCGATGCATCAGTGCTGGTCTGCGGGCTGTTGCCGCCGCCGACCATGCCAAGCGGATTTCCGCCGAACACCATCATCAGCAACACCACGACGATGATCCCGCCGATGCCGAATTTGCTGCCGATCAGGCTGAGCAGGCCCAGCCCCATGCCGCCGCCCAAGCCGCCACCCCCGCCGCGCTGGATTTCGAAATTGCTGCTTTCGCTTTCGTCGTCGAGGCGCATTGTTTGGCTCCCTATGGCGCTGGCCGAACAATGCGCGGCTAAGGGAAAGGATGCAATCGCGTAACATGCTGCGTTGCGAAGACGGCAGCCCACCTGTCTGGGACATGAAATTTTGTACAGCCAGGCAAAAGGCCGGTGCCCGCGCTTGATGCAGCGCAACACAAAGAGCAGACAAGGTTCATGGCCGACTCACGCCCTCCACGGCGACGTTCTTCGGCGCTGCCGCTGCCGGATCAGGTTGCCCTGGTCCTGCAGGGCGGCGGCGCGCTGGGTTCCTACCAGGCGGGCGTCTATCAAGCGCTGGATGGCGCCGGGATCGAGATCGACTGGGTTGCCGGCATTTCGATCGGCGCTGTCAATGCTGCCATCATTGCAGGCAATATTCCCGAACGGCGTGTCGAGCGGATGCGCGAATTCTGGTATGGCCTGACCGCGCAACTGCCGAGCTTCCCGATCTGGCCGGACGACAAGGTACGGGAGTTTCTGCATGAATGGTCGGCGGGCTTCGTAGCGACATTCGGAGTCCCTGGATTTTTCACGCCGCGACCCATCCCGCCGATGCTGGCAACGCCGGGATCCCCTGAAGCGCTGAGTTTCTACGACAGCACGCCGCTTGCCGAAACGCTTGACCGGCTGATCGACTGGGATTTGCTCAATGACGGGCCGGTGCGGTTGTCCGTCGGCGCGGTGAATGTCGAGACAGGGAATTTCCGCTACTTCGACAATCGGACTGAACGACTTGATGTTCGGCACATCATGGCCTCCGGTGCGCTGCCGCCCGGCCTGCCGCCGATCGAGATCGAAGGGCAATGGTGGTGGGACGGCGGCATTGTTTCCAACACGCCGCTCCAGCAGGTGCTCGACAACCAGCACAGCGACCTGCTCGTCTTCCAGGTCGACCTGTTTCCGGCCGCGGACGTCCGGCCCAAGACGATCCTCGACGTCGTCGCGCGCGAGAAGGAGATCCGCTTTTCAAGCCGCACCCGCCAGACGAGCGATCAACTGCTCGCCCGGCGGCGGGAGCGCGCGTTGATCGGCCGTCTTCTGAAGAAGCTGCCGCCGGATCTGGCCGACGACCGCGACGCGCGGGAACTGGCGCACTGTGTCGAGACTCATGCCGTCAACGTCGTCCACCTGATCTATCGCGCCAATGCGTGGGAGGGCGGATCGCGCGACTATGAATTCTCGCGCCGGACCATGGACGAGCATTGGGCGATGGGCGAAGCCGCCGTCGCCGCGACGATGCGGGAATCCGCGTTGATTGCCAGCAATATCCTCGACGGGCGGATCGCCGCCTTCGACCTGACCCCCAAACATGCCGGGAGAATGCCAGATGTTCCTGAAGGGTAAGACTGCTTTGATCACGGGCTCGACCTCTGGCATCGGGCTTGCCTATGCCAAGGTCCTCGCGGCCGAAGGCGCGGCGATCATGATCAACGGCTTCGGCGACGCGGCCGAGATCGAAAAGGAACGGGCGGCGCTTGCGCAGACCAGCGGCGCGGAAGCTCTTTATTCCCCCGCTGACATGACCAAACCGGCCGAAATCGCCGCGATGGTGGCCGAATGTGCCGAGAAGCTGGGCGGTCCGGACATTCTCATCAGCAATGCCGGTGTCCAGCATGTCGCGCCGATCGAGGAATTCCCGATCGAGAAATGGGACCAGATCATCGCGATCAACCTGTCCTCGACCTTCCATGCCGTCCGCGCGGCGCTGCCGGGGATGAAGGCGAAGAAATGGGGCCGGATCATCAACACCGCCTCCGCGCATTCGCTGACGGCTTCGCCGTTCAAGTCGGCCTATGTCGCCGCCAAGCACGGGCTGGCCGGGCTCACGAAGACGGTGGCGCTCGAAGCGGCGACCTTTGGCATCACCGCGAACTGCATCAGCCCCGGCTATGTCTGGACGCCGCTCGTCGAAAAGCAGATTCCGGACACGATGAAAGCGCGGGGCATGACGCGCGAGCAGGTGATGAATGACGTTCTGCTCGCCGGCCAGCCGACCAAGGAATTTGTGACGGTGGAGCAAGTGGCCGCGCTCGCGCTGTTCCTGTGCAGGGATGAGGCTGCCTCGATCACCGGCGCGAATCTTTCGATTGATGGCGGGTGGACCGCATAACGGGCGCGTTACCCGGTTTTCGCGGTCGCGCGGCTGGCCAACAGGCGCTAGCATGTCCTCATGAAAAGCCTTGCCATCGTAACGCTGGGGTTCGCCCTGATGACTGCTGCTCCTTCCCGTGCGGACCCTCTCAAAGATGCGGTCACGGCTGACCTGCCCTCGCTGGTGAAGCTCTATCAAGAGCTTCATGCCGCGCCTGAACTCAGCAACAAGGAGGTGAAGACGGCGGCGCGCCTCGCGAAGGAAATTCGCGGCCTAGGCTTCAAGGTAACGACGGGGGTGGGGGGTACCGGCGTCGTCGCGGTGATGGAGAACGGACCCGGCCCGGTGCTGATGCTGCGCACTGACATGGACGCGCTTCCCGTCACCGAGGCGACGGGCCTGCCTTATGCCAGCAAGGTCCGCGTGACGGGGGAGGGCGGGGTCGAAACCGGCGTGATGCACGCGTGCGGTCATGACATCCATATGACGTCCTGGGTCGGGACGGCGCGGCGCATGGCCGCGCTCAGGACGCAATGGTCAGGCACGCTGGTAATGATCGGCCAGCCCGCCGAGGAGATTGGCGCCGGCGCCAAGCAGATGCTGGCGGACGGGCTTTACACGCGCTTTCCCAAGCCGTCTGCGGTGATCGCCCTGCACGACTGGCCGATGCTCGCGGGCATGATCGGTTATGTGCCGGGCTATGCGATGGCCAACGTCGATTCCGTCGATGTCGTAGTAAAGGGGGTCGGCGGTCATGGCGCCTTCCCGCAGAATACCAAGGACCCGGTGGTGCTCGCCGCCCGGATCGTCACGACGCTGCAGACCATTGTCGCACGCGAGATCGATCCGCAGGACGCAGCGGTCATCACGGTCGGCAGCATCCATGGCGGAACCAAGCACAACATCATCCCCGATGAGGTGAAGCTCCAGTTGACGGTGCGCAGCTATTCACCCGAGACGCGCAAGCATCTTATCGATGCGATCGGCCGAGTGGCGAAGGGTGAGGCGATCTCGGCAGGCATTCCGGAGGACCGGATGCCGGTCGTCTCGGTCTATGGCGAGTTCACCCCCGCGACCTTCAACACCGAACCGCTCAGCCAGCGCATTGTCGACCTGTTCAAGAAGCGTTTCGGCGAAGATCGCGTGAAGCAGATCCCGCCGAGCATGGGGGGCGAGGATTTCTCCCGTTACTGGCTTGCCGATCAGAAGAATATCCAGAGCACCTTCTTCCGCGTCGGCGCGATCCCGCAGTCGAAATGGGATGCGGCCAAGGGCGACGTCAATGCGCTGCCAGGCCTCCACAGCGCGCAATGGGCACCCGATCCCGAACCGACCATCGCCGCCGGGGTGGAGGCGTTGACGGCGGCCGCGCTGGACGTTCTGGCGAAAAACCAGGGCAGATAGACCCGTTCGGACTGAACATGTCGAAGGCTCTCTTCTTCAAGGAAGGAATGGGCTTCGACAGGCTCAGCGCGAGTGGAGACGGGCCTTAGGCTCTCGCGGTGGCTTCCCTGATGGCGTTGCCGAGGGTGCGGATCGTATAGGGTTTGGTCACGACCGTGACGTCGCCGAACTCGTCTTCGATCCCGACGTTGCCGTAGCCGGTGGTGAAGATGAACGGCTTGCCGTTCTCCCGCAGCTTGTGGGCGATCGGCAGGCTCATCGTCCCGTTGAGATTGATGTCGAGCAGCGCGAGATCGAAATCGCCCGCAACTGCCTGCGCCATCGCGTCGCTGAACGAAGAGGCCTGGGCCGCGACACGGCAACCCATTTCCTCGAGCATGTCCTCCGCGGTCATCGCGATTACCACCTCGTCCTCGATCAGAAGCACGCGTAGATTTTCCAGCTGGTTTTGGTCGGTCATGATGCCTCCGGCAATGCTGCGACGATCCGGCAGATGATCCCGTCGGCCGCGAATTCGACGGTGACATTTCCTTGCAGGTCGGTTGTCAGCGCACGCTCGATCATGCGCAAGCCGAACCCTTGCCGTTCGGGCGGGCAAACGGCCGGGCCGTTCGATTCCTGCCACAGGAAATTGAAACGGCCCTCGTCGCTTTGCCGCCAGTTTATGGTGACGCGCCCTTCGGGCAGAGACAGCGCGCCATATTTGGCGGCGTTGGTACCAAGCTCGTGAAGCGCCATGCCAAGCGAGATCGCGGCCTTGGGCGTCAGCAGGACAGGGTCGCCGCTGGCCATGATGCGGCCAGGCGGATCGGCGTAAGGCGCCGTAGCATCGGACACCAGATCCGCTACGGTGGCGCCCTCCCATTTCTCGCGTGTCAGCAGGTCGTGTCCAGCCGCGAGCATCGCAAGTCGCGCCTGGAAGATATCTTGCCCCTCCGCGACCGTCCGGTCCCGCTTGAAGCTTTGCTGGGCAAGACCCTGGACCAGCGCGAGGGTGTTCTTCACCCTGTGGTTGAGTTCGTTGATCAGCAGGCGTTGCTGCTCGTCGAATGCCCGCTGTTCGGTCACGTCACGCGCCACGGCGTGCAGGCCGATCGGCCTGCCGTCGAGATCGATCGTCAGCGCCGAGTTGATATCCCACTGCCGCTCTCGGCCGTCGGCGGTGACGACGGTCACCTCGTAGCGGGTCATGCCGCCCCCATGCAGCTTCTGCTGAAGCATGGCGGTTGTCTTCTGGAACTCATCCAGTGCGATGAATTCGCTGATCGAGCGGCCGACGATCTGGTCCGCCGGCAAGCCGATCGCATCGGCGGCGGCGGGGTTGCATGCGGAAATCTTCTGGTCGAGATCGGCGGTCAAGATGATGTCGCGGGCCTGTTCGAAGATCAGCCGATGCCGGCGTTCGCTTTCCTTGAGCGCCATGCCGGCGCGCGCGCGGGACGTTTCATGCCACAGGCGGCTGGTGATGCTGCGAGCGAGAATATGATCATGTGTGCCCCATTCGCGGGGCGCATTATGCTGCGCGGCCAGCACTGATACGCAGGTGCCGTTACGGATTACAGGCGCGAGCAGGAAGGATCGCGTTTCCATTTCCGCCAGATAACTTAGCGCCTCCGGATCGCAAATTCGCGCATCCCCGAGCACGTCGCCGACAGCGAAGCTTTCGCCGCGATTGAGCGCGTCGATCGCACTCTCCCCGAAAAGCGTGAGCGGTATGGTTCCGGCGATGGGGGCGAGCACATGACCCGACCAGCAGGCATCGATCCGCAGGTCGAGCGCTTCGCTGCATATATCGCCATAGAAAAGGCGTTCGACATCCAGGCCCAGACCCGCCACTTCGAGGCCGGTGGAAAGCACCTCCCCAGGTGTCTCTAGGGCGCGAAGCTGATCGGAAAAGTTGAGCATCACCCGGCTGCGGCGCTCGATCAGCACCCGGCTGGTGGTATCCTGGCCTTGATTGAAGATGCCGGCAACCGAGCCATCTTCGCCAGCGATCGGTGTAAAGCTGTAATCCCAGTAAGTTTCTTCCTGCATGCCGTGGCGCTTCATCGGAAGCATCTGATCGCGCGTTGCAAATCCCCTGCCGGTGGCCAGTACGGATTGCAACTGCGGCTCGATGATCTGCCAGATATCGGACCAGACCTCACTGGCGCGCTTGCCGAGGGCGTCGGGATGACGTGGACCAGGAATGAAGGACCATGCGTCGTTATAGAGCAGGCGTAGCTCCGGACCCCAGTAGATTGCGGTGGGAAACGTGCTGTTTAGGCAAATGCTGAGCGCTGATCGTAATGATTGCGGCCAGCATTCCGGGCTTCTCAGCGACGTCGCCGCCCAGTCGTGCGTGCGAATGCGTTGAGCCATTTCGCTCTCGCTTGAGAGAAGCGCCCTGAACTCAGGCATTGTCCGAAATCGTCCTCGCCCCTTCTCCGGCGCCCACATTTTATCGAACTACAGGCTCCGATCGTCGCACAACACTGAATCGTAAACATTGTTCCACCACAAGGAAAAAGTGTGCTTGCGATCGGAGTTGTTGGAAATAGAGAATAGTCCGTAGTCCCCCAACGCAGTTTCTGTTATCCGATTGTCGTCTTGTAAAGGATTAACAATGGGATTGCTGGCCGGAGCACCAATCAGGCGACTGCGCCGTGCCCAGGGACTGACTCAGCAAGCCATGGCCGAGATACTTGAAATCTCGCCCAGCTATCTCAACCTCATCGAGAAGAACCAGCGGCCGTTGACCGCGACGGTGATGTTGCGGCTGGCCGAGCGTTTCGATTTCGACACGCGCGCATTGTCGGCGGCTGAGCCCGGCGGCGGATCGGACGCGATCCGCCGCCGCCTGGGCGATCCGATGTTCGCTGATCTGGAGATTGATCGCGACGAGATCGCCGAGTGGCTTTCGGCGGCGCCGGGCGGGGCGGAAGCATTCGCGCGGGCATTCGACAGGCTGCGCGATGCCGGTGGCAACAAGGGCCCGGCGGATTCCGTGGACGCGGTGGCGGCGGCGCGCGGCGAGATAGAGCGCTGGCGCAATCATTTCGCGGACCTTGATGCGCAGGCTGAGGCGCTCGCGGACGAATTGCGCCTGGGTGGCAGTGATCTCTACGGCGCAATCTTGGAGCGGCTGCGCGTCAGGCATCAGCTCAGTGTCCGGATATTGCCGGTGGATGTGATGCCCGGCATCCTGCGACGGCTCGACATGCATGCGCGCCAGCTGCAGCTGTCGGAGATGCTCGATTCCGCCTCGCGCACCTTCCAGGCTGCGTTCCAGCTCGGCCTGCTGGAGGCCAAGGCAGAGATCGACGCGCTTGTCTCGGGTGCCGGCTTCGCCGATCGTGCAGCGCAACGGCTATTCTATCGCCACCTCGCTTCCTATTTCGCTGCCGGGCTGATGATGCCCTATGGCCGCTTCCTGCGCGCCTGCGATCAGACGGGCTATGACCTCGACCTGCTTCAGCGCCGCTTCAATGCCGGATTCGAAATGGTCGCCCATCGCCTCACCACGCTCCAGCGGGTGGGGGCCCGGGGCCTGCCCTTCTTCATGATCCGGATCGATCGGGCGGGTCTCGCATCGAAACGCTATGCCGGTGCGTCCAATGCGGCGCTGATCGAGGCGCGGGAGCGGTGCGCGCTGTGGGGCATCCATCGTGCCTTCGATCGTCCCGGCGAACTGGTGCGCCAGCTCGTCGAGCTCGAAGATGGCAACCGCTGGTTCACGCTTGCCCGGATGGTCCGGCCGCAGCATCGATCGGCGGAGGGTGTCACTGCCACTTTTTCCGTGGCGCTCGGCCTGGGCGCCGAGCATGCCGGCGCGCTTACCGCCGCACGAGGCATCGATCTGAAGGGTGCTGCGATCCCGATCGGGCTTGGCTGCCGCCATTGCCAGCGCCCGCAATGCCCGCAGCGGGGTGCGCCGCCGGACGGCCGATTGTTGATGATCAGCGAACGCGAGCGTGGCCTCAGCCCATTCGCATTCGCCGGGGACTGATCAGCCCAGCGCGGGATGCTCGCGCTTCTTCAGTTCGTCCACGAGCTGCTTGACGTTCTGGCTGGAACCGCGCGGCAGGATCAGCACGGCATCGCCCGTCGCGATCACGATCAGGTCCTTCACCCCGACGGTCGCGACGGCCGGACCGCTGCTGTGGATGAGGCACCCGCTGCTGTCGAGCGAGACGACGTCACCGCGATGGACATTGCCGTCGATCGCCTTTTCGGCAAGACCATAGAGCGCGTCCCAGCTTCCGACGTCCGACCAGCCCATGTCCACGGGCACCACGGCGACGCTCTCGGACTTTTCCATGATCGCATAATCGATCGAATCCGACGGTGACTGCGCGAAGCTCTTGGGTTCGGGATGGAGCCGCTTGGCGCGCTTGCCGGCGGCGTCCATCGACTTGCGCGCCGCCACGGCGATCTCCGGCGCATTGTTGGCGAGCGCGGCGAGATAGCTGTCGGCGCGGAACAGGAAGATGCCGCCATTCCATACATAGTTGCCCGCATCGATGTAGGCGCGGGCCGTCTCGAGATCGGGTTTCTCGACAAATTGTTCGACCGCGCGCACGCCGGGGGCCATCTCCTCGCCCATGCGGATATAGCCATAGCCGGTGTCCGGCCCGTCGGGCTGGATGCCGAATGTACACAACCAGCCTTCATCGGCACTCGGCACGGCAGTGTTGACGGCATCGATGAAGGCCGCCGTATTGCCGATCACGTGATCGCTGGGCATCACGAGCATGATCGCGTCCTCGTTCATGTCGAGCGCGGCGAGCGCCGCGAGTGCGATAGCGGGGGCTGTGTTGCGGGCGACCGGCTCCAGGATCAGCAAGGCATAGGGGATCTGCTCCGTGCTCAGTTGATATTCGACCATCTCGGCATGCGCGCTGTTGCCGACGATGATGGCGGGATCGAACAGTGCGGGATCGCCGCAACGCAGGGCGGTGAGCTGCAGCATGCTGCGTTCGGCGGTCAGATTCAGCAATTGCTTGGGCTTGCTGCCGCGCGACAGCGGCCACAGCCTGGTTCCCGATCCACCAGACAAGATGACCGGAATGATACGACGCGACATGAAGATATTCCTCCCGCAGATCGGCGTGTTCTAACAGGTTCACAGTCGCGCGAAAACGCCGGGAATAAGGTTCGGTCCCCGAAAGTTCAGAAAATATTCGTCAATTTGGGCGACAGTCGGCGACGGAAAATTTTACACTTCGCGCGCGAAAGCCAATTCGGATAGATCAGTGATACGCCTTTTCAAACATTATATACCCAAGGCCGTCTTTCTGCTTGGTCTGCTGGATTTCGCGCTGCTGATCGCTGCGGGGGAGTTCGGCTGGCTTCTCCGCCTGTGGCAGCTGGAAAGCAAGGCCGGGCCGATCAGCGAGCGCATCCCGCAGCTGTTGAGCTTCGCGGTGGCACTGCAATGCGCGATGGTTGCGGTTGGCTGCTATGGCGGCGAGGCGCTGCAATCCCTGCGGTTCGGACTTGCGCGGCTGCTCGTCGCCGTGTCGCTCGGCGTTATCTTCATCTCGGTGATGTTCTTCCTCTTGCCCGAACTGACGCTGTGGCGCTCCAACACCGTCTATTCGATGGGTGTCGCCATATTCCTGTTGTTCGTGGTCAGGATCCTGTTCGGGCGGCTGTTCGGCGGCGATGCATTCAAGCGTCGGGTGCTGGTGCTCGGCGCGGGCGCGCGGGCGCGGCGGATTTCAGTGCTTGCGCAACGGCCCGGATCGAGCTTCCTCGTCGTCGGCCATGTCGCCATGGGCGATGTCCAACCGGTCGTGGCTTCGGCGATCGCCCGCGATACCGTCGATCTGGCGGAATATGTGCGCACAGTCCGCGCGGACGAGGTGGTCCTGGCCCTGCAGGAACGCCGCAACGCGATGCCGGTCGCCGACCTGCTCCGCATCCGCACCACCGGGGTTCACGTCAACGAGATCTCGACTTTTCTGGAACGTGAGACCGGCCGGGTGGACCTGCGCAGCGTCAATCCGTCCTGGCTGATCTTCTCGGATGGCTTCACCTCGGGGCGGCGGCTTTCGGCTTGGTCGAAACGGGCGATCGATATCATCGTGAGCGGTATCTTGCTGGTTCCGGCCGGGCCTGTCATTGCGCTCGCCGCATTGGTCGTGAAGCTCGACAGCAAGGGACCGGCCTTCTTCCGCCAGATCCGCGTCGGCCAATATGGCGCGCCTTTCACCATCGTGAAGCTGCGTTCGATGAAGCTGGATGCCGAGGCGCCGGGCGAGGCGATCTGGGCCGAGAAGGATGATCCCCGCATCACCCGGGTCGGGCGGATCATCCGCAAGCTGCGGATCGACGAACTGCCTCAGGCGTGGATGGTCCTGAAAGGCGAGATGAGCTTTGTCGGCCCGCGTCCCGAGCGACCCGAGTTCGTCGACGATCTGGCCGCCCAGATCCCCTATTATGCGGAACGCCATGTGGTGAAGCCGGGTATCACCGGCTGGGCGCAGATCAATTTTCCCTATGGCGCCAGCCTGGATGATGCTCGCCAGAAGCTTGAATATGATCTTTATTACGCCAAGAACTACACGCCGTTCCTCGACCTTCTGACCATGCTTCAGACGGTGCGCGTGCTGCTGTGGCCTGAAGGCGCGCGCTGATGGCGCTGTTCTACCTGATCGGCAGTCTCGGGCACATCCTTGCCGCTTTCCTGTTCGCGGCGACGGCGACCTGGACGCTGCTCAAGCCGAGCGGCGGCATGCGCCACAAGAGCCTTGCGATCGCGGCGCTGATCACGGTGCTATGGTCGGCGAGCGTGGTCAGCCAGGGCGAGAGCAACATCCTTTCGCATCTGTGCGAAAGCCTGCGCAATCTCGCCTGGCTGGGCTTCATGATGCTGCTCGTGCGGCAGCGGCGCGACAATTGGCATCCGGCGGTCATCACTGTCTATCTGGTGCTGGGCGCGATCATTCTGGCCGAGATCGCGCTTGATCTCACCATGCCGGGTTTCGCCGGCAGCCCACGCCTGATCGAGGCGGGGACGATCCTTACCAATGTGCTGCGGATGATGGTGGCGATCGGCGCGCTTGTGCTGGTCCACAATCTCTACACCGCCGCTGGCCCCGAGGCACGCTGGAGCATCCGCCTGCCGATGGGCGCGCTGGCGCTGATGTGGGTGTTCGACCTCAATCTCTACACCGTCGCCTATCTGACGGGCGGACCGGTCAATCAGCTCTATGACGCGCGTGGGCTGGCGATGATGCTGGTGGCCGGCGTCATCGCGATCGGCAGCCGGCGCAACCTGCAGGGCATGCGCGTATCGCGCGCCGTCACTTTCCAGTCGCTCTCGTTGATGGCGATCGGCGGCTATCTGGTGGTGATGGTGCTGGTGGTGCGCGCGCTGGATCTGGCTGGTATCCCCAACATCCAGCTCGCCCAATTGACGGTGGTCGTGGGCATGACGGGGCTTGGCCTTGCGATGTTCCCCTCCCGGCGGATGCGTGCCTGGTTCAAGATCAAGCTGCTCAAGCATTTCTTTCGCCATCGCTATGATTATCGCGTCGAATGGATGCGATTCACCGAAACGCTGGGCCGGCCCGCTCCGGATGCCGCACCGCTCGACGAACGGGTCATCAAGGCGATCGCGGATATAACTGAATCCCCTGGCGGATTGCTGCTGATCCCCGACGAACGCAGCGCGCTGGTGCCGGCGGCGCGTTGGGGCTGGCCGTCGCTCGAAGTGCCTCAGGGTGCGGGTGATGCCGCCTTCGCACAATATTGCGAAAGGCAGGGCCGGATCATCGAGCTTGACGGTGTACGCGATGGTGCGGCGCCGGAGGACATGGACGTCGTCCCCGAATGGATGATCGCGACGCTGCGCATATGGGCGGCCGTGCCGCTGATCCATTTCGGCAAGCTGACCGGTGTGGTCGTGCTCGAACGGCCCGTCGTCAATCGCACGCTCGACTGGGAGGATTTCGACCTGCTCCGCCTCGCGGGGCGGCAGGTGGCGAGCTATCTCGCCGAGGCGCGAGGGCAGGAGGAACTGCTCGACGCCAAGCGCTTCGACGAGTTCAATCGCCGCTTCGCCTTCATCATGCACGACATCAAGAATCTGGTCAGCCAGCTCACCCTGGTGGCGCGCAATGCCGAACGCCATGCCGATAACCCCAGGTTCCGCGCGGACATGATCGCGACGCTCAATATCTCGGTCGACAAGATGAACGACCTGCTCGCGCGTCTCTCCCAGCATAATCGCGGGCGCACCGACGGGCCGCGCACCGTCTCGCTGCGCGCGATCGCCGATGCAGTGGCGGCCAACAAGCGGGGCGGCCATCCCATTCATGTCGATGGCCGCTCGAATGTGCTGGCGCTGGCTGATCCGCTGCGGCTCGAACAGGCGCTCGCGCACATCGTCCAGAACGCGATCGATGCGAGCGAGCCCGGCGTGCGGGTGTCGATCGGTGTCGAGCGGACTGAGAAAGGGGCGGTGCTGACCGTCACTGACCGGGGCAAGGGCATGTCGGCCGAGTTCATCCGCAGCCGCCTGTTCCGGCCTTTCGCCTCTACCAAGGACGGCGGCTTCGGCATCGGCGCTTATGAGGCGCGCACGCTGATTGGTGCGATGGGCGGCCGGCTCGACGTCACCAGCCATGAGGGCAGGGGCAGCCGCTTCCTCATCACCCTGCCCGTCGCGACTGGCGATGTCGTGGCCGAGGGCCCGCGGAGAATCGCGTCATGAGCGAAGCCAAACCCTGCCTGTTGATCGTCGAGGACGACGAGGGGCTGCAGCGGCAGCTGCGCTGGGCCTATGACGATTATGAGGTCGTCTCGGCGATGGATCGCGCCAGTGCGATCGATGCGCTGCGCCATTACGAACCGGCGGTGGTGACACTTGACCTGGGCCTGCCGCCCGATGCCGACGGCACCAGTGAGGGGTTCGCGACACTCGCGGAAATCCTCGCGCTCAAGCCCGACACCAAGGTGATCGTC
>Ga0207706_10003714_pt1 | contig 14563 bp, 11 predicted proteins | sample KBSC53metaG_FD_184318 | JGI IMG/M metagenome (GOLD analysis project Ga0207706, IMG submission 184318) | Corn rhizosphere microbial communities from Kellogg Biological Station, Michigan, USA - KBS C5-3 metaG (SPAdes) (version 2) | ecosystem: Host-associated > Plants > Roots > Rhizosphere > Soil ... | reverse complement strand
CTTCATGAAGACCTGCGCACTTCAAGCCAAGGGTAAATATAGGCTCAATTCCGGACGAGGTCAGTGAGTCATGACACAGGGGTGCCGACTGCGATTCCCGTAAGGGGAATGAGGTACACCGGGTTCCGGAGCGAAGCGATCTGGATGTGGATGATGGAGAACAACCGCGGACGCTTCGACTCCGCTCGTGCCGCCGACCAAACAATCATGAGTTGGCCGCCACCAGCCAGGCAAGACGTGGCCGCTTTTCAGCTCATGCAGCCGTCCGAGAGGATCAAACTATGTACCACAATGTAACTTCCGGGTTGCCCACCACACGACCGGGCAAGCCGACAGCTATCCTCCGTCGGCGTCACAATTCGGCTAAATTAGGGCTCAGGAGTGCATCATGGCAGCACAATACAAGGGCATTCCTGAGGGAGCGTCCGCAGTCATTCCGAGGCTGGTCTGTCGAAACGTGGAGGCACAGATCGGATTCTGTTGCGAAGCCCTGGGAGGCATGGAAACTCTCCGCAGACCTGGGCCGGATGGTCGTGTAGCCCATGCCATGCTTAGATTTGGCCCTGCGATGCTCATGCTCGAAGCGGAGTGGCCTACATTACCAAGCCGGGCTCCAAACCCTGACGGTAGTTCTCCCGTCGTGATCTACCTTTACGTCGAAGATGTGGACGCTACTGTGGAGCGCGCCTTAAGACTCGGCGGCAAGCTCATCGTTCCAGTAGAAACGCACTTCTGGGGCGACCGGATCGGCTGGATTCAGGATCCCGCGGGGCATATGTGGACGATTGCAACACGACTCGAAGAGACAACAGAAGACCAGCGAAGTGAGCGATGGTCGAAGATCCTATCGGAGAACGCGGACCAGAGCTCAAACTAACAAGAGCCCTGTGTATTACCGCTACTGAGCGAATCACCGTCCAACCGGAAGTTATGAATTGATCAACATCCGCGACGGTTGTTGTCAAAGTTGAAACTTCCGAGTGGTCCACAATCCACCAGCGATCCCTTTGCTGGCTCCAAACAAACAGCACGATGGATACAATGCTTGTAGCTTGGTACCAACATTCAAAGGCGCTGGAAACACCTCACTTATTCGCGCCCTCTGCGGAGAGCCGAGTCCTCGTTTCTGGCGCGCAGTTGGATCACTGCTCCTAGCGTTTCCAATTACTTTGTTCGTCGGAATAATTGCAGATAAGGGACACCTTCCTGGTCCCGTGAGCTTTCTTCTGTCGCCCGGATACGTGGTCGGATTACTCGCGACCCAGAATGTCAGCGACTTCGGCAAGTCCCTCAGCGAGTCCATGCTGATTTGGTTTTCGGTGGACCTGGTTTACTGGTCATCGATTCTGTTCGGGCTTCTTTCTTTGCGAACAGCAGTCAAGGGCGCAAACTGAATCGTTGCCGGTTTTTTCTTTCATTGACTGTTGCGAGCGAATAACCGTCTAACCGGAAGTTAGTTCTTGGCGGGCGCCCCAGAGCCTGCCCTGAGCGAAGTCGAAGGGTCTCGATCTTGAGACCTGGGACAGCGCCAACCTCAGGCGCAGTTCTCCGTTCCGAGCAAGTGAATGCCTAGACGGACGCAACGTGTCGATGAAGAGTGTCTCGTCAGCCTGTGTAGCGAAGCGTAAACTTGGCGAGAAGCCGGAGGACCTTTATGCCTTTCCGCAAATTCCTCGCGCTCGCTGCGATCACCCTTTTCTGTGCTCCTGCTTCCGCCAAAGACAAGAAAAAGGCGGTTCTCCCCGCGGATGTCCTCCATGCCGAGACAGTCCTTGTGATCGTTGATCCAGCCGCCGGTGTGGACGCAGCGGACCCAAATGCCAATCGCGCCGCTCGCCAGGCTGTGGAGGAAGCCCTGAATCGTTGGGGGCGCTTTAGGCTTGTGCAGGAGGGATCTACAGCAGACCTCGTGATCATGGTGCGCAAGGGCAACGGTAAAGTAGCACAAGGCACGATAGGCGGTTCCCCGATCAATGGAATTCCTCCCGTGAGCGTGGGCTCGGCCACCTCGCCGACCCAGACTACTACTCGTGCGGGTGGTCGTTGGGGCGACCCGGGCCTCAACGACCCCTCCGACGCCGGAACCCAGCCTGCCACTCCCCGGCCGCAGATCGAAGCTGGCTCTTCGCAGGATACATTCGTCGTCTATCGCGGAAACATAGATCCGAACTCGTCTCCCCTTGACGCCCCGGCGGTCTGGCGGTATTCAGGAAAGGATGCGCTCGCATCGCCTTCGGTTCCAGCGGTTGAGGCCTTCCGCAAACTGGTCGTGGAGTCGGAGAAGCAACTGGCCTCGCAACCGTAGCGGGCTTTCCCTCGAAATTCTGCTCTGCGCATCCCAGTGGCCCAGATCTCAGGTGCTGCGCCGCTTCAAAATAAACCTTCCACTTTTGCAGATAATTAATCCCGAATGGCGCACGATAAATACAGAAGAGTTCTAAGCCGGAAGACCCCGGGCATTAGAAGATAGCCTGGAAAGGCAAACTACTACCCCCGGTCAAAATAAATATTTCTGTGGAAATTTGCCGATAATTACGCAGCTTTGTGAAACACCAACCGAATAATCGGCTTGTTCAAACGCCGGGAAGCGAAGCGAGGCTAACCCCTTTCGTGAGAATAATCTGCGGCTAACCTTCGTGAAAAGAATATCTTAGAGCCGGAACTCCCACTAAACCTCTGAATCAAAGGAATTTCCATCCAGAGTACGGGGGGCACCCCCACAAGACAAAGCGTCCATCAGGCCCCCTCGAGCTGCAGCATCAACTCTTCCCACTCCGCAGTCAGCGCGGTGAGTTGACTGCGCAATTCTTCCGCCAGCGTCGAGAGGCGCTGCGTTTCGGCGGCCGAAACGTACACCCCGAGCTGCTCCTCGGTATGCGCGATGGCGGCTTCGATGCGAGGAATCTCCTCCTCGAGAAAAATGCAGCGATCTTCCATCTGTTTTTGCCTGATGGGATTGAGACGCTTCGGCCGTTCCTTCTCAGCCTCCGGATCGGCATTCCCATTTGTTGCTGCAAGAGCCGGCGCGAGAGCCGCCGCCTCCACCTTCAAATTCTGCACTGCACTTCCCAGACCATCCGCCCCTGCGGCCAGCAGTTCCTTGCGCCGCAAGTAGTCCTCGTAGTTGCCCTCGTAGCTCGTGATCGTGCCGCCTTCAACTTCGAGAACCCGTGTAGCCAACCGATCGATAAAGTAGCGATCGTGGGAAACAAAAACGACTGTGCCGCTGAATGCATCGAGCGCGTCCAGCAGAACATCCTTCGCGCGCATATCGAGGTGGTTTGTCGGCTCGTCGAGCAGTAGAAAGTTAGAAGGTGAGACGAGAATACGCGCCAGCGCGTAGCGATTGCGCTCGCCGCCCGACAGCACACCCAGCGGCTTGAACACATCATCGCCACTGAAGAGGAAGCACCCAAGCAGCGAGCGAAGTTCGGACTCCGGAACCTTCAGCGCAGCCCGGCTGATGTCGTCGAGCATCCGCGACTCACCATCAAGCACCTTGTACTGGTCCTGCGCAAAGTACTCGCTCACTACATTGTGACCAAGGCGAACTGTTCCCGCTGAGGGAGCTTCAGCGCCCGTAAGCAGCTTGATGAGCGTGGATTTGCCGGCACCGTTAACACCTACGAGAGCGACACGGTCGCCCCGCTCGATCGAGAAGCGTGCGTTGGCGAAGACCTGCTTCGCTCCGTAGCTCTTGGCCAGGCCGTCTGCCTCAACCACGATGCGGCCCGACGGCGCAGGCTGAGGAAACTTGAAGTGTATGACAGGCTCTTCCTCAGGGATCTCGATGCGCTCTATCTTTTCGAGTTCCTTGATTCGCGACTGCACCTGCTTGGCCTTCGTCGCCTGCGCACGAAAGCGGTTGATGAATGATTCAAGGTGCTCGATCTGGAGTCGCTGGTTGCGATACGCGGACTCCAACTGGATTCGACGTTCATCCTTCTGGCTCAGGTACTTCGTGTAGTTGCCCTGGTAGATGTTGAGCCGCTTGTTCCAGATCTCGACCGTGCGATCGATGGTGACGTCGAGGAAGTACCGATCGTGAGAGATCAGGATGTAACCGAAGGGATAAGCGTGGAGATAATCCTCGAGCCAGTTGCGGGTTTCGAGGTCAAGGTGATTGGTTGGTTCGTCGAGCAGCAGCAGGTTGGGCTTCGCAAGCAGCAGCTTTGCCAGTGCGATGCGCATCTGCCACCCGCCGCTGAATTCCTCTGTCCGGCGTGTCCAATCCTCTTTGCTGAAACCAAGACCGGTAAGCACTGTGCCAACCTGCGCATCAAGTGCGTACCCGTCGAGAGCGTGAAAGCGTTCCTGGAGCATCGAGTAGCGCTCGGCTGCAGCTTCATATTCCGCACCGGCATGTTCCAGCACCGAAAGCTGCCCGCCGAGATGCACGATTTCCTCTTCCATCGCGCGCAATTCATCGAATACGGTGAGGCATTCCTCGAAGATCGTGCGCCCCGAAAGCTGGAGACCCTCTTGCGGCAGATATCCAATGCTCATGCCGCGCGTCTGCTGCACGGTCCCATAGTCCAGAGACTCAAGCCCCGCCAGTACCTTCATCAACGTGGATTTGCCCGTGCCATTGGCGCCCACCAGCGCGGTCTTTTCCTTGCTTCGGATGAGCCAGTTGGCTTCAAGAAACAGGACGCGGGGTCCAAACCGCTTTCCGGCATTTTGCAGAGACAGCATTCCTCTTATTTTCGCAGACTGACGGCTCGCGATTTGAGGAGCTAGTGTCGAGTGCCGGAACCAGGTTGCGTTGTCTGTTGAGCCTGAGGACTTTTAGGAGACAAAGGGCTGGGAGTGAACGCCTTCAATTCGGCAAGATTCTTCTGGACGTTTTCCCATTTTGCAGGGTCCTTCTTGGACTCGAGCGGAGCGGGGCCGCCTGCGTAGAACGTCAGGATATTCCTCTGCAATGCAATCGTTGTCTGATCGAATTTATGGTCCGCCAGTTGCGACAACAGTTTCGCGTAGGTTTCATCAGCGAGGGAATATTCAGCCAGGGCCGTTGGTTTGCCGCTATCGAGGTCGTAGTCGGGAAGCTTGATCGTCTTGGCTCGCGTGGCGTGGAGAAGCGTTTTGTACTGATCAACCGTCAGGTTGATGCTTTGAAAATACATCGTTTCCGTTTGTGTCGTCGGAATCTTGAAGTCAAGCGCCTTGAGCGGACCCACCTTGGGAATAATGCGGAGCAATACGGCGAGAAAGCGAACGCCAAATCCCGGCTTTTGATAAGTCTTGCCCCATTCTTTTTCATAGTCCGAACGCGAAAGATGATAGAGGAATTGCTTCTTTTGGAAGTTGGGTGTCTCGCTCATGATCTCCTTCTTGTGAGTACGGAGCGCGACTTGAGTCATGTGCGGAATGGTGCTGCTTACCGAATAGCGGAAAGACCCGATGGCCAGGTCCTCGTGCGGAAGGACGTCTTTCAACTCCAAGCCGTAAACCACTGGAAAAACCCGCTCGAGCAGTTCTTTCGATACGTTAAAGCCGATGAAGTCGTGATATTGCTCCGGAGCGTAGCGCGCCTTCGCGACCTGTGCCATGTCGAAACCAAACTCCGTCCTGATATGCGCGGTCTTGTCCTGTGCATAAAGCACCGTTTTTCCATACTTGGCACCGAGCTTTGGGTACGAGATGGCGACAGCTTGATTGACGTATGGGTGTCCGCTGATGTCAGACGCATAATGCGATAGTGCGCCCAGAGCAAAGGCAAATTCGTTAGCGTTCTGACTTTCGCGCAGAAGTTCAATAACGAAATCGCCGCTGCGAACGTAGTGCACCAGATCGCTGAACTCCTTATTGCCAAATGGGTAATAACCGAGGTCCTGAATGACGGCGCCGCCGTACGCGTAAGAGTGCGCCTCCCGAATCTGATCGTCTGTAAGACCGGGATAACGAGACAGCAGAAGCGGGCGGATCTGATCGATCCAGAGCAGATCGACAATTTCCTCGAGTGTCAGGACTGAGTAGGCATGCGAACTGCCCACGCCTACTAACAGGATGAGGACGATGGCCAGAATCCGTACATGTTGGAGTCTGGCACTTGCTAGAAGTGGAAGAAGCCTTGAGCATGTTTGCATCGTTCAGTCTTTCGTGGCTTCGCACCCACTCTGGCGAGAGGGTAGAAGGACAACTTTTATCGTAGTCGTTAGGAAATTCGACTTATGGTCAAAATTGCTCAGCATTCATCATGTTTAACGTCTGGCCCTTCTATGGGATGCACGGTGGAAGGCCTCCGTTGTCCTGGCTCATGCCAACGCGGATAGGAACTTGCTCCAAATCTCGCAATTGTCGTTGTCGTGAACGCGATGAAGGTAGCGCAACCCTATGTTGTCTGCTATATATGCCGGAGAGGCGCGCATAGCTTGCTCACGATTGCGCTGGCAGCCCCAGCGTGTGTTGGTGTAAGACTGACGACGGGAGAAAGGGAGCGGTTTCATTTCTGTGGCCCCCGCTTTTAGACATCGTTCGAATGAATAAACTATGGCCGAATGCGAACGCCGCGCTCGATGGCATTGTGCACGACGGAATGCTGTTGGCGGTTGGTGGCTTTGGCCTTTGCGGCGTTCCAGGGTCTCTTATCCTTGCGTTGCGCGATATCGGTGTGCGCAACCTGACCATCGCCAGCAACAACGCAGGCGTCGATGGCGACGGCCTGGGATTCTTGCTTCAAACCCGACAAATCAAAAAGATGATTTCAAGTTATGTGGGAGAGAATGTCGAGTTTGAGAGACAATACCTCGCTGGGGAGATCGAAGTGGAATTCTGCCCGCAAGGCACCTTGGCGGAACGCTTGAGAGCGGGAGGCGCAGGCATACCCGGCTTCTACACGCGGACCGGCATTGGCACACTGGTTGCTGAGAGGAAAGAGCACAAGGAGTTCGACGGGATCACTTATATTCTGGAGCGAGGCATACGAGCCGACTTGGCGCTTGTGAAAGCATGGAAGGCCGATCTTCACGGCAACCTGATCTATCGCCGGACGGCCCGCAACTTCAATCCGAATGCAGCTACCTCGGGAAAGATCACTGTGGCCGAAGCGGAAATTATTGTGCAACCTGGCGAACTTGATCCGGACGAGATTCATACGCCGGGGATTTTTGTTCACCGCGTCGTGCACAATCCTCATCCTGAGAAGCGGATCGAAAAAGAGACTACGCGAGAGGGCTAAACAATGGCATGGACTCGACAGCAAATGGCCGCTCGCGCAGCTAAGGAGTTGCAGGATGGATTCTATGTGAACCTGGGCATCGGCATTCCAACGCTTGTTGCGAACTACATTCCCACCGATATCACGGTGACTCTGCAATCGGAAAATGGATTGCTCGGGATGGGCCCTTATCCTCGAAAATCGGAGATTGACCCGGATCTTATCAACGCCGGGAAGGAGACCGTGACCTTCATTCCAGGTGCGTCAACGTTTTCGAGTGCCGATTCGTTCGCTATGATTCGTGGAGGACATATCGACTTGGCGATTCTGGGCGCGATGCAGGTGTCTGAGCACGGGGATCTGGCTAACTGGATGATCCCAGGCAAAAAGGTCAAAGGAATGGGCGGGGCCATGGACCTCGTTTCAGGTGTTCGCCGCGTGATCGTCGTCATGGAACATACGACGCCCGATGGAGGCTCGAAGCTGATGCGAAAATGCACATTGCCGCTGACTGGGGCGGGCGTGGTTCATCGCGTGATCACCGATCTCTGCGTGCTCGATATCGCGGGCTCAGGATTTGAGGTGGTCGAAGTCGCCCCGGAAGTTACGCGTGAGCAATTGGAGCAACGGACCGAGGCCCCGTTGCAGTTTCGAAACGGCGCGATCTGAATGCAGATCATTTGCTCCAGATAGGTTTTCGCTTCTCCAGAAACGCGGCAACTCCTTCGCGAAGATCAGCAGTGTCGCGAGCTTGCGCGTTCGCTTCCATCGCAACAACTATGGCAGCATCGAGCCATGGACGATTTTGTGCAGCGATCAGTTGCTTTGTTGCGACGAGCGACTGAGGGCTGTTGGCGACAAGAGTGGCCGAGAGAGTCTCTATTCGCTTTGCGAGCTCTTCTCGCGCCACCACCTCGGTTGCGATCCCCAATCTGCAGGCCTCGTGTGCATCGATGATTCGGCCAGTCAGGAGCAGATCGCGGCTGTGCTTATCCTTGATCTGCAGAGAAAGAAATGCAGACACAAGAGCTGGGACAAAACCAATGCGAGTCTCAGTGAATCCAAACTTGGCGTCGGTGGTTGCCACGGTGAAATCACAAATGATAGCGAGACCCGCGCCACCTGCAATTGCCGCGCCATGCACCGCTGCAATTGTAGGTGCAGGAAACTCGTAAAGAGACAAGAAGAGTCTGGCGACCCGCTCTGCTTCCGCGCGATGCTCTGCAGCCGTTTTGTCTAGCATTCCCTGCAGCTCCGAAAGGTCCAGACCGGAACAGAACGCTTCCCCTGCGCCGGTCAGAACAAGAACGCGACAGCCGCTGGCGGCGGAATCCTCTAATGCGGTGATGAGTTCCATTTGCATCTGGGCGGTCATGGCGTTGCGGCGCTCGGGTCGCTTGAGAGTAATGGTCCGTATAGGAAGGGTGTCAGTAACCGCGATTGTTGAGTAGTGTTGCAATCTTTCCTCCTGAATAGGACTGCACGATCAAAGCTGAGGCAGCAAAGCCTAGCTATTGCACAGGCGAGCCAAAACGAAGAGAAATATTTGAGCTTGCTTGTATCAAATCGTCCAAGGGGCCGAGAAGCGGCACGTTGGCTCCGCACTCCTTCAGCACCGGAATCAAGATCTCTGTCGGTATGTTCCCGACCATCAAGTCTTGAGCGAACGGGCATCCGCCGAGCCCACCAATCGCCGCATCAAAGCGCCTGCATCCGGCGTCGTACGCGGCTCGAATGCGGGTTGCAGCGTCCTTGCGCGTCGCATGAAGATGCGCACCAAACTCGATTTCAGGATGCTGCGCGAGGACTGCTGACAGTGTCTGCAAGATCTGTTCAGGCGTCGCTAGTCCGACTGTATCCGCAAGGGATATCTGCGATACACCGGAGTCAGCCAGCAGATCGCATGCATCGGTCACCTCTTCAATGCTCCACGGCTCACCGTACGGGTTGCCAAAGGCCATCGATACATAGGCAACAACACCCAACCCCGAGTCGGAGGCCAGCACACTCACCGCCTCCAACTCGTCGAGTGACTGCTCAAGCGTTTGACGTTGATTGCGTTCCAGAAACTGAGAGGAAATGGAATAGGGAAAACCCAGCGTCTTTACCGCATTGGTGCGAATTGCCCTCTGCGCGCCTTTTTCGTTCACCACAATCCCGATGATTTCCACTGTATCGGGAGGCGCAAGGCAGGCAAGCACCCGTTCGGAATCTGCCATCTGAGGAACAGCCGCGGGCGAAACAAAGCTCACCGCATCGATATGGGTAAAGCCAGTATCGATGAGCTGGCGCAAATATTCCGCTTTCACTTCCGGCGCAATCGACGTGGGCAATCCCTGCCAGGCATCGCGAGGGCATTCGATTATTTTCACCGTCTGGTCCATTCGCGTTCCCATTCGCCCACGTCGGTGACCCTGGTCATCCGCGCGATGGGTAAACCTTCAGAATTTCTCTGGCAATAACCATACGCTGGATTTCGCTCGTACCTTCGCCAATGGTGCAGAGCTTCACATCGCGATAATACTTCTCGGCCGGATAATCCTTGATGAAACCATAGCCGCCAAAGAGCTGCACAGCATCGTTACAAATTCGCACCGCGACTTCACTGGCGAAGAGCTTAGCCATTGACGATTCGCGCGTCACTTTCCGCCCTGCATCTTTGAGTACGGCGGCGCGCTGGGTGAGGAGGCGTGCCGCATCCAGTTCCGTTGCCATGTCCGCCAACTTCCATTGAATGCCTTGGAACTCGGCGATCGCCTTGCCGAACTGCCTCCGCTCCTTTACGTATTTCAACGCTGAATCAAGAGCGCCGCGCGCGATGCCAAGCGACAATGCTGCGATAGATATTCTGCCGCCGTCGAGCACGCGCATCGCATCGATAAACCCTTCTCCCTCGGATCCAAGTAGATTTTCTGCAGGGATCTCGCAATCTTCGAAGATCAGTTCGCTGGTATCACTGGCACGAAGGCCGAGCTTGTTTTCCTTTTTTCCCGGACGAAAACCCTTGGTGCCCTTCTCGACGATGAAGGCAGACAGACCGTGCGTGCCTTTGCTCTTATCGGTGGCTGCGATCACCACAATGGCATCCGCGTAGTGTCCATTTGTGATGAACGTTTTGCTGCCATTTAATACGTAGTGGTCGCCCTTTTTGAGGGCGGTTGTGCGCGAGTTGCTTGCGTCAGAGCCAGCGCCCGGTTCCGTGAGCCCCCATGCCGCCAGCCACTCACCGCTCGCCAGGCGCGGAACGTACTTCTTCTTCTGCGCTTCATTTCCTGCAAGGAAAATGTGGTTGGTACCAAGAGAATTGTGGGCCGCGACGATGATTCCGATAGATCCATCGACCGCTGAGAGTTCTTCAATAGCAAGAACATAGTCAACATATCCGAGCCCAGCGCCGCCGTATTCCGACGGGAAAATCACGCCGAGCAATCCCAACTTGCCAAGTTTCTTAACAACGTCAAGCGGGAATTCGCTTGCCTCGTCCCACGCCAAGACGTTGGGCCCAATTTCGCGCGCTGCAAAATCTCGGATTTCTCTTCTCAGATGTTCCTGATCTTCTGTCAGCACGAAGGGGTATAAGTTCTGGATCGGCTCCAGCGCGACGCTCATATCTAGCTCCTTAGCGCCCTATCACCGGCGCTGCTCCATCCGCTTAATGAATAAGATGCCGTCTTTTCAGCAGTCGTGAGCGCGGCCTGCAAACTCACGTCTGCAAAACTCCCGGGTTAAATCGCGGGACGTCAGGATTCAGTGCACAGGCCTCGAGTACGGTTATCAACACATCCCTGGTCTTTGCAGGATCGATGATGGCGTCAATCCAGAGGCGCGCAGCGCCATAACGGGGATCTGCCTGCGCTTCGTAGGTGGCCCGGATCTCTTCGTGGAGAGCGGTTCGCTCCTCCTCAGACAGCACCTTGCCGCCCCGCTCTACCTGTTTAGCGCGAACTTCAGCGAGGGTATTCGCCGCCGAGGCCCCGCTCATGACTGCATAACGCGCCGTGGGCCACGCAAAAAGAAAGCGAGGGTCATAGGCTTTGCCGCACATCGCGTAGTGTCCGGCACCGAAGCTTCCGCCAATAATGACAGTGATCTTTGGGACGACGCTTGTGCTCACCGCCGAAACCATCTTGGCTCCGGCGCGAATGATCCCCGACCATTCAGCATCTTTACCCACCATAAATCCATTTACGTCGTGCAGGAACACGAGCGGTACGAGATTCTGGTTGCAATCCATGATGAAGCGAGCAGCCTTTTGTGCGCCCTCGGTGTAGATGACTCCGCCAACTTCGATGCGCTTGGCGCCGGCCTGGGGGCCCATCGCAACGGTCTGGTTCTGAATTGTCTTTTGGTTGGCAACAATGCCGATCGCCCGTCCGCCAATGCGTGCGTAGCCGCAAAGCACAGTTCTCCCGAAATCGGCTTTGTATTCGTCGAATTCGCTTCGATCAACGATGCGGGCGATCACCTCGCGCATGTCATAGACGTTGCTTGCGCCAGGCGCGGGATTCAGGAAGGAATACAGATCATCAGTAGAGTATTTGGACGCATCGTGCACCGCATCGAACTCCGCGCGGTTGTAGACTTCCTGTTTCGGAGTTGCGGATTGTCTTTCGCCGATCTTTCCTACGAGAGATCGTAATCGAGCGATGCAATGGTGATCGTCAGGCTCCTTGAAGTCTACGGTGCCTGAGATCTCCGAGTGCATTGCGGCGCCGCCCAACTCTTCGGGGTCCGTCTTCTGACCGATTGCGGCCTGCACAAGCGATGGCCCAGCGAGAAACAGGCCAGACCCCTCGGTCATTAGCACAGTGTCTGTCATGACCGGGAGATAGGCGCCTCCGGCGACGCACATCCCCATGATGGCAGTGATCTGCGGAATTCCGAGAGAACTCATCACAGCGTTATTCCGAAAGACACGGCCGAAGTCATCGGTATCCGGGAAAACGTCCTCTTGCAAAGGAAGGAACACGCCAGCGGAGTCGACAAGATAGAGGGTGGGAATCCGGTTTTCAAGCGCAATGTTCTGGGCGCGCAGCACCTTCTTCGCAGTCATCGGGAAGAAAGCTCCGGCTTTGACGGTTGCGTCATTGGCGATGATCATGCAGAGTCGCCCTGTGACCCTTCCGAGGCCAGTGACGACTCCTGCGCCGGGAGCACCGCCGTAATCGCCGTACATGCCGTGCGCCGCCCACAGACCAAGTTCTAGAAAATCTGCGTCGGCATCGAGCAGCAGTTTGAGGCGTTCGCGCACCGTCAGCCGGTTCTTGGCGTGCTGAGCAGCCGCAGCCTTAAGGCCGCCTCCGAGTCGGATGGAATCTTCTTCGGCGCGCATGGCGGTCATCAACTCGACCAAGGCGATGCGGTTTTCCCTGGCACGCGCAGATTGGGAGTCAAACTTTGACGGCAACTCGTTTTGAAGCTTTAGACCCTTGGGCATCTCTCCACCGGATGAAACTCGCAGACTATATCATTTTCGCTAAGGGGTGATCTTCTTGCCACGGGCGCCCCGCCAATACAAGACCAGGCCAAGCAGAACTGACGCCAACGTGCCCCCGACGAGCTTCAATTCAAACCTCGGCTTACTCAAGACATCGCCCGGTGGCACGAGAGAGAGCAGAATACCCGCCGAGACAACGGCAAAGCCCAAACCAGCACAGACCCAAACTCCGGCAACGCCTCCAGGCACAAGAACGGCTTGGGGGTTAGCATTGCGATCCTTGCGGTGTGCCAATTTGATGGCGGCGGCGAACATGTAGAGAAATGGAATGAAGTAGAGGATTACGGCCGCATCAATCAGCATCTGATATGCGCCTTGAATCGTCTCGTTGATCTGACTCCCGAGCAGGATGGCGGCGGAAATCAACGCTTGCACCAGAATTGAGATATACGGTGTCTTCCAACGGGGATGAATCCGTCCGAAGGCCGCAGGCAAGTAGCGATCTACCCCAACTACAAATGGCACACGGGCAATGCCAGCCACTGTGCTTCCGACGCCACCCGCGTTTCCCACCGTCACCAGGGTGGCCGCTAGAATCCCCAGAAATCCAATCTTCAGCGCAACGGTGCCAACGGCGATGGCCTGAAAGACGCCACTCTTAGGGTCCAGGTCTGCTGCAGGCACGAGCGCAAGGATGGCAAAGGTCCCGGCAATATACATCAAGGCAATCAGTGCCCCGGCGCCGAACACCGCCCGCGGTAAGGTTCGACGCGGATCGCGCACCTCCTCGCTCATGCACGAGACGAGCTCCAGTCCAGTAAACGCGAAGGCGATCGACGACCAGAAGTTTACTGTGTCCCAATTCCACGTGGGCATCATGTTCCGGACGGTGAAATGTGTGGCAGAACCATGCTGCGCGCAAACCGCCAAGGCCACGCCGACGAGAATCAGAAGCGGCACATAAGTTCCCACGCCACCGGCATTCTGCAGCCACTTTCCTATATTGAGTCCGATGATGTTCAGGATCACGGCCACGAGAAGGATGCCCAAAGACACGGTGAGTTGAAATGTCCTGTCCTGCGCCAAGACTGATCCGCGTCCACCAAGAATGTATGCGGCCATCGAAGCACTGGCGAGAAGCAGGCCGGGAAAGTAGAAGAAGGTATAAATCCAATATGTCCAACCGGCGACGAAACCGTGGAAGTCTCCAAAGGCCTCTTTCGACCAGGCATACAATCCGCCCTCTTCAGGGAATCGCGACGATAGTTCGTTGATGACGAAAGCACCGGGAACAAAAAAGAAGACTGCGGCAAGAACCCATAAGCTGATCGAAGAGGTTCCATTGTGTCCTGCGGCGGCGATCCAACGTGGACCAAGGACCGTGGCGATATTGAAAAGCAGCACATCCCAAAAGCCCATTGTTTTGCGCAACTGCGATTTGGAATCGAGCGACGCAGGCGCAGATATCGTCATGGCAGCTCCTGGCGATGCAAACGGAATTCATCGCAAATCATAACGGAAGGGAGCTGTCGCGCGAGGGAAGCGCGGGCGGCATCTTCAGCAATGTAAAAAATGAATTCTACCGGTTATCCAGGGTGAACTGTTCGCGAACTTCATAGCGAGAGCCCGAAGGGCCCAGAAATGCCTCATAGAGCTGAAACGTTCCTGTCGCGAAACTCCCAAAGTGTGGTTTCAGACCGATCTTGGATTTCAAAGCTTGCATGTTCCGGCTGCGGCTGCCGCCCTTGGCCCTCGCGAGCGTGACGTGAGGATGAAAGGGACGGTCTTCCGCGATGAAGCCACAATGCGACGTTGATGAGGTAACGCTCCGCTGAAGGTGAAGCAGTTCATGTGAAACAGCGACGTCGGCGAAGAAAACTCCAGCCCGATCGAAAATACCCAGGTCTTTCAGAGAGATTGGAACAGGAGAAGAGCGCACTTCTCGCAGCCTTGCGATGAGGCAG
>Ga0207706_10003709_pt1 | contig 14569 bp, 18 predicted proteins | sample KBSC53metaG_FD_184318 | JGI IMG/M metagenome (GOLD analysis project Ga0207706, IMG submission 184318) | Corn rhizosphere microbial communities from Kellogg Biological Station, Michigan, USA - KBS C5-3 metaG (SPAdes) (version 2) | ecosystem: Host-associated > Plants > Roots > Rhizosphere > Soil ... | reverse complement strand
CCGCTCGCGGGGTCCAGATCCGGAGGCTGAGGCGGCGATCGCCGCGTACGGCCCCTACGACGAGGACATCCTCGAGCAGGCGCTCCCCGTGTATGCCTCGTGGCTGGCCGCGTCGTTCATGGTCGCAGTCGCCCGACGCGCCGACGCCGCGCCGGCACTCGAGCGCCAGTTGCGGTTTCTGCGCCGCTTCCGCGGTTAGCCCCAGGGTGATTCGTGATCACTCGCCCAACGCGAGGCTCGTTGCAGTTCTGACGTGCAGGCTAGGACGGAGTAGCAACAGGGCGCCGACGACGTATGCGCCGTGCAGCCGCATCATTCCCCGAGATGCGATTTCTTCAGATTCCCTTTCGCTCTTGCTGGCGGCGTGACTGCTGCGGTGGTCATCGACCTGATTGCCGGGACTTGGAGCTCCGGGCTCAAGAGCGTACGGGCGGCAGCTTCGAAAGCCGTTAGGCTCGCGGCATGCCCGAGGCGCGGCTCGACGACTCCGGCTCAGGCCTCGCACCAGCGAGCGACGGCTGGTTCGTCGTGAATGTGCGGGACGCCCAGTGGTTGACGGCGGAAAACGCCGAGAAGCGGCCGCCCGGTTCGGATTGCCGTTTCGAGAGCCAGGAGTTCTCGTTCCCGCAGGTCGGCATCAAGCTCCGCGTCCTGGAGCCGGGCCAGCCCAACGGCCTCTACCACTCCGAGAATCAGCAGGAGGCGTTCCTCGTGCTCTCAGGAGAGTGCAGGCTGCTCGTCGAGGGTGAGGAGCGGCTCCTTCGGCCGTGGGACTTCGTCCACAGTCCACCCGGGACCGAGCACATCTTCGTGGGAGCCGGCGACGGGCCGTGCGTGATCCTGATGGCCGGTGCACGGTTGGAGAACGAAGAGCTGCACTACCCGGTGTCGGAGCTCGCGGCGCGTTACGGGGCGAGCGTGGAGGAGGAGACGTCCGACTTCAAGCAGGTGTACGTGCGGTTCGAGCCGTCACGTCGGGACCGTCCCTCGTACTGGGACCGCCTCCCCTGGGCGGGATGACACCGCGCCACGCTCGGGTGATATTCCGGGATGTTGGCCCACGCCAGCGTGTCGCCTGACTAGAACCAGCGGGTCGAGTCGGCGACTGAGTTGCATTGATCCCCCACGAGCGCTCAGGCGACAGGCACGGCCGCAGTGACTGGGACGAGGCAGTCGACTTCGCCTTCGCGTCGATAGAACTCGATGAGCGGACGTGTGGGATCGTGGTCAGCGTGCTCGAAGAGCTCGTCGAACGCCGCCGCGATCTGGCCGTAAACACCGGGAGGGTCGCCGATGAGCCGGAGCCGCAGGTAGCGCCCGCCTGGGATCGTCGTCTCGTCGAGACCGAGCGAGCTCTCCATATCGCGAGGCAGGCGCTCGGTGCAAAGCCGATACGTGCCAGCTCGATTGTCGATCAGGCCCATCATCCGACGCCCGTGCAGTGAGTCGAACCCCGACTCAAAGGCGGGCCACGCAGCTTGGATCGCGGCGATGTCCAGAGGCACTTCCCTGCTAAGGGCAGCGGCGTCCTTGCGCGTGACGTTCGCGATCCTTCCCAGTCTCCCCGTTGTGCCAGCCACCGCCCGAGCGTAAAGGAATCGACCGGTGGGCTGTCCCAGGACGGAGGGACGCTCGATATGCAGGGGCCCGAAACGGACGCTCCTCCCCACGTCGATTCGGCAGTGCCACGTGCGGGAGACGGAGGCGCTTCGTCCCGTGTTGCAGCAGTAGTCGCGGGTGGGAAGGTGCGGCCGGGACTCGACAAACCCGAGATCCGCGGTGTGAGCCATCCTCAGCTCATCGCCTTCCTCACGAGCCCGCCGATTCTTGCCTCTTCGGCGGCAGTCAGCTCCTCCAGCGCGAAGGCGGTCGGCCACATGTGGCCTTCGTCGAGGTTCGCCCTGTCGCTGAAGCCGAGCGTCGCGTACCTCGTCTTGAACTTCTGCGCGCTCTGGAAGAAGCAGACGACTTTGCCATCCTTGGCATACGCGGGCATTCCGTACCAGGTTCTCGGTGAGAGTTCTGGCGCGCTGGCTTTGATGATGGCGTGGAGCCGCTCGGCCTTGGCGCGATCCGGTTCCGGCATCTCGGCGATCTTCGCGAGCACCTCCTGTTCCCCGTCCGCCTTGCCGGCACGTGGTCCGCGACGCGCGTCCGCCTTGAGCTCCTGGGCGCGCTCCTTCATCGCGGCTCGTTCCTCATCAGTGAATCGGGACGCCTTGCCGGTAGCGGTCGTAGCGGACGTCTTCGCGCCCTTCTTTGCAGGTTTCCTCTCGGCCATTGCGAGGCACCTCCGTGCGTCGAACGAGTCCTAGCCGCTTGACCTCCGGCTCGATGCCGGACGCTCAGCGAAGCTCGTGGATGCGGATGTGTATGACGGTCAGGGTAGTTGCGGCTCCGCGACCGGCGCTTGTCGATTCCTGCCTGATCGGTCTCGTTCCGTGTTAGCCACGCACGCCCGCATCCCGACGTCACCTAGCGTGCCAGGGCGGCGTCAGCCCGCCGGTCTGCCGCCGAGGTGGAGCCGTCACACAAGGGTCTCGATGATACGAACGAGGTCTTGGCGCCGGTAGCCCTGGCTGCGTGCGAACTCGACGAGTTCCTTCGCCCTCACAATCACGGCACCGCGCTCGGCCGTGCTCGCGACGGTGATTCCACGCCCGCGACGAAACTCCAGTAGTCCCTCGTCGCGGAGCATACGCAACGCTCGAAGCACGGTATTGGTGTTGACCCCGAGGACCGCGGCGAGGTCGCGCGCGGGTGGCAGCCGCTCGCCGGGCCGCGCTTCGCCATCGGCGATCGCCCGCCGCACTTCCGCGGCTACCTGCTCATGGAGTCCCAGTGGCTCGTCGCGATCGACCTTGACGCGAAACATGGTGCTAACGATACTAGCGTCATCGGTGTGACGGTTACAGCGCCTCCACGCCCACCGGCGTCGACTCCGCCGCCTGATCTCGAAGCACTGATCGAGGAGGCGCGCAGGCGCGCACGGCGACGATGGGCGATCTACGGCGCACTCGCGCTCGTGGCGCTCGCAGCTGCAGCAGGAGTTGGCTTCTTCATAGGTAACGGTGGCGGCGGTCCGCCCAGCGCTCGTGACGGGTCGGGGAATGGGCCGAACGCCGGTGCTCCGGGACCCCATGGCCCCGGCGGGCCCAATGCGAACATCAGCTTCCGTCCGGGTCCCGTTCGCTTCCTACGAGAAGTGATGCTTCCGCGCAGCCAGGCGCCGGCGGCGGTGCAGCGCGCGTTTGCCGCTCGCCGGTACTCGGCGGCGCCGCCGCGGGAGGCCGGCCGAGTGCACAGCCCGGGAGGGCCCATGGTCCTCTGGGCATCCCCGGCCTACGGCGGCGGCTGGTGCGAGGGCCTCCAGCAACCGCGCCTGCGGTTCAGCCGCCTCTCGGTTTCCTGTATCTGGCCGAAATCCTGGATGCGGCGCAGGATCGGCCTCACGGGATACATGCCGCGCGTGTTCTGGGGACGTGTGCCCCAGCGATCGGCGCAGAGCCTTCGTCTCGGCCTCAGCGACGGACGTTCGCGCTCCGTGTCGATGAGGGACGGCTTCTTCCTTCTGCGCGTCCCCGACGGCGTGCTCGCTCACACTGCTCCGCGTGCGCTGGTCGCCTTTGACGACAAGGGCCTGCGGGTAGCGAGGGAGCCGATAGGGCCGTTAGGAGGAACGTTTCCCCTGTTCGACGGCTTTGGTGGAATCCAACGTCCTCCGGGAGGCGCCGCGCTGGCGCACAAGCGACAACTCGTCGCGCGGGATACCCCCGTGGGTAGAGCCTCGATCTGGGTTGCGCCGTCGTTCGCGGTGCCCGCTCGCTGTACTTGGCTCCAGGTCGGACGAGCGGTCTTCGGCGGAGGTTGTCGTCGCTATCAGCCGCCTCGCCAAGGTCTATCGGAGGTCGTGCCCCTGCGAATTCGAGTCAAGGGGCAGATGCTGACCCTGCTGTGGGGGCAGGTCGGTCGGGATGTGGCCAGGCTCAACGTCCTCTTCCAGGACGGAAGCAAAAGGGGGCTTGCGCACCCGGAAGGCGTCTTTCTCTATTCGGTCCCGCGGGCGCGCTGGAATGCCGGCCACCGCCCTGCCTTCCTGGTCGCCCGGGGCGCGCGCGGTCGTACCCTCGGCAATCGTCTCCTCTTCGAGTACACCCTCGCTCCGAACTAGGATGCAACCCGAGTCTCGGGTGACATTCCGGAACACTGGCCCACAGTTATCCGACCGATGACTAGCGCCCGGTGGGAAGCGCAACCTGGAAGCGCGAGCCGACGCCGGGCTCCGACTCGACGCTCAGCTGCCCGTCCATGCGCTCGACGAGCTCGCGGCAGATGTAGAGGCCCAGACCGCTGCCGCCGACGCCCTTCGTCTGCTGCGGGTCGAGCCGGTAGAACTTCTCGAAGATCCGCTCCTGCTCGTCGGCGGGGATGCCCAGGCCCTGGTCGGCGACCTCGATCAGGCAACCGCTCCCGTTCTGGTCGAGCCTGATCGTCACCTGGCCGCCGTCGGGGGAGTACTTGATCGCGTTGTCCACGAGGTTCACGAGCACCTGCTTGAGCTTGGCCTCGTCGCAGTCGATCGAGCGGGCTCCCTCGGCGCTCAGGCCGAGCAAGATGCCGTCGGGTAGGTGAACCGAGGCCGATTCGATCACGTCCGCCGCGATCTCGACCGGATCGCACTCCGAGATGCTGAGCTCGACGGCGTCGGCATCGAGCTGTCCCGCCAGCAGGATCTGGCCGACGATCTTCGAGAGGCGAAGCGACTCGGACTCGATCATGTCGAGGAACGCCGCGCGATGTTCCTCCGAGAGCTCCACGTCCTCGCGCCGCAGCGTTCGGACGGCTCCGTAGACCGCCGCCAGAGGCGTCCGGAGCTCGTGCGACGCGGTGGCGACGAAGTCGCTGCGTGTCTTCTCGAGGGCGTGCTCGTCCGTGACGTCCTGGAGTGCGTAGACCGCCCCCTCGCCGAAGTCGACGCCGGAGATCGCGAGCCAGCGCTCGCGTCCATCGCGCACCAATGGGACCGTCACCGGTCCTGCGCCGCGTTCGCCCGGCGCCGAGAGCGGGACATGCGACGTCAGCGTCGCCCACGACGGAACCACGTCTCCCACCGGCCGTCCGACAGCGTGCTCCTCGTCCACGCCGGTGATCGCGGCTGCAGCCGGGTTCCAGTGCCGGATGACGCCGTCCGGGTCGAGCAGGACGACACCGTCGGCGACGTGCGCCAGCGCCTGTGCCGCGTTGGCCCCCTTCTCCGCCTCGCTGTAGAGACGCGCGTTGTCGACGGCCACTGCCGCCCTCCGCGCGAGCTCGGTCGCGAGCGCGAAGTCAGCCTCGGTGAAGGGCGGATGGCTCTCGGCCGCGATCAGCGTCAGCGCCCCGAACGTGCGGCCACGAGCCGTCAACGGGACGGAGATCGAGGAGCGCAGGCCGAGCTCGTCGATGATCCGGCGCAGCTCGAGGTCGTCCCCGATCGCCTCGTCCAGGAGCTCCGCGGGGATCGAGGGGAAGAACTCCGGCTCACCCGAGCGAAGGACCTGCGGCACGCCGTGTGGGTCGTCCGGGTTCGGCGGGTAGCGCTCCTGCAGCTCGCTGGCCCAGCGCACCTTCTCGGGGTCCTCGTGTGCAACGGCGAGGCGCTCGATCTCTCCGTTCTCGCCGGCCATGTCGATCGTGCACCAATCCGCGAGTCCGGGCACCGCTAGGCGCGCGAGCTTCCCCAGCGTGTGGTGGTAGTCCAGGGAGGAGGAAAGGATCTCGCTCGCCTCGGCCAGAAACGTCATCCGCTCGCGTAGCGCCTGCTCCTCTTCGTAGAGCTGCGAGCGGGCGAGGTTCTGCGAGGCCAGGCGGGCGAGCGCGATCTTCATCTCGCGGCGCTCGAGCCCGAACTCGAGCTCCTCCTCGAACGAGAGAGCCATCGCGCCGAAGACGCGCCCCTCGACCGCCAGTGGAAGCACTACGATCGCGCCGGCGCTCCGACCCTGGCCGGCGAGCTCGGGGAAGAGCTCGTTGCGCTCGCGCCGGGTCGACACGAACAGAGGCTCCCCGGTGCGCACCACCTGGGACATTGGCAGGGCCGCAGAGACCGGGAACCGGCCCCAATCCTCCATGATCGGGCCGGGATAGCCCTGCTGAGCGAGCAGCTCGATGCTCTCGCGGTCGGGACTGAGCACGCCGATCGCGCCGGCGCGCGCCTCCGCAGCGCGGACGCCTTCGGTCAGGATCGCGTCGAGCACCTCCTGCGGCGTCACCGCCTCGGCGAGGAGCTCGGCGACCCGCTGGAGTCGGAGCGCGCGGTCCTCGCGCTCGTGGACGCTCACTGCTCGTGCTCGGACGCGATGCCGCGCTGGAGTTCCTCCCGCTCGCCGCGCCCGATCCGCGCGAGCACGTCGTCGACGAGCTCGCCGATGCCGACCGGGTCGAACGGTTTGACGAGGTAGCCGACCCCGCCGAGCTGCGCGCCGCGCCGCCGGTCGGACGCCTCTGCGCGAGCGGTGAGGAAGACGACGGGAATGTCCCGCGTTCGCTCGTCCTCGGCGAGCTCGCGGGCGACGCTCCACCCGTCGAGGCCGGGCATCATCACGTCGAGAAGGATCAAATCCGGTTGCTCGCGGCGGGCCAGCTCGAGGGCGGTCTCGCCATCGTCGGCCTCGAGCACATCGATGCCGGAGGCTCCGAGATTCACCTGGCAGAGAAGGCGGATCGACTGCTCGTCGTCGACGACGAGGACGCGCCTGGTTTCGGTGCGTGTGCCCGCGCCGACGTCTCTGCTCACGACCTGTGGCTCCTTCGGGACGCAGGAGCCGGCCTGGCAGTGCCAGAGCGGCCGTCCCTTCTGTTTGGTGGTCCTGCGGGGCGGAGCTGGGCGGATCTGGTGGGAGATTTCGGCTTGCACGGGGGTGCAGGGAATTTTAGGTGCGGATGCCGCTTCTGAACAGAGGGCGAGACTAGAATCGAGCAGGTGACCGAGCTGTTGAAAATCGGAGTCCTCGCCGTGCAGGGGAACTTCCGCGAGCACGCCTCGATGCTGCGCCGGCTTGGCGCAGAGGCCGTCGAGGTGCGCAAGCCGGAGCAGCTGGACGATCTCGACGGCCTGATCATTCCCGGCGGCGAGTCGACGGCAATCGCACGGCTCGTGCGCCTGTACGGCCTGGAAGAGGCGATCCGCGCCTTCGAGCGGCCGCTGTTCGGCACGTGTGCCGGGATGATCCTGCTCGACCGGCGCCACCTCGGCCTGCTCGATTTCGAGGTCAGCCGCAATGCCTACGGGCGCCAGGTGGCGAGCTTCGAGGCCGACCTCGGGCTGGAGGGCGAGGAGGAGCCGCTGCGCGGGGTGTTCATCAGGGCGCCGCGGGTCGTGAACATCGGGCCGGACGCAGAGGTGGAGGTACTCGCCGAGCTCGACGGCGAGCCGGTGCTGTTGCGCCAGGGGCGCGTGCTCGTCGCGTCCTTCCACCCCGAGCTGACCGGTGACACGCGGGTGCACGAGCGTTTTCTCGATCTCGTACGGGAGGAGAGCGGTGTCAGGGCATAGCAAGTGGAGCTCGATCAAGCACAAGAAGGGCGCAGCGGACGCCAAGCGCGGCAAGCTCTTCTCGAAGCTGTCCCGCGCGCTGATCGTGGCGGCGCGGGAGGGAGGGCCCGATCCGGCCGCGAACCTCGCGCTCGCCAACGCGATCGAGAAGGCCCGCTCGTACTCGATGCCGAAGGACAACATCGAGCGTGCGATCGCCCGCGGCTCAGGCGCGGACTCCGACGCCGAGTCGTTCGAGCAGGTGGTCTACGAGGGCTACGGCCCCAACGGGGTCGCGGTGATCGTCGAGGCCCTGACCGACAATCGCAACCGCACCGCGTCGGACGTTCGCGCCGCGTTCTCGAAGCACGACGGCAACCTCGGCGGGTCGGGCGCGGTCGCCTGGCTGTTCGAGCGCCGCGGGCTGATCCTCGTGGACGCGGACCGGGCCGACGAGGACGAGCTGACGCTGGCGGCGGCCGAGGGCGGCGCTGAGGACGTCGAGCAGGACGGATCCAGCTTCCGCGTGACCTCCGCGCCCGAGGCCCTGACCGCGGTGCGAGAGGCCATCGAGCAGTCCGGGATCGAGGTCGAGTCCGCGGAGCTGACGATGATCCCGAAGACGACGGTCAGCCTCGACGACGAGAGCACGGCCAAGAAGACGCTGCGGCTGATCGACGCGCTCGAGGAGAACGACGACGTCCAGGAGGTCTACTCCAACTTCGACATCCCCGAGCGGGTGATGGAGGCGGTAGCTACCTAGCCGGGGCTAGCGGCGCGGGCCGCGCCCGAGCACCACGTTGACGCGCGCGTTCAGCGCGAGCCGCATTCTCGGCTTCGGGCGCTGGGAGAGCACGCGCCCTTTCATCTTCGACTTCGAGAAGGCCTTCCCCACACGGCCGAGGCGACAGTGCTTGGCGGCGAGAAGGCGGCGTGACTGCGGGAGCGTGCGCCCGATCAGGCCCGGGACCCTGCAGGTCGCCTTCGCTGCCGGAAGCGCCGGAGGCGGGGGAGGCGGCGGTGCGGGTGGGGGCGGCGGAGGCGGCCCCGGCGGTGGCGGAGGCGGTGGAGGGGGAGGAGGCGGTGGAGGGGGAGGAGGCGGCGGTAGAGGCGCGCTTCCGACGGTGATGGTGCCCTTCATCTGCACCGGGTGGAACGTGCAGCGGTAGGGGAAGGAACCGTCCGCCGAAAACGTGAAGCGATATGAGTCGCCCGGCGCAAGGGTCATCGAGTTGAAGGCCGGCGAGTTGGAGACCGCCGAGTGATTGACGGTTCCGTTGTTCGTCCAGCACACGGTCGTGCCGGCCGGGATCGTGATCGTCCCACCCTGGAACTCGTACTCGACGATGCTGATCATCGTGTCGCCGGCTTGACAGCTTCCGGCGGCATGGCCGACGGGCGCGCGGGCAGCCGCGGGGACTAGGACGATCAGCCCCAAGAGCGCGAGAGCGAGCGGCCTGCGCATCTCCCTTCGCTATACGACGCCGGGCCGAATCCGGTTTCGAAGGAACGTCCGGAGCGATCCGTAACGTGTCGCCGTGACGACTCTCGGCATCGACCCGGGCACGGCTGCTTGCGGATTCGGCATCGTCCACGAAAAAGGCGACCGCCTGAAGGCGGTGGAGTTCGGGTGCTGGCACACGCCCGCCAAGCAGGCCCCCGAGCTCCGGCTGAAGACGATCTTCGACGGCGTCACCGACCTCATCGAGGAGTTCAATCCGCTTGCGGTCGCGGTCGAGGAGTCGTTCGTCGGCGTCGACGCCCGCACCGCGCTCTCCGTGGGGCAGGCGCGAGGCGCCGTGCTCGTCGCGGCCGCCTCGCTCGGCGTGGCCTGCGCTGAGTACGCGCCGACCCGGGTGAAGCAGGCGGTCTGCGGGTACGGCCGCGCGGAGAAGGCCCAGGTGCAGCGAATGGTGATGGCGATCCTCGGGCTCAAGCAGCCGCCCACGCCCAACCACGCCGCGGACGCGCTCGCCGTGGCCATCTGCCACGCGCTCGCCCCGCCGCTCCTCAGCGCAGCGGGCTGATCGGAGGCGCAGGAACGTCCGTGTGCGCGCCTAACCTCTCGTTGTGATCTCGCGCCTGCGAGGAAAGCCGGTGGGACGCACGGGCGAGCGGCTCGTGCTCGACGTCGGCGGCGTCGGCTACGCGCTGGCGGTGACGCCGACGGCGCTCCGCCTGGCCGAGGGCGGGGCAGAGGTGAGCCTCGAGACCTATCTTCACGTGCGCGAGGACACGCTTCAGCTCTATGGCTTCGCCGAGACCGCCGAGCGGGAGCTCTTCGAGCATCTGCTCGCCGTCTCCGGGGTTGGCCCCAAGGTCGCCCTGGCGATCGTCTCCGGCTCCGCTCCGGCCGACCTGCGGCGCGCCATCGCCCTCGAGGACACGGGGCGCTTCGAGGCGATTCCGGGAATCGGCAAGAAGACCGCGCAGCGGGTCGTGCTCGAGCTGAAGGAGAAACTCGGCACGATGGACGAGCCGACGCCGATCGCCGGGAAGCCGCACGCCGTCGCGCGCGACGCGCTGGTCGAGCTCGGCTGGTCGGTGACCGAGGCCGAGGAGGCCCTCGCCGCTACCGATCCCGCCCTGTCGCCCGAGGAGCGCGTGCGGCAGGCGCTGAGAGCCGCATGAGCGCCGAGACGCAGTTTCTCGCTCCAGCGGTGGAGCCAGAGGAGGACGAGCTCGAGCGCTCGCTCCGGCCGCGACGACTGGAGGAGTTCGTCGGCCAGGAGCGGATCAAAGAGCAGCTCGCGATCGCGCTCGAGGCGACGCGGGTTCGCGGCGAGGCGCTCGACCACCTGCTCCTGATCGGGCCGCCGGGGCTCGGCAAGACGAGCCTCGCCTTCATCGTCCGCGAGGAGCTCGGGGTCGGGCTGCGCTCGGCGGCGGGCCCGGCGCTCGAGCGGAAGGGCGACGTGGCCGCGATCCTGACCGGGCTCGGCGAGCGCGACGTCCTCTTCATCGACGAGATCCACCGGCTCAGCCGCGCGGTCGAGGAGATCCTGTACCCGGCGCTGGAGGACTTCAGGCTCGACATCGTCGTTGGCCAGGGGCCCGCGGCGAGGACGCTCACGCTCGACCTGCCCCCGTTCACGCTCATCGGCGCAACCACGCGAACCGGCCTGCTGACCACGCCGCTGCGCGACCGCTTCGGGATGACCTTCCGGCTCGAGCACTACGAGCCCGAGGAGCTGGCGCGGATCGTCGGCCGCTCGGCGCGGATCCTCGACGTCCAGATCGAGCCGGAGGCCGCGGACGAGATCTCTCGCCGCTCGCGGGGCACGCCACGGATCGCCAACCGGATCCTGCGGCGGGTGCGCGACGTCGCCGAGGTACGCCATCAGGGCGCAATCACGACCGACATCGCGCGCGAAGCGCTCGACCTGCTCGAGGTGGACGAGCGAGGACTCGAGCGGATCGACCGCGCGCTGCTCCGCTCGATCGTCGAGAAGTTCGAGGGCGGTCCGGTCGGCCTCTCGACGCTGGCCGTCTCGCTGGGTGAGGAACCGGACACGATTGAGGACGTCTACGAGCCGTACCTACTCCAGCTCGGCTTCCTCCAGCGGACGCCGCGCGGCCGGATCGTGACGAAGCTCGGTCGCGAGCATGTGGGCGCGACCTCGACGCCTGCCGGCGACGCCAGCCTCTTCTGATGTCCGAGGTCTGGAATCCGGGGGCGGCTGGGCCGGTCGACGATCTCGTCAACCGGATTCACCTGCGGATCGAGGCCTTCGCCGAGAAGAACGGCAAACAGGCGGTCGTCGAGGTCGAGCTGCGCGACGGGCCGAGCACCGTCGTCCGCTCGATCACCGCCGAGCCCGGCTCGGGGTTCCTCACGCTCTCCCCTCACGGCGACGACGACGAGGAGTGGATCGTCCCGGTCGCCGCCGTGCACCGAATCACCCTGAGGGCCGCTGAGGAGCGAGAGCCGTTTGGCTTCTCGCTCCCGGACTAGCCGCTCCCACCGGAACGGAAATGCGCCGGGTGCCGGCGGAAGCTAGGGCGGCGCGGGGTATCAGCCTCCGCGGCCTCGGCGAGCACCGGGCGGGATCCAGCAGCGGACCCGCGCGCTCCTGCTCGGCTACGCGGTCGCCGGGGAGCCCGCGCTCGCCGAGGCCGTGGAAACAGCGTCCAGGGACTAGTTCGAGGCGCTCTCCCCGAACGAGGCGAGGACGCCCGCCCAGCCGGACTCGTAGCCCTGCCGCATCTCCGCGGCATGATCGCCGACGTTCTCCCAGCCGCGGTGCTCCAGGTCGACACGTGTCTTCCCGTCTTCGTCGGTGAACTTGACCTCGATCTCCGTCCGAGGCCGCTCCTCGCGGCTGGGATTCCACGCGAGCACGAACCGGCTCGGCGGCTCGAAAACGGTGACGTGCGCCCAGTCGAGCTCCTCGCCCTTTGTCGTGCGCTCGTAGATCCGGCCGCCGGGGCCGTCGAAGACGACCGTCTCCGGCGTCGAGCCCGTCTCGCCGATCTCGATCGAATGCTCCTCGAGCGGCCACCACTCGTGGATCCGATCGGTGAAGGTCGAGAAGGCGTGCTCGACCGAGCAGTCGACCGTGATCGACCGGCGGATCGCCCCCGTCTCGGTTGCCTGCGTGCTCATCCGTTCCTCCTCTCGCTCTCGGCCGCCGCCTTGAACCCTGCGAGGGCCTCGGTCCAGAACTCGTCGAAGTAGCGGCGCACCTGGGCCAGACCGTCCGGGTTGAGCCGGTAGAGCCGCCGGGTGCCGTCCCGGCGCTCGGTCACGAGCCCCGCCTCCTTCAACACGCGCAGGTGCTGCGAGACCGCGGGCCGGCTGACCGGCAGGTCGCCTGCGATCTCTCCGACCGCACGGGGGCCTCCGCGCAACTGCTCGAAGATCGCCCTCCTGGTCGGGTCGCCCAACGCGTCCATAGCCATTCGGTAAGCCATGACTTACGTAAGTGTAGGCTTACGCTAACTGAGAGTCAAGCGCGGCGGAACTGGAGCTCGTGCCAGGAGGGAGTGGGGGCGAGCTCGAGAAGGGCCCGCTCGCCGCCGGGCTCGAGGTACGCGAAGTCGGACGATCCGTCGTCCCACGTCACCTCTAGGCGGCCGTCTTTCACCCGGTGGTCGAGCCACGCGCCGCGGAAGACCAGCTTGCGGAGCCAGTAGACGAGCGACTCGCCCTCGACCAGGGAGAGCCGCTCCCAGTGGCGCACGAGGTAGCGCCCGAGCTCGCTGCGCGGCTCCTCGATCACCCCGTCGGCGGTCAGCTCGACGAGATCCTCGGTCTCCTCGTCGTCGAGCTCGTTGTCGTCCACGAGCCCGAGCTTGAAGGCTGCAGCGGTGACCCGTTGTGAGAAGTCGGAGGCGTTGAAGCTGAAGCGGAGGCGGAGGAACTCGACGACGATGTCGTCGCCCGACGAGTAGTTGTCCACGTCCACAGGCAGAGGATAGTCACCGGACTAGACTGACCCCGTGAGCATGCGGGCGGTGCTTCTCTCGGGCCTTGTGACCGCCGCGCTCGTGTTGGTGGCGGTCGGGGTCTTCGAGCTCTCGCTGGAGCGCGCCGCGGTCCTCGCGCCGGTCCTGGTCGTGGTCTTCGGCGCGGCTGCCGGGCTGGTCGTGCTCTGGACGAAGATCGGCTGGGAGGCTCTGCAGCGACGGCGCCATCCGTGGCTCGTTGCAGGCCTCGCGGTGGCCGTCCTGGCGCTCCTCGTCGGGCTCTCGCTCCTCGGCGTCAAGCTTCCGCGCGAGTAAGGCGCTCGCCCAGTGGGCCGTCCGGCGGCCTCCGTACGGTTGGCTGCCCATGCAACAGCCGAACTGGAAGCTGCGCGCCGACTGCCCCAGAGACGAGGTCGAAGCTCTCGTGCGCGATCTCGGGTTGAGCGAGACTCTGGCGGCCGTCCTCGTACGGCGCGGATACGCGGACCCTGGACAGGCCCGCGAATTCCTGGCCGCCGAGCTGCCGGAACACGACCCGCTTCGGCTCGGCGACATGGAGGCCGCCTGTGAGGCGATTCGGCGTGCCGTCGCCGAGGGACGGCAGATCTGCGTCCACGGCGACTACGACGCCGACGGGATCTGCGCGACCGCCCTGGCCGTCCTCGTCCTGCGCGAGCTCGGCGCCGACGTCACGTGGCATCTGCCGAGCCGTTTCGACGAGGGCTACGGGCTCGCGCGGGAGACGATCACGCGCCTCGCCGAGGAGGGCTGCGGGCTCGTCCTGACCGTCGACTGCGGGATTACGGCCGTCGACGAGGTCGCGCACGCGCGGGAGCTCGGGCTCGACGTAGTGGTCACCGACCACCACCGTGCGGGGACGGAGCTCCCCGACTGCCCGGTGGTCGGGCCGTATCGCTGCGACTACCCGTTCGCCGAGCTCTGCGGCACCGGGGTGGTCTGGAAGCTCGGGCAGGCGCTGCTCGGCGCGACCTCGGAGGCGCTCACGAAGCACCTCGACCTCGTCGCGGTCGCGACCGTCGCCGATGTCGTGCCCCTCGTGAACGAGAACCGGGGCCTCGCCGTGGCGGGCCTGCGGCAGCTCGCGCGCTCGCAGAAGCCGGGCCTGCAGGAGCTGATGCGCTCGGCACGGGTCGACCCGGCGACGGTGGACGCAGCAGCGATCGGCTTCCGCCTGGCACCGCGCCTGAACGCTGCCGGGCGGCTCGGCCGGCCGGAGGCTGCGCTGGAGCTCCTGCTGACGGAGGAGCGAGAGCCGGCCCGGCGCCTGGCGGCCCAGTTGGAGGATCTCAACCGCGACCGCCAGGCCGTCGAGGAGCGGATCCTGCGCGAGGCGGCCGAGGCGATCGAGTCGTGGCCGGAACCACGTCGCCGCAAGCGCGCGTACGTCGTCGCCGGTGCGGGCTGGCACGAGGGCGTGATCGGGATCGTCGCCTCGCGGCTGGTCGAGCGCTACGGGCGGCCGGTCGTCTTGATCGCGGGCACGGAGGGGAACTGGAAGGGCTCGGGCCGCTCGATCCCCGGATTCGACCTCCACGACGGGCTCCGGCAGAGCGCCGAGCACCTCGAGCGCTGGGGCGGCCACGCCGCAGCCGCGGGGCTCTCGATCAAGCCCGAGAACGTAGACGC
>Ga0207706_10003706_pt1 | contig 14578 bp, 12 predicted proteins | sample KBSC53metaG_FD_184318 | JGI IMG/M metagenome (GOLD analysis project Ga0207706, IMG submission 184318) | Corn rhizosphere microbial communities from Kellogg Biological Station, Michigan, USA - KBS C5-3 metaG (SPAdes) (version 2) | ecosystem: Host-associated > Plants > Roots > Rhizosphere > Soil ... | reverse complement strand
TTAGTTCTGTATTTATCATTACCCCGAACCACGAGATCAATAATTACAATGTTATATACTCTATCCACTAATTGAATCCCTTTAAAAACAATTGAAATAATAAGGGACAACTTGAACAATTGTACCAGATAATTCTTTCTCATCTAAATGCTAAATTGGTAATAAACCATAAATATATATAGCACTGGCATTGTATTGTATTTTTTTCAAGAAGCCCCGTATTTTCAGTTGCCTTTGGGCGACCAATGATCACGGGGATGTCCTGTTTATTTTAAGGTTACAATCACGGGAACGTGATCACTGTATCGCGTCCACGTATCAAAATCACCCACTTCAACTGAATGAAGATTGTCTGCGAGATTCTTTGAGAGGAAACAGTAGTCAATGTGATAAGGTTTGTCCTTGTGCCGGTACATGTATAAAGTTGGGTGCTCTTCCTTTCCTTGCATTTGTTTGTGGTGTAAATGGTACGAACTATAAATTTTTCTTTCTTCCAGGAATTTTACAACGCTTGAATGATTGCCCCGTCTATGTTGTTTGTCCCAGATGGTATTACTGTTAAAATCGCCGATCAGGATCGTCGGTTTCTTTTTTAAATGTGCTTCATAATAATGAATGGCTTTCCATACCTGTTCAACATATGTGCCATCGGGATCGTCGGGATTAAATGCCCAGATAGCATACAGGATAAATTGGTATCGTGTGTTTTTAACGGAGACCGGCACGATCAATTTCAATTCGGGGTTATGCGTTTTGAGTAATTTAAGTTTGGTGTTGCCATAGGAAAAAATGCCAAGACCTTTATCTAAATTTTTACCGAACCATAAACTATTAGTTGGCTTTTTCGTTTCAGATGCGAATTTTAATCTATCAGGATGTTCGCACTCCGGAATTATGACTATATCAGGATCAAAAGCCAGGATATGATCCGCCTTTCTTCTGAAAGCCATGTTACAGTTCCAGGTAATGATCCTCATTGAGTTTTTTAATAATTGTGCAGTCATAAATATATGAAGAAGGTATGGTTGATGTTTGTTGTTGGCTGGCCTACTAACAAAATCGGGAGGCATGAGAGAACTCTGGATAAAGAAATATTTCCGTACCTTCTACCAGTGATGCCCAACGAATCATGAAAGATACTTTATCCCGCATCAGCAACCTGTTAATCGTTACGGCTGTGTTCCTCTACTTTACCGCCTGGGTATACATGCATTTCTATTATGAGCAATTTGGTCTTACTACCGGCTCACTTAAAATAGACTATTCTACCTACCTCGTTTACTCGTACAATGTTTTTTTCTCGCTTCAATTCCTTTACATACTAATACCATTGCTCGTGCTATGGCTGTTGATTCAAATGATCCTGTACCGTACCAATAAATATAAAAACACCCGGCCCTTTTACATCACCATGCACAGGCGCATCCGCGTGGTGCGTATAATCATCACCCGTAACAAATTTAGTTTACTGGTGCTGGTAATGCTCGTAGCCTTCCCGCTGCTGTTCTTTTGTGCACGCGCTGTTGCATTGAATCATTACCACCGTGACCGCGAAACCAACAACACCTACCTTAGGCAAGTGCAATTCATTTTCAATAAAGATGCGGAATGGTTAAGCTCATCCGATACTGCGGTGATATTGCCACCCCAACACGAGCGGTTTAAATACGATATCCCCATACTTAAATATGATCCGGCAGCTATACTAAGACTGCTTGCAGAATCTGACAATTATTTCTTTGTTCTGCAACAGAGGCCTTATAATTCAACCTACCAAATTTTGCCCGAAGGCTATGTATTTCTTGTAAACAAAAAAGATGTGTTGCTTGCCAAAATTGTTTTACCATAAAAACTCTCTTATGAAACAGCTATTTGTTTGCGTCGCTGTTACACTAATCAGCGCTTGTAACAATACACCGAAAGATGATGGCGGCAAAACGAATGACACGTCAACGACAGCACCAATAGACACATCAACCACGTCGCTGGCATCAGCCACTCCCGGCGACACAACGGTATGGGCCGGTAGCTTTGCCAAAATGACCACCAGGGATGGAGGCAAAATCCCCGGTGAGTATGATAGCACCAACCATGTGTTTGTTGTGTGCACGAGTCACATTACGGTAAAAGTGAATCCTGACAGCGTAACGTTTGAAAACGGTCATTGTGATAATGGCGCCCCGACGACGTTATCACTAATGATTATTAATAAAGACTCGGCCCACCTGCTACCCGGCGAACTGGTGAGAGTAGATAGCACACAGGGCAAAGTACCCACGGCTGTTTTCCGTATCAACAACCAGGAGAGGAAAGTAATATTGAACGAAAAACAATATTCGAATATTAATAGAATAAGAGCGACCCGAAAAGCCAATGCACACCTCCAACAACCAAAGTGACACATAGCGGGCAAATATTAAAGGTTAGTTTTTAATTATTTTTCCCTAACAATTTTACCATTACAACTTGCACTCAGGAAGTATGAACCGGGAGCCCTTCCGTAGTCCGTAGTATGCTCGTCATTGCGAGGACGCCAAAAGGCGGACGAAGCAATCTGATTAAATCAATGATCACTGATGTGAGTCCTGCTCGTTGCGTTTCTTTGTGTTTTTGCGTGAAAACCGAGCTCATCCAATTGAGAAGTTCCGTTCTGTAATACGTACTGTGTTCAATTTTCTTTTTTCGCCAGTGCGTAATAAATAAGCAGGAGGTACTTACCGATAAATAGTATTCTTTTTTTGTAATAATTAATTTATTTTTAGTTCCATTATTCTGAAACAACCAATGATTGAAAAAAGGAAAATAATTCTTTTTTATGCCATTTTCCTTAGCTGTGTATGCTTTTCTTTTAGATCATTCAGCCAAAAAACGCAGATCAGGGGTTTTATGGATCTATCGACGAGCCTCGAGGACAACAAGGTTTCATTTGGATTTGGCGAACAGGATCTGTTTATTACTTCTGAGCTGAGCGACCGCTTTTCTTTCCTGGGAGAAAGTGTTTTTAAATTTACTCCCTCTACCCCCACTACTTTTTCCGTAAGTATTGAAAGGGTGATTGTCAAATACAATTTTGCCGGCAATCATAATCTGCTTATCGGGAAACACCATACGCCGATCAATTACTGGAATGACACGTATCACCATGGCCGGGTTTTTTTCCCTACCATTTTTCGTCCGCTTATGTTTGAATACGACATCATCCCTCTGCATACAACCGGCGTTAGCCTGCAGGGACAGAACCTCGGCGAAGCTAAATTTGGCTACGACCTGATGATTGGGAATGGTCTCGGCTCGCAGGATGTGCTTGACAACGATAAAAGAAAATCAATCACCGCGGCTGTTCACATCAAACCTGCGGAAGGACTCCGCATAGGATTTTCCTGGTACAATGACGTCATGTCTGCGGGAAGCAAGACCCATGAAGGTAAACTGATCAATTGGGACGTGCAGCAAAACCTGTTTTCCCCTTCGATCGCTTATTTCGGCAACAAGGTGGAAGTGCTGGCGGAAAGCACAATCGCCATTAATCATACAGATACGACAGGAACTAAACAAAGCTTTACTGGCTATCTCTATGCCGGCTATAAAATAAAGGAAAGATTAGTTCCCTATATCAGGTTGGACCGGTTACATTTCCAGGAGGGTGAGATATTATTTGATAAGAATAATACTACTTCAATAGTTGGAGGCATTCGTTACAATATCAATTACCTGACCGTAGTGAAATTAGAATATCAATACGAACAAACCGAGTTGGAAGGGGATACGAATAAGCTAACGTTTCAAATAGCAATTGGATTTTAAATAACAAAAAATGACAGGTCATCGCCCACCAGGTTTTACAGTTTGCAGGAAATATCTTCCTGTTTTGCTGTTGCTGGCGATTGGGTTCATAACAAAAGCACAGGAAATACAGCTGACGGTGATCGGGAATGTAACGGGTGTTCCATCTCAAATGAAATCGTCCGAACTGATCTCTGTCCTAAAAGGCGAAAAGCAGAGATGGAGCGATGGTACCAAAGTGAATATTTACATTATGAAAACTACCACTCCGGTCGGACAAAACACCTGCAAGAAAATCTATAATTGGAGCGGAGACAAAGTAAAGAGATATTGGCTGGAACTATCCTTCAGCGGTAAAGCGGATGCTCCCACTTTTTGCAATACTATTGAAGAACTGGAGTTTAATGTTTCGCAAAATCCAGGTGCCATCGGAATAGTAGACAGAAGTTCCGCCAATGCCGGGGTTAAAACGATTCTCATTGACGGCAAGAATCCTTTTTGATCCGTCTTCCTTGTTAATATTTAGGGGTTCTATGGCTGTGTACACCAGGATTTTTTTTTGATATTCCACGGGAGATATTAAATAGCTTGTGGTTATGAAGTTCAAATTAAAGGCGAAGATCTGGCTTACCGTATTTGCGATTGTGTCGATGTTTTCATTTTTTTCACTTTACTATTTCCCTGCACAACAGGAAAAATACCTGCTTGATAATTATAATAACGAAGTACAGAACCTGGCTAATACGATCTCGCTGGGAGTTGAAATAGCACTTACTGAAGAGAATTTCGAAGGTGTGCAGACGGCTATGGGGTTTGTAAAAGACGATCCGCGGCTGCAATATGTAAAATTGTTGATGACAGATACGATGTGGAATAACGACCATACGCAGTTTTTGCTGAAAGATTCTGTTTTAAAAACGTTTCCTGAAAAATCAACGACACGTCCCGATTCTTACGCAGATTCCATTATAAAAAAAAGATCACCGTTTAGTACGGAAATGATGTCAGGAGCTATTGAACTGGGACTTAATACAACTATTATACAACAGGACAAAAAGAAGATCCGTAATGCTTCATTAATTGTCAGCGGAGTTGTATTCATTATTGGTATACTACTTGGTTTTGGGTTATCCCGCAGTATTTCGGTCCCTGTACTTGCGTTGCGTGATGCGGCTGATAAGGTTGGCAAAGGTGACCTGACCCAGCGGGTTGTTAATAGATCCGGGGATGAGATAGGGGAATTGGCAGCAGCTTTTAATAAAATGGTAACGGACCTTGAGAAAGCAAGGGAAGAGCGAAATAAAGCTAATCACGACCTGGCTATTGCCAACGACGCTTTGAATCAAACAGTGTCCGATCTTAAAGCAACGCAGGATCAATTAATACAAGCTGAAAAGATGGCATCGTTGGGCCAACTCACTGCCGGTATCGCACATGAAATAAATAATCCTATCAATTTTGTGTCGGCTAATATACAGCCGCTAAAAGATGATTTAAAAGACATACTTGAGATAGTAGCAGTTTATGAGAAAGTTATCAAAGAGCATCTACCCGAAAAGGAAGCGAATGAAGTGCAGCAAATAAGAGAAAAAATAAAAATAGACACAACTTTAAAAGAAGTGAATGATCTTTTAAAAGGAATGGAAGAAGGGGCCAAAAGAACTTCAGAGATCGTAAAAGGGCTTCGGAATTTCTCCCGCCTTGATCAGAATGTATTCCTGAGCGCCAATATAAATGAAAGCCTGGATTCATGTCTTGTGTTATTGCACAATTCTTATAAAAACAGAATTAAGATCGAACGACAATTTGGAACAATACCCGAGGTGGATTGTTTACCCGGACAGATCAACCAGGTCTTTATGAATATCCTCTCCAATGCCATTCAGGCCATCCCGGATGAAGGAACTATATTTGTAAAGACATGGCATGTAGATGGCATGGTAAAAATATCCATTCGGGATACAGGAACAGGAATGACTGAAGACGTGCAGAAAAAAATATTTGATCCTTTTTTTACAACGAAAGGAGTGGGGAAAGGCACTGGCCTTGGGATGTCCATTTCCTTTGGCATTATCCAAAAACATAACGGGAAAATTGAATTATTTTCAAAACCTGGCGCAGGAACGGAATTTGTCGTAACCATTCCTGTTAACCAGTAATTAATTACCTGGAGCATGGAAATAAAAAAAGAGACATACAATATATTGTATGTAGATGATGAAGAGAACAACCTGAATTCATTCCGGGCTGCCCTGCGCAGGGATTACAACGTATTTACGGCGCTTAGCGGCGAGGAGGGCATGGAAATTCTTGGCAAGAATGATATCCATGTCGTTGTCACCGATCAGCGTATGCCACATATGACGGGTGTACAGTTCCTGCAACATATTCCTGTCGACCAGGATAATATCCGGATCATTCTTACCGGGTTTACCGATATGGAATCAATCATTGAGGCCATCAATACCGGGAAAGTGTATCGTTACATAAAAAAACCCTGGGATAAGGATGAATTGAAAATTACTATCGACAATGCAGTTGAAACGGTGATGCTTAGGCGAAATAATAAAAAACTGATCTATGAACTGCAGGTAAACAATGAACAATTAGAAGTAAAGGTGCAGCAGCGCACACGGGAAATTGAAAAACAAAAAGAGATCATCGAAACAGCAAAGGCCCAGTCTGATTCTCTTCTATTGAATATTTTACCAGATGAAATTGCAGAAGAACTGAAAAAATTCGGAAAATCTTACGCGAGGAAGCATAACCAGGTGAGCGTATTGTTTTCTGACATCAAAGGATTTTCTTCTATCGCCGAAAGGCTTACCCCGGTAAAACTGGTTACGCAGCTGGACGAAGTTTTCGGGGCTTTTGATAATATCATTGCGAAGTACGGTATGGAAAAAATAAAAACCATCGGGGATGCTTATATGTGTGCCTGTGGCCTGCCCCTGTCTGATGAAGAAAACGCCATAAAAGCAGTGAAAGCCGGAATGGACATGCAGCACTTTATTAATGAGTTCGGGTTGGCGAATAAAATACAAAATCTCCCTGTTTTTGAAGTGCGGATAGGAATACATACGGGTCCTGTTGTAGCCGGGGTAGTGGGATTAAAGAAATTTGCCTATGACATATGGGGTGACACGGTAAACCTTGCTTCACGGATGGAACAACACAGTGAGGCGGGAAAGGTAAACATATCGGGAGAAACTTATCAGCTGATCAAAGATCATTTTCGGTGTACCCACCGGGGAAGGATCGAAACAAAGAGCAAGCTCCAGGTAGATATGTATTTTGTTGATGAAGAAATTTCGGCCGGTTAAGGGAAGGACATGCCGGTTCCTTCAGAAAACAACCTGGATAATGTTCCCTGGTGACGCTTCGCTAAACACTAATGTCAGCTGAACCTTAGTAGAAAAAGAATTCGAACTAGTTGACAAACCTTATTACCTCATTTTTTTAAATTCAACTGTATCAATAATCGGGCTTCTCGCAATAATGTTTTTATCCACCCTGTAAATAAAAAACTTGAAATCATTTTTGCTTGAATCAACAACTTTAAATAAAATCCCCAAAGAATCTTTATCGGAATAGGCTATACCAAAATATCCCCGAGAATCTCCCATTAGATACGAGTCATAGTCAGTATATGAATAATTTCGCTCTTCTATAATAAGATTCTGCCAGTCCTGTTTTTTTACATATATCGTTCCCAGAACCGGTTTAGATTCATAACTCCATGCATGTTCAACCCAGGCATTCGTTATTTTCATTCTTTTGCCGGAAGGCAAGTCTATTTCTTGTTTGGAAGGAATGACCTCAAAAAGAAAGACTTTCTTTTTTTTAGATTCTTCAAGAGAATTTGAGTACTCTATTAACCCGGTTTTTTTGTCAATAGCTTCAAAACACGTGGCGCATTTATACAGTATTGCGGCAATAAAGAGAGTTATAAATATTGTTGTCAGGACCTTTCTCATCGGGTTTGTGATAAACGCATAAATATAGTTTTCGGATACTTGACTTGCAACAGTCAGATTGCTTCTGCCGATAAATCGCGATCGCAATGACGAACTCAGTGAGGGATTGCACTTATTGATCAATAAAATTACCGACCGTACAAGTGCCCGCCCGTACCGAACGGTACGTTCGGGCGGGAGTGACACAATCCTGCCTGAGGCGGGACTCAATAGAATTCCTTATGTTCGTAATATAAAAGTAGCTAACAGAAAAGGAGACGGAATAAGAAAAAGAGACGACTCCTTTCCTCTTTTCAGCTCTTTATCTCTTAAAACAAAAACCACATTCAATGAGAAAGCCACTCTTTGTTTTATTCTTACTCGCACTAGTTTTATTTGTGCAAGCTCAAAAATTAATGGGCTTTGCGGATGCCCGAGCTACTAAACAACTGGATTGGGAAAAGCAGTTCGATGTGCAACTAAACGGGAACGATCAGGATTCATGGATGCAGTTCCTTAGTTCGCATCCTCATCATGTGGGCAGTCCGCAGGATAAAGCCAACGCAGATTACATTGTCAGTTTGTTTCGCAGCTGGGGCTGGGAAACAGAGATCGCTATCTACTGGCCATTGTTCCCGACACCAAAAACAAGAGTGCTGGAACTGTTGGGAAGTAAACCTTACAAGGCAAAGTTGCAGGAGCCAACACTCGATGCTGATAAAACTTCGGGACAAAAGAGTGAGCAGTTGCCTACGTACAATGCATACAGTGCCGACGGCGACGTGACGGCAGAGCTGGTGTTTGTGAATCGTGGTGTGCCGGCAGATTATGAAGAGTTGGAAAGGATGGGTGTGAGTGTAAAAGGAAAAATTGTAATTGCAAAATATGGCGGCTCATGGCGCGGCATAAAACCAAAAGTTGCCTACGAACATGGAGCTGTTGGTTGTATCATTTATTCTGACCCTGCTGATGATGGTTATGCGCAGGGTGACTCATACCCTGTTGGACCGTTTCGCCCGGCAGGTGGGGCACAGCGTGGCTCTGTGATGGATATGCCTGTTCGTCCCGGTGATCCATTGACGCCGGATTATGGCGCAACAAAAGATGCAAAGCGTTTGACCCTGAAAGAAGCAGAAACACTCATGAAAATTCCCGTGCTGCCGGTCAGCTATGAAGACGCATTGCCCTTATTGCAATCATTGGGTGGGGATGTGGTTCCTGCAGCATGGCGTGGTGCATTACCCATCACTTATCATGTGGGACCAAGTAAAGACAAAGTGCATTTAAAATTAGAATTCAACTGGGACGAAAAACCATTATATAATGTAATAGCAAAAATTGCCGGCAGTGAATTGCCTGATGAATGGATCATTCGCGGTAATCATCATGACGGCTGGGTAAATGGCGCTGCTGATCCACTGAGTGGAATGGTGGCTGAGCTGAGTGAAGCAAAAGCCATCGGTGAATTGGTGAAGCATGGATATCGTCCCAAACGTACATTGGTATACTGCGCATGGGATGGGGAAGAGCCTGCACTACTTGGATCAACAGAATGGGCGGAGGATCATCAGCAGGAGCTGAAACAAAAAGCTGTTGCTTATATTAATTCAGATGGGAATGGCCGTGGTTTTATTGGCGCAAGTGGATCGCACACGCTGGAAACTTTTTTTAATGAGATAGCAGATAATGTCATTGATCCGGAAACAGGGGCAACGATCAAGGAGCGTCGCTTTGCAAGACAGGTAGTGAATGCCGATGCGACAGCAAGAGCGAAGATGCTGAATGATAAGGATGGGAAAAGGATCAAGCTGGGTGCACTGGGTGCAGGCTCGGATTATTCGCCTTTTCTTCAGCATTTGGGAATTGCGTCGATGAACCTTGGATTTAGCGGTGAAGATCCCGGTGGTGAATATCATTCGATTTATGATTCGTATGATATGTTTCGGCGGTTTAAAGATTCAGGGTTTGTGTATGGGGTGACCTTATCAAAAACTGCCGGCCGAATTATGTTGCGCCTGGCTGATGCTGATGTTCTCCCTTTTGAATTTAACACACTTTATAAAACGATCAATGACTATGTGGGTGAAGTAAAAAAATTACTGGATGATGAGAGAGCAGAAACAGAAATTCAGAATAAGCTGATCAGGGAAAAATTATTTGATATGGCAAAAGACCCGAAGAAAGTTTCGGTCACTCCTGAATTAAAAGAAGATGTTCCTTATTTGAATTTTAGTTCATTGGAAAATGCAATGGTACAATTAAAAGAAAAGGCAGAAGACTTTCAGAAAATATACAATAACGGGTTGCAAATGCCTGTTGCTGATCAAAATGCTTTGAATGATATTTTGTACAAAGCAGAAAGAAGTTTGATCGATCCGAATGGACTGCCAAGGCGTCCCTGGTATAAACATGAAATTTATGCGCCGGGATATTATACTGGCTATGGAGTAAAAACTTTACCCGGCATTCGGGAAGCTATAGAACAGCGTAATTGGAGAGAAGCACAGGAGAATACTGATATTGTAGCGAAAGCCATTACTACTTATAATACACAGGTGGAACAAGCAATTAATGTGGTGAAGAAGAACACCGTTGAAAAGAAAAGCTTTTAAGTTTTATGCCACTAATACACAAAGACACGAAGTAACACGTAGACTTTGTGAAACTTTGCGCCTTAGCCTTCTGTGTATTACCTCAGCCATAAATACTCCGAATATCGAAATATCTCTGCCCCTCTCCACATGGAGAGGGATGCAGAGTCTTCAAATAAGTAATGATGACGGGTGAGGTCTTGGTTGCGTTTCCACTCACGATTCGCAACTCACAATTCCTTAGTTTTGATTCGTGCAGCTTCCAGAAAAATTATTAGGATCATTAGAAGGCATTGAAGGCTTCGATAAGGAAGCGTTTGAACGAGTACACCGGGGCAGGGAGCAGGTGACTTCGATTCGGGTCAATCCTTTGAAGATGCCAGTGGCGAGTGGTGAGTGGTCAGTGGGTGATACTCACGACTCACAACTCACGACTCACGTTCCCTGGTCTCAATACGGTTACTACCTGGGTCAACGTCCATCATTCACTTTCGATCCATTGTTTCATGCCGGTTGTTATTATGTGCAGGAAGCAAGCTCTATGTTTTTGGAGCAGGCATTAAAACAAAGTGTGGATATTACACGGTCATTGAAAGTTCTTGATCTTGCTGCTGCACCTGGAGGGAAGTCAACACACATCCAATCGCTGATCTCAAAAGACAGTGTGCTGGTGACTAATGAAGTGATAAGAAGCAGGAGCAATATTTTAAAGGACAATATCATTAAATGGGGATGTGACAACGTAGTGGTGACGAATAATGATCCCAGGGATTTTGTAAGACTTGAAAATTATTTTGATGTGATCGTTGTAGATGCTCCCTGCAGTGGCAGCGGGTTGTTTCGAAGAGATGAAGAAGCAATAGGAGAGTGGAGTGAAAATAATGTACAGCTATGCAGTCAGCGGCAGCAGAGAATAATAGCTGATGTCTGGCCCGCGTTGAAGAAAGAAGGTATTTTGATTTACTCTACCTGCTCATATTCTAAGGATGAAGATGAAAATATCATTAAGTGGATGGATGCAACATTCAACATTCAATATTCAACACTCAACATTCAACATAGCTGGAAGATTGTTGAATCATCGGATGGATATCGTTTTTGGCCGGATAAGGTGAAGGGCGAAGGGTTTTTTATCGCTTGTGTAAAAAAATTGAATGGAGAAGATGAAGATGAAGTAAAGGCCAGGAAAAAAATTGAATTGTTGAATAAAAAGGAAGTGGAAATTGTAAAGTCATGGGTCAAAGAAACGGATCATGATCTTGTAAAAGTTATGGGCAGCGTATATGCAGTTCCGAAAAAATTACTAACTGGTATAAATGGTTTAGCAAACCATCTGCATGTTATTTATTTTGGAACATTGATCGGAGAATTAGTAAGAGACAAATTAATTCCCGGTCATGCGTTGGCCATGAGCCAGTTGATTGCGGACACCATTGAACGGGTGGAATTGAGTTATGATCAGTCAATTGCCTACTTAAAAAAGAAAGAGCTGAATATAGATCCAGGGAAGGGCTGGAAGCTTGTTTCCTATAAAAATTATCCACTTGGGTGGATAAATGTTTTGTCCAACAGAATTAACAACTATTATCCAAAAGAATTGAGAATATTAAAGGATATTTGAAGGATGTAGAATTTAGAATACAGAATATAGAATTTTAATTCTGTATTCTGAAATTCCATTATTCTGAATTCTTAGCAAGGTATAAAGTAAGAATTTCACATCTTTGTAATAAAACCCGGATTCATGAAAAACATCGTCTCGCTTTCTGTTATTATCCTAACCACAACAATACTGCAAGCTCAAACAAATGAAACCCTGCTTATAAAGAGCAGTGATAAGGGTTTGTATGTTGATCATAAGACAACTCCCAAGGAAAACTTTTATTCTATGGGGCGGGCGTTTAATGTTCATCCAAAACATATTGCCTTATTCAACGGGCTCGAAATGTCGAAAGGGCTAAGCCTCGGACAAAATGTTAAGATACCCTTATCGGATACAAACTTTACTCAAAAAACCGATAAAGGGATACCAATATATTATGTCACAGGAAATGGGGAAACCCTCTACCGTGTTAGCACAAATAATAAGAACGTGCTGATGGAGAACCTGCGCAAATGGAATCATTTGTCAAGTGATAAACTTGCAAACGGAACAAAACTGATCGTTGGCTATTTAATGACCAGTGAAACGCAGGCAATGGCGGTTAATGCCCCATCGCAAAAAACAGGAACAACAACCAAACCCGTCCAGGAAAACAAGGATGCAGCAAAAACCGAAGTAGTCAATAAACCCGAACAAAAGAAGGATGCGGCAAAAAGCAATGAAGCAATTAACAAACCTGAACAAAAGAAAGTGGAGACGACACAGACGAAAGACGAACCAAAAAAGAATAACGATGCGGTACAGGCAAAAGAAGATGTAAAAACCAAAAATACGGACCAGGGATATTTTAAAACTTCGTTTGACAAACAGGTGAAGCAACAACCGGCGGGTAAAGAACAAACTGTAACTTCCGGGATATTTAAGACCGCAAGCGGATGGGATGATGCGAAATATTATGTATTAATGAATGGCGCCGACCCGGGCACGATCGTTCGCATCACGAACCCCGGTAATAACAAAACCATTTATGCAAAATTGCTTGGAGAAATGAGTGACAAACAAAGCCAGGGGCTGAATATCCGTATCAGCAATGCGGCTGCAAATGCGCTTGACATTTCAGAAACCGATAAATTTATTGTAAAACTGAATTATTAATTATAAACTATGATCATGAAGAGAATAACGTTTGCTTGCTGCTTTTTATTTACAACTATTTTTTTATTTGGCCAGACTTCCGCTCCTTTGCAGGTCCCACAGTTTCTTGATGTAAAAACTTTAAAGACTACTTCAGTCAAGAACCAGGCGATGACGGGAACGTGTTGGTGTTTTGCTACTACTTCACTTGTTGAAAGCGAAGAGATCAGGAAGGAAAACAGGGAGATCGACCTGAGTGAAATGTTCACTGTGAGAAATATGTATATCGAAAAAGCAAAGAATTATATTCTTCGTAATGGCAAAGCGCAGTTTGGTGAGGGGGGATTGGGGCATGATGAAATACGTGCAGTGGCAACGTATGGAGCAATGCCCCTGAACGAATACACAGGCTTACCCAACGGAGAAAAAAATTATGATCACCAAAACCTGTTCAGCGAGCTTCAAAAATACCTTGACAGTGTTTTAAGAAAGAAACCGATCTCCAATAACTGGCTTGAAGGCTATATAAAAATTCTTGATCAAAATTTAGGCGTGCCGCCAAAAGAATTTTCTTACAACGGGAAAACGTATACACCGGGTTCTTTTACAAAAGAAGTATTGCATTTTAATGCAAATGATTATGTAAGTCTTACTTCATTTACTCATCAGCCTTATTACCAATCATTCGTTTTACAGGTTCCTGATAATTATGCAAATGGCTCATTTTATAATTTACCATTAAATGAATTCATAGAGGCCGTAAAATATGCGATCGATAAAGGATATACGGTTGCGTGGGATGCGGATGTGAGCAACCAGGGGTTTATGCAGGGAATGGGATTGGCTCTAAATCTTGATAATGCTACTGCCTACACGAAGGATCAGGTCAATCCTGATTTAAAGGAGGCAAGCTATGATGCCGCTACCCGTCAGCAGTTGTATGAAAATTTAACTACCCAGGATGATCATCTTATGCACATAACCGGTATTGAAAAATCGAAAGGCGGGAAAACATTTTTTATGGTAAAAAATTCCTGGGGAAGGATCGGTCCTTTTGACGGATATATCAACGTCTCTGAAGCTTATTTTGCAATTAACACGCTCAGCATAGTCATTCCCAAAGCCGCATTATCAAAAGAGATAATTGAAAAATTAAAATTATAGCAATTCAGGTAAGCAACTAGTTTCAAAATTTTTTTCAAACCACATAGAAACATCGGAACATAGATAACACGTAGATTTCTATGTGATTCCTAGTGTGGTCTATGTGCCTGTGGTTAATCCATTCAAAATGTTATATGGCCGCGCTTCCGGGAAACTTTTTCATGGCAAGAATATTGTGGCATTGAATCTTTCTTCAAACTTAAAATGTTTCAACCATGAAAAAAGTTTCTTATATCCCGGAAGGCTATAACGCCGTAATTCCCGCTCTTGCATTTCATGGCGCAGATGCAGCGATCAAATGGTATGTAAATAATTTGGGTGCCAAAGAAAAGATGAGATTTAATGCG
>Ga0207706_10003705_pt1 | contig 14578 bp, 13 predicted proteins | sample KBSC53metaG_FD_184318 | JGI IMG/M metagenome (GOLD analysis project Ga0207706, IMG submission 184318) | Corn rhizosphere microbial communities from Kellogg Biological Station, Michigan, USA - KBS C5-3 metaG (SPAdes) (version 2) | ecosystem: Host-associated > Plants > Roots > Rhizosphere > Soil ... | reverse complement strand
ATGGATAGTTTACCGTCATTAAATGCGGCATCAAACTATGACGTGTCTCAGAAGAACGAACAGATGTATCGAAAACTTTCACCCGCTAACCTTGCAGATAAAAGATTGTTGAATTTAGCCAAAGGGCTTGCACCTGCTTATGTGCGGGTAAGTGGCACATGGGCAAACGCTATTTATTTTCAGGATAATGATGAACCGCCAATGGCAAAGGCGCCGGCAGGTTTTGTAAATGTATTAACCCGCAATGAATGGAAAGGGGTAATTGATTTTCTAAAAGCTACGGATTCAAAGCTGGTCATTTCATTTGCCGTATCAAATGGCGTACGGGATGCACAAGGAGTGTGGACTCCTAAAGAAGCAGAGAAGATAGTCAACTATACAAAAAGCCTTGGAGGAAACATTGCAGCAGCAGAACTTTTTAATGAACCTACTATGCCAACAGCAGGAGGAGAAATTGATAAAAACTATGACGCCGCCAATTTTGCAAAAGATGTAGCTGTATTTAATATCTGGGCAAAAAAAGAAGTACCCAATATGTTAACGCTTGGTCCCGGTTCTGTGGGTGAAGGCATTCCAGGTGTAAGCTTTGCAATGGGTGGGATGAGCATTCTTTCGACAGACTCAATGATGTCTGCAAAACCCAAACCGGTGTTTGATGTTTTTTCGTATCATTATTATGGGGCGGCCTCCATGCGCATGATGCGCAGCGGTCCCTTTTCAATTAAAGCGGAAGATGCTCTCGACTCTTCTTGGCTGCAGAAAACCGATGTTGTTGCTGATTATTACATTGGATTGTGCGATAAATATATGCTGGGCAAGCCGGTATGGATCACAGAAACAGCCGAAGCAGCAGCAGGCGGCGATCCGTTTGCTGCTACGTATTTAGATTGCTTTCGCTATTTATACCAGTTAGGCTCTTTAGCAAAAAAAGGTATAAAGGTTATTATGCACAATACGCTTGCTGCCAGTGAATACAGTCTTATTGATCAGGATACTCATTTGCCAAAACCCAATTATTGGGCAGCACTATTATGGTCAAAACTGATGGGAACGGAGGTATATGAAGCAGGTAAAGGAGCGCCGGGAGTATATTTATTTGCTCACAATACAAAAGGGCGCGAGGGAGGCATTACACTTTTAGTCATCAACACGAATAAAAAGGCAACGACTATGAATGTCCCTTCTAATGCAGAACAATATACGTTAACTGCAAAAGAACTTCAGGATACAACGGTGCAGTTAAACGGTCAGCGATTATCTCTGGAAGCGGATGATGAACTGCCATCTGTTAAGGTAAAGATCATAAATGCAGGCAATGTGCAACTACCTTCGACCAGCATTACCTTTATCACTTTTGCGGATACGGGAAAGTAAAATACTTGTAGTGCGTTATATTAGCTGAATAGTGAGTTTCCAAAACAATACACTGTTTTTCTTTAATTGCGTATTTGCAACTTTTCGAGCATCTCATCAGTAAGAGGTTCTTCGTTTGGCAGATAATGTTTCTGCGTTGAAAAATATCTGCAGTATAGCAAACACCATTGCAAAATAAATATATCGGTTGGTTGATATTCATTCCAATCGAGCCTCATAATTTTTTGTTGTAAGAAAATTAAGTTATTAGATTTTGTGAAGTATTGCAAAAAGACTTAGGTGTTATAAATTTTAATACAGCAGGTGTATGTTTTTCGAGAGTTATATTTTGTGAATCGTACAAATTCGTTGTCATAATACTGCAATTGTTTTTGTAATTTTTTCTTTTAAGTAATTTCATATATTTGGTATCTTTATTTTCTCCACGCTAACTATTCATCTTTATGGCTGAAACTACCACTAAAAGCATTAACGGGCTAAATTGGCTCACTATTTTAAGAATTGTATTAGGTCTGCTTATATTCTATAAAGCGATAAATTTTATTCGTAATACTGAAGAACTGAAATCGCTGATAGAGCAAACCGGCATAGGCGTTTTCTCGCAGAATTCAGAAGCGCTTGCATTTGTAATAGCTTATCTTAGTTTATTATGCGGACTTTTTATAACGATCGGACTTTTAACAAGAGTATTATCCATTATTCAAATTCCAATTCTTATTGTAGCAGCCTTTTTTGTGAATCTCAAAAACATCAGTTATAATACTTTTGAATTTATACTTTCTCTTATTGCGCTTATCTTACTTATTCTTTTTGCCATAAAAGGCAGCGGCACGTTTTCGGCTGATGAATATTTCCGGAAAGGAGCTGCCATAGATAAAAAATCAGGAAGGGCTTTTAAGTAATATCAAAAAGGGGCGAATTATTGAATCACTTTTTGTTTTAATTGTGCTGTTCATCTTTTACGGTTTTTGCATGATAATTCTATAACCAACACAAATGAACTATACAGAAAACTTCGAAGGTATTAAGTTAGATGTGCAGGCTGTAGACCTTACTATCAGTGATGACATACAGCAAGAAATAAGAAACATGATTGTGCGGCTGCGGCGGCATATATCGGAAGTGAACTGGGTGGATGTGTATTTAAACGATAAAAGCGAAAAATCCACCAGGCAAAAATCCGTAAGTGTCAGGTTTGGCATTCCGGGAAACGATGCATTCGCTTCCAACTCCGGCAGTAATTTTATGGCACTTTTAAAAAGTGTGGAAGAAAAGCTGCGCCGCCAACTAAAGAAAAAGAAATGATAATCCTCGCTTTTAACTCAGAACAAGTAACGTTATGCCGCAACTCATCATTAAAGCCCGCAAAGCATCACTGAATACCGGTTTAAGTGTGCGAAGGATACTACCGTTTCGACAGCGGCGAATGGTAGGCCCGTTCATCTTTATGGATCATGCCGGACCGGTGGATATGCAACCCAAAATTTTATCTTCCATGGATGTACTGCCACATCCGCATATTGGGTTATCCACGGTTAGTTATTTATTTGGCGGACAGGTTACCCATCGCGACAGCCTGGGCGTAGAGCAGGTTATTCGCCCCGGCGAAGTAAACTGGATGACAGCAGGAAGCGGTATTGCACATTCAGAACGGTTTGAAGAACCGGGCACACTGGCAGGCGGCGCCTTAGAGATGATACAAACCTGGGTAGCGCTGCCGGAAAGAGATGAAGAATCCCTGCCCACGTTTCATAACTATCAGCCCGAAGCACTGCCCGTCTTTACTGACAAAGGCATCCGGATGCGACTGATAGCAGGCAATGCATACGGTTTGAAAAATGAAGTAAAAACGCATTCGCCACTGTTTTATTTGCATGTAAACGTAGAAGCAGGAAACCGCCTGGGACTCCCGAAGGAACATTCTGAACGCGGCGTTTACATAACCAAAGGAAGCATGGAGGTTTTGGGCAGAACGTACATTGCAGGTCAAATGTTGGTATTTGCAAAAGAGGAAGAACCGGTGCTGCTTGCCAAAGAAACTTCAACGTTGATGTTGTTAGGCGGCGAACCATTGGGAGAACGGTTTATCTGGTGGAATTTTGTTTCTTCCCGAAAGGAACGTATCGAGCAGGCAAAAGCCGACTGGAAAACAGGAAGAATTGAATTGCCGCCAAATGACAATAAAGAATTTATCCCACTGCCGGAAGACAGCTCCAAACCTGCCTCTAGCGCACCACCGCCCGAACCGCTTTCGTAGCTTGAACGTATTTGTAACATGGAAGCTTTTAGAGATCAGGCTCCTTTTTTCCTGAAACCTATTGAAATTTACATCGCAGTGTAACCGCCGTCAACAGGAACAACAGCACCTGTTACATAAGAAGCATCATCGGAAGCTAACCATAAATGTGCCTGTGCTACTTCTTCGGCTTTGGCAAATCTTCCAAGCATGCTTAGTTGTTTGGCATACTCTTCTGCGTTAAAACCAAACTGTTCAATTGCGCCTCTCAACATCGGCGTATCAATGGCTCCCGGCGCTACAGAATTAATTCTGATTTGGTGAGGTGAATAATCAATCGCCGCACTTTTGGTTAAACCAATCACAGCGTGTTTTGCAGAAATATAAGCGGGGTTGGTTGGTTGAGGACGGATACCACTCACAGAAGAAGTGTTGATAATGGAACCGCCTGTGCCCTGAGCCATCATTTGCCTGATTTCATACTTAAGGCAAAGCGCCACGCCTTTTAAATCAATTGACATCAACCTGTCCCAATAGTCTTCATCAAACTCTGCAATCGGCTTATCATCAGGGGTAATGGCGGCGTTATTGAGGGCAACATCAAGTTTCCCGTAAGTGTCAACGGTAAATTTTACCATGTTTTGAACATCTTCAGATTTGGAAACATCAGTTTTCACAAATGAACATTCGCCGCGTGCTGCTTTTATTTTATTAGTCTGTTCCCGCCCTTTTTCTTCATTAAAATCAGCAATGACCACTTTGGCGCCTTCTTTGGCAAAAAGCTCAGCCGTTGCAGCACCCATTCCCATTGCGCCACCTGTTATAATGGCAACTTTGTTTTGTAATCGTCCCATAGGTTAAAAATTTATTGTGAGGAAATAAAGTTTTTCGGAAGCTGCTGAAAATTACAATCCTCCCATTAATCCATTTGAATTTGATTTTAAATTAAAGAATACAGGTCATTAAATGCTTCGGTCATGGATGGATGCGTGTAGATTGTATCTCTTACCATTTGATAATCCAATCCACAATTTATCGCAACCTGAATGGTATTAATCATTTCATTGGCATCATTACAAAATAAAGTGCAACCCAGAATTTTATTGGTTTTGAAGTCAATCACAGTTTTTAAAAGACCATTAGTGTTGCCATCTATGCGGGCACGAACCACGTTTGCAGCAGGTAGTTTTGCAACTTTGAAATCATACCCTTTTTCTACTGCTTCTTTTTCGCGAAGACCAATATGCGCTAATTGGGGCGTTATAAAAACAGAAGAAGCCACTTGTTTTCTTTGATTAGCGGAAATGTATTTGCCTCCGGATAGCTGGTCTCTGATAATACGAAAATCATCTAAAGAAATATAGGTGAACTGCGGCCCTCCATTAATGTCGCCAATTGCCCATATGTTAGGAACATTTGTCTTCAAAAATTCATCTACCTCTATATATCCTTTAGGGTCTGTATTTATTCCCGCTGCTTTCAAATTCAATCCTTCTGTCATTGGTTTTCTTCCAGTGGCTATCAGGATAGCTGACCCAATTGCCGAAATAAGCTTTCCCTCTTTATTTTTATACCGGACACATGCATTATCGTCTTTTGTATCTTCTATTCTTTCAACAGAAGCGCCCAAAATGATGTTTATTCCTTTTTCAGTAAGCACCTTCAAAACTTCATCTGCGATGTCTTTGTCTTCTCTGGGCAGAAAGGTTTCTCCGCTTTCCAATACAGTTACTTCTGCACCAAATTTTGCATACATATCAGCAAATTCCAATCCAATAAACCCGCCGCCAATGATGATAAGTTGCTTAAATAACACAGCCTGTTCCATTAAAGAAATGCTGGTGAAAACCTTTTTAGATTTTTCTATGCCTGTTATAGGCGGCAGAAAAGGCTGAGACCCGGTATTAATAAAAATGCGATTTGCCTGAATGGTCTTTTCCTCATTAATGCCGCTAAATTTTATTTGCACTTCAGTTGGCGAGATAAAAGAGGCTTGCCCTGTGATAACGATAGCAGAAGGCAATTTTTCTATGTTGCCATAATTTAATTTTCTGAGAAAGGAAGTGAGCTCATTTTTTTCGGTAAAAGCTTTTTCGTAGGGCAATTTTTCTTCGGCGCTTTTAATCAGATATTTTGTGGGTATGCAGGCTACGTTTATGCATGAACCTCCATACATTTTATCAGACATTTCAATAAGAGCTACTTCCTGCCCTTGCTTTGCTAACCACGCTGCCAACGTTTTTCCGCCCTTGCCAAAACCAATAATCAGGTTTTCGTAATGAGATTTAATAGTCTTTGTCATTAGGTTTTAAATTTTATATTGGGTGTAATGGTTATTCCGCTCCATTGCCGTAAAAGGAAGCGATATGTTTTCGCTTAATGAATATTTACGGAGAGGAGCAGCTATTGATAGAAAATCCGGAACGGCTTTTAAATAACTATTGCAAAAACGATGACACAATCTCTGAAGGACTTAGTAGGGAAATTAATTTTTCCCCTTTATACGAATAAACATTGAAACTAAACTTTTTTTATTCCATCCCTTGAAGCGCCCTCGTTGAACAACCAAGGTATTATTGTAATAAGGATTGAGAAAATATTGAAAGACAAAATTAGCTTTCGGGTTCTCCCAACCAGCCACTTGTCCAAAGCGCAATACATTAAAAACAAGCGTATCACCTGTTTGTTCAAGTGTATAATAATTGCCCGCAAATTGTATTAACTGCTTTATGTCTGTAGCTTTGTCAACTTTTTGCAAAAGGTCTTCATTTTTTTGAAAGTAAGTAAAGCTTGTGGTTAATGTGTCTTCGTCAAATACAGAACGATAACCAATAAAGTAACCACTATCTGCAGCCGCAACAACATACCATAACAAACTATTGAAAGGCGTGGGTGTGATTATAACACTGTTGTATGAGATATGCCGATCAGATAAAGATTGCTCTATCTTGTTATCTATTGATACTTTATTGAAAATTGTATAAAGCAAATATGCGGCAGCAGGAATGAAACCTGCAAATAACCATTTTCTTCTTGTGGAATGATTATTCCTTAAAATAATCAATGCAACAAAGGCAATTACTATTGATAAAGAGAAAAAAGGATCGGCAACAAACAGTAAATGAAATGAAAAGCGTTGATGACTGAATGGTTCAAAAAGACCGGTACCATATGCATTGCAAGTGTCTAACAAAGCATGCAACCATATTTGCAAACAAAAGAAAACAGACATTTTTGTCAACGAAAAAATTTGCAGATGTAAAATTTTTTTTACTGAAAAAGCCAATGGTATAGCTGCAATTAATCCAAAGAAGATCGAGTGAGTAAATCCACGGTGAAACAAAAGGTTTTCAGTTGGAGACAACCAAAGAGACGCAGCAATATCAACATCCGGAAAGCTTTGAGCAATTGCTCCTAATATAAGAGCTTTTTTACCGATTTGTTTTGAAAAAGCAGCTTCTCCAATGCATGCCCCAAGAGCAATATGTGTAATAGAATCCATTATATTGAAAGATTACAGCTATTATTTTGAACCGGTATTATTGCCGGTAATGATTTGCACTTTACTTCTTTTTAATCTGTCAAATAATTTTGCATTCCGCTTGAATGGATACCAATCGTAAAGTAATAATTCTGCAGGTCTCCAAAAAGCTACCCATCCGAGAATTGCAAGCGACTCTCTAATTGTTACAAATAAACCCCCCATAGAAAAAAGAGATCTTCCTGCTTCTGACAATAAAACCATAAAGGTGAGAAACGCAAAACCAATTATAAGGCTTCTTCCCCCATGTTGTAACACTTGCTTTATTTGTGTTTTTGATTTTTTTTCAAGAAATGTAAAGTGATGATGTACTGCTGTAGCTATTTCTTCTTCTCTGTACTTTGCTGATGCGGGCAAATAGACGGTTACTGTTATTGGTGCATGACGCGGCAAAAGAGAGGCTTGTTCAACTATCGATTCTTCAACATCTTCGTTTAAGACACGTTTTTGATAAAGAGAAGTAACCGGCTTTAAAAGAATTTGATTTACGTTATCAGCATAAAGGATGATGTCAGAGGATTTGCTCATATCGGGAACATTTAGCCGTGAAAAATCGTAGTTATGTTTTACTCCTGAATCGCGAAAAGAAAAAGAAAGATATTTCTCCGGGAATAGAATTTCGCAATCATTAAACATTTCTAATCTTATTTGACAAATATTTCATCAACTCAATGCAAAGAAGTGATGCAAGTGTAACCAAAGAAATTAATTCAATAGCATTCGAATTTAAAGTTGTTGTTTTGAACACTGGTTGTAAGAAGGGGATGTAAACAATTAATAATTGCAGAATTACTGTAAGGATAATTGCGCCCCACATTCCTTTATTTGCAAATATTCCTTTAACGAAGAGAGAATGATAAACTGCACGAACAGAAAGTGCATTGCCTAATTGAACAAAACATAACGTTGTAAACACCATTGTTTGCTGGGTTTTTACATCATATCCCTCCTTTACCGCCCACCATTGAATAAAAAGTGCAGACAGCGTTAAAACAATTGCTGAAAAAATTATTTTTAATATTAACCCTCCTGCAAACAGGTTTTCTTTCGGAGGTCTTGGTGGTCGATGCATGATACCTTCTTCCGCAGGTTCCGCAACAAGAGCAATACCGGGCAAACCATCTGTCACTAAATTTATCCATAAGATGTGGATAGGAAGTAATGGAATAGCAAATCCAAGAATCGGTGCAAAGAACAAAGTAAGAATTTCACTCAGGTTACAGGAGAGCACATATAAAATGAATTTTCTTATATTTTCATAAATTCTTCTTCCTTCTTTTACAGCTTTAACAATGGTGGCAAAATTATCATCAAGCAGGATCATATCTGATGCTTCTTTGGCTACATCAGTACCGGTTATACCCATCGCTAAACCTATGTCTGCCTGTTTTAAAGATGGAGCATCATTCACGCCATCACCAGTCATTGCTACAAATTCACCGGTGCTTTGCAGCGCTTTTACAATATTTAATTTTTGTTCAGGAGATACTCTTGCATACACAAAAATCTTTTTTACTTTTTCATTAAATTCTTCTTCTCCAAGTTTATCCAAATCAGCACCTGTCTTTGCTTCCTCACCTTCATCGATTAGTTGCAAGCGCACCGCAATGGCTTTAGCCGTAAGCTGCTGGTCTCCGGTTATCATCACAGTTTTAATTCCTGCTGTTTTACATTGGCGTATAGCATCAATAACTTCCTCGCGTGGCGGGTCAATCATGGCGGTCATTCCTAAAAAGTCCATGTCTTTTTCTAAACTTACTTCCAATTTGTGGGGCTCTTGCTCAAAAATTTTATAGGCAAAAAATAAAACTCTCAACCCATCCTTTGCCCATCCCTCATTCACATGTAACCATTCCTGAATGCTGTCTTTGTACTTCTCAGATAGTACTGCTGCTATTTTTCCAGGAGCACCTTTAGTAAATAAAATCCATTTATCTCCATTTCTATGTAGAGTACTCATCCGCATTCGAGATGAATCAAAAGGCAGTTTTAATAATAACGGATATTTTGTATCTGCTTCCTCTTTTGTATAGCCATCTTTTAAAGCATAATAAACCAATGCTGTTTCTGTAGAATCTCCTAACAATTCATCATTATCTGATGATCTCACTTCATTATTTAAGAGCATGGCATATTCCAATAACTCTTCGTTATTATCAGTCGCCTGCATTTTTTCAACTGTCATTACATTTTGTGTAAGTGTCCCGGTTTTGTCGGTGCAGATATAGGTAACTGAGCCCAAAGTTTCCACAGCAGGAAGTTTTCTGATTAATGCTTTTTGCTTTACCATTCTCGCAGCACCACGGGCAAGTGCAATTGTTATCACTGCCGGAAGGGCTTCGGGTAAAGCCGCAACAGCCAGCGACAGGGCTGTCAAAAACATTTGAAATGCAGGTTCGCCGCGCCATAATCCAAACACAAATACAATCACGCAAATGAGTATGACAAGTACAGCCAATTGTTTGCTGAACACCGCAAGCCTTTTTTGAAGAGGTGTTTTTTGAAAACCAATATCGAGCAAGCCGGCAATTTTTCCTATCTCAGTATTCATTCCGGTAGAGGTGACTACTGCTCTGGCAGATCCATTGCTCACTATTGTTCCCTTGAAAACCATATTAAGCTGGTCACCGGGAACAAGATTATCTCCGCTTATTACTTCAGTTGTTTTTTCTATGGAATGACTTTCTCCTGTTAAAGAAGCTTCGTCTGTTTTAAAAGCGCTCACTTCAATCAACCTGCCATCTGCCGGCACAATACTTCCCGCTTCCAGCAAAATCACGTCACCAGGCACTAATTTGCCGGCTTCAATTTTTACCGGCTTATTATCGCGAATCACGAGTGCAAATTGCGCTGCCATTTTTTTCAGCATTTTAATGGATTCCTCTGCTTTACTTTCCTGAGAGTATCCCATCCATGCGTTTGCTATAATTATTGCTATGATGACAAAAGCATCTGTATGTTCTCCAACAAAAAATGAAATGCCTGCAGCAATAATCAGGATGATGATCATTATATCATTGAGCTGACCAAGAAGAATAGATAATTTGCTTTTTTGTTTTGCTTCCTGTAAAACATTTTCTCCAAATTTTTCGCGAAGAGCTGGCACCACATCCTTTTTTAAACCAACGAAAGATGTTTGAAGCTGATCGATAACTTCTTCTTTGCTGAGCTGGTAAAATGTTTTCATCCTGAATTGTAAATATTTTAAAGTTATAACATCGGCGATACGAGCCTTGCCGTTTTTTCAAGCATTTGCTTATACATAGAACGGGTGTTCCAGGCTGCCGCATCAATTCTTTCCGCATCTTTTAAGTCTTCATAAAAAACTTCAGTGAGTTCTTTGGCTATATCAATGTCATAAACAATCGCATTAACTTCAAAGTTTAAATCGAAGCTTCTGAAATCCATATTAGCTGTACCGACAATCGCAATCTTTTTGTCTGCAACCAACGTTTTAGCGTGAACAAATCCTTTGGTGTATTGATAAATTTCGATGCCTGCATTTAGCAGATCATTATAATAAGATCGTGCAGCAAAATTAACAAGGAAGGAATCCGAGATTCCCGGCACCAGCAGCTTTACCGAAACGCCGCCAAGAGAAGCAATAATAAGAGCATCAAGCAAACTTTCTCCCGGAATGAAATAAGGAGTTGTAATAAGAATTTCCTTTGTCGCCAGGTTTATTGCTTGCAGAATAGAAAATAAAATAGTGGGCGTTTCAGAATCAGGACCACTGGCAGCTATCTGAACCACCTTATTACTTTTAATTGACGTTGCATTGAGGTGTGGAAAAAAGTACTTATCCGGTTGTAATTTCTTATTGGCACAAAAATTCCAGTCGCATAAAAAAAGATATTGAAGATACTGTACACCGGGACCGTCAATACGTAAATGAGTATCTCGCCAGAAAAGAGTTTTTTTATCTCCAGGCTTATTGATATATCTGTCGCTAACGTTAATGCCACCAACAAAAGCAGTGGTTCCATCTACCACAATTATTTTTCGATGATTGCGGTAATTAAGACGATTGGCAAAAGCAATAAAATAAATTTTCAAAAAAGGAAAAGCTTTTACATCATTTGCTTTAAGCCGATGCACTAAATTTCTGCGAATTGAACGGCTTCCAAAATCATCATAAATAAATCTGACTGTTACGCCCTCTTTTGCTTTTTGAATGAGAAGCTTTTCAACTTCTTTGCCTATTTCACCATCTTCATAAATATAGTATTCAATATGGATGTGGTTTTTTGCTTTGCTTAATGCTTCCAGCACTTCAGGAAATTTATTTTCTCCGTTCACTAAAATCTTTACAGAATTATTCGCGGTTAAAGGACTGTTTGTATCCTTCACCAGCATATATGCCAATTCTTTATTGCTTTGAACGGCAGCATCGCTTTGGTTAAAGGTTTGTTTGGAATATTTATATAAATCTTCTTTTAATTTTTCTGCCAGGTCTTTATTTTCAAAAAGCTTTTTGCTGTACATTTTTTTGTTACGATAATTGATTCCGAAAAGAAAATAAAAGAGCATGCCGCCGAAAGGAACAAAAATTGCAAACAGCAGATAGGCTAATGTTTTGGTGGTGCTTCTTGTATCATAAATAATACGTAAACATACCAGGATAAGAACAACTAAGTAAACAATCTCATAAATAAGCAGCCAATTCATATTAACTTTTTAATGAGAAACAAAGGCTTCAAACTAAGGTCGGTTTTTTTAAAGAATCTGCTGAAATATAATGATCGCAAAGGGCTACAACATTAAGGGTTTATTATAATATCATATTATATCTTTACAACAATGCAACGCTTGCTACTTTTCATATTATTTTCTTTCTTCTTTATTGCTCCTTCCGAGAGCAAAGCCGGTGAAGTATCAGCAAAACAATCACTAACTGAAATTGAAAATAGAAGCTTTGACAAAGAATCGATCGATTATTCAAGTCATGATTCTTCTCCTGTTATACTTTTCAAAAATAGCGGAAGTTCAAATGCTTCATTCAGGTTCTTGACTTATGCAAACTTTGTCAACACAATTACTTTTACAAACAACACAAAGTTCCTTCCTGAAAAAAAATATTTTGTTGCATCTTACTTTTACTGTAAACCAATAGGATTGAAACTGGTTTTTCCACGGCATTATTATTGGTGATTACTTTACTTTTCTATTTCTAACATTTGGCTAATGGTTTTTAGTTAATCTCTCTCTTTCACGCCTTTGATGAGGTACATTATTTTATCACCTATTTTAATTGTCTGATCATGTCAAGTTTAATTATTGCTGCAATTATCATTGCAAGCATTATACTTTTTTGTTTACTCTTTATTTATTTAAATAAGAAAACCGAAAGGAAACAAAAGGAAAAATTCCTTAATCTCTTTAATGAAGCAGGTTCTAAATATGACTTGTCTTTTTCAAGCCAGGAAGTGCTACGAAACAAGATATTAGGCTTTGATGACCTAAAAAGAACACTTTTAGTTTTTCAATTTGCGCCTGTGGAAAGTGTCATTTGTATTTATATGGCTGAAATAAAAAATTGCATGGTTGCAAAAGAATATGAGAACGTAAATATTGGAACAGAAAAGAAAAGTAAGATAGAAACGCATCTTACATCCATTGCTATAAGGTTCGATTTTGTAAATAGTGCTGAACCCGTTTCAATATCATTTTATGACTCCGGTTTCAACAGCGTGTATGAAATGGCAGAATTGGAAGCAAAGGCACAACATTGGGCATCTATACTTTCTAAAATAATAGTAAAGGATCATAAAGCACGGGCATAATACAACAGAAAGATTGATGCGAAATATTATTGCAGTGTTTTCTTTATTGAATACAAATTATAAACAGAGTAGTTAAAAAAATATTTCACAGTAATTAAATTGTTCACTATGACACAAATTATTGCGCCTTTATTTCAATATAAAAAAAATAAGGTTCAACGTTCCTGGAATATGAATGAATTTCTAAGAAAATTCAAATTGGGTTTTTCAAAGCATGATATTGTGGGCAGTAAATTCATAGGATTAGATAAATTAAAAAGAAGGCTTTTTTACGTAGAGCAAAGCAATGATCAACCCACCTGCATTACAATCAATCTTAAAGATGTAGAAGGATGCACCATAAAAAAACAATACAACAATATAGAGGCAGGCGCATTGAAGAAAAGAAAATTATATGAGTTTCTTACAGCAATTTTTTTACAGGTAAGCTTTAAACATAACTCAGAACTGATTGACCTTCCGATCTTCGAAAAGAAGAAAGATGAAATTCTGAATCTGGAAGAACTGGAAGCAAAAGTTAAAGCATGGGAAACAACCGTATCAGAACTGCTGCCAATCGGTTTAAAGAAAAGTGCTTAAAAAAGGAGAGATAAAAATTTATAGAGGCTGCGTTTATTTTTTTGTTGAAGAAATCGCAGCCTCTTTTTTTTAAGTTTTACTGATCACGTATTTGAATTTATTCAGCACTCATCAGTGATGGTTCTGAATAAATTTTTACGAACTGATAAACATACTTTTTTTGTATTTATAGAGAGAAATGTGTTGTGCAAAAACCTAAACTGATTTATTTCAATTTCAATAATCTTGCGTTGATAGCAACAATCACTGTACTTAAGCTCATTAATATAGCACCTAATGCGGGACTCAATATGAAGTAAGGATATAAAATACCCGCTGCTAATGGAATTGCAATAACATTATATCCCAATGCCCATGCAAGGTTCTGTATCATCTTTCGATACGTAGCTCTTCCAAAGCTTATCATTTGCACTACATCTTTCGGGTCGCTGTTCACTAATATAATGTCCGCTGTTTCGGCGGCCACATCTGTACCGCTTCCTACTGCTATTCCTACATCTGCCTGCGCTAAAGCCGGTGCATCATTTACGCCATCACCTGTCATTGCAACTACTTCTCCTTTTGCCTGAAATTCTTTAATCTTATCCTGTTTTTGATGAGGAAGGATATTTGCAAAGTAGCCATCCATACTTAGTTTATTAGCCACTGCTGATGCAATTTTTTCGTTATCGCCGGTAAGTAAATATGACTTGATGCCCATTGCTTTTAATTGCACAATCGCCTCTGCTGATGTTTCTCTAATTGTATCCGCTAATGTTATAAAACCTGCGAGTTTATTATCAATCAAAACATAAGTTATTGTTTCTGTAGTTTGGTCAATTCCTTTGGGAATTTCAGGCAAGGCTTGTTTTTGATTGTTAAAATAATTAGGTCCTGCCGCTATTACCTGTTTACCATTTACAATAGCTGACACACCAATACCTTGTATATATTTAAAATCAGTTGATTGCCATAAAGGAAGATTTTTCTCTTTCAGTTTTTTTAGTATGCCTCTTGCAATATAATGTTCAGAGTGTTGTTGTACTGATGCAACGTATTGCAATATTTCATCGCTGGTATAACTGT
>Ga0207706_10003700_pt1 | contig 14597 bp, 10 predicted proteins | sample KBSC53metaG_FD_184318 | JGI IMG/M metagenome (GOLD analysis project Ga0207706, IMG submission 184318) | Corn rhizosphere microbial communities from Kellogg Biological Station, Michigan, USA - KBS C5-3 metaG (SPAdes) (version 2) | ecosystem: Host-associated > Plants > Roots > Rhizosphere > Soil ... | reverse complement strand
GCGGCGGCAGGGCGGCCTCGGGCCCGAGCCGCTCACCCTGGTGATCGAGGTAGACGCCTTCTACTCCGCTGACTCGTCCCTTGCTCTGTAGCAGGCGCTTTGCCGCGAACGGAGCCAGCACTTGCGCGCCGGAGCGTATCGCGTCCAGCAGAAATGTCGTCGCGGCGCTTTGCTTGCCTCCGATCCTGCAGCCGAACATGCAGTTTCCGCACTGACTCAAATCGCAGCCGAGCGCGTTGCGCGCAATCGCATTCCATCGATACCCGAGAGATTGTGCGCCGCGGCAGATCGCGGAGTTGTTTTCGTTTACCTCGCTCTCGTCGGTCGAAGCGCCCACGCGGCGCCACACTGCATCCAGGCATTCGCCGAATGAATCGGCAGCGAAGAAATCGCAGCCCGAGCGTTGAGCCCATTCCTGGCGCACATCGTCGGGAGTCCGAAAGCAGGACTGCCAGTTCACCGTCGTACCGCCGCCGATCGTCGAGCCCGCCAGGAGCGACATGCTGAGGTCGCGCGTCCCGGAGAGTCCACCCTCGCGGAAAAGATCCAGCATCCCAGCCAGCTCGTGCTGATCGAACTCGCCGCCGCTGCGCGCGGCTCCCGCTTCGACGACGATCACGTTCTTTCCAGTCGCGGCCAGCTCCGCGGCGACAACGCTCCCCGCGGCGCCAGAGCCTATCACGCAGACGTCGCATTCAACCTTCCGCTCTTCGCCGATTTTCCGCAGCGGAATGTGCGGAGCCGTCGCTTTCGGATTGATGTCCGGCGCGTAGCCGATCGCTGCCAACAGGGCGTCGGACTCGGGCGATCCGTTTGCCGCGTAAGTGTTCAGCATGACCAGACTCCGCACACCCTGAAACGCGGAGCGAAGCTGCGGCACTGCGCTCCTCGAAAGCCGCTGGAGCATTCTCTCCCGCGCCTTCAGCGACAACGCCGAGAAGCGCTTCGCTCCAGTCGCGTTGCTGGCCACGAAAAGCGGATTCTCGACTAGTCTCAGGAAGAAAACGAACGCGTCGCGTTTGGCCGGCTCGATCATCTCCAGTGCCTGGGCGACGCGGCCGGCGACGCCAAGGTCGGCGGCCGACATGCTGAAGAGCGCGGGATCCTCATCCTTCTCGAAGGCGAGAGACGGCACGAAGGTGTCGCAGAGGGCTTCGAGAGCTTTCGTCTCGCGTTCAGTGAGCTTCATGGGAGTGCCTCGGCGTCGGTGCCAGGTGATTGGCCGGCGTGCGTCCCGCCCTTCTAATGCGATTTCCCGGGGGCTAAAGGTAGCTGCCCGATGGTGATGCTTGCGACTTCCCAGCGCCGGCGGAAATTTAGGCCCACGACGAGGAGGGTTTTCTGCCGGGCTACGATTTCACGCAGCGCGTGCGCGGCGCTTTGATCAAGGCGCGCGAAGAGGCGCACCGCCGTAACCACGAGTACGTGGGAACGGAGCATCTTCTACTCGGTCTACTCGCCGAGGAGGACGCGCTGGTCATGGACGTCCTCCAGAACCTCGGCGCGGAGTCAACACGGATTCGCGATTCGGTCGATAGCGTGGTTCAGGATGGAACGCCGACCGCGCGCTCGAGAATTCCCGATCTTCCGTATACTCAGCGGGCGCGCGTCGTGCTCGATCAGGCGATTGCGGTCGCGCACGAGTTTGGCGACGGCTACGTCGGCACTCAGCACATGCTCCTCGGACTCATTCGTGAGCGGCAGGGAATCGGCGCCCAGGCGCTTGCCGGAGCGGGGCTCAGCGAGCCGTCACTGCGTCGCGAGATCGTCAGGCTGCTTCAGGGCGAGGCAGTGGCCGCGTCTCTCGAGCCCGACGTGCCCAGCAGGCAGGACACTCAGGTACCCCTCAGCATCGCCGTCGAAGTCCGCTACGAAGATGGAACGCTGGCCAAGCGCGTCTTCACCTCCGAGGACGAGGCGATTGGCTTCCTGCGCGAGAGGGGACCGAGGAGCTAACGCTCCAGCTCGCCCATTCTACGCACGGCGATCCGGATCGGGATGAAAGTCGCCGCCAGTGACAGTAGAACCGCCCCGCCAAATCCAAAGAGCATCGCCCACGGGTCCGGATCCGCGTGCAGCAGGCGGGCGCCGACGTACTGATACACCGGCCGCGCTTCCAGCACGATAACCAGCCCGATCAACACCACTGACGCCATCATCAGGACGAGTCCGCCAAAGGATGTCGGAATCTGCGCGGCGTTCTCGGTGTTGAATTTCGGGAAGAGTGCTCCGAATCCGAGCGCGAGCCCGGCGATGGCAAAGGTCATCATGGTGATGGTGAAGATGGAGACCGTCATCATGAAGCCGCTCACCTGGAGCAGGACATCGGTGGCGAACACTAGCCCAACTGCGAGCCCGAGCAGCGGAATCGTCCCGACCCAGAACTTGGACCAGAGCAGCTCCTCCATCTCCAGTGGACTGGAGCGCAGCAGCCAGAGCGTGCGTCCTTCTAGACTGATTCCCGGAAAGATGAAACGCGCAGCGATGGATGCCAGCACGAATCCGGCGAGAACCAGATTCACGAATGGAATCACGTTGGCGAGAAAGAACGTTATTCCTTCGCCGCGCAGCGGCAGGAACTTGATGTTGAACACGTAGACGACGACGAGCACGGTCAGCAGAATCAGCTGCGACCACTGCGTCGTGTCGCGGAAGAAGAGCCGCATCTCCTTGAGCACGAGCTCCCGCCGCATCACTCCCCACGGCGTCAGCAGGCGACCAACAGCTTTTCCGAGTCTGCCGTTGCGAACGAAACGCTCGCCACTTTCCTGCGCCTTGGTGAAGCCTCGCGTGTAAAGCCAGCGGTGGAGCAGGGCGCCGAAAACGACCAGCGCCGCCGCTGTCGACCAGAGCAGATAGAACGAGAGCAGCTCTGGCTCGTCGCGCAGCCAGGTCATTATTCCCTGTGCCGCCCACTCGCTGGGCAGCCACGGCGATGTCGGGCCGCGCAACAGCGAAATGAATTCCACCAGCGAGCGGAATCCCTCGGGGCGCGCCAACCGCTCCGGTCGAATCAGGCGGAAGATCAACACCAGTCCGGCGGCTGTCAGGACGGCGATGACGCTGAGAATGTCGCGCGTCCGTCGCGCGGGGAAAATGTTGACCAGCAGCAGGGTAATCGAGCTTCCGATCGCCGCGGGAATGAAAAGGAACGGCACTACCGCCGCGATGGCGACGATTGGGTAAAGGAGGCCTCCGCCGTAAACGATCCCGTACGCGGTGAGAACCGGCGTCGCTACCAATACCACCATCCAGCTCGAGTGTCCCGTTGTCTCGAGGAGCTTGGCGCCGTACAGCCGCAGCCAGTCAACGGGCGCCGCCACAAGAAGATCGAGGTCCTTCGCCAGAAAGAAACTCGATAGCGCTGTAACCACGTACGAGAGGATCAGAATTCCAAAGAGGCTGATAAACATCAATCCGAGAAGCTTCGCGGCCAACAGCGCGCCGATCTCGGGAATGCCGCGGAAGTATTTGAGGAGCCGGTAGAGCAGGCCGAACACGAAGACCCAGAAGACCGCGCCGACAATAAAAAAGAGGACGAGCCTTCCCGCCTTGTTCTCCGTCTTGCCTAGCGGACGCGCCTTTGCCGACAACCACTTCGGCGAGAGCAGGTGCATCAGGCTTGGCGACTCGAATGGTTTCACTGCCCTCGTCATGCGGGGCGTGAGGACCGCCAGCGCACTATGCATCGAGGACATCCATCGTCTCCCGCGCAGCGCGCTCCCCGGTGAGTTTGAGGAAGATCTCCTCGAGTCCGCCCCCGCCAGTTGCTTCCGCGCGCAGATCCTGAATCGTACCGACCGCGCGGATCTTCCCGTGCTGGATGATGGCGATGCGGTCGCAGAGGGTCTCGGCAACCTCCAGCGTGTGCGTCGACATCATGATGGTGTGTCCGCGACGCACGTACTCGCGGAACAGGTCCTTGAGAATTCTTGCCGCCTTCGGATCGAGACCCACCATCGGCTCGTCGACGACGATGACTTCAGGGCGGTGAATGAAAGCGCTGGAGATGATCAGCTTCTGTCGCATGCCATGGCTGTAGCTCTCGACCAGCTCGTCGGCCCACTCTTCGAGATCGAAGAGCGCCATCAGCTCCCGGCCGCGATGCTCGACCTTGTCGCCATCCTGTCCGTAGAGACCGGCTACGAACCGCAGAAACTCCGCGCCGGTGAGCTTCTCGTAGATGAACGGCCGGTCCGGAATGAATCCGAGCTTGGCCTTGGCCTTCAGCGGATTTTCGGCGAGATCGATTCCGGCGAGATGAATCGTTCCGGATGTGGGCTGCAGAATGCCCGCGATCATGCGCAGCGTCGTCGTCTTGCCGGCGCCGTTCGGGCCGAGAAACCCGAACAGCTCTCCATCAGGCACGGTCAGATTGATGGAGTCCACGGCTGTGAACGATCCGTAATTCTTCTTGAGATTGCGTAGCTCTATCATTTCACTTTTGAGTTTGTGCGTTTTGTGCGCGTACTTTCCGTTGCCTTCACGTTCTTGAATGCGATCTCGAAGGCGCTGCGCGTCGCCGACAGATCCCCGAACTGCGCCGCGACCAGTCGGCCGGCTGCATCGAACCAGGCCGTCAGGCCCGGCTGATCTGAATCGATGCGCCACGCTCGTACAGTATCGCGGTGCGCAGTCTCCCACTGACCGCTGGCATTCTGCAGCGCGCTGTCTACGACAGTGAAGAGCGACTCTGCCTGGATTCGCAGCTCCGGTCTCATCACGGTGCGCGTCGTCGGGTTGAAGATCGACATTCTCTGCGCGCGCCCGATCGTTGGCGGCCCACTCAGCATGAACGCCACCGGCGCCAGTGACGGCGTGAAGAGCGGGGGAGCGAATGTGTATCGGGCGGGTGGATGCCCGCCTCTGCGTCTGACGCCGGCGACGTAGAGCGACGTGTCTTCTTCCACCGCCGCGTTGATCGAAAAGGGCTGCGATTGGCGCGAGATGTCGATCGAGAGATCGGCGAGACGAAAGCCGCGCGTCAGCCGCGTTTGCCAGCGCACCGATGTACGCTGGGTGGTGGGCTCCGACGGCCGCGGAGCACCAGGTTTTACCGCGGCCGCATATTCGCCGACGAAATACTCCTCACTCACGAGAGTGCTCGTTGTAGTGTCGAGTGACGACGATGCGGCGCCAATCTGCTCGCCGTTGCTCTCGACGACGTAGTAGAACGTCGCCGGCTGCACGCGGAGCGCCACTTCGGAGAGCTGCTGCGATTCGCTGTGGTTGGCGTTCCGGCGAATCATCAACGCCATCCCGCCGAGCCAGAGAACCACTATAAAGGCGGCAAGAGCGCCGCGACCTGATTTCACCTGGGAGACCGCGACGCTTGCGCGCGGCTTTGAATGCTGGGCTGGGGCTTCACCCCAATAAGACGATTTGGAGGCCCGGGCGGTTGTACTTTTACGACTTAAACGATCTGTAGACTGGTCTCGCTATTGATCCAGCCGAGATATCGTTCCAGACCACCCGTAACCGGAACCGCCAGCAATTCAGGCACTTTGTAGGGGTGGAGCTCCTTGAACGCCTTTTCGAGGCCATGAATCGCCCCCGAACGCGTCTTCAGCATCACCACGACCTCGGTCTCGTCGGCGAGCTTGTCTTCCCACCGGTACAAGGACCGGGCGGCGGGCAAAATCGTCCCGCAGGCGACAAGGCGCCTATCCAGCAGCGCGCGCACGAACTTTACCGCTTCGTCGGTGTTTGCAAGGGTGGTCAGCACAACCACTGCGTCAGTGTGGCCCACTTCTCGTATCCGGGGTGAGGTGCAGAGAATCTAATGCACTCCCCTCAACCGTAGAATGCGCGTCGATCCCAGTCTTTACATAAACCGTGAGCTGAGCTGGCTCGAGTTCAACGCCCGTGTGCTCCACGAGGCGTTCGATCAGCGCAACCGTCTGCTCGAGCGCGTGAAGTTTCTGTCGATCTTCAGCACCAATCTCGACGAGTTCTACATGGTTCGTGTCGCCGCGCTCCGGCGACAGTTGGCGGCGGCGGTCCACCAGACGGGACCAGACGGCATTCCCCAGCCGCAACTCCTCAACTCGATCGGCGCTCGCGTTGCGGACCTGATGGTGCAGCAGAGGAAAGTGCTCTGCGATCACCTTTTGCCCGAGCTTGCCGAGCACGGTATCAAGCTCGTCGCGATGAAGGACGTGGGTAAAAAGGATCGCCAGCGTCTCGATCAGTTCTTCGAGTCCCAGGTCTTTCCCGTCCTCACTCCTCTCGCACTCGATCCTGCCAATCCTTACCCCTATATCGCCAATCTCGCGCTCTCTCAGGCGGTCCTCGTTTACGATCCCGCGAGAAAGGAATCGCGGCTCGCTCGAGTAAAGGTTCCGAAAAGCCTGCCCCGGTGGGTGCCGTTCGGTCACAAGAACCATTTCGTTCCGCTCGAGCAGCTCATTGCCGCCAGGCTCGATGTGCTCTTTCCGGGGCTCGAGATCGTCGACTTCAGTCCATTCCGGGTCACGCGCTGGTCGGACCTCGAGCTCACCGTCTTCGATGAAGACGACGATCTGCTTACAACCATCGAGGAACAGGTTTTCGAGCGCAGATTCGCGGAAGCCGTTCGCATCGAAGTCCAGGAGAAAACGTCGCAGGAAATCCGCGAGCTGATTCTCGAGGAGCTGAACGACGATCAGCCGGCGATCGCCCTCGAGCTCACGGCGGAGGATGTCGTCGAAACGGGTCCGCTCCTCGACCTCGGCGATCTGATGTGGATCGCCAACATGAATATCCCGGAGCTGCGCGATCCTCCATTCGTGCCGGTGACACCGCCCGAGTTCCTGCCGGCTAACCGGTCGGTCTTCGACGCAATCACCAAGGGCGACATCCTCGTCCACCATCCGTTCGAATCATTCACCGCCAGCGTCGAGCACTTTCTTATCTCCGCAGCAGCCGACCCCGACGTGCTGGCGATCAAGATGACCTTGTATCGAACATCGGGTGACACCGAGATCGTCCGCGCGCTCACCGAAGCGGCGCAGCGCGGAAAGCAGGTGGCTGTCCTGATCGAGCTGCAGGCGAGATTCGACGAGGTGAACAACATCGCCTGGGCGCGCACGCTCGAGGGATTTGGAGTGCACGTCGCCTACGGCCTGCCCGGCCTGAAAATCCACACAAAAACCGCGATGGTCGTGCGCAAGGAGCCGGGTGGAATCCGTCGCTACGTCCACCTCGGCTCAGGCAACTACAACTCCCAGACGGCGAAGGTCTACACCGACATCGGACTCTTCACGAAGAACGAGGAGATTGGGGCCGACATCACCGACTTGTTCAATTCGCTGACAGGGTTCTCGCGCCAGAACGATTTCCGCGACCTCCTCGTCGCGCCGCGTAACATGCGGTCGGGCTTTATCGAGATGATCGATCGCGAGGCGGATCACGCGCGGGCAGGGAAGCCCGCCCGGATCATTGCCAAAATGAATTCGCTCGTCGACGAAGAGATCATCCAGCACCTGTACGAGGCGTCGAAGGCAGGCGTAGACATCGATCTGATCGTGCGCGGCATCTGCTGCCTGCGTCCCGGCGTGCCCGGTGTCAGCGACCGGATTCACGTCATCAGCATCGTCGGAAGATTTCTGGAGCATTCGCGGATCTTCTTTTTCGCCAACGCCGGCAAGGAGGAGATCTACTTCGGCTCGGCGGATTGGATGCCCCGCAACTTTGACCGGCGCGTGGAGGTCGTTACCCCGATTGAAGACCGCCGTCTGCATGGTCGCGTCAACTCGCTCCTCGACACGTTGCTCGCCGACAACCGGCAGGCGTGGGACATGAGCTCCGACGGGAGTTACGTGCAACGCAATCCTGGTGACGGCCCGGTGATCTCCACGCACGAACGCTTGTTGTCGGATCCATGGGGGCAGGAGCCACTACCGGCGACCGATGGCGAGACGCCACCCAAGTCACGACAACGTCAATCAGCGGCGCCTACCTCGTCCTCGTAGGTCATTACCGTGCCGTCGGGTCCTACGATCTCGACGGGCACTCCCGCTACTTCGGCGAGCAGGTTCGACTTCCGGCTCGCGCCCCATAGCTCCAGTCGGAGATTCTGATTGGTGCGTCGCGGCACCGCCGTCAGACGCAGCGCGCGACCGAGCCAGCGCGCCTTGATCTCGGCTACTGCGCCGGCGTGTCCACGATCGAATCCATCGGCGACGCGCAGCAGAGCCGACAGCCGCCTCACTGTTTTCCGCATCGGCTTGTCGAGATTGCCGTAATTCACGTGCTTCTTCTTCGGCTCGGCGCCGCGGTGATAGCGAGCGATGTTGGCGACCACGAGCTGCTCAGAGGGAGTCATCCCCAGCAGCTCGGCGTGCTCGATCAAGTGATAGGAGTGCTTGTTGTGCTTGTCGTAGCTGATGTGATACCCGATATCGTGGAGCATCGCGGCATCTGAAAGCAGCTGGCGATCCTCCGGCTTGCAGCCCAGTCGCTCACCGATCGCATCGAACAATTGAAGCGCCAGTTTCTGCACGTGCTTGGAATGTGGCGCTTCGTAGTTCGTCCGCTGAGCGAGGTGGAGAACCGATCTCTCTCTTGCTTCGCCCGGGTCGGCCGGGGCCGGTGCAATGCGCGCGCTCTCGAGAAGAATGCCTTCGCGAATCCCGTAAGCGGAGACGACGAGCTCCTTCGCCTCGACGCGCGCCGCTACTTCGGCGGCGACGGCGAGTCCGCCGACGATGATGTCGCTTCTCGCCGCATTCAGCCCTGGCACGGTTTGACGCTCCGTGACGGTCATGTTGTGTAGCGTCTCGACGATGTGCTCGAGATCACCGCGCGGAATCACGGTGCCGTGTACCGTCTTCGCGTGCTCCATCCCAATTCGCGCGAGATAGATCGAGGCCAGGCTCGTAAAAGTGCCGCCCGAGCAGAAGATCCTTGGCGCGCGCCACCGTCGTCCGGGGAGCCGATCGCGAATTTCTTCCCGCACCTGCTTCCTCAGTCGGGCCAATCCTTTCTTCTTGCCGTCGGGTCTGAGGTAGCGCTCCGACATGTGAATGGCGCCCAGCGGGAGTGAAAGCAGCCGCTCGACCAGCCCATCCTCGCTCAGCGCGAGCTCCAGTGATCCACCGCCAATGTCCATTACCACGGCGCGTCCCGACCCGAGATCGAAGTGCGCCAGCGCGCTGCGAAACGCGAGGCGAGCTTCGTCCTCCCCGCGGAGAATTCGTACCTGCAGTCCGGTCTCGGACTGAACGCGCGCCAGGAATTCCTTGCCGTTCTTTGCGTCGCGCACAGCGCTCGTCGCGACGACCTCCGTCCGCTTCACGCCGAGCTGCTTGCCGAGCGTCGCCATCCTGCTGAGGGCAATGAGCGCGTTCTGAATCGCTATCTCGCTGAGCACTCCGGTCTCGAGCAGGCCGGCTCCGAGTCGCGGAGCAGCCTTCATCTCGTCGACCACTCGTATCGCCCCGTTCGGCGAGACATCCGAGATCGTTTGCCGGATCGAGTTCGATCCGATGTCGATCGCGGATATGCGGATGTCCCCGCTCTGCGCCGGAGCGGCGGAGCTGCTGAGCGTCAGTTGTGGCGGTGACGAAGTAGCCATTGTACAAAGTTGACGCGTGGCGCGCGGAAGTGAAACGATTTTTTTAGTGGCAGCGTCGTCTCCCCGGGTCCCAGATCCTTCCCTCGGTGTCGATGAACGCGTGCGCATACTCCCCGGCGCCGAGCGCCACTTTCAGAACGCCGAAGCGTCCGTGTATCCGCGCGGCGGAGTTTGGGGCAGCTGCGTCCTGCATCCGTCGCAGGTCTCCACCGCCGGTGCCGGCGATGATCTGCTCGATCCCGCTCACCGAGTCTGCCGTGCCCGCCGGCGTTTGCGGGAGAAACCGCTCGTAGTCATGCTCGTGACCGTTCAACACGAGATCCACTCCGTTGCTGTAAAGGATCTGCCACAGATTCTTCGACTGCGGCGAGGAGCCATAGCTGCCCGAGCTGAAGAGCGGCCGATGGAAATAGGCCACTGAGCATTGGCTGCGATGCGCCGCCAGATCGTCCCGCAGCCATTGCTCCTGGGCTCGTACCTCCGCGGCGCTGCCCTCGCCCGAGTAGAGCTCGCTGTTGAGAGACAGGATGTGCCAGCTCCCGAGTTCGTAGCTGTAGTAGCCCTTTCCTCGCGGCCCTGCCCGAGCCCCGAAATAATCGAAGTAGACGCCGTGCCCGCCGTCGTAGTCGTGATTTCCGGGGGAGGGACGAATGGCGGCGAGAATTCGCGGCTTGCCCCAAGAGTCTGCAAAGCAGCGCTCGAAATACCTCCACGTGCCGGTGATGTGGGACGGATAGGCGTTGTCACCAGCTGTGAAAACCGCCGTGGGAGTTCCGGCACTGCTATCCGCTCGCAGAACGCTGTCGACTATCCGTGCCGTCGGCTCGGCGCCGCTCGAGCCGCAGACTCCGATATCGCCGGCGCCTATCAGCACTGCTGCGCCGGGGATGAGTATCTCCGCGGGTTGCGCACCTACGGGAATCCGGCTCGGTTTTTCGTCGTCGCCGGAACAGGCAATGAATGCAACGACCAGGAAGAGTGCGCTGGCTTTCCTAGAAAGCGAAGCCAAAGTTCGTTATGAACCGATGATCCGGATCGTTGGTGAACTCGACGTTGAAGTTGAATCCCGGATTCACGTAGCCGGCCCATAGTCCCGCGCCGGCGGCGCTGTGCCATCCGCCTGGCGATTCCCCATCCACGTAAACTCGACCCGCGTCCATGAAGCCGAGCGCGCCAAGGTCGAGGGGCACGAGGAACGGGAACTTGGCGATGGGTACTCGTAGTTCCGCCGTCCCGTAAATCGATGCGTCACCCGCGAAAGTCTGCTTCTCCTGAGTGCGGATGGTCTCCGATCCGCCGAGGAAGGCGGCGTCGAAGTACGGGAAGGGGCCCCATAGTTTCTTGCCGCCGCCGCGCAGAGCGAGGACCGGCTTCGTAAAAAACGGGAAGGTGAAGTAAGTCGCCGCCCAGGCGTCCAGTGATTCGTACGCCTTGGTCGCATCCCAGATTCCCGGGTACGCATCGCCGGTCAAACTGACTACGAAGCGAGGCTTCAGAGTGTCCGGGTGCATCCGGTTGTCGAAGTGGAGTCGCAGCCGCGCTCCCGCCTGTCCGAACGTCGAGAAACCATACGGACGCGCCTGCGATATCAACTGGTTCGCAACGCTGTCAGTCGTCGTGTACCGAACGATGGGGCCGATCGATATGTCGCTTTCTGAATTGAGCGCGCGGCCAATCGCGGGGAAAATCTGCCACTGACGCTGGCTGAGATCGAAGAAGGGATCCTCTGATTCCGGCACGTCGTTGCCGAAGCCGCGGAAGTGCAGCACCTCGAGCTGTGAGATGAATCCTCGCACCGGAAAATGCATGTCGGATTCTTCCAGGCGCTTGTCATATTCTCCGCGCACGCGCCACCGCTGGCTGGCGAAGGAATACGCCGCGCTCGCGCCGTACGCGGTCGCGTACGGCTCTTTGCGGAAGTCGTACCGGTAGTGAACTACACCGACCTCGGGATAGATGCCGAGTCCGCGCTGGGAATGCAGCGCTCCGTAGGGAACTGTCGTAGACCCCTGATCGCGAATCGGCGGAATGGTCGTGCCATATGCTTCCAGCCATGGACGCCTGTTGAATGAATGATTGAAGGCGTTGTCGAAGTTCCTCCGCTCGTCCACCGTGTCGCGCGCGTACTTCACGTCCGTCACCGTTCCGCGATCGTAGAAGTGCGTTGGATTGCGGTGGCCGCCGACGGTCGATTCGTCCACGAAAGTGTTGGTACCGTTGCCCCCGATGATGCGCAGCGGAATGCTGCGCGGGACATCGCCACGAACTGTCGCGCGGTCATTGCCGCCATGCAGGTAAAGGCGGATCTCCTCGGTCTCGGCGGGACTGAAGCGGCGCGAGAGGTAAGGCGCCGTGTTACCCGACTGGAGCACGATGTCGACCGTTCCATCTCCTGACCGGGTTATCGTCGCCTGATCGTCGGCGTCGGTCCCGTGGATGTCTGCGATCTTCCACAGCTCGTCATAGTACTTGGCCGCGGCTGCGCGGAGGCCGTTCCGGCGCGCTTTGAGGGTTGCCGCTATGCCGAGCGAAGTTCCGACGTATTCACGCGGCATGTTGCGGACTGCCTCGTCGATCACCGCATCAGTCAATCGCTGAGACAGGCTCGTAGCCACTGAATCCCAGTCCGCTTTATCCAGCGGGGCTAGCAGCCGCCGGTCGAAATCGCCGGCATTGGCGAACAGCGCACTGCCAGACGGATAGTGCGGGCGAAACTGCACCAGTGCAGGAAGTAGGATCCGTGCCAGCGCCAGCAGCGAGCCTTCGTAGCTGACGAACGCCTTGTCGCGATCCGTCGGCACGGGCTCCCAGATCTTCAGGTCACCGGTCTTACCGAATCTCGCCCAATCCCAGTTGTCGGGGTGCCGGTCGTTGTCGCCCATTACCATGTCGAGCAGGCGTGCCGTGAGCAAAGCGCGCGCATCGACGCGATCCTCGGCAGACTTGTTGATTGCCTCGAGAAGCTCTTTGCTGTCTATGAGATCGCTCGCCTCAGCGAAGGTGTGCCCGGTCTTCGGCTTGTTGGGCGACTCCTCCACCATTCCCAGAACGTTGGCGAAGTCCTTTCTGAATTCGCCGAGCCGTGGATCGTCGGGCATGAAGTAAAGCTTTGGAGTCGCGTGCAGCACGTGCGCCGCGGTGGCCAGCCCGGGCACGGCGATCGCGCCCGTGGGGTGCGAAGCGCTGCCTTGATCCTTGACGATGTCTTCGATGACGGTGTGACGATACTCATCGCCGAGGATCGTCTTTGTTTTCCGCACCTGTCTGAAAACGAATTCGGTGCTATCCGGCGCGACGAAATGAAGATTCTTTGCCTGCATGCCGCCGCCTTCCTTGGTCGGCGTCAGGCCGCCGTGAAAAGTGGCCAGATTGAGGACTGGGACCTTGATCGGCAGCGTCCACAGCTCGCGATAGTTGTTGCCGAAAAGCGCAGCGTGCGGCTCGTCCGCGGCAAAAGCCTCACCGGGAATCACGACGACTGAGTCTTCACCGATCCGGCGGGTTACTCGCTGCGCGTCTGCTGTCGACACCGCCACCGAGACCAACACGGTAATGGCGATCAGGGTCCTGGTAGTGATCGAAGTTGGTGACATTATCGGATCGATTGGCTTACTGGGGGTGCCACTTATAAGCCGTGATGGTGGCGGGCTTCACGTTGGACTCATCGCTAATCAGCAAAATGCTGTCCCTGGTGATCGCCACACCCTCTGGCTGGGGATGGTCTCCGGGCAGCGGAACCGATCGCACGACGTCGCCGTCGGGAGTGACCATCACCAGTCCATGCTCGTGCGATGAGATGAGCACGTAGTTGTGCGTGAATGGATCGATGGTGATATCCGAGGGGCGGAAGCCCTTCCACGGGTTCGTCCCCACCACATCCTGCACCGGTACGTGCATCGCGGTGATGGTCGAACGATTCAGTGGTAGCGGCAGACGATAAAGCAGCAGCTCCTTAGGTGCCTGCTTGTCGAGCAGTCTCTTGCAGGCCATCACCAGCCGCGTGCTGTCCGCTTCGTACGCCAGTCCCTCGAACTCGCACTCCTTCTTCAAGCCCGGATTGAACACCATGAAGTTTACCTGCTGGCCGTCGGCGCCTTCCCGGAATCGAAAAAGCTTGCCGTCGCTCGCCATCAGATAGATGTCGTTGCCCGCGATTGCGATGGCCTCGAAATCCTCCTTCTGGTTCCCGTTCAGCGAGAAGCCTCTCAACAGAACTCCGCTTTTCGGATCGATCTCCGAGATCCGACCCGCGTTGTCGTCGTGAGTCAGGAGTGTGCCGCGCGAGGTCAATGCCAGTCCTGAGATTTCCCGCAGCTGCGGCGGCATCAGCCACTGTGCAATCGGCTCGTCCTTTTGCGGATCGGCGTTGGCCGCAGCCAATCTCTTGGCGAACTCGCTCCTTCTGGTCTGGACGAGTCGGTTCAGCTCGGCGGCCTTTGCGCGCGGCGTCTCCCGGCAGCCGCAGACGATCGGCAACGCCAACATCAGGGCCAGAACGCGCTTACGGATCATGCCTTGGAGCCGTTTTTCTCTTCCTCAGCGAATGTGCCGGTCTCGAGGTCCACCGAGGCGATTACCCCGTCCGCGTTTTCGTGAATTGCCGTCAGCAGCACATCGCGGGGAATCGATTTCCGCAGACGGGTGAGATAGTAGATCTCCGACGGCTTGCCGGTGTGCTGCACGACTTCATCGAGCGTCCAGCGCTTCGTCATTCGATCGAGCACTTCCTCGACCTGTCGCTGCGCGTCGGGAATGGTGTCGCTGGTAATGGTGACGACGGAATCGAACCGCGGCTTGTTCTTCTTCTTGCCGATCTTTTTCTGAACGCGGGTGAAGCGTTCAGCGAGAGCATCGGCCCGCTCCGGTGTCAGCGACAGAACGAGATCGCGGTCGGGGATCTGGTGCGTCCCCGTTGGGCTCGCCAACGCCTGCAGCGGACGCGACCACTGCGCGGCGGCGCTCGGCGTCAGCATGTTGCGGCCATAGTCGTAGTGCCAGGTGACCAGCAGCACGAAATTGAAGACCATCGAAAATACGGCGC
>Ga0207706_10003696_pt1 | contig 14607 bp, 13 predicted proteins | sample KBSC53metaG_FD_184318 | JGI IMG/M metagenome (GOLD analysis project Ga0207706, IMG submission 184318) | Corn rhizosphere microbial communities from Kellogg Biological Station, Michigan, USA - KBS C5-3 metaG (SPAdes) (version 2) | ecosystem: Host-associated > Plants > Roots > Rhizosphere > Soil ... | reverse complement strand
CACACGCGGCGCGTACTCCTTGTACTTCGCGGGCACGTGGGCGTCGAACATGTCCGCGGGCTCAGCGATGTGATCGTCGACGCTGATCAGGATCAAGTTATCTTTGTTCACCGATTCGCTCCTCGAATCTGCGAGATCAAACAGGGACTAGTAGACAATGATCTGCGCCACCAAGTCAATGCGTTCGATGGAACGTAGATTCTCGCGAACCGCGGTGTTCCAATGCCGAATAGCCCCACGATTGCGGCAACCCGGCGGCTCAGAGCCAGGCCGCAATTACAGTGACTATTAGTCACTGTCGTTCCGTTCGGGCGCAGCCGGCTGCCGACACATTTTTCTGGTGCCACCGACGAACCACTGCAGGAGTGTTCGGCAAGTATGGGGTTGATGACCGGTTGACCCGAATTCCCAACGGCCCCAACCGTGCTGCCATCGAGCGTCACGCCGAGCAGGCCGGCCGTGGCGCTCTGCTCCAGGTGCGGCAGGAGCAGCTGAACCAGCAGTGCCTCGGGCGTGCACCAGGCCGTCGATCCCGGATGCTGCCGCCGTCAGCACCACACCACTCACATTGACCTCACTTGTTGCTTCACGAGTTAGTTCCATAGCCCAAAAGGGAATCCGGGTGTATGCCGTTGCCCATTCCGGACAGCGCGGTCGAGGAACGCGCGGGTATCCGCGCAGGCGACCACGTCGGTCCCACGAGCGGCCTGGCTCCCGGGTTCGCGCAGGCCAATCTGGCCATGCTGCCGGGCGACCTCGCGCTTGACTTCCTGCGCTTTTGCGTCCGAAACCCAAAACCGTGCCCCCTTCTCGAGGTCACGGACACCGGCTCAGCCCGTCCTGCGACCATGGCGCGAGACGCGGACCTGCGAACCGATCTTCCCCGCTACCGGGTCTTCTGCGACGGGACGCTCGTCAACGAGCCGACAGACATAACGCAGTACTGGCGCGACGATCTGGTGGCCTTTCTGCTCGGTTGCTCGTTCACCTTCGATTGGGCGCTGGGCGCCGCTGGGCTACCGCCTGCGCATCAGACGCAGGGAGTCAACGTTCCGATGTACGTCACGAATCGCGACTGCGTCAGCGCAGGACGATTCGCTGGACCGCTAGTCGTGTCGATGCGGCCGTTCGCGCGGGGCGACATCCACCGTGCCTCCGAAATCTCGTCACGCTTTCCAGCGATGCATGGCGGCCCGGTGCATGCCGGAAATCCAGCCGAACTCGGCATCGTTGACCTGAATGCACCCGACTTCGGCGATCCGGTCCGGCTGGCCCCAGACGAGATCCCCGTCTTCTGGGCGTGCGGCGTCACGGCACAGACAGTCGCGCTCGAGGCGCGGCCGTCGCTGGCGATCTTCCACGCGCCTGGCCACATGTTCATCACGGATCGACCCCACGTCGACTTCCACCGCCAAGAGGAGGGCCATGACAATCCATGACACGCCCGGCCGGCGTCGTGTTACCGAACCTTCGGTGGTCCGGAGCGCGGTTCGCGGCGCATCGATCGGAAACACCGTCGAGTGGTTTGACTTCGCCATCTACGGCTTCCTGGCGACCTACATCGCGGAGAAGTTCTTTCCGTCCGGGGACGAGACCGCAGCGCTGCTCAACACCTTCGCCATCTTCGCCGCGGCGTTCTTCATGCGCCCGCTCGGCGGATTCTTCTTCGGTCCGCTCGGAGACCGGATCGGGCGGCAGCGGGTGCTCGCACTGGTCATCCTTCTGATGTCCGGCTCGACCTTCGCGATCGGCCTGGTGCCAAGCTATAACGCCATCGGCGTGGCAGCACCGGTGCTTCTGTTGTTACTGCGTTGCCTGCAAGGATTTTCGGCAGGCGGCGAGTACGGAAGCGGAGCCTGCTTCCTGGCGGAGTATGCGGGCGACAGGCACCGCGGGTTCGTGGTGTCGTTCCTGGTTTGGTCGGTGGTGGTCGGGTTCCTGTTGGGATCGCTCACCGTTACCGGCCTCGAGGCGGTGCTCTCGGAGAGCGCGATGGATGCCTACGGTTGGCGCATACCGTTCCTTATCGCAGGCATACTCGGCGCAGTAGGCCTCTACATCAGGCTACGGCTAGGTGACACACCGGAGTTCGAGGAACTGCGCGAGAAGGGGGACGTGTCCGACTCGCCCCTCAAGGAGGCAATCACCACGTCATGGCGGCCGATCCTTCAGATCGCTGGACTAGTGGTGATCCACAACGTCGGCTTCTACATCGTATTCACCTTCCTGCCAAGCTATTTCACCAAATCGCTCGGCTTCACGAAGATTGACGCGTTCGTCTCAATCACAGTGGCCAGCGTCGTCGCGCTCGTGCTCATCCCACCGCTTGGTGCATTGTCGGACCGGATCGGCCGAAAGCCGCTGCTCATCACGGGAGCCGTAGGCTTCGCCGTGTTCGCCTACCCGCTGTTCTTGCTGCTGAACTCAGGCGCATTGGCCGCGGCGATTGCCGCACATGCAGGCCTGGCGGCGATCGAGTCGGTGTTTGTGTCCGCGTCGCTTGCGGCGGGGGCCGAGTTGTTCGCCACGCGCGTGCGCTCCAGCGGCTATTCGATCGGCTACAACGTGTCGGTTGCGGTATTCGGCGGGACGGCGCCATATGTGGCGACCTGGCTGGTGGCGCGCACCGGTAACGCGATCGCGCCCGCCTACTACGTGATCGCCGCGGCGATCGTCTCGCTGATTACCGTGCTCACCATGCGGGAGACCGCAGGTCGTCCGTTGCGCCAATTGGTCCCCGCCAGCGCAACGGCGTAAGGACTCGCCGTTCGCCGCATTAGCCCCGCCGCCGCTGCGACGTGCAAAGATGCTGGGACATGCGGGTCGACGGGCGCGAAGTCACCGTTTCGGGCAGCTTGCTGCAACCGCTGACCCGGCGGACCAATGACATCCTGCGGGTCGTTCTCGCGGCCGTTTTCCTGGCTGCCGTGATCACGAGCTCGCTGATCACCCGAAGCGAATGGGACGCGCTGGAGAGGTCGATCTCCGAGATCGTCGGAGTCCTGACGCCGACCCAGTCGAATCTGGTGTACCTGGTCTACGGCCTCGCGATTCTGGCGCTGCCGTTCATGATCCTGATCGGCTTGCTCGTGGCGCGGCAGTGGAAGCTGCTCGGCGCGTACGCGGCCGCGGCGTTCCTCGCGTTCATTTCGCTTTCGATCACCGGCAACGGCATCGCCGCCCCGCGATGGCATTTCGACCTGTCTGATCGGCTGGACACGCTTCTCTCGCAGTTCCTCGACGATCCGCGGTGGATCGCGATGCTCGCGGCCGTGCTCACGGTGTCCGGTCCGTGGCTGCCCTCGCGATGGCGGCGGTGGTGGTGGACGCTGCTGCTCGCTTTCGTGCCGATCCACCTCGTCGTCAGCGCGGTGGTACCCGCCCGCTCCCTTCTCGGCCTTGCGGTCGGGTGGTTCGTAGGCGCGTTGGTCGTGCTCGTCGTCGGCACACCTGCCCTCGAAGTGCCGCTCGACGGCGCCGTTCGCGGCCTGGCCCGGCGTGGCTTCCTGGTGTCGACGCTCACTGTCGTGCACCCCGCCGGGAGGGGGCCGCTGGTGCTATCGGCCAAATCGGCAGACCCGGAGGCTGTCGCCGTCGTCGAGATGTACGGCCCGAATCAGCGCAGTGGTGGGTTCCTGCGGCAGTTCTGGCGTTGGGTGCGGTTGCGCAACCGCGAAACCGCCCCGTTGCAGGCTTCGATGCGACGCGCCGTCGAGCATCGCGCGCTGATGGCCATCGCGATCGGCGACCTGGGCGTCGCGAATACCTCGATATTGGCCATGGCTCCCCTCTACCGCGGGTGGACGTTGTACGCGCACACTCCCCCGTCCGGGATCCCCCTGACGGACTGTGCGGAAGAAGGCGCCGTCACCCGTGCGTGGGAATCGCTGGGCACCTTGCACGATTGCCAGATCTCCCACGGTGACCTTCGCAACAAGGAGATCACCATCGACGACGGCACCGCCCGCTTCGGCGGGTTCGGCAGCGCCGAATACGGCGCCACCGACGAACAGCTGCAGGCCGACGTCGCCCAGCTTCTGGTGACGACCAGTGAGTTGTACGGCGCCGAGGCGGCGGTCGGCGCGGCGGTCGATGTCTTCGGCAAGGACGCGGTCCTGATGGCGTCAAGGCGACTGACCAGGTCGGCGATGCCATCGCGGATCCGCAAGTCGGTGGCAGACGCCGGCGCCGTGATGTCCGCCACCCGCGACGAAGTGAAGCGACAGACCGGGGCCGATCAGATCAAGGCCGAGACGATCACCCGGTTCACCCGCAACCAGGTCATCCAACTGGTGCTGCTCGTCGCACTGGTCTACGTCGCCTACCCGTTCATCGCCACCGTGCCCGCGTTCTTCTCCGAACTGAGAACGGCGAACTGGTGGTGGGCGCTGCTCGGGCTCACCGTGTCGGCGTTGACGTATATCGGTGCGGCAGCGTCATTGTGGGCGTGCGCCGACGGGCTGGTGAGCTTCAGGAATCTGGTGATCATGCAGGTGGCCAACACCTTCGCTGCGACCACGACCCCCGCTGGTGTCGGCGGGCTGGCGCTGTCCACCCGGTTTCTGCAGAAGGGCGGTCTCGGCGCGTTACGCGCGACCGCGGCCGTCGCACTGCAACAAACCGTTCAGGTCATCACCCACGTCGCGTTGCTGATCTTCTTCAGCTTCGCCGCGGGCGCCTCGGCTGACCTGTCTCACTTCGTCCCCTCGGCAACGCTGCTGTATCTGATCGGCGGGGTGCTGCTCGGTCTCGTCGGGACGTTCCTGTTCGTACCCAAGCTACGGCGATGGTTGGCGACGGCGGTGCGGCCGCGGCTGGCGGAGGTGCTCGGCGACCTCGCGGAACTGGCCCGCGAACCCAAGCGTCTGGCGATCATCGTGCTCGGTTGTGCGGCAACGACTCTCGGCATGGCGCTGGCATTGTGGGCGAGCATCGAGGCGTTCGGCGGCGACACGTCGTTCGTCACAGTGACAGTCGTGACGATGGTCGGCGGCACTCTCGCGTCAGCGGCCCCCACTCCCGGCGGGGTCGGCGCGGTCGAGGCGGCGTTGATCGGCGGTCTTGCCGCATTCGGCGTGCCCACCGCCATCGCCGTGCCGTCGGTGCTGCTCTACCGGGTGCTGACGTGCTGGCTGCCAGTGTTCGTCGGCTGGCCGATCATGCGCTGGCTGACCGACAAGGACATGATCTAGGGCTTCGCGAATCCCGCTGCGTTGAGGACTTTTTGACCCGCTTCCCCGGTGACCAAGTCGACGAACTTCTGCGCCAACTCCGGATTCTTGGACCCCTTCAACACAGCGATCGGATAGGTGTTGACGGCGTCGGCAGCCTCCGGAAACGGCACCTCGGCGACCTTGTCGCCGGCGCCTTTCGCGTCGGTGACGTATACCACTCCGGCGTCGGCCTGACCTGTGGTCACCTTGTTGAGGACATCGGTAACCGACGACTCCTCGCTCACTGGATTCAACGTCACACCGGTGGCTTGCTCGACTTTCTGGGTAGCCGACCCGCACGGCACCGGCGGCGCGCAGACGACCACGTTGAGGCCTTGCTGTGTCAGATCCTTGAACGAGCCGATCTTCTTCGGGTTGCCCGGCGCGACGGCGATCGTGAGCGTGTTAGACGCGAAGGTCACCGGGTCGCCCGCCAGCAGACCAGCCTTGGCTGCCTTGTCCATGTTGTTGGTATCTGCGGATGCGAACACGTCGGCCTGGGCGCCCTGGGTCAGCTGCGTGACAAGATCCGACGAGCCCGCGAACGAGAACTCCACTGAAGAACCGGGGTTGTCGGTCTTGAACTGCTCACCGATGTCGGTGAACGTCTGCTTCAGAGAAGCGGCCGCGAACACCATGATCTTGCCGCCGGCCGCCGCCGAGGTCGCCGGGGCCGGCGAAGTGGCGCTCGGTGAACTGGCGGCCGGTTGGTTCGACGAGCCACATCCGCCGACCAGTGCCAGCGACAGCACAGCAAAGACAACCAGTAGCCGAGAGTGTTTCACGATTGCCCTCCAGTAGTTTCGACGATCACAGTGGTGGCCTTGACGACGGCGACAGCGACGCTGCCCGGCTCGAGCCCGAGTTCGCGGACCGCGTCCGCGCTCATCAGAGACACGACAGTGAAAGGCCCGCACTGCATTTCGACCTGTGCCATCACCTTGTCGGTCACCACCTTGGTGACCAGTCCGGCAAAACGATTGCGAGCGGAGCTGGCGACGGTGAGCGGATCTTTCGGTGCCGCAGCGGCGTTCGCGCGCGCGAATTCGGCAAGCACATCGCCCGGGATGACCTTGCGCCCCGATTCGTCGTGCCTCGCCTCCAGGCTGCCGTCGTCGATCCAGCGCCGGACGCTGTCGTCGCTGACGCCTAGCAGCTCCGCGGCCTCACGGACCCGGATCAAGGTCACCGCGGCATCCTAACCGCAGATACGGTCCGATAGACGAGTTTTATCCGCATATGCGGACGGAGCTATGCCTTGGCCAGCTGCTTCTCCGCGTACAGGCGCGCCCACTCCTTGCGCGGCCTGATCGACACGTCGACGTCGGCCCCCTTGGCGCGCAGCGCACCGACGTTCGCCTGCTCCTTGGGCGTGCGGGCGAAGGGATCCCAGCTGAAGAACCGGCAGGCGTTCGCCCAGGTGATCTTGTCGATGTCGCTGTCGTCGGCGCCCGCGGCGGTCAGCTCGGCAAGCACCTGCTCGGGCGCGTCGGGCCAGAAGCAGTCAGAGTGCGGGTAGTCGCACTCCCAGGCGATGATGTCGATGCCGATCTCGTGCCGCAGCTTGAGCGACGTCTTGTCGGTGACATAGCAGGCCAGCGAGTGCTCACGAAACACATCGCTGGGCAGCTTGTCGCCGAAGTCGCGGCGCAGCCACTTCTGGTTGGTGTAGTGCCGGTCGCTGCGATCCAGATAGAACGGGATCCAGCCGATGCCGCCCTCGGAGAACGCGAACTTCAAATCGGGATAGTTGCGCATCGCCGGACCCCACAGCAGATCCTGTGCGCACATCGCCGACACCTGCGTGGCGAGGATGATCAGGTTGTCGATGGGCGCGTTGGGCGCCATGCTGATCGCTCCGAACCCGGTGCCGATGTGCAGGCACATCACCACGTTCTCTTCCGACAGCGTCCGGAACACCGGGCCCCAGTACCCGTCGTCGTGGTAGCTCGGAAGGCCTTCCAGATGAGGCAGTTCCGGCATCGTGACCGCGCGGCAGCCCTTGGCGGCGACGCGGCGAATCTCGGCGCACATCGCATCGGGATTCCACGTCGGCAACACCGCGATCGGGATGAAGCGATCCGGGTAGCTGCCCGCCCACTCGTCGATGTGCCAGTCGTTGTAGGCAGACACCATCACCAGCGTGACGTGCTCGCGGTGCATGTTGAGATGCCGCGCGGAGAAGCCGGTGAATGTCGGGAAGCACATCGAGGCGAGGATGCCGTTGCGGTCCATGTCACGCACTCGCTCGTGAACGTCGTACACGCCGGGCCGCATCTCGGCGAAACCGGCCGGGTCGCGGCCCCACTCTTCGGCAGGCCAGGACACCACCGCGTTTAGCCCGCTGACGCCCTGCGGCCGGCCCTGATACATCCACTGGTCGACACCCTTGTCGTCGGTGACCACCACCGGTGCCTCGTCCTTGTATTTGGCGGGCACGTGACGAAGGAACATGTCCGGTGGCTCCACCACGTGGTCGTCGATGCTCACCAGGATCAGGTCGTCTGTGTTCATATCGCTCCTCGCGTGCGCGGCTTCATAAGCCCAAGTAGTACCGTCTAGCGGCGTGACCGTCTCTGCGCTTTCGGACAGAGTTTTAGCCGAATCGGCCAACCTGCCGGTCATCGAGTTGCGTCGCGGCGGGCGCGCACTGGGTGGCAGCTATCTCTATGAGGGCGACGCGCTCATCACCGGCTGGCACTCGCACGAGGTGCACCAGATCGAGTACGCGATCGGCGGCGTGGTCGAGGTCGAGACTGCGTCGGCGCACTATCTGCTGCCCCCGCAGCAGGCGGCGTGGATCCCCGCGGACCTCGAGCACCAGGCCACGATGAACCCCGATGTCCGGACGGTGGCGGTGATGTTCGACCGCGAGCTGGTCAGCGACGGCGGCAACCGCGCCCGCATCCTGGCGGTGTCGCCGTTGATCCGGGAGATGATGATCTACGCGCTGCGATGGCCGATCGATCGGGCGGAGGGCGACGCGGTCTCCGACGCGTTCTTCCGCACCCTCGCCAACCTGGTAACCGAGGCACTGGATCATGAGGCACCGCTCAGCCTGCCGACCTCCGACAACCCGATCGTGGGGGCAGCGATGGCCTACACGAAGGAGCACCTGGACACGGTGACCGCCGACGAGGTCAGCCGGGCGGTGTCGGTCTCGGAGCGGACTTTGCGAAGGCTGTTTCAGGACACTCTCGGGCTGCCGTGGCGGACGTATCTCTTGCACGCGCGGATGCTCAGAGCGATGGCGCTGCTCGCCGCGCCCACGCAGTCGGTGCAGGAGACGGCGACGGCGGTCGGCTTCGACAGTCTCAGTTCGTTCACGCGGGCGTTCACTCAGTTCTGTGGACAGATGCCGTCGGCATACCGGAAAAGGGTTGGCGGCGCCAGGATCTGATCGATGCCGACCCGCCGGATTCAGCCCGCAAGCAAGTAACTCGGCGGGTCAGCGGAAAGCTACGGCTGACAAAATCCCAGCAGAGTCCAGTTCATCCTCGTCGGCCGAACCGATTCGTCAGGGTACATGACCAGAGCCATCGAAAGATGTTGAAAGACTTCGTATTACCGGCACTCCTGCCTGTCGGCGTCGACGCGCCACACTAGCCTCAGTTCGGCGCAGAACACCGTCGACGACATCCCGGAAAAGGCTTGGCAGCACCCGGGTTTGAGGGCCCAGGTTTCAACGCCGACCGATCCGGGCAACCTCCTCGCCATGAGCGAGAGCGGGATGGCCGAAGCCATCGCTACAGCCGGATTGTTCCTGAACTTCATCGCGGTGATCGCAGTCGCGGTTTGCGTCGCGAGTTGGGGTGTGTCAGATGCGGCCTTCGCTGCCGCTGCCGGCGCAGTCGCTCTGGTCAGCTTCGCCGCCAGTATCGCGTGTTTCCGTGCCCAGGCCGACGACCACGACCAGCAGGAGGCTCCCGCAGGCTGACCTCGTCAACGGCGCTCGCGCGGGACGTGGATGTTGTACTGCGCGATTTTCCGGTAGAGCGTGGCCCGGCTCATGCCGAGGTCTGCGGCGGCCTCTGCCATCGTCAGCCCGCCATCGTTGAGTACGCGGACGATCTCACCGCGCTCGAACGCCTCGATGCGGGACAGGTGGCGGGTATTGCCGGCCAGAACTTGAGGCGGCAGCTGGTCGATGCCGATGACATCGGCGTGGACCGCGGCGTGTGAGACCACGCGCGACAGCTCGTCGACGTTTCCAGGCCAGTCGTACCCTCTCAGCGCCCGCGCCGCCGACGGGGTGATGTCGATCTCACGGCCGCGGGCGCGCATCGCGACGTGCTGCGCCAATGGCAACACGTCGTCGGGGCGATCGTGTAGCGGCGGCACGGGCACGACCCTGTCCACCAGGCCGGCCAGTGGCGCCGGGATGTCCTCGAACCGCTCGGCCGTCACCGCGAACGGAACGGAGGTGGACTCCGCCCCACGCAGCACCAAACTTCGGAGGCGCTCCGCGACCCACGTCGGCAACATGTCGACGTCCCGGACGATCACCGCCGTGTGCGCCTTGCCGAGTTCCGGTGTCCACAACCCAAGCCACGTCTGGATATCGGTCGGGGCGGGTGCGCTCGCGCACAAGATGCGATCACGTGGATACGTGTGCCGCGCCGCCTGCGCGAGCAGCGTCGCGCGGCCAGAACCGGCCTCACCGACCGCGGCCACGATCGAGCCGGCGATCATTGCGTGTTCGGCTCGTGCCACTGCGCAGTTCCAGGCCTCCGAAAGCGCATGCAGGGTGCCAGATCCCGGCTCGAGCCGCGGCACTTCGACGCGGAAAACCTGACCGCGCGGCGTCCGGCGCGGTTGTCGCCCACTGCTACGGGCCAGCATGAGCGCGGTGGTGTTGCTGGCCGCCGAGCGGGCAAGCGCGAGCAACAGATCACTGGAGGACTGCGACCATGTGGTGAGGTTGACGCTGCCTTCGAGCCGTCCCGACGCAGGATCGAACACGGGAACCGCGGCGCATGTGAAGGTGCACAGGCTCAACGCGTAATGCTGGTCGGCACGCACCAGCGTGGGCACGCGGTCGGCCAGCGCCATACCGAGGCCGTTGGTGCCGACGTCGCGTTCGGCGTAGCCGAAACCGGGGGCGAGATGGACGTCGTCGAGAGCCTCGAGCAGGTTGCGGTCGCCGGACAGCCGCGACAGCACCACACCCTCGGCGTCGGTCAGCATCATGCTGACCGGCTCGTTGGCCAGGGTGCTGTGCAGGTCGGCCAGCACCTCGTTACCGCACTGGAAGAACAGCGAAGCAAGGTTCTCGGTACCGGTGAAGACCGGTTCGATCTGTTCCAGCGGAACGCCGTAATCCTCGCTGCGCTGCCACGACGCCAGGAGCCGGCGGGACAAACCGCTCGCCTCGCGGTGTGCCAATTCATGCCGCCGAACGCGGTCTACGAAGTCGTCAGACACTTGCCCACCTCACTGTGATCCACGTTACAAAGCCTGCCCAAGCCGCGGGGATCGAATCAGCGGGCCTGCGTCTCAGATTGAGACGCCCGACGCCTCGGTAGAGCGCAGCGATGGTCCTAGAGTCGCCCTCAGGTTGTGACAGCCGTCACACTCTGCCGCTCATCTGCCTCTCGGAGGGAGACCCATCCATGTACCGCAAAGACGACACGAGCTATTTCATCGTCGACGCCCACGTCGCCCTGTGGGACGCGCGGCCGGAGAACCAGCGCAACATCCACGGCAAGCAGTTCATCGACTGCTTCTACGACTACCACCGCAACCTGTCACCGGAATCCGAGGTGTGGAGCTACGAGGAGTACCTCTATCAGGGCGGCGACCGGCTGATGAAGGACTTGTTCACCGACGGCTACGTCGACCATGCGATCTTCCAGCCCGCGTTCCTCGGCGAGTTCTACTACAAGGGTTTCGGGCAGACGGACGAGGCGTCCGAACTGGCCGCCAAGCATCCCGACAAGCTGACGTACAACCACAACTTCGACCCGCGTAACGGCGAGGCGGGTCTAGACCGCCTGCGGGAGGACGCTGCGAAGTTCGGCCTGAAGGGCGTCAAGCTCTACACCGCCGAGTGGCACGGCGATTCACGCGGCTGGCGACTCGACGACCCTTGGGCGTACCGCTATTTCGAACTCTGTCGCGAGCTCGGTATCCGCAACATCCACGTGCACAAGGGCCCGACGATCCGGCCGCTGGACCGCGACTCGTTCGACGTCGCCGATGTCGACCACGTCGCCACCGACTTCACCGACCTCAACTTCGTCGTCGAGCACTGCGGGCTGCCCAGGCTGGAGGACTTCTGCTGGATCGCTACGCAGGAACCCAACGTGCACGCCGGCCTGGCGGTGGCGATGCCGTTCATCCACACCCGGCCGAAATACTTCGGTCAGATCATCGGCGAGCTGTTGTACTGGGTCGGCGAGGACCGCATCCAATTCTCGTCGGACTACGCGCTGTGGACCCCGCGCTGGCTGATCGAGGCGTTCGTCGACTTCCAGATCCCCGAAGACCTGGGCGAATACGCGCCGATCACCACCGATCAGAAGAAGAAGATCCTCGGGCTCAACGCCGCGAAGATGTACGACATCCCGGTGCCCGCCGAGCTGCAGTTGCCGTCGGCCGGCGAGCCCGCGGTGGGGCCGCGCGGCGCCGACAACCTGGTTGGGGCGTGACGTGGCGTCGCGGTATGACCAGGCGTATGCGGCGCTGTCGGCGGTCGTCGATCCCGAGCTCGACGAGCCGATCACCGATCTGGGGTTTGTGCGCTTGCTGGTGGTCACGCCGGCCGGAAACGTCAAGTGCAACCTGCGGCTGCCGACGTCGTTCTGCGCGCCCAACTTCGCCTATCTGATGGCGTCGGATGCGAAAGACGTTCTAAGCGCTCTTGATTGGACGCGTCGCGTCGTCGTCGAGCTGGACGACCATCATGACTCGGAGATCATCAATGCCGGCCTGGCCGCAGGCGCCGGATACCGAGGCACCTTCGGTCACGAGGCGGAGGAGAGCCTCGACGAGCTGCGGGAGACGTTCCGGCGGAAGGCCCACACGGCGGCGATGGAGCGGTGCCTCACAGCGCTGTTGCGGGCCGACCCGCAGCGAGGCGAATCGTCGTTGGGTGAGGTCCGTCTGGGCGATCTGCCAGACGACGACACCACCGCGGCCTTGCTGCGTCGACGCTGCGCACTCGGATTGCCCACGGCACCAAGCGATTTGGTGATGGTGAATCACGAGGGCCGTGGTTACTCGCCCGGCGATGTCCCGATCGCGTTGCGGCGGGCGCGCTCGACGCGGATTTCCATCGACGGCAACGCGCACTTCTGCCGCGGGCTGCTACGTACCCGCTATCCCGAAGAACCAGCACTCATCCCGAAAGAAGGAGCACTCCGATGAGCACCATGCGAGCCGTGCAAGTGGTCGGCTACCACCAGAACCTCGAGATGAAGGAGGTGCCCGCACCCACACCCATCGGACCGTTCGATGTCGTGGTCAAGATCGGCGGCGCGGGTGTATGCCGAACCGATCTGCACATCCTGGAAGGCCAGTGGGCCGAGAAAACGGGCGTAGAACTCCCGTACACAATCGGTCACGAGAACGCGGGCTGGGTCGACGCGGTCGGATCGGCGGTGACCAACGTAAGCGAAGGCGACAAGGTGATCGTGCACCCGCTGATCACCTGCGGGCTGTGCCGTGCCTGTCGCTCCGGCGACGATGTGCACTGCGAGGCCAGTGCGTTTCCCGGCATCGACACCAACGGCGGATACGCCGAGTACTTGAAGACGTCGGCGCGCAGCGTGGTCAGGATCGATGACTCGCTGGAGCCCTCAGATGTCGCCGCGCTGGCCGACGCCGGGCTGACCGCTTATCACGCGGCCGCGAAGGCGGCGCGACGCCTCACTCCCCGCGACAAGTGCGTGATAATCGGCGCAGGAGGTCTGGGCCACATCGGTATTCAGGTGCTGAAGGCGTTGGGGGCTGCGGAGTTGATCGTCGTCGACCGTAACGCCGAGGCGTTGAAACTCGCAGAGTCGATCGGCGCCGACCACGGTGTGCTGGCCGACGGCAGTCAGGTAGACCAGGTGCTCGAGCTTACCGGCGGCAACGGCGCCCAGGCCGTCGTCGACTTCGTCGGCGAGGGCGGGGCCACCAGCGAGGGTGTGCGGATGCTGCATCGCGCAGGCGATTACCACGTCGTGGGCTACGGCGAGAACATCAACGTGCCAACGATCGATATCGTCTCCACCGAGATCAACTTCATCGGAAACCTGGTTGGGTCCTACAACGACCTGTGCGACCTGATGGCACTCGCGGCACGGGGCGCGGTGAACCTGCACACGCAGAAATACCGGCTCGACGATTTCCAATCCGCCATCGACGACCTCGACTCGGGCCATGTCCGCGGCCGGGCCATCCTCACTCCGTAAAGGGAAGATCTGCTCATGATTTTTATAGTCGTCAAGTTCGAAACCAAACCGGAATGGACCGAGCGCTGGCCGGACCTGGTAGCCGACTTCACCGAGGGCACGCGCGCCGAGGACGGAAACCTCTGGTTCGACTGGTCACGCAGCCTGGACGACCCGGCGGAATACGTTCTGGTGGAAGGCTTCCGGGATGCGGAGGCCGGCAGCGTGCATGTCAACAGCGAGCATTTCAAGAAGGCCATCACCGAAATGCCCCAGGCGCTAGCCTCCACGCCGAAGATCATCAGTCAGACCATCGACGCCACCGGGTGGTCCGAGATGGGCGAGATGAAAGTCGGGTAGCTAGAGTGCGGCCCACGTGAGATCGACGTCGGGCGCGTTTCAGCGCGTTCACTGCGTTGGTTCCACCGGGCGATGCCGAACGACGCGAGGGTCCCCAATGGGCTGCCATCGATGAGTGCACGCCAAGCAAGCCTATGAGACTCCAGGTGCGGAGGGCGTTTGGGCGGGCGTTCTGATCCCCCAAGCCGGCCGCGGCCGCCGGTTCGCCCTGAAGCAGTTGCGGTGCCTGGCGGAGCGGAATGGAGTTCCAGTCCGAAAGGCGTGACTCGAACTGCAAAGATGATCAGTTATGACGCGCTGGTATCCGCTCGAACCCGCCGATGACGAATTCTTGGCTTCTGCTCCTCATGTGTTCCGCTATCAGAAGCGGTTCACCGCGACACCCGAGCAGGTCTGGGAACAGCTGACCTCGGACGTGTCGCTCGCCGCGTGGGGCCCGTCGATCAAGAAGGTCACCTGGACCTCGCCGCGACCGTTCGGCGTCGGCACCACGCGCGAGGTCGCCGCCCCCGGCGGATCAACCATGCGCGAGCGCTATTTCCGATGGGACGAGGGCAAGAGCCATGCGTTCTATGCATACGAGTCGAGCCTTCCGCTATTCCGACGCTTCGCCGAGGACTACATCGTCGAACCCGACGGAGACGCGACCTTGTTCA
>Ga0207706_10003693_pt1 | contig 14612 bp, 13 predicted proteins | sample KBSC53metaG_FD_184318 | JGI IMG/M metagenome (GOLD analysis project Ga0207706, IMG submission 184318) | Corn rhizosphere microbial communities from Kellogg Biological Station, Michigan, USA - KBS C5-3 metaG (SPAdes) (version 2) | ecosystem: Host-associated > Plants > Roots > Rhizosphere > Soil ... | reverse complement strand
CGATCAGCAACGCGCACAAGAGTTCTTTAAAGAAGCCCAGGCGTTGTGCGAGCGCGACGGCGGCCGCCTCTGGGGTGTCTCGCTGTGCGGACCAATGGTGATCGCCGACCGACGGACGCAGACGCTGGCCACGAGCCAGCCCGCGCCCGACGGGCCTCGCCCGCCCGTGCTCGGCCTTGTGAACGCGCCAGTCCAGTGGGGCGGCGAGCGCTGGTCAGCGTTCTTCTGGGACTTCGTGATCGCTCAGACGCCGCGCGACCGTGGGGTGCTCTTCATCCACGAATTATTCCACCGGGTCCAACCACAGCTTGGACTGATCGCACCATCCCACCCGAACGAGCACGTCGATGCCGCCGACGGACGCTATTGGATGCGGCTCGAATGGCGCGCGCTCGCGCAGGCGCTCCGCACGTCGGGAGAACAGCGCAAGACCGCCGTCCGCGACGCGCTCGCCTTCCGTCAGGCTCGACGCACGCTGTATCCGGGCAGTGCCGAGACCGAGCGAGATGTCGAGATCACGGAAGGCCTCGCCCAGTACACAGGGGCCGTCGTTGCCGCATCGTCGCCGGAAGATGCGATCGCGAGTGCCGTCGATCTGGCGGCCCTCGACACGGTGGAATCCTTCGTTCGCTCGTTTCCGACCACGTCCGGCGTGCTGTACGGTCTTCTGCTGGATGCGACATCGCCCGGGTGGACTCGGCGCATACGAAGCACCGACGATTTCGGCGCGCTGCTGATGCAGGGGCTCGCCGTTCAACCGGCCACCGACGCCGCGGCGGCCGCCGCCCGCCATGGGGGTGCTGAAGTTCGCGCGTTCGAGCAGCAACGCGAGCAGCGGCGGCAAGCACGCATCGCTGAATTGCGCCGCCGATTCGTCGACGGTCCAGTGCTTCAGACCCCGGGAGGCGGCAGCGCAGCTTCTGATTCTCGCGGCGCGACAGTGATACCAGACGTCGGGACCGTGTGGTTCGGCGCTTATCGGGCTTCGGGAAACTGGGGCACGCTCGAAGCCGAAAAGGGCGTGCTCGTTGCCAGTGACGGGAGTTGGCGCCGTGTCCCAGCGCCGCAACGGCGCGACTCCGTCACGTTTTACGGCGACGGATGGACCTTCAAGGCCGCGCCGGGATGGGTGATTCGGGACGGACCAAGGCGGGGCGACTACCAAGTCGTTCGGCCGTAGAGCTCACCCACGACACGGTCTTTAACGCGCGGTCAGCCGGGCCGACGATACCAAGCCTGATGGGCGGACGCTTTGCCGCAGGCCGGGCACATCGTCCACGCGAATTGCGCCGAGCAATGAGGACAGCGCGCGCGCGTGGCGAAGGTGTCAAATAGGCCGCCGCAGCCATCTGGACCGCAGGACCACTGCATCCCGACGCGCGGCGAGTAAGCGCAGGACGGACAGACGATGTCGGAACGAACTTCACCCCATCCCAACGGCGCCCGAGCGTGATCCATCACCATGCTCTCCGAGCCACAGTTTATGGCGACTGATTTCCAGGTCGCCGCTTGCCAAAGACCTCGACGATCGTGGCGACGACGGTGCCGATGTTCGTGAACCCGTGTTCTGCGCCTGCGGGAATACGCAAGAGTCACGCGCCACGCTGAACGCCGTTTCAAACCCTCCGGTCGACTGAGGTGTCATCTTCGGGGATGGGTGTCGAGGACCGCGCCTGTTTCGACTGCATCTCGACGTCGAAACTGCTCTTGCATCAGGGGCACGAGAATGCTTGACGGGTTTCGATGGGATCTCGCGTATGCGTTGCGTGGACTTCGACGCTCGCGCGGGTTCACGATCACCGCAATCGCAACCCTTGGACTCGGGATCGGAGCAAACGCCGCGATGTTCGGCGTGGTCGACCGCCTGATGTTCCGTCGACTGCCGTACCTCCGCGACCCCGGAAGCGTACATCGCGTCTACCTGCAATCGACCGTGCGCGGCGGCGTGGTGACGAGCACCGTGTTCCCATACGCTCGCTACCTCGATCTCGAGCGATCGACGAGATCGTTCTCGCAGTACGCGGCGTTCTCATTGAACACGTGGGCCGTAGGAACCGGCGCCGATGCGCGCGAGCAGCCGGTCGCCGCAGTCAGCGCTTCGTTCTTCGATTTCTTCACTGCTCGTCCGGCGCTCGGCAGATTCTTCGATGCGTCGGAGGATGTGGTCCCGCGCGGCGCGGCTGTCGCGGTTCTCGACCACGGATTCTGGCAGCGTGAGCTCGGCGGCAAGAACGTCATCGGGCAACGGCTGGAGATCGGCACGATCTCCTATACGGTCATCGGTGTCGCGCCAAGCGGATTTGTCGGCGTCGCGACCAGTCGTGCACCGGTGGCGTATGTCCCGATCACCACCGTCGCGGCGAACGACAATCCATCGAGTCTCACTACGTATTTCACCGGCTATCGGTGGGACTTCACGAGCATGATGGTGCGGCGGCGGCCCGGCGTCACCCGGGACGCGGCAACAGCCGACTTGACCGCGGCGTTCGTGCGGAGTCGAGATGCGGCACGGCTCCAGATGCCGACGATGAGTCCATCGGCGATCGCGCATCCGACTGCCGTCGCCGGACCAATCAAGACCGCGGCCGGTCCAGCCGCCGGTCTCGAATCGAAAACGATTCTGTGGGTGACGGGAGTTGCGGTCATCGTTCTCCTCGTTGCCTGCGCGAACGTGGCGAACTTGATGCTCGCGCGAATCTTGAGCCGCCGCCGCGAGATCGCGGTGCGGTTGGCCCTCGGGGTCAGTCGCCGCCGTCTCGCCATGCAACTGCTGACCGAGAGCCTGCTGCTCTCGATGGCTGGCGCAATTGCCGGCCTTCTCGTCGCGACATGGGGCAGCGCGGCACTTCGCACCCTGGTGCCGTCGGACGGCATCGACCGGAACGTCTTCACGGATGGGCGAACACTCGGTCTCGCCGCCGCGTGTGCCGTCGTTACAGGTGCGCTGACCGCCATCGGTCCGACCCTGTTCGCCATTGGCGGCGACGTCGCCCAGACGCTCAGGGCAGGGGTTCGCGGCGGAACGTATCAGCGTTCTCGCATGCGTTCGATACTTCTCGTTTCACAGGGCGCGCTCTCCGTCATTCTTCTCGTAGGCGCCGGTCTGTTCGTGCGCAGCCTCGACCGCGTCCGCACGATCCACCTGGGCTACGACGCCGAGCGAGTGCTCATCGCATTTCCGAATACGCGCGGCGTTCGTCTGGACAGTGCCGCGCGCGTCCAGCTGTATACCGACCTTCTCGAGGCCGCGCGCTCGACGCCCGGCGTCGACGCGGCCGCCCGCATCGACTCGCGCCCGTTTGCGACGAACATGGCCCCGCTCTACGTCGACGGCATCGATTCTGTCCAGAAGCTTGGCCGTTTCGACCTGCAGGTTGCGACACCCGACTACTTCCGGGTCATGAATACGCGCATCATCCAAGGGCGCGGCTTCAACGCCGCCGACCGCGCTGGTACGCCGCGCGTGGCCGTCGTCAGCGAGGCGATGGCGCGGACATTGTGGCCGGGCAAGAACGCCATCGGCCAGTGCATTCGCATCTCGGCGGACACCATGCCGTGCACGACCGTCATCGGCGTCGCGGAGGACGCGGCCTACGAGAATCTCACCGACGACCGGCGATTCGTGCAGTACGTTCCGTTGGAGCAATTCGGACCGCACTGGGGGAATAAGCTGTTGCTGCGCGTCGGGGCGAGGCCGGGGACGGGCGGGGAGCCCTCGATCGACGACGTACGTCGCGCGCTGCAGCGCGCCATGCCGGCGCCGGGTTATGTCACCGTCCAGCCGTTCGAAGACCTCGTCGACGCACAGCGCCGCTCGTGGGCGTTGGGAGCGACGATGTTCGTCGCGTTTGGCGGTCTCGCGCTGCTCGTTGCTGCGGTTGGCCTCTACGGTGTGATCGCGTACGGCGTCGCACAGCGGATGCACGAGCTGGCGGTTCGCGTTGCGCTCGGCGCGCAGCGAAATGACGTCGTGAGGCTCGTCGTGGGTCAGGGCATCGCGTTCGCCGTTGCGGGCGTCAGCATCGGGCTGTTGTTGGCGTTCCTCGCGGCGCGATGGATCCAACCGTTGCTGTTTCAACAATCAGCGACGGACCCTCTGACGTACAGCGCGGTTGCAGGCATCGTCCTGCTGGTTGCGCTGATGGCGAGCGCCATCCCTGCCGCACGCGCGACGCGCGCCGATCCGAACGCGGCGTTGCGCGCGGATTGAACCGAGCCTGTCTGGTCAAGCTCGGAATGACCGGCTATCGCACCGACGAGCGACGCCGTGAGCTCATGAGCCAAGACTACCAAAGGTCCGTCGCGAGGCAGAGGGCCGGTGGCAGACCGCTCCCGCGCAACGTTCCGAACTCGCGGTCGATCGTCGTCGGTGGTGCCGCTGTCGAGATCTCGGGGGATCCGGACAGCGTTACCTATGATCCAGTACTCGCGGAGCTCATGAGGTTCGTCCAAGAGACGCGTCCTTGACACACCTTGCCGCTCGAGGTAGCCTGATACCTATCGCCACAAGGTATCAGCGAGGGTCTGTCGTGGAAAGAAACAATCCGCCATTCATGTCGGGAGTCCCTGAGCTGTTGCTGCTCAGGCTTCTCGCGGACGACGAGCTATATGGCTACGAGATCGTGCGAAAAGTTCGCGGAGCGACCGGTGACGCTATTTCCCTCGGCGAGGGCGTCGTGTATCCAGTCTTGCACGCTCTTGAAGCGGCGGGCGCCCTTCGCTCTCGACGCCGCCTCGTCAATGGCCGCGAGCGCGTGTACTACACAGCGACAAAGAAGGGACGCAGCCGCCTCGCGAGCCTCTCCGCGCACTGGAGGCGAATTAACGATGGAATTCATCTCGCCTTAGCAGAGATGATCCATGCATGAGTCGGATTTCAATTCGCTGAAGGACGCCCTGCTGCGCGGAGGCGTCGCGCCCAGGCACGTTCGGCGGACGATCGCCGAGTTGCGGGATCATCATACCGATCTCTTCGCTGAAGCATTCGCTAGAGGATGCTCGGTGGAGAACGCCGAGCGGGAAGCGTCGATGCGCTTGGGCGATCACGACTCATTGGCAGCCCAGATTCTCGCCCGACCCGAGCTGAGATCATGGGCACACCGCTGGCCGTGGCTCGTGTACTGTGTAACTCCGACCGTCGTATTCATTTTCGTTTTCGCCGCGCTTCTTCTGCTCCTCGGGCGGTCCGGCGCGGGTCACACCGACTACAGCTCCTACGCGAATCGCTGGGGCTCGCCAGAGTCGCTATGGTCACTTCCCGGCGCGATTCGGTTGTTCCGCGTCGTCGGACTCCCACTGCTTCTGGCGGGTGGCTGCTGTTTTCTCGCCGGTCGACGCCGAACCGCGCCGCGTTGGCCAATCGTCGGCGTTATCCTGGCGTCGATCATCGGTGCGGCTTTCCAGTTCGATGTGTGCTGGCCGTACGGCGCGAATGCGCATGGAGCGCTCTGTTTGAGGACCAACCTGTTCCCGCCCTTTATCGGCATCACAGGCACGATCCTCCACGCGGCGGCAATATCTGTTGCCACCCTCGGGCCTTATCTCTGGTGGAGGAGGGGCGTAACACGGGCGTTATCATAGCCATTGCTCGCGGAGCGAACGGGTTCAACAGCTCCAGCGTTCGTTAGGCGTCGGGCAAAGGATCGACATCGGTGGGGCGTTTTCGGACGCGCCACCACAGAGCGATAGCGAGAAACACGGCGGCCGGAACGACGTAGACCGCGACAACGCCCGCGCCGCTCAGCGACGGCGGAAAATCCCCGCCGACGACGAAGGGCCGCTGGAGCCGAAGAGCGAGTGCGGGCATGAGTCGAAGTGCGAAAGGATCGCCGCCACTCCGCAGGCCAAAGCCGGCGACCGCGGCGAAGGCGAGAAGAATCCCGCTGATCGTGAATGCGATGCGATCTAAGCTCACGTGATGCATGTCGTGCCCTCTAACGCCCCGGCTGAGCGCTCATGGGTGGTGCTTCGCAGTCCACTCCACCATCAGAACGATCACCTCGTTCTCGCGCCCGGGATCGGTGCGCATATGCGCATTGACGGTTGCCATCAGAAGATATGAATAGGCGCTCAACCCATCGCAGCCAGGCAGCACCGTCCATGCAAACGGTGCTTGCGGCGTCGGGAATCAAAGTTGCTGGCAGGCGAGACTGGAGCCGCAATCAGCAGGTACCGAAGCCATTTCAGGCGGAACCTCGACAGGGAGTACTAATGGACGAGATCAAAGGAATCGCACGAGTAAGATTTCATCCCGGCAAGGTCGAGGAATGGAAGCGCCTGACGGAAGAAGCCATGGAGATCGTGAGGACCAAGGATCGCGGCACGCTGCAGTACGAAATCTTCTTCAACGCGGACGAGAGCGAGGCGATCGTGTTCGAGCGTTACCGCGATGCCGACGCGGCGATCGAGCATTTTGCCAACATCAGCCATTTGATGCAGCCGCTCCTGGCCACCGCTTCTGTCACGGGCGAAGTGCTGGGAACGCCGAACGCAAAGATGAAAGAGGAGCTCGCAAAGGGCGGTCCGATCCTGTACACGCCTTGGATAGCGCTACAGGATCGGTGATTCGACGAGCCGTCGGGTTACTCCGTTACTCCCCTCGCCCAGCGAACAGAACGAGATTGCCATCGGGATCACGCACGATAAAAGTGCGGGCGCCCCACGGTTCATTTCTCAACGGCTGCGCAAAGTCGATACCCGCCTTCTGATACTCGAGAAAGAGCGGCTTTGCATCTTCGAGTGTGATCGAGCAGGCGAGCAGCTGGTCAGCGTCGCGACGCGCAGCGACGACAGGCTCGTCGACTTGCCGCAGGTTCAATCGGGCGCCGTCGCGGAACACCTGAGCGTAAAACGGCGGCTCACCATAGATGAAAGCAACGGAGAAACCGAGCATGCGCGAATAGAACTCGCACGAGGCGACAATGTCTCGGACGTAGAGCTGTGGCTCGGCGGCGACGAGTGTGGTCATGGCGGGAGTACCGGTACGGGTTTGCGTCACGAAGTGACTTCCCCGATGGAGCGCCTCCCAGCTGTCAAACCCGACCGTTCGCGCAACGAGCTCCTGCGCATCCGACAGCAGGAAGGGTTGCGCCAGAATCTCACGGTCATTCAGTCGGCGATAGCGAGGCAACACCGCCCGGATCCGCGCGGCGACCGGATAGTACTGCGTTCGGTGCCACCGCAGATACAGCTTCGCCTGCTTGCGGAGGTGGTCGATGTTGAGCATCGCTGGGCACTCCACGGACGTCACGTAGGCGGGCGATGCCCCTCCGGCTCGGACGCCGTTGCGCCCTACAGCGCGAGCCAAAGATCGTAATCAGCATGGCGCCTTGTCAATGCAGCCAGTGCGACGCATGAGTCACTGACGTTGTGTCAGCGTGACATGGGTTGCGGCGGCAGTCGGCACATGGCTCGAGCACTCATAGCCCAACGTCCGGAGGTCGAGTCCGTAGAAGAGATGCTCGCCGGACCCGAGCAACCTCGGTGCGATCGCCACGTGCAGCTCGTCAATCAGCCTCGCTTCGAGGTACTGGCGGATCGTCGACACACCGCCGCCGATCTGCACATCTTTTCCTTGAGCTGCCGCCGTCGCTCGTTCCATCGCCTCGCGGATACCGCCCGTGACAAAGTGGAAGACCGTGCCGCCTTCCATCTCGATCGGCTGGCGGTCGTGATGCGTCAAAACAAAGACCGGGCCGTGGTACGGCGGATTCTTTCCCCACCAGCCGCGCCAGGCGTCATCGGGCCACGGACCACGAATCGGGCCGAACATGTTGCGCCCCATGATCCACGCACCGACGCCCTGACCAAAACGCGCCGCGATATCATCATCGACGCCGGTCGCGCCGCCGCTCTTACCGTTGATGCGCTGGAACGCGCGCGTCGGGATGAACCATTCGTGCAGCGTTTCACCCCCGACGCCTAAGGGATCCTCGCGGGTCTGGAACGGGCCGGCGCCGTATCCGTCGAGTGATATTGTGAAGTTGTGCACACGCACACGAGACATCATCTGCCCCCACGCACGGATGGCCTACGTCAGTCGCAGCGCTCGTTATGTGGCTGGACGAAGAGGTTGCACCGCGTCAGTCAGAATGTCATCGATGAGTCCAAGGCAGTCGGCGCAGACCGTGACCGTGCCCACACTCGTGACATCCGCGAGTGGACGTGGCTGGCGACAGAATCGACAGCGTACGGCGTCCGCTGGTGGGCGACGCGGCGCAAGCACTCGCGCGGCTTTCTGAAAGCAGTCGCTGCAGAGGTAAACGTCGGGGCCGGCTACCAGGTGGACGGCCTCAGGCTTGGTGCGACCGCATCCCCCGCAGCGTACCGCGGCGTTTAGGCCGGGGATAAAGCGCGCAGCGGCGCCGCGCGCGAGCTTCGAGACGAGATTCACACGGTCTCCTATGTCACCATCATGTGTGGCGCTACGTGACGCCTGAGCTATGCCGCCAACGAGTATATGAGAGTTGGGCGGAGCGACGCAATCAATAGACTGTTCGTCTCGTCAGCGTTCGTCAGGCGGGCCGTCACCGAGATGCTCGCCGGACAGACGCGTTAGGCCAAAAAGCAAATTCAGGGACCGAGCAAGCACCTTCGAGGTCGGCCAGCCGATCTCTGAGATATGTCTGCGCATCGGCGATGGCGCCATTGTAAATCGTCGGTGCGATTTCTTTGATAAAGAACTCGAGAACCAAGCCGGCCTTCAGCTCCCCAATGTCCTGATCGAGCTCTTCGAGGAAGTAGCGCCTGATAGAAGCAATCGACTGCTTCCTCGCGTCATCAGATGGCATAATAGTCATGGATCCCCTTCTGGTCGGCCTAACGCTCCAGCTCGGCGGCAACGGGATCATATAAGAGTGATGCCGAAGGCATCACAATTCAACTTGAATCTGTTGTCGGCTTGGCCATGCGACCAAACGGAATATGACTTGACACAAGATGATAACAGGTGCTTGATTTGGTCGTATGACCAAATCAACAACCGCTGCCCGCATCGCATCCAGTGACGATCCCGTGCTGGAGATCGCCGGCCGCCTGTTTCGTAAAAACGGGTTCGACGCGACCACGGTGCGACAGATCGCGGATGCCGCCGGGCTTCTGCCGGGCAGTCTCCATTACCGGTATTCGACCAAGGAAGAGATGTTGCTCGCGTTGGTCGAGCGCGGCATCGCCCACGCGACCGAGGCGGTGCGCCTCGCCGTTGCCGACGCGACCGATCCTTTCGAAAGAATGCGACTGGCGTTGCGCGCCCACCTTCGCCTCCTCATTCGCGATGATGTCGCGATCTACGTCACGCTTTATGAAGGGCGATCGCTGTCCGGCGACTCCCGGGCGCACATGGTTCGGTTGCGCGATCGCTACGACGCGCTGTGGGATGGGATTCTCCACGCCGCCGCCGGCACCGGCCGGCTGCGCCGCGACATCGATCTCTCCCTCGTCAGGCTGCTGCTCCTCGGCGCCGCCAACTGGACGGCCCAATGGTTCTCGCCGAGCGGATCCTACTCCTGCGACGAAGTCGCCGACGCCTATGCAGACCTCTTGTGGCGCGGACTCGCGCAGCCGGGCGACCGTCCCGTGCTCGAGTTGACGCCGCGTCGCAGACGAGGAAAATCGGTATGAAGAGGGTGCGAGCGATCTGCGCATTGACTGTGCTGGGACTCGCCATCGCCTGTGTTCCGCGCACGACCAAACCCGCGCCCGATTCCCAATATTCGCTGAACGTGCGCCTGTTCCCGATGGAACGACGGATCGAGGTCGGCGGCGCATTCGATGGCCCGGCCACCGATTCAACGCGGGACGAGCTCACGCTGCTACTCGGCCAAAGATTCACGGAGCTCAGCGTAGACATCGTCGCGCCGTCGAGCAGCGCCGGTACGGCGCAGGCCGAGCGCATTCCGTCGCCGAAAACCGGAAGCGTCGCTGGCGAGAGGAACGGCGACGTGAAGTGGCGCGTCAAACCAATGCGTCCAATTCCGGCGGGCGAGCGCGTCAAGCTGCGCTTTTCGGCCCGTGGTTCAGGCGATACAGCGTTCCTGTACTACGTCGGGCCTGAGGTGGCGTTCGCAACGGGCTGGGGTGATACGTGGTATCCGCGATTCGAACATCAAGGCGAGGGTGTCGGTGATCTCACCGTGCAAGTGCCCGTCGGATGGCGAGTCGTTACCGGCGCTCGGCGAATGAGTACCGCCGAAGAAGAGGCGCGCGGGAGCTTTCGGTTCAGCCAAACGAAGCCGTCGTACTTCACGTTTGTGGCGGGGCCGTACACCGTCGTCGGCCAGGGCGGAGCAGTGCCATTGACCGCGTGGCTCCTCAGTCCTCGGCCGCACATCCAATCGCTTCTCGCTGGAGCCGAGTCGATGCTCGGCGTGCTCACCACCGAGTTCGGCCCGTACGCGTTCGACAGTCTCGCCCTGGTGGAAGTGCCGCGCCCTCTCGCCCAGGCAGCGGGGTTCAACGCATTCAGCCCGCGGGGCATGCTGGTCCTCAACCATCGCGCGCTCGACGCGGCCGATGCCAAGTACGAGTACGAGTGGCTTGGCCACGAGATGAGCCACCAGTGGTTTCCCCACGCGCTGATCTGGGATCGCCCTGGATTCCTTTATATGGAAGAGTCGATCGCGGAATACGGCGGAATTCGCATCGTCGAGAAGCTCGGTGGCCCGGAGGCCGGCCGGCGCTTGAGAATGCAAGGTTACGAATTCGATCCTATTTACAGCGCTGCCGCGTATTTTCGACTCGTCGCCGCCGGCGCCGACGAGCCGCTGTCGGGCATGACCGCGGGGATCAACCAGAGGAACCTCGCCTACAACAAGGGCGGGCTGGTTTTTGACATGCTGTCCCGCGAGATGGGCGAAAGTCGGTTTCAAACGATGTGGCGGAGCCTACGCGGCCCCGCGCCGAAGACGATCACCTGGCCCGAGTTCCGCGCGGCAGCGACGCGGGCCGCGGGTCGTGATCTCGACTGGTTTTTCGATCAGTGGTTGAATCGAGCCGGTGCTCCCGACTTCAAGCTCGCGTGGCAACCGGACGGCGCACGAATCCGAGCGACGATAACGCAGCGCGAGCCGGCATACCGGGCTCACTTGACGGTCGAGGCGAGAGGGCGAGGCGGTGAGCGCTTCAGGACCGTCGTGGAGGTGAGCGGTTTGTCACACGACGTTGAGCTCACGCCCGGCTTCGTTGTAGAGGAGCTGGTGCTGGATCCCAACTACGAGGTGCTTCGATGGACGCCGGAGTACCACGCCATGGTGGATAGTCTCGCCAAGCAGCGCCGGCCGCCCTGACGTTTGCCGGGATCGGGCGCTACCTTCTGCGGCCGATGAACGCAAACGCCGAACGACTCTCATCAGCGCTGGCCGATCGCTACCGCGTCGAGCGGGAGTTGGGGCAGGGCGGGATGGCGACCGTGTATCTGGCCCAGGACCTCAGGCACGATCGCAAGGTCGCGCTCAAAGTTCTGAAGCCCGAGCTCGCGGCCGTGCTGGGCGCCGAGCGCTTCGTCGTGGAGATCAAGACGACGGCGGCGCTTCAGCATCCGCACATCCTCCCGCTGTTCGATTCGGGAACCGCCGACGGCTTCTTGTTCTACGTCATGCCGTTCATCGACGGCGAGACGTTGCGCACAAAGCTGGATCGCGAGACCCAGCTCGGCGTCGATGAAGCGGTGCGCATCGCGCGCGACGTGGCCGACGCACTCGACTACGCGCACCGGCACGGCGTGATCCACCGCGACATCAAGCCCGAGAATATTCTGTTGCACGACGGCCGCCCGATGGTGGCGGACTTTGGAATCGCGCTCGCGGTGAGCGCGGCGGCCGGCGGTCGCATGACCGAGACCGGGCTCTCGCTCGGCACGCCGCATTATATGTCGCCCGAGCAGGCGACGGCAGAGAAGGAGATCAGCGGGCGCAGCGACATCTATTCGTTGGGCAGCGTTCTCTACGAGATGCTGGCCGGGCAGCCGCCGCACCTGGGTGGCTCCGCGCAGCAGATCATCATGAAGATCATCGCCGAGCCGAGCGAGTCCGTAACGCGGTTTCGGAAAAGTGTCCCGCCGAATGTGGCGGACGCGATCGACAAGGCGCTCGAGAAGCTGCCCGCGGATCGGTTCGAGAGCGCCAAAGCCTTTGCCGACGCGTTGGGCAACTCTCAGTTCACGCTGTCCCGCTCCGCGTCGGCGCGCGTCACTTCATCGGCCGGATGGCATCGCTACGCGGGAGCGATCATCGCCGCACTCGCCGTCATTGCAGTTGCCTCGACCGCGCTGGCCGTGCGTGGCTCGCGGTCGGCGGCCCCGCTCTCGGTCTCGCGGTTCAGTCTCGCTCTTTCGCGCTCGCAGGGTTTGAGCTCGCCTGGCGGCACGCGGCTCGCCTGGGCCCCCGATGCAAAGTCGTTCCTCTATGTCGGGCCGGCGAGTAGCGGAACCCAGTTGTGGCGTCGCTCGCTCGATGCCCTCGACGCGGTGCCCGTCCCAGGCACGGACGGCGCCACGAACCCGTTCTTCTCGCCGGACGGCAGCCGCATCGGGTTCATCAATCTCAATCCCTTCGAGCTCCGACTCCTGCCAGTTGCGGGCGGCAATTCGGTGGTGGTCACCCGCGACAGCATCTCCGGTGGCGGAGCGTCGTGGGGCGACGACGGGTTCATTTACTTCGACGGGGTCAACTCTCTCTCGCGGATCAAGCCCGATGGAACGCACCGCGAACTGATATACAAGCTCGATTCGCTCAAGCGCGAGGTCGGTGTAGCGTGGCCCGAAGTGTTGCCCGGAGCAACAGGCGTCCTGTTTCGCATCCGGCGCGTCGGCGACGACATCAGCGATTTCCGCGTCATGGTCGCGGATCTGCGCACGAAGCAGACGAAGTTCGTGGTGCAGGCGGCGCGCGCACGGTATGCACCGACCGGCCACCTCCTCTATGTGACCGGCGACGGTTCCCTGATGGCCGCGCGCTTCGACGCGGACCGTCTCGAGATGACCGGACCGCCTGTCCTACTCTGGCGAGGGCTCGGTGTCGGCGCGTTCGGAGTCGTGGATCTCGCTCTCGCCTCGACCGGGTCGCTCCTCTACTCGACCGACTACAACTCCACGATCGCCCAGCCCACGTGGGTGACGCGCGATGGCGCGGCGACTCCGCTGGATGCGGCGTGGCCCGCCGGGTTGGTCTACTCCGTGGCGATCTCTCCGGACGGATCACAGTTGGCAGCGGAATTCATCAACAGCCAATCGAACACGAGCAACTCCGACATCTGGATCAAGCGCCTCAACGGCGGTCCGCTATCCAGACTGACGTTCGAGGGAACGAACAATCAGCGGCCGCGTTGGTCGCAGGACGGGCGCGACATCTTCTTCATCTCCGACCGGAAGGGACTACCCGCGCTCTACCGTCAGCGCGCCGACGGGAGTGCACCGGCGCAGCGCGTCGCGTCGGATCCACGAGGACTGGGCGAGGGGTTCGAGTCTCCGGACCACCAGTGGCTGGTGCTCCGCACGGCCGATGCCGTCTGCTGTGACCTTCTCGCCGCGAGGCCCGGAGTCGATCGTGCTTCGCAACCACTGGTGGCAACGTCATTCCGCGAACGGAACGCCGCGCTCTCGCCCGACGGCAAGTGGCTCGCGTACGCGTCCGACGAGTCGGGCCGCTTCGAAGTCTTCGTTCGTCCGTTCCCCGATGCGCAGTCCGGTAAGTGGCAGGTCTCGACCGCCGGCGGATCGTCGCCGCTGTGGAGCCGCCAAGGAGACGAATTGTTCTACGTCGACGCTGCGAACGACATGCAGGCGGTAAAGGTGGCCACCAAGGCGACGTTCGGAATTCTCACGAGGCAACGCCTCTTCTCCACGACCGGCTACCTCGGGTCGGCGTGGGCACAGGCGTACGACGTAACGCCGGATGGGCGGCGCTTCGCCATGCTGCACATCGGGTCTTCAACAGGCGACGCAACCGTGTCGCTGGTGCTCGTCGAGAATTTTATTGCCGAGCTACGGCAGCGGACGGCGCGCTAGCGATTCTGAGGCGATTGGATCGCTTGACCCGAAGGACAATCGGTCAGGCTCCCTCAAGGAATCTGCTTGATGATCTTCAGCGCGATTGCCTTGAGCCGGGCGTTATCCGTTGGCCGCGGCACATTGCTGCCGTCGACAACGACGAGGACATCCCCGACCTTCGCGGCCAACGTCGCACCGAGTTGATACGCTTGGTCACCAACACCGGGCACCGCTTTGCCGTGGGCCTTGTTGTAGTCGTAAATGTCTCGCGTCGCCTTCAGCTCGAGATTCATCAGCTTGGTCTCCAGCCAGCCTTTGCCGACGACGTACTTGCAGCGAAAATGCTCGTCCGCGGCGGTGTCCACCGGTGTTCCGACCAGACCCGCCATCTCCGCCGCGGTCACGAACGAGCACGGTCGGTCGAGCGACGGACCGGTCGAAGGGCGAGAAGGTTGTGCGCTCGTTTGTCGAACCGCCGATAGAAAAACTGCGGTCGCGACCAACCGAATCAGAAACACCGGCAATGTCCTGTCCTTCTCGTTTGGGTTCGTGCGGTGAAGTGCCTTGTCGGCTGCAGCAACGGTGGCGGCTCGATACGAAACTCGACCAGTTACCAGAATAAAAGTGCACA